>Ga0206843_10005_pt3 | contig 99341 bp, 93 predicted proteins | sample Alteio_BWOrgCont_21_FD_152869 | JGI IMG/M metagenome (GOLD analysis project Ga0206843, IMG submission 152869) | Enriched cells from forest soil in Barre Woods Harvard Forest LTER site, Petersham, Massachusetts, United States -... | ecosystem: Environmental > Terrestrial > Soil > Temperate forest >...
ATTTTTTATGAAATATATGTAGTATTGGCTTTTAAGTTTATTGCAAACTATTTTTTCATTTCTAGTAAATTCAAAACCATTTGCGCTTCCTGTCGTTGTCTTAACTTCTATAAACATCTTTTTGCCATGCGAATCGTAGGATAAAATATCATACCCCAATCCTATATCACTCTTACTAACACGAATGACTTTCTTAGCTAAATCATATCGCCCAATGTCTGTAAGTTTTTTTTTCTCAAAATAGACTACACTCTCTTCCCCCTTTTTTCCAATAAATTTCTTTTTTTTCTGAAGTTCATCAAACTCGATTTCTGACATACCTGGTCGAATTGGCAGAGATTCGAAAGTTTCCGAATCAGGTAAGTTTAGTTCAATGCCTATCGTAATGATACTATTTTGTGTTATTTGTTTATTAACTGCAACAAACCTTTCAAATTCGCTTTGAGGAAGCCTTATCCCTTTAATATCCCCATCACCTGACCAGCTAATTCTTGCAGCGTATTGTTGTCCTACATATTTAATCATCGCATCTCTGAAAGATGGAGGAATAAAGTCTAGTTGTTGCTGCGCTTGTGTTATATAGTGATCTTTGTTTAAGAATGTATCACCGATTTTCACTTGTATTTGCATATTTCCGTTTTCTAAGCAATATAAAAATAATTAATTAGTTATGGGCATAGGCATAGTAATTCTTATTACTCCTATGTGTAGCTAAGGGCGTCCGAAGCAACAAATAAACCACGATCTGTGATTGGTATTGTTGATATTGCTAGATCCAGGCACGTTCTCATCACATTTCCCACTCCCATTCAAACCCCTTAATTTCCCACACATATATCCGTTATGAAACAAACGATCTCTGTCGGTAATCCCTACATACACTACGTAACACCTCCTTCGGAGAGGGTCGGGGAGAGGTTCATAGCACATGAAAATACTGCCACCCGCTCCCCCAAAATCACACGTAAACCCGCACCTATGGCGTCTTGCAATTTTCTTTACAAATTTGCATCCAGATAGTATAACAGTGGAATACATGTGAAGTATAATAAATAAGAAAACTGCTTATAGTAACGGTTGGCGTTACAGTGATTAAATAATTAAGTTTCGGTAATTGCAGCCTTCGGGTCGGTGGGCCTCCCTGACTAATTGAGTAAATGCGCTACCTTTGCGCCTCATTTTCATTTTTTACATGGATCGTAATCAAGTTACAGGGTTTGCACTTTTAGCAGTTTTACTGATAGGATACTTATTATATACCCAGCACGACCAGAAGGTATTTATGGAGCACAAGGTTGCTGACTCCATAGCTTTTGCAAAATCGCACCCCAGAACTACCGCTGATACAATAAAGACAACAGCTGGCGCAAACACACCCATTGTTGACTCTGCAACAGAGGCTTTAAGAAAATTAATGCCCCCGGCATATAATGGCCAGGCACAAACCATAGTTTTCGAGAACGACAAGGTTGCCCTGCAGTTTACCACCAAAGGCGCTTACCCGGTAGCGGCCCAGATAAAAGAATACAAGACCTATTCACAAAAACCTTTATTCCTGTTTAACGGCCCGGGGAATATGCTGAGCGCTGTGCTACCGGTAGATAATGGCAGGCCAACATCTGACCTCTTCTTTACTCCGGTAACCAGGCAGGAACCTAATGGCGATAAAACCATAGACTTCACCGCCGACCTGGGCGGGGGCAAGAAGGTAGACATGATCTACACCCTGCCAAAGAACGATTATATGATGCGCTGTAACATAGTGCTGACCGGAATGCCTGCACAGAGCCTGGCTATTAACTGGCAGACACTGGGGCTGCATACCGAAAAAGATGTGCTGAACGAGCGCCAGGGCGCACAAGTATATTATAAGAATAAGAATGGCGAGGGCGATTACTTCACAGCAAAGCCTGAGGAAAAGATCATTCATAATAACGATGGGGTATCATCGTGGCTGGGCTTCCGCAAGCAGTATTTCAGCACCGTGCTTATGGCTGAAGATGGCTTTAGCAAAATGGATGTAAAGTTTATGGCCGGCACTACCGATACCAACCTTATTGCGCAGAATACCGCCACTATGCAGCTACCGCTAAAAGCTGGCAGTAACGAGCAAACGGGGTCTCTTAAATGGTATATAGGCCCTAACGATTACCATACATTACAGCACTATAATGCAAGCTTTGAAGATATGGTGCCGCTGGGTTATGGTATCATGGCGTTTGTAAAATACATCAACAAATGGGCGCTGATACCTATATTCTACTTCCTGGCCGGGTTTATCAAAAGCTATGCTATCATCATTGTGCTGATGACCCTTTTTATACGTCTTATCCTTTCGTTCTTCACCTACAAAAGCTATTTATCATCGGCAAAAATGCGGGTGCTGAAGCCCGAGCTTGATGAGCTAAGGGCAAAAATTGGCGACGACCAGCAAAAATTCAGCATGGAGCAGATGAAGCTTTACCGCTCTGCCGGTGTAAACCCGCTGGGTGGCTGCCTGCCTATGCTGTTCCAGCTGCCTATACTGCTGTCTATGTATTACATGTTCCCTTCGTTCATAGAGTTCAGGCAGCAGCACTTCCTGTGGTGCAACGACCTTTCTACCTACGACAGCATCTTTAATTTCAATTTCACCATCCCATTTTATGGAGACCACGTGAGCCTGTTCACATTGCTGATGACGGCCACCAGCTTGTTCCTGGCGGTATATAACCGCAATATGACGCCGCAAGACCCCAACAACCCTATGATGAAGTATATGCCCTTTATCTTCCCGGTAATACTGATGGGTGTATTTAATAAAATGGCAGCGGCGCTTACCTTTTACTACACCTGCTCTAACATCCTGAGCATTTTGCAGCAGTTCATCATCCAGAAATATTTTATTAACGAGAAGGCGATACATGCGCAGCTGCAGGAAAACAAGAATAAACCTGCAACACCATCTAAATGGTCGCAGCGGCTTGAAGAAATGCAAAAACTACAGGCTAACCGGGCAAAAACCCCGCCGAGGATCAATAAAAAGTAGTGCATGGCCATGGGCTTTGCTGATATCGTACTGAGGGAATGATGTGGCAAGTACTTACTTCCGGCACAATATCCGTGCAGGTAATACGTTAATTCTTTAAATTTGATCATAGTTTACTTCAATGGCATTTTCAAAACGGATATATTCTTTTTTTGCAGCTTTTATTTTTTGCACCTGTATTGCAAATGCACAAGATAAGCCCATAGGCTACTGGGAATCGCTGCTGCCTTATAACCGGGCGGTAGCCATTGCCACAGACGGTGGCGGCCTGGTGTACTCTATATGTAACCAGGCTTTTTTTAGCTATAACAATAGAGGCGGTGATATTGAAACATTTGCGAAGGAGACAGGCATGTCGGACATAGGTATGCAATGTGCGGCTTACGATGCCTCTACTCAAACGCTTGTGCTTGTTTATGCAAATGGCAATATAGATCTCTTTAAGAACAACACCTTTTATAACATACCTGATCTGAAGATAAAGAGCATAGCCGGCGATAAAACCGTGTACCAGGCATATACCGACAATGGCATTGCGTATTTAAGCACATCGCTCGGTATACTGGTGATAGACCTTACAACCCATAACATAACCGAGAACTACCAGTTTATTGTAAATAATCAGCTGATACCAATAATTAGTTTTACCAGGGTAAACAACTTTTTCTATGCTGCTACCCAGCATGCGTTATACAGGGCAGATAAAAACAGCGGCCAGCTGCAGAATTTTGCGATATGGCAAAAAGTGGATAGTGTAGATTCTTTTTTTAGCATAGCCAGTGTAAACAATACATTGTTCCTCGCTACCCCAAAATCCGTTTTCAGCTTCGTTAATGATACTATAAAGCTGCTTTATACCTGCGCTATAACGCCCGACACACCCGCGAGCCACCACGATACGTCTATCCAGCGAATAGATGCGGGTAATAACACATTGCTGATAACCGAATTTCGCTCGTCTGATTATAATGGAGACGTTAAAATAATGGATGCGAACGGCACTATTATAGATACGGTTAATGGACTGGGCCACCCGGTACAGGCAATACAGCTAATGGATAACACTATATGGGTAGCTGATGCTTATAACGGACTGGAGAAAAGACAGGATGGCAATATCTCTACGCATAACCCTCCGGGGCCTATGGATGCGAATAGCTACGATCTTTATGTGAACAATAAAAACTTATGGATAGCACATGGGGGGTATGACGACCTGGCTCAAAACGCAAATAACACCGATGGGGTATCTAACTTAAATAACGGGAAGTGGACGAATTATGCCCGGTATATTTACAGACCGTTTGACACCTTAACTGACTTTGTAACCGTTCTTAAAGATGAAACTAAGGGTACCTTATATTTCGGGTCGTATGAGAGTGGTTTGTTTATTTTGAATAGTGACGGGACGTACCAGCTTGAAAATTCTATATTCGAGACCGCTTATCACTATCCCACCTATCCAAATTTTAAAGAAATAGTAGGGCTTGCATTAGATCATGAGGATAATTTATGGGTGACCGCAAAGACTTCAGGCACCCAATTGTATGTACGGTCTGCAGGCGATGGCAGCTGGTATAAATTCCCCACAAATCCATTAAACGTTGGTGGCCCTGTTATAGTTGATGATAATGACCAAATATGGTTTGCAAGCGAGCTGAAGGTACAGGGAGTTACGGTATGCAGCATAACCCGCACACAAACATCAACAGGCTATTCTTTTAGCAACCCTGTCAGCTATCTGATGCACTCCGGCGTGGGAGCGGGTAACCTGCCGAGTAATACCGTCTTCTGCCTTGCAAAAGATAAGAACAACCAGATATGGATAGGCACTGACAATGGCATAGGCATAGCTAGTGGCTGTAATGCTCCGTTTACCAACTCTCCCCCATGCGATGCTGAAATTCCTATAGTGCAGTACGACCAGTTTGCAGGCTATCTTTTTGCCGGCAATAATGTGCGGACGATAGCGGTAGATGGTGCAAACCGTAAATGGATAGGCACCGACCAGGGTGTATGGCTATTGTCGCCGGATGCTGGTAAAATTATATACCGCTTCACGCAGGATAATAGTCCCCTGCCATCTAACAACATCCGGAAAATAGCTGTAGATAATGTGACCGGTGATGTATACATAGGCACATCGCTGGGGCTTGTAAGCTTTAGAAGCACGGCAACTGATGGCGGCACTTCCAATCAAAATGTGCTCACATTCCCTAATCCCGTAAAAAGCGGGTACACCGGTACTATAGCCATCAAAGGGCTTGTAGACAATGCTGACGTGCGCATTACAGATATTGACGGGGAACTAGTGTACAAGACCAAGGCGCTTGGTGGGCAGGCAGTGTGGAGCGGGGTAGACTATACCGGCCACAGGCCACAGTCGGGTGTATACCTGGTGTTCGTTACCAGTGCCGATGGCAGCCAGACCTATACCGGCAAGATCGTGTTTATGAAGTAAGTATGCTGCAAAAAACAAATGGCATAGTACTCAGGTCAGTAAAATATGGCGACAGCAGTTTAATAACTACCATATTCACCTCCCAATACGGCACACAAACTTACATGGTGCAGGGCGTGCGCAGCTCAAAGATCTCACAGAATCGCGCAAGCTTTTTTCAGCCAGGCATGTTATTAGAGCTCGTGGTATACCACCATCCTAATAAAAATATGCAGCGCATCAGGGAGTTCCAGGCAGCGCATATTTATAGCACGGTGCAAGAGCATGTGGTGAAGAACGCCATCGTTATGTTTTCTGTAGAGCTGCTGCTGCGGCTGCTGCCAGAGCATGCGCCATTACTCACCCTGTTCGATTTTGCTACCGGCTACTTTATAACGCTGGATAAGAAAGAGGTGAATGCCGTTGCCAACTTTCCACTATATTTTATCATTGAGTGCAGCCGGTTGCTGGGGTATGAACCACACGGAGATTACAGTGAGCAAACGCCCCATCTTAATCTGCATGAGGGCGGCTTTACCAAAGAAGCACCAGCGCTAAACCCGTTTGTAAGCGATGAAGATGCCCGCATGCTTGGCCTATTGCTGCAGGTACAAGACTACGATGGGCTGAAGGCGGTAGAGATAAACGCAGCCATACGCCTGCGCCTTATAGACTGGTATATTGCTTTTCTGCAAAGCCACACACAGCACATGGGCAATATGCGCTCTATATCTGTACTCAGGATGATACTGCATTAAATTGTCTGAGACTTGTCAGGTGTTCCACACCTCAAAGGTGTGGGACACCTATGGGCATTTTAAGACTTTATATAGCTTACTGGAAAAGATACTCCGCCTGGCTTATACTCTCAGGCTTGCCTACGTCTATGAAAATATTGCCGGTGTGGTCGTAGCCCTGTAATACCTGCTCTTTTGCAAGATGGAGGTATAGATCTATAAGGGAGAACTTCCCATCGAAAGGAATATCTTTCAAAACAGCCTGAGATAGGACTTGGATGCCACTGAATGCAAAAGGTATCAATGGCTCTTCCCGGCGCGAAATGCGCTCTTCTTTCGTATTGGTGTTCATCCAGCCGCAAAGGCGCATTTGCTCATTAAATAACAACTGGCGCGAAGAGGCGCGCTTCATCACCGCAAGCGTGGCAATGGCATCGCTGCTTTCATGGTGGGCAATCATTTTGCTAAGGTCCAGGCTGGTGAGTATATCTACGTTCATTACCACAAACGCGTCTTCTCCCTCAAAGAACGGAGCTGCTTTTTTCAGGCCGCCACCTGTTTCCAGCACCTCATCGCGCTCGTCTGATATGGTGATCTCGCTGCCATAACCATCGTGCTCATAAATAGCTTCTTCTATCTGCGATGCAAAATGGTGCACATTTACTACCACCTCGTATATACCAAACCGCTGCAGGTAGCGGATATTATGCTCCAGCAGCGTCTTATTGTTTACCTCCACCAGCGCCTTAGGGCTATGGTTTGTAAATGGTTTTAAACGGGTGCCTAAGCCTGCAGCAAACAACATTGCCTTCATGCTGTAAATTTAGATAAAAGCATCTTTAAAAACCTACCATGCACTTAGAGGCGTAATGCCGGTTGATTTATCGGAATGTAGCCTTACATTTGCTGCAAATTTTAATAACGTATGTCTTTATTGATAATAGGCACTATGGCCTTCGATGCACTGGAAACCCCATTTGGCAAAGTAGACCGTATCATTGGCGGCTCAGCTACTTACGCGGCCTGGGCGGCCTCTAACTTTACCCAACCTATAAAACAAGTGTCTATTATAGGTGGTGACTTTCCGCAGGAAGAAATAGCTGCACTGGAAGCCCGTGGTGTAGCATTTGAAGGTGTAGAGGTAGTGCCTGATGGCAAAAGCTTTTTCTGGAGTGGCCGCTATCATATGGACATGAACACAAGAGATACGCTGGTGACAGACCTGAACGTGCTGGCCCAGTTCGACCCTAAGATACCGGAAAGCTACCAGGGCTGCGACTATGTGATGCTGGGCAACCTGGCGCCTGCTGTGCAGATAAGCGTGCTGGAGCAGCTGAAGAAACGCCCGAAGCTGATCATCATGGACACGATGAACTTCTGGATGGATATTGCCATGGACGACCTGCGGAAAGCTATAGGCATGGTAGACCTGCTGATGGTGAACGATAGCGAAGCCCGCCAGCTGAGCGGTGAATACTCTATAGTAAAAGCCGCAAAAAAGATACAGGCAATGGGCCCTAAATACCTGATCATAAAGAAAGGGGAGCATGGCGCATTACTGTTTTACGAAGGCAAAATATTCTCTGCACCTGCATTACCGTTGGAAGAAGTGTTTGACCCAACAGGCGCAGGCGATACCTTTGCAGGTGGCTTTATAGGCTACCTTGCCCGTATCAACGATACCTCGTTCGAGAGCATGAAAGCTGCGGTGATCATGGGTTCAGCTATGGCATCGTATTGCGTAGAGAAGTTTGGCCCTACCAGGATGAAGGAATTGACCCCGGCAGATGTGGACAGCCGGGTAAAGGAGTTTATCTCCCTGATGGATTTTAATATACAGAACTAGAGATTCCATTCCTGTATATAAAAACGAAACCCGATAGCTTGAATTGCTTCAGGGACAACCGGGATAAGATGATGCAAAGGTAAAGAAGCAGAATTACAATTAGTAATAAAAGAACTTCCCAAATGACAATCGTTCCAGGCGAAATAAAGACAGCACTCCTCCACGCTTACCTACTGGGCTCTATAGCGCCGCGGCCTATCTGCTTCGCCAGCACTATAGATAACGATGGAGTGTCTAACCTTTCCCCGTTCAGCTTCTTCAATGTCTTTGGCAGCAAGCCGCCAATACTTATTTTTTCCCCGGCGCGCAGGGTGCGCGATAATACCATTAAGCATACGCTGGAAAACGTGTATGAAACAATGGAGGTGGTAATAAACGTAGTTAACTACAACATAGTGCAGCAGGCAAACCTTACCAGCTGCGAATATCCCAAAGGCACAGATGAGTTTGTGAAGGCTGGCTTCACACCCATAAAGTCGGACATGGTGAAGCCTATGAGGGTAAAGGAATCGCCGGTTCAGCTGGAATGTAAAGTGACTCAGGTGATAGAGACCGGGCAGGAAGGCGGTGCGGCCAACCTCATTATCTGCGAGGTGTTGTGCATGCACATAGACGACAATGTGCTGGACGAAACAGGCAAAATAGACCCCAATAAAATAGACCTGGTAGCGCGTATGGGTGCCGACTATTACTGCCGCGCATCGGGCAGCGCTATATTTGAAGTGCATAAGCCAAATGTGGAGCTGGGTGCGGGTGTAGATAAGCTGCCACGGCACATCCGCAACAGCCATATACTTACTGGTAACAACCTGGGCATGCTGGCCAACGTAACCACGATACCCATGCTCAGCGAGCTTTTTTACGACGATCGCCTCGCCCTTATACTAAGAGAAAACACCCACGATGAAGACGCTAAAAAAGAGGAGCTGCACAGGTATGCGCAAGAGCTTTTGAGTAAAGGTGATGTGCATAAAGCATGGCAGATATTACTCAGCGAGTAGCCGCCCAACTCCGATTTTCCCCGTCAAATTACAGATGTTAATAACCTGTGCGTTTTCACATTTCAGTAATACTTGCATAATGTTTTGGTAATATAATTATGGTTATCTTTAGTATAACTAAATTTTATTAACATGCTTTGGCGACGATTTAGCGGAGAACCCCTCCGGATGCCGGTGAAAAATGCCGTAGAAGAAGCCATTATCAGGGAAACAGGCTCTGGTTACAAGCTCAAGGTTTGTATAGGCACAGACTCGCAGGTGCGTGCCACTGAAACTGAGTTTGCTACTGTTATTGTATTCCTGCGCGAGAAACATGGCGGCTTTATGTTCATCAGCAATGAGAAAACAAGGCAGCCCTATACCATTAAAGAGCGCATGCTGGTGGAAGTGGCACACAGTATAGAAATAGCCTATGAGCTGTGCGACCTCTTTAATAAGTATGACGTAGATATGGAGGTGCATGCCGACATAAACACGAACCCGCAGTTTAAGAGCAACGAAGCGCTACGCGAGGCCATGGGCTACATACTGGGTATGGGTTATGCCTTTAAAGCCAAGCCCGACGCGTTTGCCAGCAGCTGCTGCGCAGATAAAATGGTGAACTAATAACCACCAGTTAATTTTCCCTCCTTTTACCGGGGTTCCCTCCCCGGCATGGCAATTGCTCCCCCAAAATTTTTTTATTTCGCAACTATTTTTTTTATTATTTCTGGCCGATATACACCAAAAAGTGTTAAATTTACTATGAGCAATAATGCCCATATATAAATGAGGTCTCATCCTATCCTGCTTTTTTGTTTTTTGCTGCTTCTGGGCAATTTATCTCATGCGCAAATGCGTACGGAGTTTATTGAAAATAAAGGGCAGTGGGCCAGCTGGATGAAGTATAAGGCCATAACGCCGGGTGGAGAAGTGCACCTGGAGAACGATGGCATGAGGTACATTCTTTGTGATGCAGATAATGTAATGAAAATGGATTCCTTCCATCATGGGTTGATAGCTAAAAACCCGACCATGAAATTTCATGTGTATAAGGTGACCTTTGAAGGCGCTAATCAAGCCGACATTGCAGGCCAGAATCCACTGAAGAATTACTACAACTACTTTTTGGGCAATGATCATTCCAAATGGAAATCAGGCATACACCCTTACACGGCTATTGACTATAACAATTTGTACAATGGCATCACCATGCACATCACGTCTGGCGTGGCTCCTATGGAGTATGAATTTTATGTGCACCCCGGCGCCGATGCCAGGCAAATAAAAATGAATTTCGACGGGCCAGACAATATGTACCTGAAGAATGGCGACCTCGTGATCAATACATCTGTAGGTAAGGTGATGGAAATGAAGCCTTACGCTTACCAGTACATCAACGACAATAAGGTAGAAGTAGCCTGCAACTATCATCTTAAAAAAAATAAGGTAACCTTCGATTTTCCTGATGATTATGACCACACCAGGCAACTGATCGTAGACCCTATTGTATTCTGGTGTTCTTTTACGGGCTCTACTGCTGATAACTGGGGCTTTACTGCCACTTACGACGAGGCAGGCAACTTTTACCTCGGCGGTCTTGTAAACGCGCTTGCTGCTGTGGGCGGGGGGGCTTATCCGGTAACGCCGGGCGCGTACCAAAGCACATTTGCCGGTGGCCAGGGATTTTCCGGCATTGAATACGGCGCAGATATAGGGCTTATGAAACTCAGCGCCGACGGCACGTCGCGGATATATGCTACCTATCTTGGCGGGAGCAATAATGAGCGCCCGCATAGCTTGATCGTGGATCCCAGCGGGAATCTTATAATAGCTGGCAGAACTCATTCTTCCGACTTCCCGGTAACATCGGGCGCATACCAGGCTTCTAACGCCGGTGGCTGGGATATAATAGTGAGTAAGCTAAGCGCTGATGGTACCAGCCTGATAGGTTCTACATACATGGGTGGATCGGGCGACGACGGGCTGAACTTTGACTCAACGGAAGTGGGCTATGGCCACCTGAAATATAACTATGGAGATGATGCCCGTAGCGAGGTGCAAATAGATAATGAGGGCAACATTTACGTGGCGGGTAGCACCGAGTCGCTTAATTTCCCTATTACGCCTGCCACTGCCATCTCTACATCTTACGGTGGTGGCCAGCAGGATGGTGTTGTCTTTAAGCTCAACAGCGCACTTACCAGTCTGATATGGGGCACCTATATAGGCGGTAATGGCGATGATGCCGGCTATGTGCTTGCTTTTAATAATAGTAAATCATCTCTGTATGTGGCAGGTGGTACCAACAGCCACAACTTCCCTACAGTAGCCGGCGGCTGGCAAACCGCTTACCAGGGCGATTCGGCCGACGGGTTTATCTTGAAGTTCAGGAACAGCCCTCCTTACAGCCTGCAAAAAGCAACGTTTGTAGGCACTGCTCATTACGACCAGGTATACGGCATACAGGTGGATAACGACAACAACGTATACGTGATGGGCCAGTCGCTGGGTGGCGCTTTCCCGGTAACCTCTGGCGTTTACAGTAACCCTAACTCCAGCCAGTTTATCATGAAGATAGACAGCAACCTGAGCACAGACCTTATCTCTACGGTATATGGTTCAGGCGATCCGTTGCATACCAATATTTCGCCGGTTGCATTCCTGGTTGATACCTGTGATAACGTATACATATCGGGCTGGGGAGGTAATATAATGGGCACTGACGCCCCGGGGCTGGCCCACTCCGGCACCACCACGGGCATGCCTACCACACCAGATGGATTCCAACTGGCTACCGATGGCTTTGATTTCTATTTCATTGTGCTTGGTTCTGGCCTTGCTACATTGCGCTACGCTACATTTTATGGCAGGAATGCTCCCGGTGGTTTTGGAGAGCATGTGGATGGCGGCACCAGCAGGTTTAACAAACAAGGCATCATTTACCAGGCTATTTGTGCTAATTGCGGCGGCACAGGCGGTACAGCACCTCCGTTTCCTACTACGGCGGGCGTGGTTGGCCCTACGGACCTCAGCCACAATTGTAACGAAGCCGGGTTAAAAATAGCGTTCAACATAGGGCCGGTAAGCGCTTCGGTAAGCGCCGGGCCCAGCACCACCGGCTGTGCGCCACTAACGGTGAACTTTACAAATACCTCTAACAACGGCCTTTCGTTTTTATGGAATTTTGGAGATGGCGCTACCAGCACAGCCTTTTCGCCATCGCATACCTTTACCTCTGCGGGTGTGTTTAATGTTACGCTGTCGGCTGCAAACTCTAATGCCTGCTTTGTTACTAATGATACTGCCCACCTTACCATAGTGGTAGATACTAACAGGATAACGCCGGCCTTCAGCTCCCAGCCCACTGATAGCTGCGGGCCTTTCCAGGCAACATTTATCAACAACTCCACTACAATTGTTGCTACTACTGACACATCTACTTATACCTGGTACTTTGGCGATGGCGGCTCGTTTTTTGGCATTACACCACCAATGCACACCTACCCCGATTCCGGCAATTATATAGTAATGCTTGTTATGGCAAATGCAGGCGCTTGTAAATCGCCCGATACCCTTATACAAACTTTAAGGTTCCATCCTACATTGGTATCTGCAAGGTTTACAGCACCTGATTCTGTATGTTCAGGCTCGCCTGTGTATCTGACCAATACCGGACAGAATGCTACAAGCGATAACTGGACATTTGGAGACGGCCATAGCGCCACTTCCATCTCCGCTTCCTACATCTTTAATGTCAGCGGCACCTATACTATGATGCTGATCGCCAAAAACCCTGGCACGTGTAATGGAGCTGATACTTTTACCCGTACTATAACGGTGCTTTCTGTTCCAACCGCCGATTTTTCCTACACACCTACTACGCCTGAACCAAATATACCTTCAAAGTTTACCAACCTCTCTACAAACGCGGTAAAGTACCTGTGGGACTTTGGCGATGCCACTACCAGCATGGAGGTTAACCCTATCCACCAGTATAATAAAAGTGGTGAGTATAAAGTATGCCTGAATGCTTACAGCAGGGAAAACTGCCCTGCCATGGTGTGCAAACAAGTGCCTGCCGATGTGGTGCCGCTACTGGGCCTGCCTACCGGCTTTAGCCCTAATGGCGATGGGGAGAATGAAATACTCTATGTGCGCGGCGCTGCTATAAGAACGCTTGACCTGAAGATATTTAATCGCTGGGGGCAACTTGTATTTGAGACCACCAGCCAGGAGATAGGCTGGGATGGTAAGTATAATGGCCAGCCGCAACCCATAGATGCCTACGCTTACGTGCTGCAGGCGTCGTTTATAGATGGTACCAGCAAAGTGTTGAAGGGTAATATAACGTTGCTGAGATAGATGAATCTGAGTTTTTTGAAAAAGGTATGCTGAGAAAAATAGCAGGGATAATGGGGTGTATGCTGTCTTGCTTTTGCGGGCACGGACAAAGCATGCACTTTACCCAGTACTATAATGCGCCGCTATTGCTTAGCCCTGCCAATACCGCGCTTATGCCCGATGACGATTTCCGCCTTGGGCTGAACTACCGCAACCAATGGGCGGCCGTACCGGTACCTTATAATACTTTTTCTGCCTTTGGCGATTTCAAAGTAGGCGGAAACAGGAATGATGACCGGCACCATAACTGGCTGGGCCTGGGCCTCGCATTTTTTAATGATAAGGCAGGCGATGGTAACCTCTCGCTCACGCAGATACAAGGTAGCGCTGCCTACCATCTGCAGATAACCCAGTTTTCTATGCTGTCCGCCGGCCTTTCTGCGGCGTATGTACAGCGCAGCGTAAACTATGACAACCTTACGTTCGACACCCAGTGGGATGGCACCAGCTTTAATACCCAGCTGGCCAATGGCGAAAAAGTAGGCGTTATAAAGACCAATTATGCTACTGTAGGTGCAGGGCTCAATTTTGCCTGGTTCCCTAACGAATCTGTGTATGCAAAACTGGGCGGCAGCGTGCTGAACATTAACCAGCCTACCGAAACATTTTATAAAAGCAACAACACAGTGGGTTACCGGCCTATAATAGACCTCGATATGTTGTTCAAAACCGGGCCGGTGCTCATCGTTAACCCATCGATATATTATACTACGCAGAAAGGCGCTTCTGAGCTGGTTTTTGGCTCACTGTTCCGCACTTTGCTTTCTGAGAAGCGCAGTAATATGCCCATAGAATTAATATTGGGCATTTTTGACCGCTGGGGCGATGCTGTGATAGGGGCTGCCGGGCTGGACATTGGTGGCATACAATTTATGGCTAGTTACGACTTTACCTTGTCAGCCCTTGCGCCCTATAATTCAGGGTACGGGGCCATGGAGTTATCACTTATCTATACCCGCAAGTACAATAAAAACCAGGGCGCAGGTAAGATATACAACTGCCCAAGGTTCTTTTAACAAAAAATTTTCATCATAAGTAAAGAATAGGATATTACATTTGAGTAACAAATTTCATAATGGAAAATTCAAAAAATAAGATATTATTAGTAGAAGATGATACCAACTTCGGGCAGGTGCTTAAAAACTACTTGGAGCTGAATGATTTTGTAGTAGAGCTGGCGCGCGATGGTATCCTGGGCCTTGCCGCGTTCCGCCGCGAGCGCTTTGATATATGCCTGCTCGATGTGATGATGCCGAACATGGACGGCTTCACCCTGGCAGAAGAGATCAGGAATGTAGACCCTGATGTGCCGCTTTTCTTCCTCTCTGCCAAGAGCATGAAGGATGATATACTCACCGGCTACAAGCTGGGCGCGGATGATTATATCACCAAACCCTTTGATAGCGATGTGCTTTTATCAAAAATAAAGGCTGTGCTGAAACGCAACCAGGAGCTGCACGAAAAGCAGCATTCACAGATAGAATTCAACATAGGCGCTTACCAGTTTAACAGTAAGCTGCGTACGCTGAAACATGGTACTGAAACAGCCACGCTTTCTCCGAAAGAGAACGAGCTGCTGCTGATGCTGTGTGAATACAAGAACGACCTGCTGCCGCGCGAAACCGCGCTAAAGCGGATATGGGGCAGCGATACTTACTTCAACGGCCGCAGTATGGATGTATACATTGCCAAGCTGCGCAAATACCTGAAAGAAGACAGCAGCGTGGAAATAGTGAACATCCATGGTAATGGGTTTAGGCTGGTAGTGCCTGATTAAACCCCTGACCCCCTAAAGGGGAACCTGCTATTTGGCAGTGGTTCACATTTAGGCAAGGAATTATTATTGGGCAGTTTTATTAAAATATTTTTTGAAGCAGGATGCATTGTTTGCATCCTGTTTTTTGTTTTATACTTGAGCCATTGTGTCATTCAGCCATTGAGCCATTAATTTTATTACTTTTGGCACAATGAAGCATTTGCCAAACCTGCTGACGCTGGCTAACCTATTTTGCGGTTGTATTGCTATTGCCTACTTCCTTACTGCGCAGCCCTATACCAGCATGAGCCTTGGCGAGGGCGGCCTGCCTACCTGGCAATGGGTATATGGCGCTGAGCAGATGTATTTTGGCAGCATCTTTATAGGCATAGCTGCGCTGTGCGATATGCTCGATGGGTTTGCTGCCCGTGCGCTAAAGGTTTTCTCGCCCATAGGCAAAGACCTTGATTCCCTGGCCGATGTGGTTTCGTTTGGTGTTGCTCCTTCTATTATCTTATTCAAATTTTTGTGGGATGTGCTGATGGCTGAGAAAAACGCCTTTGATGTGAATATGCTGGGTATGTGCCCTGCATTCCTGGTAGCATGTTTCGCGGCTCTGCGTCTTGCGAAATTCAATATCACTGCCAGTGAGCAAAAAAGTTACTTTATAGGTATGCCGGTACCGGCTGTGGGCATTTTTGTAGGTTCATTTCCATTATTGCAATGGTTTAGCCCACCGTTTGTATCGCATGCGTTCGCGGCCTGCATTCAGAACAAATGGTCCATATACCTTATTATTGTCATTCTCTGCTGGCTTATGGTTTCTAAGGTAAAGTTCATAAAGATGATACCTTCCAAATGGAGCATGGCTACTGCATGGCCGCAGTTAGCGCTGGTTATCCTTACGCTAATAGCTGTACCCTTTTTGCAGGTAGGCGCCATCCCGGTTGCCTTTATATTATATGTATTGCTGTCAGTAATGTATAAGCAGCCCGCAACAGTTGAAAATACCGGTAACTAATAATTGCACTTTAACTAATTTTGCCCTAATAATTATTGGCGCTTAGACTTTTAGCTTTTGACCTTTAACTTTTAACTGAATATGAAATATACAGCACACATTAATGTAATGCCGCTCAAAGAATTGCTGGACCCGCAGGGCAAGGCAGTAAACAGCAGCCTGCATAACCTGGGCCTTACTAACCTGCAGGACGTGCGGATAGGTAAGCACATAACCCTAAGCATAGAAGCGCCTACTAAGGAAGAAGCGGAGAACATGACCCGCGAGGCATGTAAGAAACTGCTGGCTAACCCTGTGATGGAGGCTTTTGATTTTACGCTGAGCGAGTAGAGACCCCTCCCGGCCTCCCTGAAGGGGAGGAGGTGTTACGTGTGGAATTGTGACTCATCTCTTGTATAAGCTGTAATCAGTTTTATTGACAGGGATAGCTCAAATAGAAATTCTGTCATGGTGAGCCTCGTCGAACCATGACATGCTGAGAACTTAGTGCGACGCAAAATAGCATTGTTAAAAGCGGTTCACTTACGACTTAAAACTTACTACTTTAAAAAATGCGCCTCTACCTGGTACCATCGCCAATAGGCAATCTTGGAGATATTACTTACCGGGCCGTAGAGGTGCTGCGGCAGGCCGACGTGATACTGTGCGAAGATACCCGCACCAGCTCTGTGCTCATGCGGCATTACAATATACAAAAGCCGCTGACGCCCTACCACCAGCACAACGAGCATAAAATACTCCCCCACCTTATAGAGCAGCTGCAGGCCGGCAAAACCTTTGCGCTGATAACCGATGCGGGTACCCCCGGCATCTCTGACCCTGGTTTTTTGCTGGTGAGGGAGTGTATAAAAAATAAGATACCGGTAGAGTGCTTGCCTGGAGCTACGGCATTTGTGCCGGCGCTGGTGCAGTCGGGCATACCGAGCAACAGGTTTGTGTTTGAGGGTTTTCTACCACTTAAAAAGGGTAGACAGACGATGCTGAAAGCCTTAGCCGGGGAGGACCGTACCATCATTCTTTACGAGTCGCCACACAGGCTGGTGAAAACGCTGCATGAACTGGCAGCCACACTGGGCGCTGACCGGCAGGCGGCAGTATGCCGGGAACTCACCAAAATATACGAAGAGACGAATATTAATACCCTTACCGCACTTGCAGCGTATTATGAAGCACATCCGCCGAAAGGGGAGATAGTGATAGTGGTGGCGCCCCGCACTTGACTTCCCTGGCGGAATCATCTATTAGCTTCGACGTCCACTGCGTAGTCAGCTAAATTTATACACGCATTTGCCCTGGCCAGGTATTTTCGTCTTTAGCATAAATAAAGGCAATACATATGTCGTTTTGCCGTTACTTTCTCCAAAGCGTTTCACAACAAATGAATATTGCGAAACAAAGAACCCTACCCTACCTGGCAATTGCAATTTTTATTATTGCCAAGATCCCCCATTTGCATTATGGCTTTTACTGGGATGAAAGCTGGGTATATGGCCCTGCTATATATGCAATGTATGCCCACGGGCCCAGCTTGTCGCCGGCAGCAATATCTATTGACCTGTCGCGCGGGCATCCGTTGCTATACCATGCCTGTTGTGCCGCGTGGATGCAGTTATTTGGCCCTTCACTTTTTTCCGTGCATTGCTATGCCTTATTTGTATCGGTATTATTAGCCGTTGCTGTTTACGAATATATGCGCAGGCTATTTGGGCACGAAACAGGCCTGCTGGCATTGTTGCTGCTGCTCTGCAATTCCGATTTTTTCTATACTTCCAGTATGTTACTCACAGATATACCACTATGTCTTTTTGTATTTGCGGGCATTTATGCCTACAGCCGCCGGCATTACGCCAGTGCCTCTATAGCGGTTACCGTGACAGCATATATAAAAGAGAGCGGGCTGGTACTGCTGCCAGTGATCGGCGCCGACATACTGGCTGGTTTTCTCACTAAAAAAATCTCGCTGAGGGAACTGGTGCGCAGTGCTACCGTGGTGCTTATACCAGCAGTGGCCATATTCATATTCTTTGCCGTACAAAAAAAAGTCAACGGGTGGTACATGAACCCAGACCACATTGCAATTATACATACCGGCATCTTGTATACTGCGAGCTTTATACAAAGGAGCATGAAACTGTTCTTGCTTAACAACTATGAATATGTGTATTTTATGCTTGCTGTAATAATAAGTATAGCCGCGGTAGTACAAACCAGGAGGTATAGCTACCTATATATGCCGGCTGCTATAGTTATACTCTTTATAGCCACCCTGGTACTTTCTTATAAGGATGTAGCGTTTTTTGTGCTTATGCCAGCTGCAATGATAATTGGGGTACTGTTGCTGAAAAAAGCGAAGAGATTTACCGATGAACAGTTCAAGTTTATGCGCGTAACGACGTTGTTTTGCATCGGGTATGTTTACTTCTGCTGCATTAATTTCTTTGAAGAACGGTACCTGTTCCCTGCTTTTATGCTTACAGATATATGTGTACTGGCCATTTACCTGGTGTATACCATACAGGCGTTTCCGCGAAAGAAGCTGGTATATATTGCCACGCTCCTGCTTTGTGCGACAACGGGTATATATAGCATTGTTAATGATGCGGGAAACAAGTGTACCTACAATAGAATGGATGTGCAGCAGGATGTGACAGACTATTTTGAGCATATGCACAACTATAGCGTTCCTGTTTGCGCCCGGGAATTCTTTGAATATATACATCTTACGGATCCGGGAACAGGTTTTCTGCGTTATAAGCGGGCCTTCACACATGTGAGACATGCTGTAGACAGCAGCACCCAATACGTGATCATCACCAGCGAGGAGTATAACGATGGCTGGCTGCCGAAATTAGAGGCAAATGATCGTTTTTACCCGGTACAGACCTTTAAACGTGAAGGAGAAACTATTACAATACTCAAAAGAAGGTAAAAATGGTGGCTCGCCTCCTGTAAGGGTTGGGAATTTAGTGTTTTTATACTACATTTGCCGTCCGAATAAAACCCGGAGATTGTAGCTCAGTCGGTTAGAGCATCAGATTGTGGTTCTGAGGGTCGTGGGTTCGAACCCCATCAGTCTCCCCAAAATTTCTTTAAAAAAGTGCTCTTATGAGCACTTTTTTTATTACTTTCCACCCCCAATAATTCTATATCTTTGTACTAATTGTTTATAATTAAATTTCACGAACATGAGCTTAGAAGTAACCGGAAAATTGCTGGTAAAATACGAAACACAACAAGTAAGCGAAAAATTTAAGAAGCGCGAATTCGTGCTGGAGTTAGCGGAAGAGATCAACGGTAATATTTATACCAATTTCGCTAAGATGCAGCTGGTACAGAATAAGTGCGAGATCATAGACCGCTTTAAAGAAGGAGAACTGGTAAAAGTTAGCTTTAATATAAAAGGAAACAGGTGGGAGCGCGATGGCAAGGTGAATTACATCACTAACCTCGACGCATGGCGCGTGGAGAGCGCTACCGCAACACCGGGCAACAACAATGGTGGCGGCCAGCAACAAGCTGCCGCGCCTGCTTATAACAATAATAGTGGCGCTAACTCTTACAACGCTACCCAAAACTTCAACCCATCGCCTGAAACGATAGATGACTTGCCGTTTTAAGACAATTTAGCGCTTATGCTGCCACGCACGCCACGTATTACTGTAGTTCTGTTACTTGCCTCTGCGCTGCTGGGCGCATGTAACGCCGTGCCAAACCATACCCGGTACATACCTAAAGATGCAGTGGCCGTGGCGGGAATAAACCTGAAGGGGTTGAGTAAAAAGATAGCATGGAATGTGATAACGGGCAGCAAGCTATTTAAAGAAATGCAGGCGCGCATACCTGAGAAAAACACGAAGGATGCGATGAACAGTATAGAAAAGGCGGGTATCGACTTTTCGAATACGCTGTATGTATATGTAAAGACCGATACACGAACCAAGGGCAGCAACCGTATTACCGGGCTGGTGCCCCTGGCTGATGCCGGCCAATGGGAAACCTACGTGAAGCAGGTATTCCCCCAGGTGACGATAAAACAGCATGGCGACCGGAAAGAAGCCCTGCTGGGCCGTGATATGTATGTGGGCTGGACCAAGAGCCTGATGATCATCATTAACACGGTGTCGGTATCTGCCGATGGCAATGATGATGAGCCGGGCAGCCCAAAGCTGAATGTATCGTCGAACATGGCAACTACTGATGTATCGGCCCAGATGGACGACGCTTTTGGGGTAACCAAGGAAAACTCAATAGTAGACGATAAGCATTTCAAAGGCCTGGAAATGGAAGGGCACGATATCAGCTTTTGGCTTAACTACGACGGGCTGATGAGCCAGTACATGAGCGGCAATATGGCTGAAAAGATGGGCGTGACTTTATCTAATACTTTGTGGAAAGATGCGGCCTTCACGGCTGGGTTCGACTTCAGGAAGGGAAAGATAACAGGGGATATGCACTATTACATGTCGCCCGACATGAAAGATGTAGGTACAGAGCTGGGTAGCACCAATGCCAGCAAAGATATGATGGAGCGCCTGCCCAACCAGAATATGGATATGCTGCTGGCAATGCATATATCACCCAAAGGAATAAAAGCGCTGCTGGAAAAGACCGGGCTGCTGGGGCTTGCCAATATTGGCCTGAGCACGCAGGGCCTGACCTCAGACAATGTGCTGGATGCTTTTACCGGCGATATGGCCATAGTGATTAACGACTTTGCCCTGCACACGCAAACGGTCTCTGATACCTTTATGGGGCAGACGGTGACGCACCAGAACCAGAAGCCGGGCGGCAGCCTTAGCTATGTATTAAAGATCAATAAGAAAGAGAACTTCGATAAACTCTTTAAGCTGGCGAAAGACATGGGCTTGCAGCAAATGGGCAACAGCTATATAGTACCTATAGATGATAAAGACTCGCTGTACATAATGATGAATGGCGAGTATGCAGTGGCCTCTAACAACTTTGCCAATGCCAATGGCTTTTTACAAGGCAGCTTTAAAGGACAAAAGATGCCGGATGCTATGGCCGCCGAGGTAAACCATCCATGGTCGTTTTATATGGATATGCAATTGTTTTTGAAAAATATCGATAATAGCATCAGCCATTCGGCCCACGACTCAGCAATGATAGCCGAGAGCAAGAAACTGCTGAATAATATCTCGTTTTCGGGCGGCGAGTTTAAGGACAATGCTTTTGAATATCACCTGGCCATCAACTTTATGAATACCGAAGAGAATAGTATTATAGAGCTGATGGACTTTGGTATGAAAATGAACGATGCAGATAAGATAGCCGGCAAATAATGATTTGCCAGCTGCTATTTATTAAATTACATATTTGTTTTTAAATTTGTAGTGCCTTTTTCTATAGTTTAGTAACTTACTCAAAAATTACCCTAATGCGAAAACCATACCTATACTTAGCAATAAACATAGGCTTAGTAATATTACTTGCCATATCTGGCTGTAAGAAAGTAGACGGAACAGACAACGATCAGGTCATAGAAACTCCTTTTACCGTGTTTTTCTCTGATATATCCGGCGCGGTATACAGCTCCAGCGATGGATCTACCATTGGCAAGCAACTGTTTGAGGCCGACCGCTACCCATGTCGCGCGTTTTGCGTTGCCTATGACAATATCTTGTTTACCAAGAAAAACCTTTATATCAGCGCTGACAACGGCAAAAGCTTCAATCACTCTTACGACTCCGTAGGGTTTTATCCCGGTATTGCCTGCAACAATTACAAATTCGACTTAAACCAGTCGATGCTGATGTTTATCCCATCATGGAATTATGTCTATGTTGTAAATGATAACGATGACTTTAATAATATTATGGGATTAAGCTACAACCTGTATGGCGGCAGCCAGGGAAACTGGTATCTTGATATCCCGGATTCATTAGGCTTTATCGGACACAGGCAAGACCTTAATTATGTAATACGTGTCACTTCGCTCACATTGCTGCGAGATGATACGCTTTGTGCTTATGACGCCAATAACAACAGGTGTTTTTACAGGACAAAGAGCACTTTGTGGAACGAGTGTACCGCCAATCCTAACGCATCAGGTTGGCCAGGCATTGGCGATCCGGCGGATTATTCCGGCAATCCATTGCCACACCACGTAGCTTACTCTGCTACAGGAGATCCTTACTACCGCGACTCTCCCGACACTACCGCCTGGTATTCTTACGGGCATTATAACAACCGCCTTATTGCTATAGACGTGAAGAACTGCAATGGAAATGGCGCGTACTATAGCGATGATCGTGGCCGCAACTGGACACAGTTCAGCGGCTTACCATCTGTTCCCCTACTATGCATGGAATCTCCGTTTGAAGAAGTAGCGCTTATTGGCACCCAGGGAGCCGGCCTTTATATACTGAATACAAATACTAACAGCTGGCAGCAAGTTACTAATGGTGGCCTGGGTGGCAACCTGACTGTAACCAGCATAGTGGGCAAGCAAAGAATTTATAAGAACGGGAAAGTGCAGCGGTACATCTTTATTGCTACAGACAAAGGCATTTACCAAAGTCTTGATGGGGGCGTTAGCTGGACACAGACACGAGCTGGTAGCTTCTCAGCTATCTTCTAGCCTTCATCGGCCGGGCTATCGCCTAAAAAATCTTCCAGGTCACGCCGCTGTTTCTTAGTGGGGTGGCCTGTTTTACTTTGGCGCTTGCCGGTGTAAAAGCTGGAGCCTAAGTACTGATTCAGCTGCTTGTCTTCATCTGAAGTTATGTCTACATAGTTTTTCAGGGCTTCTTCGTAAGCTACACGGTTATGCAGCAACCCGGTTACTTCTATGGTCCACCGGCGTGCAGGTGTTTTTATGCCGTAGCGCTCGCCAATAGATACCGGGCGCGATGGCTTTACGTTAGCGCCATTCCATTTCACCTTACCGCCATCTATGGCTTCTGTAGCCTGAGTGCGGGTTTTAAAAATACGGATGGCCCAGAGGTATTTATCTAATCGCAACTTTTCCATTACTCACTTATTTATGATATAGCTCTGCCAGTAAACCGGGTTTGAAATTATCGCCTGCAGGGGAAACCCAGAACATGCAAATGTCTGCTCCTTCCTCACTTACATCTACCCAGCCGGTGAGGCATGCATCCATGTGCTTTGTCTCCAGCATTACGGTTGTGGCAAAGTAAAGTTCGCTGGCATCGAACCGCTCGTTGACTGTGCATACCTGCTCACCTTTAAAACCATGCCGTATGCCTATTTCGCCCAGCATGATGTTTGGCAGGGTGTAAACAAAAAGGGAGGGGCTGGGGATGGCAGCATCGGCATAGCGCTTATCCACATCAAGGCAACCATGCGATGTGCTGAGCATTACACCTATCTTGTTCTTGTCTGTTTCTGTATTAATGCTATCGCCAAGAAGACATTCGGTAGCTACGAATGCCCACTTGCACAGCTTATCCATTTTATAAAACTTAGGATAGTTGCATTTCAGCTCGCTATACACCTGCTCAGGGGTGAGATGGCCTGCTACTAATAAAACCCCGTTGCGAAACAGGCCTTTTTTATTAATAACTACCCAATTATCAATACCCATGCTTTCTGCTCATTAAGATGTTATGATGAGGCCAGTGATTTTTTGGCAGCAAGGAAGTTAGAGAGCGTGCGTACGTTCTTCTCATGTCTTGCAACGAAGGGGTTGCTCTCGTCCCATACGTAGCCTGCAAGTACAGAACATATCTGCGATCTTATTTCAAGATCCGGCTCCGGGGCAAAGAAAATATTGAACAGCGAACCATCGTACCAGCCATTTACATAGGTGCGGAAAACGTCTACACCTTTGCGCATAGGCGCCATATATTCATTTGCCCAGTCAATTGTTTCGTCGTTTTTAAGGTGGCGGATAACAAGGTTAGCAGCCATTTGCGCCGATACTGAGGCTAGTGTGACACCTGATGAAAATACGGGATCCAGGAACTCGGTAACATTGCCTGTAAGCACAAAGCCGTTGCCAAAGAAAGTATCTGTGGTCACGCTCCAGCTTTGCAAGGTTTTAGGTTCATCCCATACCAGCTCGGTGTTTTCAAAGCGCTTTGCCAGCTCAGGTTCTACAGCCAGCAGGGCACGGTATTTCTGCGTTAAGTCACCCTCGAACCCATCGAAAAATTCAGGGTCGCCTACATAGCCTACCGATGTATTGCCATTGGAGAATGGTATGACCCATATCCACGTCCGGGGATTATGAACATATACGATAATGCGGTTTGGCTCAAAGGCCTCATCACGTTTTGGGTCGGTGATGTGGCAGAATACAGCCTTCCGTGGTGGCTGCGATGATGGGCGTTCCAGGCCGAAGAGCCGGGGTATAACGCGGCCATAGCCACTACCATCTACAATAAACTTTGCCTTTATGGTATCTGCATTGCCAGCTGCATCTTTTACTGTAGTGATGGAATAGCCGTCAAACATTTCTATGCCGGTTACCTCGGTTTCGTAGCTGATGTCTATGCCCATGCGCTCACACTCGTCGGCCAGTGTTTTATCGAACTCGGCGCGCGGCACCTGCCATGTCCACTGCCAGCCATGAGTATATTGATGGATGAAATTAAAGTCGCAGATATTGCCGTCCATTACAAACTTAGCGCCGTCTTTGCGCTGAAAGCCTTTTGCTTTAACGGCCTCCAGCAGGCCAGCCTCTTCAAGGGCTTCCATACAACGAGGCAATAAGCTCTCGCCAATGACAAAGCGCGGGAAACGCATTTTTTCTACTACCTGTACAGACAGGCCACCACGGTGCATGATAGCCGCAGCTATAGAGCCTGCCGGGCCTGCACCTATTACCAAAACATCTACTTCTTTCTTCATAAAATTTCTTGTTCGATCAATAGATAACTATATCACAATAAGGTTACAGAATACAGCGTCATTTTTTCTTAAGCTCCAGTATGGTATGGCTAAGGCCTATATTGTCATATTGATTTATTACTTCAAAGCCTGTTTCCTCCATCAGCTTCAGGTATACCTCACTATCGTACATCTGGCTGTTGCCATTAGCCATAGTAGTAAAGTATAAAGAAGACATCTGCAAACTGAAAGCTGATGCCTCCAGGCGCTGGCAATCCCAGAAAGTCTCATTGATAAATACCCTTCCGTGTTCCGGCAGGGCATCGTGGCACTTTTTGAGTATAGCCACTATCTCGGTATCTGAAAAGCAGTCGAGGAACTGGCTCATAAACATTACATCGTACCCTTCGGGGAGTTTCGCAGCGTTATTGAGTATGTTGTGCGGATAGTAGGTAACCCTGTCGCCCAGAGTCGCCTGGTCAATATTGTTTTTCGCAACAGTAAGCTGCACCTGCAGGTCCAGCAAGCCTACGTGCACGTCTTTATTGTATTCCAGGCAGGCTAATGCCCACTTGCCGGTATTAGCGCCAATGTCGAGGATTTTGCCGGGGTTGTGTGCAAATACAAGTGGCAATATCTCTGGGAATGCATGGTCTGAATAATAGTGGTCGAATGCAAACCAGCTTGCGTTGGCCGGCTCTGGCAGTATAGATAATCCCTGGTATATAGTGTCCCAGTTGCCCAGGTGGCGGAGGCCTCTTGGCTTGCCATCCATTATAGAAGCTTCGAGATCTTTTGCGCCATCGTAGCACACATCGCGCATAAAATCTGTATTGATCTGCGCCATAGGGTGATTGATGAATACATGGCCTGTCTTGGTCAGGAAATACCTGCCCTCTTTGCGATACAGAACACCTATGCCCAGCCCGGCTTCCATAAGCACACGAACGCCGTAGTAGGGTATGTTGACATCTTCGGCCACTTCTTTTATGTCTGCTCCTTCGGCGCGTTTGTTCTCTACGTATTTGAGTATGCCCCTGTCCCTGAGTATTACAGATGCCTGGAAAACATAGGGTGCAAATGCTATCATCTGCGCATCTTTAACGGCCTGCACAGCAGATTTTTTGTCTTCTTCAAACAGGTGTTTTAGCGCTTTTTTTGCTGTTGCTTCCACGATCGATAAAAATATAATGTCCCGCTAAGGGCGGGATCAAAGTATTAAAATGAAAAAATTATTAAGTTAACCTTGATGGCTAAAGAGGTATGCAATATACAAAATTGATTTAGGTTAACCCCAATATTGATAAAAGAACCTAATTGCCCCCCTGAAAGGAGACCCGGTGCGGACAGTATAAATGAATCACGCAAAAGACGCTAAGACGCATTTTTCATATAATGTTTTTAAGGTCGCAGAGGGGTTACGCTGTGCAGATTTTTAGCTTGTGACCGATATAACATTGGCTATAACTAAAAGATCAGAGGGGTACAAAACCGTAGTTTTGTACCCCTCTTGATTTATGGATATAATATTATTGTTCCAGGGAGTGAATGCCGCGAAACAAGCGCTTCCAGCGCATGTCTTTGAGCATGCCGCCTTCGCCGTAGCTTAGCCATACAAACCAGGCCTTGCCCACCACGTGGTCTACCGGTACAAAGCCCCAGTACCTGGAGTCGAGCGAATTATGGCGGTTATCACCCATCATCCAGTAGTAGTCCATTTTAAAGGTATAAGAGGTCGCCTCTTTGCCGTTTATGATGAACTTACCATTCTGCTCTTCCAGTGTATTGCCCTCATAGTTGCGTATAATGCGGCGGTATATAGAGATATTTTGCGCGGTAAGCTGCACGGTAGCGCCTTCCTTTGGAATGGTGAGCGGGCCAAAGTTATCGCGGTTCCACTTATAGTTAGCCGTATCCAGCGGGAATACCCATTCGCCGGGATCTGCGGGGGCTACTCCTTTGGGGTACATTTCTGCGAGATCTACAGACACAACGTTAGGTGTCTTTTTAAGGTCGTCGACCTGGTCGTTTTCGAGGTTATATATATAAACGCCGTTGTTCACCATCTGCGACATCTCCAGGTTGTCTACGCCCATTGGCATTTTGCCATTGGTCTTCACTATGTAGTTCAGCTTAGAATGCGGGAACAAAATGTTTGGCTCACCATTGATGTATACCCTTGCCTTTTTGATCTCCAAAACATCGCCCGGCAACCCTATGCAGCGTTTAATATAGTTCTCCTTCTTATCCACAGGGCGGGTGATGATCTTAAACCTGTTCACAATATTGTCACGGCCATTTACCCTGCATGCCTGGTAGTAGTCACTTTCCGGCATTTCGGCCATCACGGTATCTCCACAGGGATAGTTGAATACGACTACATCGTTGCGCTCCACATGGCCGAACCCCGGGATGCGGTGGTATTTCCATTCCACTGCTTCGGTATAAGACTTGCCGCCTACTATGGGCATGGTGTTATGTACCAGTGGCACGGCCAATGGCGTCATAGGCACACGAGGGCCATACGCCAGCTTGCTTACGAAGAGAAAGTCGTTTACCAGCATGGTACCTTCCATAGAGCCTGTGGGAATGGTATATGCCTCGAAAAAGAAGGTGCGGATAATGGTTGCGGCCACTATGGCAAATACGCCTGCATCGAGCCATTCGCGCCAAATAGGCTTTCTTTTTCCTTTATTGGTGGTGGTAGTTGTAGTTTCGGTAACTGTTTTTTTCCAGAATGCCATGAGGGCTAAAAAATTGTCTCCAAAAGTAACAACTTCCAAGAGATTTCATGCAAAGCCGCAAAGGCGCAGCCTCTGCGGTGTTTTTAAAGGTTGCAAAGTGTGATACAGTAACGATGTAAAAACAGGTAATGAGCTATATTCTAGCTCATTACCTGCGCGAAAAATGGGTCAGTATATACCAGGACTAATTACGGGTAGTATTATCAACATGCTGCTGAATGTGTTTCAGTTTGTATTCGTTTGGCAGTACAAGGGTATTGACCACGCTCTCCGAAATAACGGAGAACGTAAAGCAGATATCATACGCTTCTGTGCGGGAATATTCTTCCGCAAGCAGGCGGGCGGCGGCGATCTTAGGGGAAACAAAATCATCGTGCTTCACCAGCAGTAGCACCTGGAAAGCGGTATCGGCGCGTACACGCAGGTACGATTCCGGCACTTCTATGTTCAGCTTTCTTTCCAGTGTGTCTATCAGGCGTTCTGCCCTTTTAGCGGCCATCGGCAGGTTATGCTTTATGAACAGCTCTGTTTCTTCAGGGCGCTCATTTGTATTGGTTACATAATTCTTTTCCAGCTCTTCTGCGGTAAACCAGCCTTTTGGCGCTTCTAACCTATCATTAAACTTATTTAATTTATCTGAAACCTTTTCGAATATTACGGACATAGAATATTTTTTTGCTAGTGAATTTTTGAACTTCATTACAGAACAAAAAAATACTGTGCCATGGTGGTATTCCATTTCGTTAATGTTAGGGTGGCGAAGTGGTATTATTTGTAAGAGACAAATAGTTCAGCGGCAATGTTATCCGCAAACAGCTTGCCGGCATTGGTTAGTACCAGCGTTCTGCCCTGCTGGGTTACCCAATTTTTTTCCTGGAAGAGGTGGCTGCTTTTTTCTACCATGTCTGCGCTTGAAGCATCCCATTCTTTTTCAATTCTATCGAGGTCACAACCCCACATGGTGCGTAGGCTGGTCATTATGTATTCGTTCAGGTGCTGGGCAGGTGTCAGCTTTTCTTCTTCGTACGGAAGCTTGCGCTCTTTTAGGATGCTCTTTGCATATTGTGCATTATTGGCAATGTTCCACTGGCGCGATGTGCCGTTGAACGAGTGTGCCGATGGCCCTATGCCCAGGTAGGGCAGGCCACGCCAGTAGTTAGTATTGTGTATGGCATACATACCGGGCAGCGCAAGGTTCGATATTTCGTAATGCTCGTAGCCCATTACTGCGGCCTGCTCCATTAGCAGCTCAAACTGGCCTGCGGCCTGTTCAGGGTCTACGGGCGCTGCTTTTCTTTGCTGTATGGCGTGCTGCAGCGCTGTCTTGTCTTCTACAGTAAGTGCGTAAGATGAGAAATGGGGAATATGCAGCTCCGCAATTTTAGATAGGTTTTTCTTCCATGCCGCACCGGTAAGGCCGGGAGTGCCGTATATGAGATCGATGCTCAGGTTATCAAAGCCGGCATCCTGGGCGGCTTTGATGGCGTAGTCGGCCTGCTGCGCGTTGTGGGCGCGCTTCATGTATTGCAGGTCTTCGTCGTGGAAAGATTGTACGCCTATGCTGAAACGGTTTACCGGTGTTTGCCGCAGCGACTGGATATAATGCTTATCAAGGTCGTCGGGGTTAGTTTCGAGGGTGCATTCTTTTAAGTCAGCGACCGTATAGTTTTTTAGTATGGTATCAAATATCCGGTTGATCTCATCTGCCGATAACAAAGAGGGCGTACCGCCGCCAAAGTATACGGTTTCGATAACCGTTCCTTCCAAATAGCCGCGCCTCATTTCCAGCTCCTGTGTAATGGCCTGAAGCACCTCTTCCTTGTATTTAAGAGAGGTGGAAAAATGAAAGTTGCAGTAGACACAAGCCTGCTTGCAAAATGGGATGTGGATGTAAATACCTGCTGTTTTTGGGGCAGATGTTAAAACTGGCGTACCGGGAATGCTCATGAAGGTGCAAAGTTACTACATCTGCATGGGTATTAGTTATTATAACAACGAGACGATAACATATTATTCCGATATGTTAATGTTTGGTGGGAAAGTTCGCTACTTATGTAAAAAATACTATTTTTACTACCCCGCTATACTTTTTTTCAGTTCACTAACTAAAATAGTAGCGATATGATATTGACAAGAAGTTTACTAAAAAGGAATTTATTGTTGGTAGGTTTTTTAGCGCTGATGTTTACCGCCAGCGCTCAGAACAGATCATATATTGCCAACCATAAGGCGATAGCCGCGCTGCTATCTAAAAAATACGGTATCCCCTCTGCTGTGATCCTGGCGGTGGCTGCGGTAGAGTCATCGGGCGGCACTTGTGCTGTAGCCAGGGTGCTCAATAACCATTTCGGCATGGCGGGCAAAAATGAGTTTGTGAACAAGAAAGGGCATAAAAGCCGCTACAAGCAATACGCCAATGAATTTGCTTCTTACCTGGACTTTTGCAAGGTCATCTCGCGGAAGCACTATTACAAACACTTACGGGATAAAGAAGATTGCCTGGCCTGGGTAAAAGCCATGAGTCATTCGGGCTACTCTGAAGTGCCTGAAGAATGGGAGAATAAAGTGCTAGGTGTACTGCATACCATAAAGCCATCTGTACATAAGCTGCAGTCTTCCCCGGCCTTGGCTTCTGCGAAGTAAGGTATTATTATCATTTCTTCCTTTTCGCTCGTTCATACTGTTCCGGCCAGTGCATTTCGTGATAGCCTAACTCGCGGGCAGCTCTTAATGGAAAGTAAGGATCGCGCAATAGCTCTCTTGCTATTACAATGAGGTCGGCTTGCCCGTTGGCCAGTATTTCTTCGGCTTGCTCCGCAGTTACTATAATGCCGACGGCGGCTGTTGGCATACCTGCCTTGCGTACTGCCTCGGCGAAGGGCACCTGGTAAGAGGGGTGTGCGGGGATCTTCACACCGGGGATCACACCACCCGATGAGCAGTCCATAACGTCAATGCCTTTGGGTTTTACTATTGCTGCAAGGGCAACGGAATCTTCTATATTCCAGCCATCGGCGACCCAATCGCTGGCGGAAATGCGGAGGAATAGTGGGTATTCTTCCGGCCACACGCTACGGATGGCTTCGATTATTTCCAGCAGCAACCTTGTGCGATTTTCAAAAGAGCCGCCGTATTTATCCGTGCGCTTGTTGCTTAGTGGCGAGAGAAATTCGTTGATGAGGTAGCCGTGTGCGCCGTGTATCTCAATGACTTTGAAGCCGGCTTTAAGTGCGCGTATTGCGGCGGCCCTGAAATCGGCTATTATCTTTTGGATGCCGGCTTCGTCCAGCTCTTGTGGAGTGTCTTTGTCGTCAGAGAATGCAACTGCGCTTGGCGCCACGGTCTTCCAGCCACCTTCAGATGCGGGTACCAGGTGGTCGCCTTTCCATGGCGGGCTTACGCTGGCTTTTCTGCCTGCGTGGGCCAGTTGCATGCCGGGTATGCTGCCATGCTGCTCTATAAACTGGGTGATCCTTTTAAGCTGGGGTATATGCTCGTCTTTCCAGATACCGAGGTCCTGCGGGGATATACGGCCTTCGGGGCTTACTGCTGTGGCTTCAGTAATTATCAATGCCGCCCCGCCCACTGCCCGGCTACCCAGGTGTACAAAATGCCAGTCGTTGGCGAAGCCATCTTCGCTGGAATACTGGCACATGGGCGAAACAACAATGCGGTTCTTTAAAGTAAGGTTCCTTATGGTAAATGGAGTGAACAAATGCGGCATGGCAACAGATAATTACTACCCGAAGTTAGGCAATGATGGTAAAACCCGCCGCGCTATTCTTTGGCCATTTTTATCACTTGTGTTTTGCCGTTTTGGCTTACTACCTGTATCATATATACGCCACTGGCCAGGGTATGTATATCCATTGTTTCCTTAGCTGTGATGACATATGACCTTTGTACTTCTTTACCGGCGGCATCACTGATAATGATATCGCTGTTTGCTGCGTTTATGATATTTATAGTGCCTGTTGCCGGGTTTGGATAAACCGATGCTCCGGCTACAGCAGCTTTTACGTTACCTACAGCCACTGCCGGGTTAACTATTTCTCTTAACCTGTAATTGCGGCTGTCAGCTATATACAGATTTCCCCATTGATCTACTGCCACGCCCGATGGGTCATTTAGCTTAGCTACCAATGCAGGCCCGCCATCGCCACTAAACCCACGCAAATGCGAACCTGCGAGTGTAGTAATGAAACCGGTTCCGTCTACCATTCTCACGCAATTATTACCGGCATCAGCTATATACAGGTTTCCTGAATGATCGATCTTTATTCCCTGGGGAAATGCGATCTGGGCATCCGTGGCCAGCCCGCCGTCGCCGCTATAACCCGCAGTGCCGGTGCCCACAATAGTAGTAATAATGCCCAGCGGATCGATCTTGCGGATACGGCTGTTTTCCTGGTCGCTTATATATACATTGCCTGTAGCGTCTACAGCCACATCGGCAGGGTAATTTAACTCGGCGGACGTGCCTAAGACGCCATCAAGATTAAACCCTGCCACTCCGTTACCAGCGACTGTAGTGATAATGCCTGATGCACTTATTTTACGGATACGGTGGTTATTATTATCGCAGATATAGATATTGCCCGTAGCATCTACTGCTATACCAGTAGGATATTGAAATTCCGCGGCAAGAGCGGAAGTACCATTCCCCGCATACCCTGCAGTACCATTACCAGCTATAGTGGAAATGATACCCGATGTGTTGACTTTACGAATGCGTTGATTGTCCTGGTCGCAGATATATAGATTGCCTGCTGCATCAAATGTCATGGCCGATGGGTAGTATAAATGCGCAGCCGTTGCAGGGCCACCATCGCCGCTAAATCCATCTTCATAGCCGGCGATACCGGCGCCCGCCACAGTAGAAACCTTTCCCGTGGTTGCATTCAGCATTCTTATCCGGTGATTATCTATATCCGCAACATATATATTCCCTGCGGCGTCTGCAGCAATGTTTTGCGGCATACCAAATTCTGCATTTACCCCGGGGTAGTCTTCTCCAAACAAACTATTTTGCCCGGCATATGTGGAAATAGTACCAGCGGTATTAACCATCCGCACCCTGTTGTTAGCGAGATCTGCGATGTACAAATTATTATTTGCGTCGAAAGAAAGGCCTTCGGGATTACTGATCTGCGCTGCACTTGCCGGGCCGCCATCACCACTATAGCCAGCTACGCCTGAGCTGATAGCAGTGGTAATAATACCGGTAGCGGCAGTAACCAGGCGGATGCTGTTATTATCAATGTCTGAAAAATAGATGTTTCCAAATGTATCCAGCGCCAGGCCACATGGCGCAGAGAATGTTGCGGCTGTTGCCGGGCCACCATCGCCACTGAAGCCATACGATCCATTGCCTGCTATATTAGATAGTGTACCTGTGGCATCTATTTTAGAGATATGCCATGCAGCATAAGAGGCCACGAATATATTGCCTGCTTTGTCAACCGCGATCCTGAAAGGAATGCCCAGCGACGAAGCTGTGGCAGGCCCATCAAATACCGGCGCTACGGCAGTACCATTGCCGCCAACGGTTGTGATTATACCGGCAATATTTACTTTCCTCACCAGGTAGTTGAAACGATCGGCGATAAAAATATTACCGGAGGTGTCAACGGCAATATCTGAAGGACTATAGAGCATAGCAGTTGATGCTGCTATACCATCTCCATTAAAACCCGCCGTGCCCGTACCTGCGAAAGTAGAAATGATGCCGGATGCTGCATCTACCTTACGGATAACACTGGCTCCCGGGTCAGCTATCAGCAGATTACCATTTTTGTCGCAAGCCAGGCTAAAGATGTCTTCGAACCCAGCGGCCGTGGCAGGTCCACCGTCGCCATAATAGCCATAGTAGCCTGTGCCGGCAAATGTTGTTATAATACCTGCGGCACTTACTTTTCTTATCCTGTTGTCGTTACCGTCGGCTATATAAGTATTACCAGCGTTGTCAAATGCCACTTTCATTGGCCCATATACTTCGGCCTTGGTGGCCAGGCTGTCGTCGCCTATGCCGCAGCCTGCCACGGTGGTAATGGTTTGCGCATTAACTTTTACGGGTGTTATATTAAAAGCAATAGCACATATTACTAATGGAACGAGTAACCCTGTTTTCATACGGATTATATTTTAAGTTAATAAAGTTAGTGGAAAAAACGACGGGCCATGTATAAAGACGTAAATATTTAATGAAATCTTTGCTATACATAAAAATATTTCGGGAGCCAGATACAAGGTTGTGTGCAATCCTCCCGAGTTTATGGTTTTCGTTAACTTGCGCCCTTTATGTTTGCCGATATTATTCTCCCGCTTAACCTGCCGCAAATACTTACCTATGGCGTTCCGCATGAAATGCAGGAGCTGCTGCAGCCTGGCATGCGTGTGGAAATAGCCCTGGGCAAGAACAAGCAGTATGCCGGCATAGTAGACAGGTTGCATAATGACAAACCTGATGCCTACCAGGTAAAGCCTATAAAAAGCATCATAGATGAAGACCCTGTGGTGAATGAAAAGCAGCTGCAGTTCTGGCGGTGGATAGGGCACTACTACATGGCTGCGCCGGGAGAAGTGATGCAGGCTGCCCTGCCCGCACACCTGAAGCTGATGGGTGAAACAAGGCTGGAATGGACGGGAGATGACCACGTGACAGAGGCGTGGAGCGATGAGGCCTATATAGCCGCTGAAGCGCTGCAAATGCGCAAGGAGCTGACCATAAGCGAGCTTAGAAATATAGTAAGCGCCAAGAATTTTGCGGCAGTGCTCAATGAGCTGCTGGAAAAAGAAGTGGTGCGTATAAATGAGGCGCTGGAAACGGCGTACCGCCCACGGCGTGAGAAGGTAGTAACCATGGCAGCGGCCTATAAGGAAGAAAAAGCGTTGATGGCCCTTTTCGACCAGCTGTCGAGGGCGCCTAAGCAACTAGAGTTGCTGATGGCCTATACCGAACTTTCTATAAAGAACGGCGTGGTGCGCCAGGACGACTTGCTCGACCGTACCAAAGCATCGGCAACACAGGTGAAAGCGCTGGCAGACAAGGGCATCTTTATAGTAGAAGAAAAGAATGTAGACCGCCTGCTGCGCGAAAGTATTAAGGAAGCCAAAGAGATCGTATTTACACCGGCACAAGAGCTGGCGTATGATGAGCTGAGCCAAGGATTAAGCGAAAAGAATGTAGCGCTGCTGCACGGCGTTACCGGCAGCGGCAAAACATTGCTGTACATACATAAGATAAAAGAATGCCTGGCTGCCGGCAAGCAGGCCATACTGCTGCTGCCGGAGATAGGGCTGACCACACAACTGGTAACCAGGCTGCACGCTTTCTTCGGCAATATACTGGGTGTATACCATTCGCACTTCAGCAATAATGAGCGGGTGGAAATATGGGAGAAGGTGCGCAAAGGCGCCTACCAGGTAGTGGCAGGGCCGCGCTCTGCACTGTGGCTGCCGTATAAAGATATAGGCCTCATTATTGTGGATGAGGAGCATGACGGCTCTTATAAGCAGAAAGACCCCGCACCGCGCTTTCATGCGCGCGATGCGGCTATATATCTCGCATCTTTGTTTGATGCTAAGGTAATACTGGGCTCGGCGACGCCGTCTGTCGAGAGCCTCTTTAATGTGCAGCAGCGCAAGTATGCCTACATAGCCCTTAAAGACCGCTACCAGGGGGTGAAGATGCCCGCGATAGAGATAGTAAATGCTAAGTCGCTGGAGACGGTGCGGATGCTGGGCGTGAAGCTGCTGACGCCGGAACTGCAGCAGGCCATACTGGAGGCCTTGCAGCAGCGCAAGCAGGTGATACTGTTCCAGAACAGGCGGGGGTATGCACCCTTTCAGCTATGTACGGTATGCGGCTGGGTGCCGCAGTGCAAGAACTGCGCGGTATCGCTTACTTACCATAAAAGCACGGATAAAATGCACTGCCACTATTGTGGCCTTAAGGCAGCGGTGATGCAGAGTTGCCCGCAGTGCGGCAGTACCAAACTGATAAGCAAGAGCTTTGGTACAGAACGGATAGAAGAAGAGGTGCAAACGATATTCCCCAATGCCCGTGTGGCGCGGATGGATGTAGACAGTATGCGTGGCAAGCATAGCATGACCGAACTGCTGGACCTGCTGGAGAAACGCAAGGTAGATATACTGGTGGGCACCCAGATGGTAGTAAAGGGTCTGGACTTTCCTTCGGTATCGCTGGTGGGTATACTTAGTGCCGACAGCCTGCTTAGCTACCCCGACTTCAGGGTGAATGAGCGCGCTTTTCAGCTGATGGAACAGGTAAGTGGCAGGGCAGGCAGGGTAGATGGCGATGGCAGGGTGCTGATACAGGCTTACAATGTGCAGCACCCCGTGCTGCAATGGGTAAAAGACCACGATGTCCATTCCTTTTACACCCAGGAGATAAGGTATAGGGAGCATTTTGCTTACCCACCCTTTAGCCGCCTTATTAAGATAACTTTTAAACACCCGGACGAGCCTAAAGCCATAGCCGCTGCAGCTATGCTGGCTGAAGTTTTGAAAGCTTACCCCGGAATAGCGGTGCAGGGGCCCGGCCCGGCAATAGTGCCACGGGTGCGCAACTACTACCTGCACGAGATATGGATAAAGTGCCAGCGCGATAATAAGGCGCTCGATGCTTTAAAGGCCTTCCTTAAAGCAGAGAAGCAACATATACTTGCCAAGCGCGGAAATACAAATGTGCAGGTGATCTTTGATGTAGACCCGGTGTAATGGTTAATTGTTAATGATCAATTGGCGATGTGTAATAATGAAATGCTTTTCCGTGGGCGCTAACATATTAAATTATTGATACAAATAATTGGCCCGGTTGATATTGGCTCCCTGATCCGTAGCGGTCTTTTAAAATGGGAGGCCGAGCCTGTAAAGAGTTTGACAATAGCCGGTTATCAAAAAGATGATTTAGGTTCTTAAACTAAACGATTTTGATGGTGTATTCCCCCTTGTGGCGTGGGTTATGTGCATGAGCGAAGGGGCAAGGGGGATGTCTTTTTGGTATTGTTGATGGCGTTTCATTATGAGGGTCTTTTTGGGGGAGGAATGACGTGTTTATAACTAACCGTGAAAGTTCAGAAACAGATGGCAAATTAAGGGATAAAATCTAAACAAATTAAAATAGGATGCAGTTCTCCCAAGGGAATTGATATTCTTTACGTAGCATTAGCTACGAAGCTTCTTCGCCTTATTTAGCAGCTCAATAGCTTTCTCCGCTTTTTTAATAACAAGAGGGTGATCCTGATATTTCTTCAGGTCGTTATTGATAACAGTATTTTTAAAAATAGAGCTATTGACATTAGCTGCTGCACCCTCGCTCATAAATACAAAATTAAATAGTTATTTCCTCTTTACCAAAACCGCTATATATTCCTTCGCTGGGTTAAAAACTTCTTCTGCACCTTCATCCGTAAGTCCATAAATGTGAAATTCCTTTTCCAGCACAAACAAATGTCTTGAAATTGCTTTGTGATAAAGAGAAATTCGTTTGCCTTCCTCATCACTGCCTTGAAAAAAGATTTGCCTGTCCGGAAATTTTGCGGTGTAATCAATTACAACATCTACAATGGTAGCCAGGATTTTTCGCAGATCGTTGTTATTAGAAAAATGCGTATCGCTCAGTGATCCGTCTGCCATCACATCTAGCAGCGATAGATTGTATACTGTATCTATAAATAGCTTTTTGAAAACCAACAGTTTCAAAATAGCTCCGTTTGGCCCTCTGCTAACAAATTTATATTCAGAATAATCGTCGGCTCTTTCTAAGATCTCGTATGAGGGCAAATGCATTAAGCAAAAATTTAAACACAAAATAATTAAAAACTATTATCTCGTATGATTTGCTCAACACAACTTCCCTCGGATTCAAACCCCGTACCTTCCCATCCAAATACCAGCCATGAACAATAACCAGCATATAGCACCACACATCATACGCGCTTCTACTCAACCACTCCGTAACACTTTCAGAGCAGAAAAAAATACCGTTCTCCTCCCCAGTTTTACATACATAACCAGTTGTCCGCAAACACATAATAACCAAAATGCGCCATTGCCAACTACACATTTCCATAGCGCTATCGAGCCTTGCAAATACTCCCTATTCCTCCCCATCTTTTGTAATGGTAACAAAAGGCCCAGCACGTTTATTAACGAAAGGTTTTCCCTAGCGCACAACACAAATAAAAATACACCCGCCCGCTCCCCCAAAATCACATGTAGATCCGCGCCGGCAGCGGCTTTCATTTTTCAGGGTAGCGCAGGCTTACTGCCCCAACAGGGTAGCACCTCCCCAGCCTTTCAGAGTGCCCTCAACTATAGAAAATATTTAAGACCTTTGCCGCAGCCTGCATAACCGGGCGTCACCAACTATATGAAACAAAAGATAGCGCTCTTCTTTATATTTTGCCTTACGCTGTGTACCTCTGCTATTGCCCAGAAGCAGAAAATGGAACAGGATGAGAAAGACGAGAAAAGGGATGCCAGGACTACGCGGATAAAGGACAAGACGGACTATGCGCTTTTTCACCGGCAAATGCTGTCGCTGAAAGAGTATACCGATGAGCGCATGAAGATACCTAAGCTGAAAAATGCAAATAAAATGCCTGTAAAGGTGAGTGCCGTGGTAGACACGACCATAGACATGGACGACGAGGCGGGCAATAAAACCCTTATAGGCTACATAAAGCAGGACATAGGCGACAACTCCACCAATGTATACGAGGTAACGTTTGACCGGGCTCAGAAAAAGATAGTGGGCGTAAAGTTTACCGGGGAAAGCAATGAACCGGAAAAGGAAGAAAAGGCGGCGCCAAAGAAAGCCGGGCCGGTAAAGGCCGTGCACAAAAAGAACAAGGATGATGACGATGACGACGAGCCGGAAGACGACAAGCCATCTAAGAAGGACAAGGACGAGGATAAAGAATAGCCCCCGGCGCCTGGCCGGCTAAAACTTCATGTCTTTATAATGCAGGTACAGGAAAAGGATGATAGCCATGGCCGTATAAGCAATGATGGAGGGGTAAAAAGGTTCCTTTTTGCGCTCTTTGTAGAGGTTCTTTAAGGGCGTCATCAGCCAGGTGTCTATCACGATCATCGCAGCCGTGGTAATGATGATGTAGGGGAAGTTATAGAGCTTTAAAAACCCGCGTGTAGGCAGCCATGCCGATAGCAAAAATGCCAGCCCATACAGCGCTATAAGATTGAGCACCGAAATATAGGTGATAGAGAAAACTAAGGAGAAGGTTTTGGCGCGGGTTGCATGGTAGATAACTCTGTAAACGTCTGCAATTAATCGCTTCATATTCCGGTACCTTGATTAGCCTGGTTTAAAGATCTTCCACGGCGGAAGTCATCTATACCGCAAAGTAATAGATTTTATGCGAAATATGGGCTTCGCGGTGCATGATCTATGGTTATCAGTTGCTGGCAACCGGTTTTTTGCCTGCGGCAGCTACGGCTTTTTCCCAGCGCCATGCGGTGTCCATCATTTCATCGAGGCCATATTTTGTTTGCCAGCCCAGCAGGGTGCGGGCTTTATTGTTGTTGGCATATACCTCTACCACATCGCCCGGGCGGCGTGGGCCTAGCTTATAGTTGAGCTTTTCGCCCGATACTTTTTCGAAGGCTTTGATCAGCTCCAGCACGGTAACGCCGTTACCGGTGCCCAGGTTAAACACCTCGCAGTTCGATTTGTTGCGATCGTCTATAATATACTGCAGCGCGCGGGTGTGGGCATTGGCTATATCGCTTACGTGCACATAGTCGCGCACGCAAGAGCCATCGCGGGTATCATAGTCGGTACCAAAGACGGTCATGTCGTTGCGCTTGCCTATAGCGGTTTGCGTGATCACAGGTACTACGCTCTCCGCCATATCGCGGAATTCACCTATCTCTGCCGATGGGTGTGCACCTACCGGGTTAAAGTAACGCAGCAGTATGGTATTGAAATGCTTATTGATATTGGTAAAGTCTTCGCACATAGCCTCGCCTACCTGCTTGGTACGTGCATATGGCGACTCGGGTATTGCGAAAGGGACTTCTTCTACCACCGGCAGCTGCGTAGTATTGCCATACACGGAGCACGATGAGGAGAAGACAAAGTTATTGACATCGAACTCCTCAGCGCACTGCAGTATGTTGATGAGCGAATTGAAGTTATTGCGGAAGTAGCCAAGAGGTTCTTTCACAGACTCCGGCACCGACTTGTATGCTGCAAAATGTATAACACCTACTATATCGGAATTCTCAAGAAATATGGCTTCGGTATCGTCGAGGTTGCAGAGGTCTACCTTGTAGTTCTTCACACGTTTGCCGGTTATTTTCTCTATGCCATCGAGCATTTTCAGGGAGCCTTTCGAAAGGTCGTCGACAGAGATAACTTCAAATCCGTTCTGTATCAAATCCACAATGGTATGGCCACCTATATAGCCGCATCCGCCCGTAACAAGGATCTTGTTCATGTACAATAAGTTTGTATGCAAATATATGGGAACGGAATATTCAGATAAATTTTTTTTATTCCGATTTTATGGGTATAAATTGATTAGCTGATGTGATGATTAGCTTATTAGCTGATGGCCTGCGTTTATGATTAGCTGATGATCCATGTTTGGCTTGTTTTACTGATTAGCTAATAGCTTAAAGATCTCTGAATAAGTTACCCAAATGCACTCAATACGAGCATCAACTAATGAGCTAATCATCACATCAGCTAATCTTATTTCACCTGTTGCATATCTACGAGACGCTTGTAGATGCCACCTTTCTCCAGCAGCGATGCGTGAGTGCCACGCTCCATTATCTTGCCTTGCTCCATTACTACTATCTCATCAGCATTCTGCACGGTAGAAAGGCGATGGGCAATAACGACACAGGTGCGGTTTTGCATGAGCTTGTTTATGGCGTCTTGCACTATACGCTCGCTCTCTGTATCGAGCGACGAGGTAGCCTCATCTAGTATAAGGATCGGTGGGTTTTTTAATACTGCTCTTGCTATAGTTATGCGCTGGCGTTCGCCGCCGCTGAGCCTTGCCCCCCTATCGCCCGCTACTGTTTGGTAGCCACCGTCTTTCTGCTTAATGAAGTTATCAGCATTGGCAATACGCGCGGCATCTTCCACACGCTCTTGTGTAGCGCCACCTGTGCCCAGGGTGATGTTGTTGTAGATGCTGTCGTTAAATAATATAGGGTCCTGGCTTACCACGCCCATCAGGCGGCGAAGGTCATCCAGCTTACAGTCTTTGATGTTCACGCCATCTATCAGTATCTCTCCACTGGTAACATCGTGAAACCTGGGTATGAGGTCTACCAGTGTAGACTTACCTGCGCCCGATGCACCTACAAGGGCTATCATCTTACCCTTCTTTATTTCCAGGTCTATGCCCTGTAGTATCTTTTTGTCGCCATAAGCAAAGCCTACATTTTTAAAGGTAATGCTATCTGAGAACGAGTATACAGGCATAGCATCGGGCAATTCCTTTATTGTGTTTTCCACACCAAGCAGGTGTTCTATTCTATCAAGAGCTGCGGTGCCTTTTTGCACGTTGTAAAATGCAGAGGATAAGTTTTTAAATGGGTTGATGATCTGGCTGAACAGCGCAATGTAGGTAACAAACCATTCGCCACTAAAACCGCTGCCTGAGAATACCATTTTACCACCTACCCATAGTATTATGGCTACCACTATCACACCCATGGTTTCAGATAGCGGGGAGGCCAGTTCTTTGCGCGCCGCAATACGGTTGCGGGTGCGGAAGAGCAGGTTGTTGATGCGCATGAAGCGCAGGTGCTGGTGTGTTTCGGCATTGAAAGCTTTTACTACGCGCATGCCTACCAGGGTCTCGTCTATTACCCCCAGCATATTGCCGAGTTGTTCCTGGGCTATGTTTGAGGATTTTCTTAACGACTTACTGATGCGCCCAATGATAAGGCCGGCAATGGGCAACACAAATAAAAGGATAAGGGTGAGCTGGTAATTCATAAACACCATGGTGCCTATGTAAAAGATGATGGTGAGCGGCTCGCGTATAAATACTTCAAGCACGCCCATAATAGATAGCTCCACCTCATTGATATCATTGGTCATGCGCGATATGAGGTCGCCTTTTCTTTCCTCGGTAAAGAAGCCTATGGGCAGTGATAGTGTTTTGGTAAAAATGTCATCGCGCAATCTGCGAAGTATGGCATTGCGCAAGGGATTGAGTATGTAAAGCGATATGTATAGAAACAGGTTTTTGAGAATAGTGAATATTACTACTGCTATGCACACATCGGCAAGGGCAGCCATTGGGCCCTGTGCCTGCACAATATCATGAATAAAGCCTGAGAATTTGCCGAGGAGGCTATCTCTATTTACAACTGTGTCTGTGGGTTTAAACAGCACCTGCAATACCGGCGCCAGCATGGTCAATGAAAAAAGGCCAAATAAAATGCCGAGCAGGTTGGCAGTAAAATAAAGGGCTATCTGGCCTTTATAGTCTGCGAGGTATTTTAACAGCCTTGATATTTTCTTCATTGGTTAGCTATTGCTTTCGAAGATGCTGAAAGCTTTTAATCAGGCGGCAAAGATATAGAACAAATCTGTACTGCTGTGATGTAGAGTATATGGTGTGTGCTTTTTAACGTTCGGCAAAAAAGCAGATGTCCCACACCGAAAAAAGGTGTGGGACATCTGGTAAGGTGTTTATGTTAATAAAGAGTTAGGTGCTATTTCATCTTCATCTGTGCAAAATAAGGATGATCGGGGTTTACAATCAACTCTTGCCGTTGGGGATGTATCAGTACGTCCATGTCTTCAAGCGGTATGGCGCCGAGAAGAGGCTCATTATCTCCGGGAAGCACCATAGCACGGCAGGTTGTTGCCCTGTTTTTAAATCGTAACTCTACCGGGGCCACTACATCATACTCTGCTATGGTTCCGTTGGCGAGTTGTGCTTTCCTTCTTTCTACTACAGGCAATTGCAATTGTTCCTGTATATTTTCATTAATAGCCAGCATATAAGCGCCTGTGTCTACAAGCATGCTTACCGTCATTCGTTTTACTTCTTCTTCACCTATAATATGCTTACGGGATAGAACAAGATCTTCCCCATTTATTAATTCAACGTCGGCATATATCAGTCCCATAGCTATTTATATATTGAACAAAGGTAAGAAATAGAGCCACCAATTACTTTAGATAGATGTGCCACACCCGAAAAAGGTGTGGTACATCGCCAAATCTTATTATTCTATTGTATAAGACACCGTACCATCCTTCTCATCTTTCAGTTGTATGCCTGCTTCCAGTAGTTTGTTCCTGATCTGGTCTGATGTGGCAAAGTCTTTCCTTTTCTTGGCGTCTGTCCTTATCTCTATTAATAATGACAGTACATTGTCCAGCTTGCCGCTTTGCTGCGCCAGCATGGGTTGCATACCCAGTATATCTACAAGGTATGTTTTAAATGCAGTTTTCAGGCTGGCAAAAGTATCTGCGGCAATTGCGCCGTGCTTTACCTGCCCGCCTTTTATGCCATTGATCACCGGTGCCAGTTCGAAAAGATTGGCAATGACCTTGGCAGTGTTAAAGTCATCGTTCATGAAATCTGCACATTCATTGATCCAGGTGGTTACCTGTTTGTCCAGCTCAGCATCTTCTGCTATCGTATTGCCGGGATGCTCCAGCTTTTGCAGTATCTCGTATGCTTCCCACAACCTGCGAAATGCACGCTCAGAGGCTTGCAGTGCCTCATTGCCAAAATCGAGTGTGCTGCGGTAATGCGTTTGCAAAATATAGAAGCGCACTACCATAGGATGATAGGCCTGCTCCAGCAACGGATGATTGCCACTAAACAGCTCAGACAGCTTGATCACATTGTTATAGCTCTTGCCCATCTTCTTACCGTTGATGGTGATCATGTTGTTGTGCATCCAGTAGCGCACCGGGGCGTGGCCGTGAACTATAGTAGATTGTGCTATCTCGCTTTCGTGGTGCGGGAACATCAGGTCCATGCCGCCGCCGTGTATGTCGAACGTTTCGCCAAGGTACTTACTGCTCATCGCCGAGCATTCTATATGCCAACCGGGGAAACCTTCGCCCCATGGGCTTATCCACCGCTGTATATGTTCCGGCGGGGCATTTTTCCATAGCGCAAAGTCTACTTTATTGCGTTTTTCGTCCTGCCCGTCAAGTTCACGGGTAGTTTCCAGCTGGTCTTCAAGCACCCTGCCAGAGAGCTTTCCGTAAGGGTAGCTTTCGGCGTATTTCTTTACATCAAAGTATACAGAGCCATTTACCTCGTAGGCATAACCTTTTTCTATGATGGTCTGTATCATGCTTATCTGCTCCACTATATGGCCGGTAGCTGTAGGCTCTATAGATGGGTCGTCGCAGTTGAACAGGCGCATACCCTGGTGGTAGAGCGTGGTGTATTTATGCACCATCTCCATAGGCTCCAGCTTTTCCAGCTTTGCCTTTTCGCCTACCTTGTCTACCGCGTCCCGGCCTTCTTCTTCAAAGTGCCCTGCATCGGTAATATTGCGCACATAGCGCACTTTATAGCCCAGGTGTTTCAGGTAGCGTTGCACCACATCGAATGTAATGTACGGACGCGCATGGCCCAGGTGAGACTCACCCGATACGGTAGGGCCGCACACATACAGGCCGGCGTAGCCGGGGGTTATGGATTCAAACTTTTCTTTCTGGCGGGTATATGAATTATGAAAATGAAGTTCGGACATAGCTATTTAAAATTGTGCTTTGGCTGTTTTGTATAAAAACTGCTCAAAAACGGATGTAAAAATAATTAAAGAAACGGAAGTGAATTAAGAAGCAGTAAACAATGGTGAGCTGCTAACAACAGGAACAACAACACAGCCCGGAGAGGTATGGGGTATGCCGGAGGTTATTTATTTCTATGTTCGCTGTATATGACATGGTTGTCGTTTGAATACAAACTTAATGAATATTTTTAATTATCCTTTGCTGCCCGCATTAATACGTCTTTTTCTTCTGCAGAAAGGGAGTTATAGCCTTTTTGATTGATCTTATCCAGTATGTCATCTATACGCCTTTGAGAAACACCATTCTTAGGTTCATAGCTATTATTACCCCCGTTCCTTTTATTATTCCTGTTTTGTATAGCCTTTTCATTAGGTGTCACCAGGCCTTCTACTTTGGCTGTGAAGCTATACATCCATTCGCCGGGCCTGTAGCCTGCCTGCAGCAGTTTCACATACCCCAGGCCCATAAGCGAGCCGCCTGCAAGCATAGCGATAACCGGCCAGTAAAAACCAGAACCAAGAACCATAAGCACCGTAAATACCCCCGCCACCACACTTATAGGTATGCTAAAGGTTTCGGTAAGGTAAAACCGGTATTTAGGGGTAAGCACAAAAGCGGCTGTAGCCATACCCATCAACCCCGCCCGTGAGCCGAGGATGCCTACAGTATGCGGAACAGAAACCGGGAAGAACTGGCATAGCAGGTAAAAAGCCCCACCCACCACCAGACAATATGCATATAGGGGTATTACCTGCCTGTGCCCTACCAGCATCTGTACCACAGAGCCAAAACAGTATAACCATAGCATATTGCTCAGCAACTCAAAGAAGCCACTGAAGTGAAACCAGCCATAAGTAAGAATAGTCCACCAGTGAGTCTTAAATTCAGAAAGGGCAGGCAGCGCTACACCACCTATGAAGTATTGATTAAAAGGTGTTTCGTCGCCTACGTAAATGATCTTGATCGTTGCCCAGCTCAGCCCAAGTATCGCGAAACAGACTCCTGATGCAAGTATCAGCTGTAGCACTGCATTATTGGTAAAGCCTGGAATGTAGGATAGCGCTGATCTTTTTTGCCTTGTACTCATTAAAAGGGAAATGTAATTAGCTTAAAGTTATTAATAAAAGCGGTTGCGTATCTTATTGTTCCATATTCTTAACAATATGAAAGCAAAGAGCATACCGCCCAGGTGGGCAAAGTGCGCTATGTTGTCGCCCGCAGAGGCGTACAGGCCCTGGCTAAGCTCTATGAGCGCATACCCCGCAACAAAGTACTTAGCCTTAATGGGGATAGGAATGAAATAGATATACAGCTCTGTATTAGGAAACAAATACCCAAATGCAAAAAGCAACCCGAAAATAGCACCCGAAGCGCCCACCGTGGCTTCATTGATCATGGCAGAATAATAGGCATTGATCCTTAAAATAGAAGTAGAGGCACAGTCGCCGCAGTCCTTGTTTGCAGACCAGAAGTTGAGTATCCTGGTCAGTATCGGGTCATCGGCCAGGTTATGGTGCCTGATAAACTGCGCATACTCTACAAATGTAGGGTTTTGCTGGTAGTGCATAAAAGCATCGTGAAAGCGGGTGTACTCAAAGGTTAAAACCCCCAAATGGCAAAATGCAGCGCCTAAGCCGCAAACGAGGTAGAATATAAGAAAGCGGCGCGGGCCCCATACATCTTCCAGTATCCTGCCGAACATCCATAGCGCGAACATATTGAAGAATATGTGGCTGATGCTGCCGTGCATGAACATGTGGGTGAATATCTGCCACCAGCGGAACAATGGTGACTGCCAGTAATGCAGCGCCAGGTAATCGTTGAGGTCTATGCCCCTGAGGCCTAAAGTATACGTGAACAGATAAACCAGGACGTTGATAATAATAAGGTTCCTTACAACCATGGGTATCTGCTGTAAGCCACCAAACCTGAAATTTGACATGCGGCAAAATTAAATCAAAAATAATTCTGCCGTTTGTTAAGATGTTTGCTCAGCAAAAACTCATAGTCGGCCTTTCAAAATATATTAATTGAAAAATTACTTTTGTGTTAATAATTTTCCTAATTTGCAACTAGCCTCAAAATGTGGTAACCAAAAAATTTATTGAAATGAAAAAAATTGTACTTAGCTTAATGGGTGCTGCCATGTGTGCAATGGCTGCCAATGCCCAGACACGTATGACACTGCACGAAGAATTTACGGGAGAAAATTGCCCTCCCTGTGCCTCTACAAACCCAACTTTCTGGAGTTTATGCGACGGCGGAACTAACCCAACCAAGCTGATACACATTTCTTATATGGTGCCTATACCAACTGCAGGATTTTATTGCAACCGTACTACTGCAATATATACCTCGCGCGATGCTTACTATGCGGTACCATTCGCTCCATATGGCCGTTACGATGGCAATGTTCCAGATCCTACAGCGGGTGACCCAGGCCACCCGGGCTATTTTGTACAGGCCGATATAGATGCGGAAGCAGCACGGGCAGATTCCTTTACATTCTCGCCACTAACAAGCGTATGGAGCAGCACTTACGACTCGGTTATAACCACGGTAACAATTACTGCAGGGTCTACCGGCTGGAGCGGCACTACTCCTAAGTTGCGCGTGGCACTGATACAAACAAATGATTTTGCATCATCTCCGGGTACAAATGGCGAAACACATTTTGAAAATGTGGTGCAGCAAATGTATCCTGATGTAAACGGATCTGCAATGCCAGCCACATGGGCGGCCGGCGAATCTCATACCTACACCATAGCCGGCAGGGTACCTGCGTATGTAGACAAAAGCCAATCGCCATACATGGTGGTATGGCTGCAGGACGACGGCAATAAGAACATAGCACAAGCAGGACAAACACCTATTTTAACTATACCGTATGATGTGGCTATAGGCAACCAGCCAAGCACAAATTGCGTAACAGGTACTTCAGGTTCTATAGCTCCTAGTGTAAAGATCACTAACACTGCCGCTGCTACTATTACATCCGCCACTATATACTACCAGGTAGATGGTGGTACTATGATGTCGCAGCCATGGACCGGCTCGCTGGCTACAGGCGCAACAACAGATTTCACCCTTCCAGCTGTTACCGTTGCCAGCGGTGCCCATACTATCTATGATTCTATTGCTGTGCCTAACGGCTTAAATGACATCAATACGATCAACAATGGCGCTACCACTGTTATGCTAGTACAGTCTACTACCGCCAGTGCATTGCCCCTGACCACAGATTTTGAAAGTGCATTACCTGCAAGCTGGGCATTATTTGATGCAAACGGCAATGGTGAGAACTTTAAGTCTGCATCAGCTCCAAATCATGCTACAGGCAGCAAAGCAGTGAAGCACGATAACTACGATTACCCAAGTGGCGAAGCAAACTTTATCATATTGCCAACCCCTGCAATTGGTGCACATACACTCCTTACTTTTTGGGTAGCATATGCACAGTACAGCACAGAAAACGATATGCTTGAAGTGGTTACTTCATCTGATTGCGGTTTGAACTGGACTTCTATCTGGAGCAAATCAGGCTCTGACCTGAGCACTGCAGCAGCTATCACTTCTGCATTCACTCCTACAGCAACACAATGGAGGCAAGAAGGCCAGGACTTATCATCAGTTGCCGCAGGCTCTATAGTTGCACTGAGGGGTACGAGTGATTTCGGGAATAACCTTTATGTAGATGACATCCGTGTTGCTTCTGTAGTCGCGGTAAACCAGGTTGCAGCTCCTGCATCATCTGCAGTTACCATCTATCCTAACCCTGCTAAAGACAATGCCACTCTTTCATTCACCCTTTCCGGCCAAACAAATGTACAGGTATCAGTAGTAGACGAGCTGGGCCGTACTTTAAGCGTAGTAGCCAGCGAAGTAATGACTGCCGGTGCGCACACACTTAATATAAGCACACAGTCACTGGCAACAGGTGTTTATAATGTGCTTGTTCATACAGACGGTGGTACAAATACACAGCATTTATCTGTTGTAAAATAATGATAATTAATATTTTAAAGGGCCTGGCTTCATTTTTTGGAGCCAGGCCTTTCTTTTGGGGTTAATATTTGCGGGAAATTTATCTTTTTTTCAAAAAAAACATCCAATTAAGAATATTTAAGAATATTTGGTATGATAATTGGTGCGTATAAGAGGTAGTTACCTAATTTTTATTTTTGACTTTTTGTATTATTTTTTCATAATTTCGTGAGTCTCGTCTTCTTAATAACTATTTAATATTTAAAACTAAAAACTAAAAAAAATGAAAAAGATTTTACTCAGTTTAATGGCAGTTGCCGGCATTGCGGCAACAGCAAGTGCCCAGCTTACCGACGGAACGGTGTTCCCGGATTTTACGCTTACAGATATTCACGGTAACGTGCACCACCTGTATGACGATCTTAATGCCGGTAAGACTGTATTTATCGACATTTCGGCTACATGGTGCAACCCATGCTGGAATTATCACAACAGCGGCGCACTGGATACATTGTATGCAAAACACGGCCCGTTAGGCCAGCCCGGTGTTTACTCAACTAGTACAAACGACGTTGTGGTATTATTTGTTCAGGGCGAACCTACAAGCCACCTTGCAGAATTGTATAACACCGCAGGTGCAACGGCAGGCAGCGCCTCAGTTGAAACACCGTATGCTACATCTTCCCAGGGCGACTGGACAGCACATACAGGCTATCCTATAATAGACGATACTACATCTTCAGATCCTGTTGTAGGAACACAAGCGCTTGACAATGCATGGCAAATTGCTTTTTTCCCTACAGTATACATGATCTGCCGTGATCACCTGGTGCATTCTTTAGAGCAGCCTACTGCTGCCCAGGCTTATGCTGCGGTTGCTAGTGGCTGTCCGGCTACTCCTCCGGCTACAGGTACATCACTTGATGCTAAAGCTATCGCCTATACCGGCTCAGGCTATTTTGTTTGTACAGCAACGCCTACGCTCAGCTTCCTGAACTATAGCACCAGTCCCATCACTTCGGCCACAATTACCGTTAAAGACGGTACCGGCACCGTAGTAGGTACACAGGCATGGACAGGTTCTGTTGCATCATTGGACTATCAGAACGTTGCATTCACAACTCCTATCACTGGCACATCGTTTTCAGGCTACACTTTTTCTGTTTCTGTACCCGGCGATATTAACCCGGCAAATGATGCATTTACCGGCAGCACTTTCTCTATATACGATGCTGCAAATGCACAGGCAATACCATACACTGAAGACTTCTCTGCATCTGCTACCCTTAGCGATAAATATATATTCTTAGAGCCAAACGGTTTTGCTACAGTTGCTTCTGCAATGAATAACCCATCTAGCCCGGGTTCAAGCCTCGATGTTACAGGCCCTTCTGGTTCTTCTCCTGACACTGTTCTGTTGTTAGATGATTATGATGCGTCTCATAATACTGCCGCCTCTGTTAACCACAATTACGCTATACCATTCCTATATGGTAACTATAACACAACCGGCCTTACACACGAAACTTTACAATTCGATGTAGCATATGCGGCCCGCACTGGCGCTCCAGCTACAGATAGCCTGAAAGTGTTAGTATCTACAGATTGCGGCGGATCTTATCAGACTGCATGGGCAGTAGGTGGCGCAGCTCTTAAAACGGCCCCGGATGTTGCAACAAATTGGTTCGTGCCTACAGCTGCTACGCAGTGGAAACACATGAGCGCTCCAATAGGTGCTTACGCAAACTCAAACCTGATGATAGCTATCGAAGGTAAAAATCCAGCTACTGCCAGCACAGGTATGAGTATCTATCTTGACAATATCAAATTTGCAAACTCTACAGCAGTTGCGCAGGTTAACCTGGAAGATAACGTTGCTATCTATCCTAACCCGGCCAGAGACATGGCTAACCTGAACTTCAACCTGTCTGACGAAGCTACTATACAGGTAGAGGTTTCTGATGTTATGGGCCGCATAGTAAGTACTATCAGCCAGCATGTAAATGCAGGAACAGACAAAATCGAAGTTCCTACTGCCAGCCTTGCTGCCGGTGTGTATAACGTAAAGATCACAAACGGAGAGTCAGTTACCGTTAAAAAATTATCAGTGGTTAAATAATCATTGTGTATAATTAATAAAAAAAAGGGAGGCGAATTGCCTCCCTTTTTTTTATAACATTTTTAGCAAATTTGTCATAATAATGCCTTTATTTTATTTGGTGGGAAATAAATTAATGTGTAATTTGCATGGGTAAAGATTGAAAACATGAAAAAGATTTTACTCCTGTCAGGTTTAGTGCTAACAATGTTTGGGGGCCGCGCTTCAGCCCAAACGTTTGTATTAGCTTCTGCTTCTGATACAATATATGCCTCGGCAAACTCATTAGGTGCTGTACCAGGCGCTACAGACTTTATTAAAAATGTATCGGCGTCCCATCCCGGCTTAGTGTTGAAGTGGACAGTTATAGGCACCAACTTCCCTGCCGACTGGCTGACACAATCAGCATTCGGTATTTGCGACAACAATGTATGCCGCTACAATGTGGGGGATACCTCTTTATGGAATAATACAACACAGGTAGGCACCACAATTACCACGGCTCCTTACCTGATTGATTCTTCCATGACCTTCGACCTCTCCCTGAGCCTGCCTACTGCAAGCACTGGCATACACTGGGTAACGGTGCAGATAGATGACCATAGCCTTACTCCTCCTTATTCAAGGCGCGTAACTTTCATTATATCTAATGGTGTTACCGGCGTTACCCCTGTTACAAGATCAACCGATGATGTAGTGCTTTACCCTAACCCTGCAAAAGACGAAGTAAACATAGTTTATGACGCTAATGCCGACGTGAAAAACATAGCAGTATACAACATTATCGGTAAGCTTGTGACCGTGTATAAAGTAACTGCAAATAACAGCGCTAACTTAGACATCAGCAATCTCTCATCAGGTATTTACTTTGTAAGGCTGATGAATTCACGTGGTGGCGTGGTAGTAACCAGGAAGTTTACAAAACAATAGACTATTCTTTAGAAATATTAAAAAGGAGAAACCGGCTGGTTTCTCCTTTTTGTTTTATATCAGGAATTGAATGCAGTTAAATAATTTTTTTATTATATTGCATAGACAACATAATTGTATGAAGCACTTATATGCAGTATTTGCCGTTTGTTTACTTTTTTGCGGCTCACTACATGGGCAATCATTCACTGTAGCGTACGATACCGTTTACATAACACCGGGAAGTGATACAGATATAACCAATAGCGTTATTAACTTGACAGCGGCCCCAATTAATGTGAACTGGAAAATAGCGGCCACTAATTTCCCCGCAGGGTGGATTCCGGGCAGCGCCATTTGCGATGTTGATGTATGTCATTACGCAGACTATCTCTGGCCTTCAGCTACAACAGAAAGCTCAGGCCCGTATATACCCGGATCAAATACCTACAGGGTTATATTAGACCTTGCATCAGTTCCATCCACCGGCATATATTACCTTACTGTAATGATGCATAACCCGGCTATCCCCGCAGACTCGGCAAGCCAAACCTACATTACAGCTGCCGGCACAACATCGGGCATACGGGGCCTGCAAAGAACAAGCGAAGCCACTATTTACCCTAATCCCGCACAAAACGAATTGAACATTGTTTATGATGCCAGTGCTGACATAAAAAGCATAGCAGTGTACAACATTATAGGTAAAGTAATGAGCGTATATAAAGTAACGGCTAACACCAGTGCCAACCTGGATATCAATAACCTTCCGTCAGGCATTTACTTCGCAAGGCTTGCTAACAATAGTGGCCAGGTTCTAGTAACAAAGAAATTTACAAAACAGTAGTTTTCAATAAACGGATCTCTCCACAGAGTCTTTATTCAAAATAGCGCACCATACACTCCTTAAGCATCCTTTCCTGCTCGCCTATGCCAGTCAGGTCCATATGCTTCAGCTCGTTGAAATGGGGCCAGTTATCGGCATCCCTGCCCACGTATTCATAATAACCACGCTGGCACAGCAACGTGCATACGGCTATATGCATCAGGTCCTGCTTTTGCTCTTTCGAGAATTTCTTGCGCGGCAGCTTACCCAGTTCATTCACCCCTATCAAAAAAAGGATGCCTTCTATATCAGGCACTTTGCCGAAGCGCTCCTCCAGTATCTTTTCAGTATCTGCCCAGCGTTGTTCAAAATCTTCCATATTGTTCCCCCTTCTATCCGTATTTGTGTACTTAATATTAAAACGCGAAATTAAGGCAATAATGACAATAGCCCCTCTAATGTCCCCGATAGTGAAAATATAGGATTACCTTCCCTTTTTAAAAAAAGTTAAAACTGCTTTTTTATTTAGCTGTTTTTCTATTTCCTTTTTACTTTTGATTTTTGTAAAACTATTTTTAAAACTGTATGGAAATATCTTCATCTGTTGACATCCGGGAGCTGAATGAGCGCATACACCAGCAGAGCGCATTTATAGACCTGCTGACCATGGAGCTGAATAAGGCAGTGGTAGGCCAAAAGGTAATGGTAGAGCGCCTGATGATAGGCTTGCTGGCTAATGGCCACGTATTGCTTGAGGGAGTACCCGGCCTCGCAAAAACACTGGCTATAAAATCGCTGGCATCTGCTATACATGCCCGTTTCGCTCGTATACAGTTTACGCCAGACCTTTTGCCGGCCGATGTGCTGGGCACTATGGTATACAACCCGCAGGCACATGAGTTTGCGGTGCGCAAGGGGCCTATCTTCGCCAACTTTATACTTGCCGATGAGATCAACCGCGCCCCCGCAAAAGTGCAGAGCGCCCTGCTGGAAGCCATGCAGGAACGGCAGGTAACCATAGGCGATAATACCTACAAGCTGGAAGAACCCTTCCTGGTCCTGGCCACTCAAAACCCTATAGAGCAGGAAGGTACCTACGAGCTGCCTGAAGCCCAGGTAGACCGCTTTATGCTGAAGATAGTGATCACCTATCCTAAAAAGGAAGAGGAGCGCCAGATCATCCGTACAAACCTGAACCCGGGCGGCATGGCTAAAATAAGCCCCGTGGTAACTACAGAAGCCATAATGAAAGCACGCCATCTGGTGCGCGAGGTATATATGGATGAAAAGATAGAGCAGTATATACTCGACATAGTATTTGCCACCCGCTTCCCCGAAGAGTATAAGTTGGGCAAGCTAAAGCCATTTATCAACTATGGTGGGTCGCCACGTGCCAGCATCAACCTGGCGCTGGCAGCCAAGGCATACGCCTTTATTAAGCGCAGGGGTTATGTGATACCAGAGGATGTACGGGCCATTTGCCACGATGTTATGCGCCACCGTATAGGCCTTACCTACGAGGCTGAAGCTGAAAACGTGACCAGCGAGCAAATACTTAACGAGATACTGAATGTGGTGGAAGTGCCATAATAGTGCACTCACAGCAAATAAATATTGGTAGAGACGGCAAGCATGCCGTCTTTTCTATTTCAGGTAATTATTCCAGTGGCAGGCATATTTCGAATATAGCGCCGGAAGGCACATTGTCTTTAACAGTAATGCGCCCCTTGTGCTGCAATATGATCTTATTAGTAAGATAAAGCCCAAGTCCTGTACCTTTCGATTTTCGGCTTTCCTCATTACCGATCCGGTAAAACTTATTGAATATCTTCTTCTTTTCGGCATCAGGTATACCATCGCCCTGGTCTTTTATCTGCACTACGGCATTGTCTTGCTTTGTGTGCAGCGTTATGGCTATGGGCCTGTCGGCGCGGGTATATTTCACTGCGTTCTCCAGCAGGTTGGTAATAGCCATCTGCAGCATCATCTTGTCTCCAAATATCTTGCAGCGCGGAGTTATATCCGTTTCAAAGTTGCGCGGGTAGCGGGTGGCGTAGTCATTTACCAGAGTTTCCAGCATTTCAGAGAGGTCTATGGTTTCCCTTGTTTGCTTGTATTGCCGCCCCTCTATCTGCGATGCTATCAGTATGTTGTTGCACAGGTCATTTAGCCGGTTTGCTTCTTTTATGCAGCGGCTCAGTAGTTGCATCCGCTTATCTTCATTCAGCTGGTGTTTTTCCAGTGTTTGCAGGTTTAGTTTCATGGCCGCTATGGGCGATTTAAGCTCATGCGTTACCGAGAGCATAAAGTTGTTTTGCTGCCGCGATAGGGTGATACGCCGCACAAAAGAAGTATACACCACAAAAGCCCCGATAAGTATCACCAAAAGAAACGTAGTGCCCTCACCTACATACTGGCTTGTGCGCAAAGAAAGCTGGTGCTTGAGTGTCGCCATCTTCTCGTTGTATATGGCCGGTGTTTGCACACTATCTACCTGGCTTTTTAGGGTGATCACCTCCTGCTCATAGATCAGCCCGCTCTGCTTTTGCAGGCTCATCTCCCAAAACACCAGCGCGGTGATAATGTAGGTAAGCAACAGGAGATGTACCGAAGTGAAAAAACGCATGCTCAGTTATTTTTAAGGATGATCATCCGGGGCATTAATGCCTTTTATTATTCCTAAACACTAATCTCATGCCAATCTAAACACGCCCTACTTACTCCTTCACCATTTCCTTTATTTTTTCGCTGATCTTATCTGCGTAGTAGAGTGGGCCGCACACATGGCATTTAGATATTTCAAAATAGGCTTTCGGGTCTTTGGCGTCAGTATATATTCTCCGGCCCATGCTTATCGGCACTACATCGTCTCCGTTGCTATGTATCACCAGCACAGGCTTGCCATACTTTTTCAGGGTTTTCTTTACATTGTAGTCTTCTTTTACAAATAGGCGCGCCGCAAATCCAAAAGTCCCTACATGGTATGCCGCCTCTGCCTTCCACGATTCAAAGCCACCCTCCATTATCATACCCTCTGCCAACGAAGGATCGCTCAAAGCGACCTCAGGTGTAAAATGCGCACCCATAGACTGCCCGTAGATAAGCAGGTGAGTATTAGCTACATCGGCCCTGCCGTGCAGGTATACTAGCGCCGCCTCAGCATCGCGTGGCACATTACCACGCGTAGCCTTACCTTCTGAAAAACCAAAGCCGCTATAATCGGGCATAAACACCTGGTAACCCTGCTCCGCCAGCGCTATCCCCTTTACCGACTCTCTGACCACATTGCCACGTATGCCATGCAGCAGCAGCAAGGTTATCTTTGGCGCTGCATTTTTGGGTTTTATCATCCAGCCATTCAGTATCGTGCCCGCATCGTTTTTAAACAACACGCTTTCTACCGTATAGTCAAGGTTTAAAGGATTACCCTTGATATCTGTAAACGTAGGCTGATAATGCTCCCCTATATTTATGACCTGGGTAGTATCTACATGCACATGGCCGCTATCATCGGTCCTGGCTACCTTCCGGTACAGCTTCTTAGTGTTGGCCTGCAGTTTGCCCGGCCGCAATATCTGCTTATTAAAATTACAGGAAGTAAGTATAAAGCAAGACAGGAGTAATACCAACGCACTTATTCGTTTCATCATTTGCCAATTATTACAACACCCTCCAATTAATAATGTCCCTTCTTTTCCAGCCTGAACCCTATATTCAGCACCTCTGGCAGTGGGTTTATGCGCATATTCTGCTCCATAGTTATTTTGTAAGTGCCCTTCCTGTCAAACCGTACAGAGTCGCTAAACTTTATGGGCAACCGTTGCTCATATATCTCACCCATACCGCGGCCCAGCCATTTGCCAGTGGCCTCAGCCATTACCACATTCATCCTTTCCTTCCGCTCCACGCTGTCTCCCGGCGCTTTTATGTATACCCACACCCACAAATTGCAATACGGGTATGCCTGTGTATGCCTGATCACGAAAAACGGCTGGTACCCCACCGTAGTGTCAGTAATATCTATGGCGAATGACGGCTTAAAGGCATACGTCCAGTTATTTTGCGGTATCACTATCTCTTTTTGATACACATAAGGCGCAGGCAGGCACCCTGCAAAAACACAACTGGCAACAACAATGGCTATTAAGCTACGATACATCGGGGCCAAATTTACATAATTATACTTGACAAGGCATAATTACCCGATTTTCCTACATACATCAGCATAGCTATCTCGCACCTACGCAACTTCACCTCTCCTTCGGAGAGGCCGGGAGAGGCTCTTAATAATAAATTATTATTCCCTACATCACATTTTCTTAATTTTGCCCACCATTTAAATATAATATCATTGAGCAACCACGATTTTATTGAAGCCGCACTCGCAGAGGATATTGGAACAGGCGACTACTCCACACTGGCAAGTATCCCGCCCGGTGCCCGCGGCAAGGCCATATTGAAGATAAAAGAAGATGGCATAATAGCCGGCCTGGCGCTCGCTGAGCAGATATTCACCTACCTGGAGCCCGGCGCAGTGATCACCTTCAACAAAAAAGACGGCGACACCGTAGCCATTGGCGAAACAGCCTTCGAGGTAAGCGCCAGTGTGCACACCATACTCAAGGCCGAGCGCCTGGTGCTCAACTGTATGCAGCGCATGAGTGGCATAGCCACGCTCACCCACCAATACGTAGACGCCATAAAAGGCTACCCCACAAAAATACTCGATACCCGCAAAACCACCCCCCTCTTTCGCGCTTACGAAAAGGAAGCCGTACACATAGGCGGCGGCGTAAACCACCGCATGGGCCTCTACGATATGGTGATGCTCAAAGACAACCACATCGACTTTTGCGGCGGCATAGAAAAAGCTATCACACAAACCAACGAATACCTGAAAGCCAACAACCTGAACCTGGCCATAGAAGTAGAGACCCGCAATATAGACGACGTAAAACGGGTCCTCGCCACCGGCAACGTAAGCCGCATAATGCTCGACAACTACACCCCCGAACAGATAGAAGAAGCTGTAGCCCTCATAGGCAATAAATACGAAACAGAAGCATCAGGTGGTATCAATCTCAGCAATATCGTCGCCTACGCCCGCACCGGTGTCGACTATATATCCGTAGGCGCCATCATCCACCACGCCGTAAGCATGGACCTCAGCCTCAAAGCCCAGATACTATGAACAAAAAGCACGTAGTGTTTATCATCAACCCCAAATCGGGAGTAGAAAGGCAGAAGGAGATACAACAAGGCATAGACGCCCACCTCGACAACGAAAAATACACCCACGAGATTCAGTATACCGAATTCATAAAGCACGGCACCAAGCTGGCAAAAGAGGCCGCAATAGCCGGCGCCTATGCCGTAGTAGCCGTAGGCGGCGATGGCTCCGTAAACGACGTGGTGCAGGGCCTTATAGGCACCAACGCCCTCCTTGCCATCATACCCAAAGGCTCCGGCAACGGCATGGCCCGCACCATGAAGATACCCCTCGATACCAACGAGGCCATAAAAGTCATCAACACCGGCCACACTGCCAATATGGACATCGGCTTTGCCAACAACCGCCCGTTCATCAGCAACGCCGGCGTGGCATTCGATGCCCTCATCTCCAAAAAATTTGCTAAAAGCGAGAAGCGTGGCTTCATGATCTACAGCTGGCTCGTCACCAAATACATGTGGCTCTATAAGTCGTGGGACTGGCACATCACCGTCGATGGCCGCACCTTTACCCAGCGCGCCTTTATGGTCAACGTCGCCAACGGCCAGCAGTTCGGCTACAACTTCAAGATCGCCCCCATGGCCAGCTTCACAGACGGCCAGCTCGATCTTATCATCATCCGCAAATTCCCCAAGATCATGGGCGGCGCCATAGTAGTGCGCGCCATGAACGGCAGCATCGCCCGCAGCCCCTACGTAGAGCACATAAAAGGCCGCGAGATCACCATCTCCCACCCATCCCTGAAGCTCATGCAAACCGACGGCGACGCCCACCCCTGCGAGCACACCATCACCTTCAGCATAAAACAAGGAGCGCAGAGAGTAATAGTGCCGTAGGTGTGTTACAGCGTGTATGGGTCAATTACCTGTAATCCTTTTATTTTTTCAAAGTCCGCACTGTTTCGTGTTATCAATGCAAAGCCATGAACAACTGCTGTAGCTGCTATAATTGCATCAGGCAGTTTGACACGGAAATTTTTACGGATATCAATAGCTTTAAGAACAACAGGCTCTTCCAAATGAAAAATGGTAGATGCGGCGATAAATGATTGTAATAACTGTATTTGCATGGCGGTTGCTTTGGGCTAGGCAAGCATTTCCATCCGGGTAATTATAGATATTTGGGCTTCTGTCTGCTCTATTAATAAAGCAGTCGGCTCAGGCAATGTATTATTGAGATACTCAATTGCCGTATTGGTGTCAATTAAATATTTTAATCCCATTCGTTACGTACTTCCTTTAAGTATTGCTGAAGGTCTTTGTATTCCTCGTCGGTAAGTTTTAGTGAGCCGCGCAAACCTGCAACCGACTTTTTTGCCGGTTGTGATTCTGTAAGCTCATCAACAGGATACAGCAATACCTCTAATTTCCTTCCTACATAATTCTCAGGAACATGTATAGACACATCCTGATCCAAGGGCGTCACGGTTGCTCGAACCATATTATTATAATTTTCTACTTCAAAGTTACCATTTATTACTTTAACTATCATAGCGCCCATCAAGGCCGTCAAATAGAATTGTCAGCCTGAGCTCCGTCGAAGGCCCATGAGCATCAGCAATTGCCAACATCGGAGAGATGCCTCCATATTGCGGTAGCAAATGTGTTATAATTATTGTCCCGGCAGCATTACTACTATTGCGCCTCAGTGGCGTTAGCACCGTTCAACTGCGGATGGCCATTAGGCTTGCCTCGCACAATCAAACTTGTTAAACAGAATGTCAGCCTGAGCCCCGTCGAAGGCCCCGAGCATTAGCAATAGGCAAGATTGGATAGATGCTTCTTTTGTGGCATAAAGATTGCACTTTACTATTCTTTTGTCGGAAATCAAAATGATTTTTTATTAAACACTTATTGTTGGAATATTACTTCATCATTTATTATTTTAATTGCCTTTTGTTCTAGATAATATGCTTCACTTCTTAATCTGTTAGCTTCCATTGCCAATTGATTTATTTGCTGCATTGTACTTTTATCTTTAATGATTGGGATCGGAACTTTTACAATATGCTCACTTTCTATATGTGGCACTACTGCACCATAATTATTGCGGCAAATTAATTCCTTTCCGTATTCGGAATTTAACCAACAGTACAAATAACCCGCTGTTCCGGATTTGCAATCCGGAACGATATGGTTGGGGATTTGCAATCCCGCTCACAATCTCCTTCCATACATTTGTAAATAAATAGCAATATAGTATGCCCCACGGCGTCCCACATCATATTAAACCGCTCACACTTATCATTTATCACCAGTTGGGCGTAGTCTCCGACTATGTCCTCTCGGCAGCCAATCTCTGATTGGCGAATATACCTCACTAGCGTAAGGTGTGTATTTAAAGCAGGCTCTGCACTTCATCTAACAATATGGGAATATCTTTCATGATTACTTTCCATATTATAATTTCATCCACATCGTCATAATTGTGGATCACACGATTGCGGAGGTTTACTATTTTGCGCGCTGAGGATATAGGCAGTTCCGGGTTTATTTTGAGCAGATTGTTTGTGGCTTCGCCTATTATCTCTAATTCTCGTTCTACAGCCCTTCTTTTTGTAATGCTTTTTGCAAATTCTTCGAATACCCTGCGCCCTTCAAGATGCACATCGATATTCAAAGCGGCCTGTTGTATGTCGTTAAGCAGCTTCTTTTCTTCAAACATCATATCAGTTGCAGTTTGTGGCTGTTTATATTTTGCAGCAGGTAGGGGTTTTTAAGCGTCTTTTCAGTCACCAGGTCCACGTTTCGTTTCAGGAGTATTTCCAACGCATCTGCCAGCGCAAAATAATTATCGGAGTAGGTGGTATAGTGCATATTATCGGGGAACTTTATAATAAAGTCGATATCGCTATTATTACGCAACAGGCCCGTAGCAGCGCTACCAAACAGAAAAGCACGCTCCACACCATATTGCAGCATCAGCTGCTTTATTTGCGGCAGGTATTGCTCTACTATTTTTTCCATAGCCTAAAATTATATCATTTTTCCCTGCGAAGCGCTGAAAAGTGCTGATTATAAAGATAGGCGCAAACAGTTCATTCAAATTAAATTATCCACTGTTCGGGATTCGCAATCCCATCACTTCTCACTCGCAATCTCCGTCCGTACATTTGTAAAAAACAAGAATATAACATGCCCCACGGCGTCCCACATCATATTAAACCCTTCACACTTATCATTTATCCAAATAATAGAGCAGTAGACCACAAGAAAACACACCCACCCGCTCCCCCAAAATCGCGCTGCAATCCGCTACAGGCAACGCTTTCATTTTTACAGCATTGCTACAGAGTTGGGGCGTCTTTACAAAAGAATTGAACAGTAACAGCAGTAATATCAGGAAGGCACAAGCAGGCGCAAGGCTATGAGAACAAAAACAAACCAATGCATGAAAAAACATAGAAGCCCTCCCCCAAAAACGGCATCAAACCCGCTACAGGCGCGGCTTCCGGTTTTAAGGGGCGCTACGGAAATGGGGCTACACAGTAAGGGTTAGCCCTTCAGCACACCAAGCTCCCTGCCAGCCTTGGTAAAGGCGGCTATAGCAGTATCAAGGTGGTGGCGTTCGTGCCCGGCAGATATCTGCACACGTATACGGGCCTGCCCTTTAGGCACCACGGGGAAGAAGAATCCGGTAACGTAGATACCTTCTTCCTGCATACGGGTGGCAAACTTTTGGGCTATCACCGCATCATACAGCATAATGGGGGTAATGGCATGGGTACCGGGCTTTATATCAAAGCCGGCATCAGTCATCTGCTTGCGGAAGTAGAGGGTGTTCTCCTCCAGCTTATCGCGCAGGGCGGTGGTTTCGCTCAGCATATCCAGCACAGCTATCGATGCACCTACTATAGATGGCGCCAGGGAATTTGAGAACAGGTATGGGCGGCTACGCTGGCGCAGCATGTCTATTATCTCTTTACGGCCACTGGTAAAACCACCACAGGCGCCGCCAAGGGCTTTGCCAAGGGTGCCGGTAATAATATCTATTCGGCCCATCACGCCGCAGAGCTCATGCACGCCGCGGCCTGTAGGCCCCATAAAGCCCGATGAGTGGCTCTCGTCTATCATTACAAGGGCATCGTATTTATCAGCGAGGTCGCATATTTTGTCCAGCTGGGCTATAGTGCCGTCCATAGAGAATACGGAGTCGGTAACTATCATGCGGGTACGGCAATCCATATTGGCCTGCAGCTGGGCTTCCAGGTCGGCCATGTCATTATGCTTGTAGCGGCCACGGCGGGCTTTGCACAGGCGCACACCGTCTATAATAGAGGCATGGTTCAGCTCGTCCGATATGATAGCGTCTTCTTCGTTCAGCAGCGGCTCAAAAACACCACCATTGGCATCAAAGCAGGCTACGTATAGTATAGAGTCTTCAGTACCCAGGAAGGTAGCAACCTTCTGCTCCAGCTCTTTATGTATATCCTGTGTGCCACAGATAAAGCGTACTGAGCTCATACCGTAACCACGGTGGTCTATAGCCTTGTGTGCAGCCTCAATCACCTTTGGGTGAGAAGAAAGGCCCAGGTAGTTATTAGCGCAGAAGTTAAGCACCTTACGGCCATTCACCGTTATCTCAGCGCCCTGTGGCGACTCTATGAGCCGCTCCTGCTTAAACAATCCTGCATCTGTAATATCCTGCAACTCTTTTTGCAGCCGCGTATAAAACGAAGAACCAGCCATTATGATCTTTTATTTAGAAACTAAGCTATTATCTGCCCTTATGGTTTTACAATAGTAGCAGTACAATTATCAGGTATGCCGCCCGGTGTAAGGATGGCGGTGTAGTTGATAGTAAGCGTAGTAGGCGTATAAGTACCCGAGCCATGCAGCTGCACGCCATTACCTATCGTTTGCTGCGGCACATTAACGGTACCATGATACGGGTCGAAAGTAACGCGGGCATTAGCCTCCGGGCCATAGCCACCAAAGTTATTGATATAGAGCACATTGATACCGGTGGTGTCGGCTATAAACCCTCCTATGGTATACTGGTAGTCAGTAGCCGAGCAGGCATTATGCGTAGTAAGCCCGCCGGTAAAGAAGTTAGCAGAGTTAGCCGGCAGCACTATTATGTTGAAATTGTACGTCTTCGGATCCTGTCCGCTAACTGATGAAGTAAGCGTTAGCTGGTGGTTGCCAAGAGATACACCTTGCGCAGTAAACACAAAATCTTCAGTATAGGTAGGCAACGCTTTAAATGTAGTAGGCGAAACGCTGAGCCCGGCAGGTATACCGGTGAGCGAGAGCTGCACAGAATCGAGTGTAGACCCGGTAAGAAACTTTACCAGCACCGGCATATCTAATGTGGCCGTATCGGGGATATATATATCAAGCACACCGTTTTGCAGGGCGTCGTTAGTAACGTTGTAAGAAAGAGGTATCTTAACCTGCTTGGTACAGGAAAAATTTATTGCCGACAGCGTTAATAAGAATAAAGCAATTTTCTTCATATAATCAATTTAATGCGGAAAGATACGCCCATAACATTAAAAATCATAGCCATTAATTACATCCATTTCACTTTCTCTGAAATGGATGTATTCCTGACGCCTTCTTTTGCAGGTTCGTCAGTATGGCCCAGGTATATTAAGCCCATAATAATATCATCATGCGTCAATTGCAAATGATCTTTTAAGACGTGACTATGTGTCAATCCGCCAGTGCTCCAGAACGATGAGATGCCCAGCGCAGTAGCGCCCAGCAGCAGGTTTTGAATAGCTGCCGATGCGGCTGCCACTTCTTCTATCTGCGGGATCTTGGGGTTTTCGCCACGCTTCATTACGGCTATTACCAGGTGAGATGCATTGTCTACCGTGTGCAGCAACTTTTCGCGGGTAGCTTCCTGGCGCTTGTCTTCAGCCGTATGGTTCCAGTAAAGATCAGAGTGCGTCTTCCCAAATTGCTTCAAGGCTTCGCCACCGTATACATAAAAGCGCCATGGCTCTGTTCGGCCATGTGTAGGCGCCCAGTCTGCCAGGGAGAAAAGCTTGTTTATAGTTTCGTCAGGTATCACCTGGCCGTTCATTTTTGCCCAGCCTACAGAGCGCCTGTTCTTAATTACCTCTTCTATTTGTTCAAATTTATTTATCATAGGTGGGCAAAGGTAGGGTGTAATGCAATTCAGATGGCAAACTCTTGATCGTTGTCGGCATTATTATTTTGTAACGCTTTCAATGAGGCTTTTACACGCTAATCCAGCCCAATGTCCTTTGTGTACATATCGGCCGGCATTACTCCATAAAAAAAGAGCATGCCGTTTTGGGGATCGTAAAACTTATAGACGGTACCGGTCTGGCCTTCTATGAGTGGCTCTATGTCTTTGTTTACAGACATCACTTTTTTGTGCTTCTTATTTTGCACCAAGGCATGGCCGGTGCCCAGCAAAAAGGCTCCAATGCCTTGCTGCATCATCCTCTGCTGGGGATTGCGGTATTCCATTCTCATACCGGCATAAAGCTCTATTACATAATCGCCTGCGGTATCGAGGCCACAGGACGTGCCATAAGTGTGGTCGCCGGTCTCGTAGAGCAATACCAGTGCTTTGTTTATATCTTTTATGGTAAAAGAAATAGTGTAGCCGTTAAATAATACATGCACCTGCGGCCTCTGCCACATGGTTCTCATCTGCACAGGGCGCTGCGCTAATATGGTGTATGAAACCAGGAATGCTGCAAAAAGTAGCGACAAGTGTTTCATGGTGCTAAATTTTACAGACAAAGTACGGAAAACGGCTAATTTTACGCCAAATTGTACGTAATGAAAAGTTTTGCAAGCGATAATTATGCCGGCGTACTGCCTGAAATAATGGAAGCACTGGGAAAGGCTAATGTAGACCATGCGCGGTCTTACGGAGCAGATGAGGCAACTAAAAAAGCAGTGGCCTTATTCAGGGATGTGTTTGAGGCTGATGTGGATGTTTACTTTGTGTTTAACGGTACCGGAGCAAATGTGTTGAGCATCAGTAGCGCGACACAATCTTACAATGCCGTGCTGTGCTCAGATACTTCGCACATTTACAATGATGAATCTTCTGCACCCGAGACATTTACGGGTTGCCGGTTTTTCCCGTTACCAGCAAACGATAAGGGAAAGCTTGATGTAGCTATTATACACGAAAGGCTGATAAGAAAGGGCGATGTGCATTATGCACAAACAGCCATGCTATCTATAACCCAGGCAACAGAATACGGCACGGTATATCAACCGGAGGAAATAAAAGCAATAGCAGAACTGACCAAAGACAACGGGCTATACCTGCATATGGATGGTTCGCGCTTCTTCAACGCCGCAGCGTCATTAAAATGCGGTTTGAAAGATATAAGCGGAAATGCAGGGGTGGATATATTGTCGCTGGGAGGTACAAAGGCAGGGATGATGTTTGGCGAAGCTGTGGTGGTATTTAATAAAGAGCTATCAAAGCTTATTGCTTACAAGCATAAACAAACTATGCAGCTGGCTTCAAAAACGCGCTTTATTGCCGCACAGTTTGATGCAATGCTGCAGAATGAACTGTGGCGTACAACAGCTAGTCACGCCAATGCTATGGCAGAATTGCTTTGCGCATCTATCTCAAAAAACCGGAAGGTAAAAATAACCAAGCCGGTGCAGGCGAATGCCGTGTTTGCCGAGATACCCCGCGGATGGTATGAGCCGCTACAGAAACATTCTCCATTCTATGTGTGGAAAGAAAGCACACACGAAGTACGCCTGATGTGTGCGTGGGACACTAAGGAGGAAGATATAAAGCAATTTGCGGATGCGGTAAATGCCCTGCCGAAGTAGGCATTAAGCCTCGTCAGGATTTACATCTTTAAATAATTCCGTGAGGTCTAATGAATACCCTGGAAGTACTTGCGATGTGATGACATCGCCAGCGACTTTTATTGGCGATGGCTGAAATTTATTTTCAATCAAAGTATACACAAGAAAGGTTTGGTTTTGCGGGCTTACTACCCAATACTCCTTTACCCCGGCCTCCTCATATACTTCATACTTATTTTTTAACTCTTTCACATTATTGCCGGGGCTCAGCACTTCTACAACTATGTCGGGAGCGCCAACGCAACCACGTTTATCTATTTTTGACAAATCGCAAATGACGCAGATATCCGGCTGTAAGACCGTTGTAATATCTTTATCTTCTGCCGACTTCCGTATTAGCCGAACATCAAATGGAGCTATGTAAACTTTGCAAGGTTTTCTTTTCAAAAAAACGTTCATTGACGTGTGTATATCACCGGCAATTTGCTGGTGATATGGGTTTGGTGCAGGGCTCATTTTAAATATCTTACCCTTAATCAGCTCTACGCGCTCATCAAACCGCCATTTGTAATAGTCGGCATAGGTGTATAATTTATTTAGATCCAGGTCTGCAAATTCCATCTTCGCCATTTTTACCAAAAATACGCAATATCACACAGCTATTTTGCCGGTTGTGTTGTGTTTTCAATTGTTTTAGGCTTTTGCAACAACTGCTTTATCAGCCCGTAGCATACTGGCAGTACCATTATGATCACAAATATTATTACCACAAGCCTTGCCTTTGACTTTTGTGAAAGTTGCACTTTATTTTGAGTTTTGATTTAGTAAATTAATTACACCTTCTTTCTGCAATATACGGTACCCTATGCGGTCATTTGAAATGCCACTCTTTAGCTCGTAAGTAAACCGGTAGTTGCCGTTTTCTGCCATTTGGGTAACAAAATAAGAGAAAATTATTTTGCTGTTTGTGCTGAATTGCTGGGCCACTTCATACAAGTGTGTTGACAATATCATCAGGTGGTTAGGGTGGTGCAGCAGCCCTTCTATTACCGCTTTGGTACACTCGTACGCATCGTGTACGTTAGTACCTTTGAATAGCTCATCCATTAGTACAAGATGCGGCTCATGCTGCAACAGCTTTTCAGCAGTTTGCTTCATTCGCTGCACTTCGGCAAAGAAGTAACTTTCGCCGCGGAGTATGTTGTCTTCCACTTGCATATTGGTGATGATACCTTGCAGAAAACTAGTACGCAATGCGGCTGCAGGTACACCCATGCCAAGATGCGCCAGTAATGCACCTACACCCAGCGAGCGCATGAATGTCGTTTTGCCAGACATATTGGCGCCGGTGAGCAGCAGAAAATTCTGGTTATTGCTGAACGAGATGTCGTAGGAAACCGGTTGTTCGAGCAACGGGTGTTTAAGGCCCTTTGCTTCAAAGCATACGGGTATTTCAGGAAGCAGCTCCGGGAAGATCCATTTGTTTTCGATGGTTGCTTTTGCCATAGCATGCCACGCATCCAGTTTTGCATAGCTGCTTATGAGCCGGTACACCATATTTTTCATCTCGCGGCGCACGCGATGATTGAGCAAAAGCAGATCGTTGTACTTCGTATGCTTTGTTATCTCTAGTACTTCGGGCGTAAGGCGGTGCGCCAGCCCTTCTTTTATTGCATCAAGTTCTCTTTTTAGCGGTGCGGGTACTCCGGCAACTGATGCTGTCTCTGCTAATTGTGTACAGCCTTTTAAAAAATCAGATAAGTGAGATAAGGAGAATTGTGTGAAAAAATATTCCTGCTTATTTAAAAGTTTTTGAAAGAAAGAACTAAGTAATAAGGTAACCCCTGTAGGTGGGGTGGAGATGCTATCGGCAGACTCAAAGAACTTATCGAGCATTACTAATGTGCCGTTTGAAATTATGGTTGGCCACAGTTCTAAATGGGCAGACCAGAATTTTATAGTGTCTTGTTGTTCTTTGAGTTTTTCGAATGTGCCAGGTGGATTCTGGATATGCCTGCGTAGTGTGTCTTTGCCGGCATGGGTAATAGCGTGATCTATCAATGCGTATACGCCACCGCTGCCATCGGATGGGAAAATAGAGAGATCACGGAGTGTGGTTTTGTCGTTTTGCATTGAGTATATACTTAAGTGCTGCTATATAGTACGACGCAAGTAGAGACGGATGCATTGCGTCTCTACGTTACGACGGGCCTACCCGGAGTAGAATTTGTCTTGCTGCCAGTTAGCGGGGTTATTTAAAATATATTGTTGGATATGCAGATAAGCCTCTTGGTTTCGAATGATATGATCATGATATCGCTCTTGCCAGCAGAAATGACCTATTAATCTTCTTGTGATCTTACTCACTGAAGATTTAAAGCCCCTAACAATAGCACCGAGGTTTTTAGACTGTGGACCAAACTTGTTAGTAGCCTCACCTTCGTTTAATAGATAAGCAGAAAGCTTAGCTCCAGCAGCTAGTGACAGCAATTTATGTCCATCATTGAAATTGTTTAGATTAAACTCATTTTCGCCAATAGAAATGATTGCATGAAAATGATTAGGCATTACCACAAATTCATCTAATGAGATGTTCATATCCGGTCGAATATCCGGAGTTTGCAGCCATTCGCTCTGAACAATAACGCCAATATCATTTAAAATCATTTCGCCATTTTGTATTTCGCCGAAAAAATGTTCTTTATTATTTGTGCAAATAGTAATAAAATAGAGTGCCTCGGAATTGTAATTCCAGGTTTTTACTCTTGTCGTTTCCACTCTATATTTATTGTTGAACAATGTCATTTCATGTCCATGTTTTGTAGAGACGCAATGCATTGCGTCTCTACATTATGTTATTGTTTGCCGCTGTTACTTTTATCCATGTTGCGCAAGCCGCAATGCATTGCGGCTACCACGTTATTGTTTGCCCCTGTTACTTTTTACCCGTGTTGCGCAAGACGCAATGCATTGCGGCTCTACCACGTTATTGTTTGCCCCTGTTACTTTTTACCCGTGTTGCGCAAGACGCAATGCACTGCGGCTCTACCACGTTATTGTTTGCCGCTGTTACTTTTACCCGTGTTGCGCAAGACGCAACGCATTGCGTCTCTACGTAAGGGTTACCTGTCAAATTTCAAACGCTGACCACGAACCGCGTCATTTACTATCCCGTTCTCGTAGGCTATTTCGCCGTTTATAAAGGTGTACTGGACCGATGCCATGAATGTATGCCCATCGAATGGCGACCAGCCGCATTTATAGAGAATGTTCTGTTTGGCAACGGCTGTTGTATTGTTCATGTTAATCAATACGAGGTCGGCGCAATAGCCTTCTCTTATGTAGCCCCGGTTTGCCAGCTGGAAACATTGAGCTGGCGCATGGCTCATTTTTTCCACTACTTTTTCTATGGTGATCTTTCCTTCTTTTACGTATTGCAGCATCAGCAATAAGGAATGTTGTACGAGTGGTACGCCCGATGGCGCCTGCTGGTAGGGCTGTTGTTTTTCTTCCCAAGTGTGGGGTGCGTGGTCGGTTGCTATTATGTCAAGGCGATCATCGAGCAGCGCTTCCCATAAAGCCTTTTTGTTTTCGGGGCCTTTGATGGCTGGGTTGCACTTTATGAGGTTGCCGTATTGTGCATAATCATCGGCTGTGAAATGTAGGTGATGCACACACACTTCTGATGTGATGCGCTTTTCCGTTAACGGTAGCATATTGCTGAAAAGCTGTAGTTCTTTTGCCGTAGATATATGCAGTATGTGCAGGCGGCTATTGTACTTCATAGCGAGCTGAACGGCTGCGAATGAGCTTGCAAAACAAGCTTCTGCATTGCGAATGAGCGGATGGTAAGATGCATTGTCCGCATCGGCATATTTAGCTTTGTTGGCTTTTATGATGTTCTCATCTTCGCAGTGAGTGGCTATTAGTAACTCCGACTCTGAAAATATTTTATTGAGGGTGATGTAATTATCTACCAGCATATCGCCGGTGCTGGAACCCATAAATATCTTTACTCCGCTCACATCTTTTTTCCTGTCGTTGGTGCGCAGCACTTCGTCTGTGTTGTTGTTTGCTACGCCCATAAAGAAGGAGTAGTTGGCAACGGATGTAGCCGCACCGATGGCGTATTTCTGTTCCAGTAATTCATGGGTGAGTGCAGGTGGGTTGGTATTGGGCATTTCCATAAATGAGGTAGTACCTCCCGCTACTGCTGCGCGTGCCTCTGTGGCTATAGTTGCTTTACTTGTGAGGCCCGGCTCCCTGAAGTGTACCTGGTCATCGATAACACCGGGCAGCAGATGCAGGCCTTCGCCATTAATTTCGCGGGCGCCGGTTGCGGAAATATTGCCGTCGATCTTATCAATAAAGCCATCCTTTATCAATACATCTTTTACCTGGCTCTTGCCTTCGTTAACAACGGTAACGTTCTTTATTAGTGTGGAAAACATATGTATATATAGTTCTGTGCAACAAGTTAATCTTTTGTTACTTTGCAAATCTACCATAAGGATAATTACTTATCCTAAAAACTTAGGCTATGCTCAGAAAAGTTTGCATATTTTCTTCCTTTATTTTTTATGTAAGTGCCAGTTTTGCTCAAACAACCTTTTTGCCCATAGGCTCTGAGGACAACCAGGTGCTGGACAGGATGGAGACAAGACGAGGCAGGCTGTGCGATAGCCAGGCGATGGGCGACAAGCCGGAATCGAGGAGGAATGCAGTGCATTTTCTGGAATCTTTAAAACCGGCGGCGGGTGTATCTGTAACGGGAGCAAGCAGCATTGACCTGTATAACATGGAGCAGATGATCTCTGAAAACGGGGAATGGGCGCAAAATGAAGATGGAGCTATCAATTCAAAACATCCGTGGTTCAATACTTTTTATACCAAGCAATACGACCTGGCGCATGTAAAAACCAAGGATTTCTTCGTGGTGGTAAATCCTGTATTCAGTGGGGTGGTGATGCAGCAGCACAATAATCCTGCGCAGCCGTCCTATATATCGAACACACTTTATACTAATAGCCAGGGAGCGGAGATAAGGGGATGGATATCTAAGAAGGTAGGGTTCTATACTTCTATAACCGATAACCAGGAGAAATTTCCTTATTACGTATATAACCTGGCATCTAATCCTAAGCGACAGGCTGTGCCGGGGGCAGATTATTTTTTACAACCGGGTTCACCAAACGGGCGCTACGACTACATGCAGGCCAGCGGCTATATAAATTTTGATGCGGTAAAAGATCATATCAATGTATCTTTTGGCAATGGCAAACACTTTATAGGAGATGGTATCAGCAGTCTTTTCCTCACAGACTATTCTTCTAATATGCCCTTCCTGCAATTGCAAACAAGGATATGGAAGATCAACTATGAATGCCTGTACCTGGAGCTGACACCGCAGTATGATAAAAGCCAGGGCGATGCGCTGGTGGCGCATAAATTCTCGACTATACACTACCTGACCTGGAACACCTTTAAATGGCTGAACCTCGGCTTTTTTGAAGCAGAAGTATTTGACAGGCCAAATGTGTATGAAATATCTTACCTGAACCCCATTATTTTTTCTACTGCAGTGAACCGGTTTAACGGTGAAGGTGATAAGTCTATTCTGGGGATGAGTGGTAAGGCTATAATTGCCAAACATGTGCAGCTTTATGGCCAGCTGATGTTCAATGAATTCAGGGCGAAGGAACTTTTTGGCGGGAAGGGCTGGTATGGCAATAAATGGGGCATACAGGCCGGTGCAAAATACTTTGATGCATTTGGCGTTAGAAACCTGGATCTGCAAGCTGAGCTGGATGCGGTGCGACCTTATACATACACTGCAAAAGATACGCTGGCAAACTATACCAATTACAACCAACCGCTTGCAGACCCGCTTGGATCTGGGTTTATACGCACCGTTGGCGTTATTAAATATCAGCCGGCGAAAAATGTATATGTTACCCTGAAAGGAACTTATTATATACAAGGTGTAGACAGTGGGAGCGCTAACCTGGGCAACAATATTTTTAACCCGTACCGTACCGCGCAGGAGCAATATGGTGTATCTATGATCAATGGGCCAAAAAACCATTGTGCGATTATTAGCCTGAACCTTTCTTACCAGCTGCGCCGGAATATATTTTTGGACCTGGGTGGTAGTTACCGCAAGTACGATGCAAGTGCAACAGTGGCGCAGCCCGAATCGTCTACAACAGGGCCTGTGTCCGGCCCGCTTACGTCGAGCTATGTATATTTCGGGGTAAGGATCAATGCCATCAGGAGGCAGTATGATTTCTTTTAAACGAAGATTTTATTATTTTTATTCTTATGAAATACAGATTACTTAAAATTGCGGCACTGATAGTGCTATTAGCCCACCTGGCCAGCTGTTTTAGCCCCACAACAACGAGCAGGAGATACTATGGCCATGGCAAATACCGGCATGGAGGCAGATATTGGTAAGCCCAATAAACAGGTATTTTACCAGTATTTGAAAGGTTGCTATCTTCGCGCTCCGGTTATTGAATAAATAGCCGCTTACTTCTTAATCTGCTCTTATGGACCGCACGATAAAATCTGCATTAATTTCCGTTTTTTATAAAGATGGGCTGGAGCCTATAGTACGCAAACTGCATGAGCTGGGTGTAACCATCTACTCTACGGGCGGCACGCAAACTTTTATAGAGCAGGCAGGCATACCCTGCACATCGGTGGAGAGCGTAACGGGCTACCCTTCTATACTCGGCGGACGTGTAAAAACTTTGCACCCGAAAGTTTTCGGTGGTATACTGGCGAGACGAGATTTTGCTGATGATGAGCAACATGTGAAGGAATACGAGATTCCTTTGTTCGACCTGGTTATCGTGGACCTATACCCGTTTGAAGAAACGGTGAAACAAACAACTGATGAAAAGACGATCATTGAAAAGATAGATATAGGTGGGGTATCGTTGATACGTGCTGCTGGTAAAAACTTTAAAGATGTATGTATCGTAGCATCCCGGGAGCAATATAGTAGCCTGCTGGAATTGCTGAATAAAGCAAATGGCGTTACCACCATACATGAGCGCAGACGCTTTGCCGCTGAAGCTTTTGCAGAATGCGCCCATTATGATGTAGCCATTGCCGATTATTTTAACCAGTTTGAAAATCAGAAACACTTCCAGTGGTCTTCGGGCAACAAACAATCGCTGCGTTATGGGGAGAACCCGCATCAGGATGCGTCGTTTTATGGTGATCTTAATGGACTTTTTGAAAAGCTGAATGGCAAGGAACTTTCTTATAATAACCTGGTGGACATAGATGCTGCATGCCAGATCATATCTGAGTTTGCCAACCCGGCTTTTGCGGTCATCAAGCATACTAATGTCTGCGGGATAGCCGTGCGGGATAACGTAATACATGCATGGGAAGCTGCACTTGCCGGCGACCCGGAAAGTGCATTTGGCGGTGTTTTGATCACCAATCAAATCATCAATGCGGATGTTGCAAAGAAAATAAATGAGCTGTTCTTTGAGATACTGATAGCGCCTGAATTTGAAGAAGGAGCGCTGGAAATATTAAAGGGCAAGAAGAACCGCATATTACTGGAGCAGCGGAAGTCGTTCTACCCAGTAAAAGAATATAAGCGCATACTTAATGGTGTATTGGTGCAGGATGCAGACACTAAGAACTTTGCAGAATGGAACGAAGCCGGCGCACGTAGCAGCAGCGAACAGGAAAAAGAAGACCTCTTGTTTGCCAATATTGTTTGCAAACACCTGAAATCAAATGCCATAGCCTTGGTGAAAGATAAACAGCTAATAGGCAAGGGTTGCGGGCAAACAAGCCGCATAGATGCACTGCGCAGCGCTATAGAAAAGGCCAAACAATTTGGTTTTACACTTAAGGACGCTGTTATGGCATCAGATGCGTTTTTCCCGTTTAATGATTGTGTGAGTGTGGCGCACGATGCGGGTATTACTGCGGTGATACAGCCGGGAGGGTCTGTGCGCGATAACGACAGCATACAGTTTTGTAAGGAGCACGATATGGCGATGGTGATGACTGGACTGAGGCATTTCAGGCATTAGTCACCCCAAACCCCTAAAGGGGCTTCTCCTTGTTGCTTAGAAGAATAGTTTGTAAATATGCATCGCGGAGTTTTTAGCTTTTCATTCTCCACTCGGTCTTTAGTATACCGGTGATCACGGTGTCTTCTACCTGGCCATGCCTCAGGCAGCACTGGCGGACTACGCCTTCTATCTTAGCACCCAGGCGTGTGGCTACTTTTGCGCTGCGGTGGTTTGCCGGTACAAAGTGTATCTCTATTTTATTGAGGCCTATTTTTTCAAACAGGAAATCTACGAATCTTGTGAGGCAGGTGTTCATAATGCCTTTGCCCTCCCACTCTTCGCTTATCCAGTAGCCGAGCTGGGCTCTTTTAGTGGCTTGCTCCCAGTGATGCATGCCTATACCGCCTATTATTTTGTCGTTGTAAAAGATACCCAGCGCTAACGCTTCCTGTGTATGCAACTGGTGAAGCGACATCTGTATGAACTGCAGGGAATGTTCTGGTTTGGTGGTCTTGCCAATCCAGTCGAGCCAGGGGAACAGGTGTACACGGGAGCTGTTCACGGCATTGAACAATTCCTGTGCATCATCGACCTGGTAAGACCGCAGCAGGATATTTTCGTTGATGATTATTGATACCAAACCTGGGTCGTTTTAATCTTTTTTGTTTTTATTTACCATTTCCCATATTTCAGGGATACGCTTTATCCATGCCAGTTCACGCATCTTTGGTTTTGCTTCTCCTACCGGTGATCCGAAATATGTTTTGCCGCCTTCCAGGCTTGCGGGTACACCACTCTGTGCAAGTACTATAGCTCCTTTGCCAATAGTAAGGTCTTTACTCACTCCCACCTGCCCCCAAAGAATTACCTCGTCTTCTATGATGGCTTTGCCGCCAATGCCCACCTGGGCTGCGAACAGGCAATTCTTTCCTATTACCGCTCCGTGACCGATGTGAATATGATTGTCGAGCTTGGTGCCTTTACCTATGATTGTATCGCCACTTACGCCTTTGTCTATTGTGCTGCCCGCGCCTATCTCTACATCGTCCTCTACTATTACGCGTCCACAACTGACTAGCTTATCATACTGCACTTCACGCTCGCGGCGGCGTTTAAAATAAAATGCGTCTGCCCCCAGTACACAGCCTGCATGTATGATCACATTGTTACCGATAACGCAATGGTCGTAGATGGTAACATTAGGATGGATGAGGCAATTTTCGCCGATAGTAACGTGGTTGCCAACGAAGACCCCGGGTTGTATATGCGTGCCTTTTCCTATTACCGCTGAGTCGCTGATCAGCTTTGTGGCCGGTTCAAACGGGCGGAAGTGGTTTACTATTTTCACATAAGCGCTGAAAGGATCAGTTATTACCAGCAATGTTTTGCCATCGGGGCAATCTATCTTTTTATTGATGATAATGATCGTTGCTGCCGAATTGATGCTGGCGCTATAGTATTTCTCAAAGTCGACAAACGAAATGTCTCCTGCTGTTACTTTATGTATCTCGTTTATGCCCGTAGCTTCCTGCTCTTTATTGCCTATCAGTTCTGCACCTATAAAATCAGCAATCCACTGTACAGGCACAGGCTTTTCAAACTTCATATTCTGTTGGTTTGAAACAAAAATACGATTTTGCCACGGGCTTGAAAAGCAGATATAGAATCATTGGGCCTTTTTATTGGCCGTTTTGGATTATCTGTCTAAGGCAGCCAATAAAAATCTTATGGTTAATGAAGTAAACAGGACCATCGAGGAGGTCAATTATCGGCCATTTTTTGCCGTTCAGGTCATTTATAAAAACCCGGTTGTAATTACCTCGTGTACCGCCTCCGCTATCGCCAATATTAATATTCACAAATGTTATATCCTTTACTTCGCTAAAGCTAATTGTTGTAATGGGCCTAATATACCGCCCAATAAAGTTGTTATTTTTAATATTCATGACTTTAGCCATAGAATCCACATTAAGATCATTTGCTGTACCAAACTTTATTATCAAGTAGATAGTTGTGAGGAAAAGCCCAATTACAATCAACCAAAAGTATAGGCTTTGACTTTTTACAACTCCGATACTTGAAACGCAGAGAAAAAGAAGGCTCACAAAAATCAAAATACCATTGTTAGAAGGGGTTTTAATAACGAAATCATCTGCCGTACCGGAAACTTTAAATTTCGAATTTATCCTTTGTGAAAGGTTTATTAGTTGCGTCAGGTTCTTATTATTATCGGTAGAGATAACCGGCTGCTCAGCCATGTGTGCAGCCGCATCATTAATCTCTTCCAATTCTCTTTTTATACGATTGAACATGCTGTCTGCGCTATTATTAAAAATAGAACTTTCTTATTTATGGCATTCTTATTTCTTTTTTCGGGTTTACCTTAGCATTATCGTGAATTATATTAACCTCAACGGGAAAATTATCAGCAATGTCGACGGTGGATTACCTGTAGATAATGACGCATTCCGGTATGGATACGGCCTGTTTGAAACTATGCTGGTGCAGGATGGGGTTATCCGGCTAAAGGAGTTTCACTGGGAACGGTTATTTGCCGGGTTACGGCAATTGTATTTTGAAATACCTATGTTAATGACCGCGGAATGGCTGGAGGAGGAGGTAATGCGTACTGTAAAGAAGAACCATGGTGAAAAACTATGCCGGGTTCGGCTGCAAATGTATGCAGGTGGGGGCGGGCTATATAGCGTAGAAAGCCGGCATCCGGGGTTTGTGATAGAATGCTTTTCACTGGAAGAAGACAATCTGCGATTAAATAATAATGGCCTGATAGTGGGCGTTGCTGCAGGTTTATCTAAAAGTGCAGATACACTTAGCAATCTTAAATCGTGCAATGCGCTGATATACGCAATGGCCGCCAGGCAAGCTAAAGAACACAAGTGGAATGATGCACTGCTATACAACAATAATGAGCATGTAATAGAAAGTACCATAGCCAATATATTCTGGATAAAGGGCGGAACAGTATACACTCCGCCGCTATCTGACGGTTGTGTGGCAGGCGTGATGCGGCGGCATATAATGGGGAGGATAACTGTATCTGAACGCACTTTGAAAATTGAAGATTTGCTACAGGCAGATGAGGTGTTTTTGACAAATGCGATCAAAAAAATGCGGTGGGTGGGCATTATTGACGGGAAAAAGTATGGTAATGAGCAAATTAAGGATGTATACAGGTACCTTTGAACAGTTATAACAGCCCTTCGTATGAGGCCTTTATTTTTTTTGTGCGCGTTATTTATCAGTAGTTTTAGTTCGGTTTATGGGCAGGTAGGCTATGGCCCTGAGATAGGCGTTGGCATGAGCACTATGCATTTTGCGCCTCCTACTGCTCCTATACTTTATACTTCAGCATCAGTAAGCTCTATATTCAGCGGTAAGATAGGTGGGCTGATAGACGTAGCCCTTAACAAACATGCCTATTTCCAGGCCGGTTTGAATTTTTCCAGAAAAGGAGCTACCCGGGATTTTTCTTACTATAAGAATGATAGCTTTAATGAGCAGGTACACCAAACGCTGATCCTGAATTATTTTGATTTACCCCTGAGTGTGGTTTATAAATCGGGCATGCAGGGTAAGGGGCGATTTATTGTTGGTATAGGGGCTACGCCCTCTTATATCGTTGGAGGCAGCAATAAACTGCGGGATCACCAGGTGTTTAGAGATACCCTGACCAATACTAATGATAACCTGAAAATAGCTGTGGGGCAGACCGTGGGCGGATTTGATATTGGGGTAAATTTATCGGCGGGTTATGAGTTGCCTACCGGGTTGTTTTTAAGGGCATATTATACTGTAGGCGTTAATGATATAGGCACAGGCACGGAGATAGATAAAAACAGGATGTGGGGCATTGCAGCGGGCTATATTTTTGGCAAAGGGAGAAATATTAGGAAAGAGACTGACGACCTGATAGATAAAAGCAGCCAATAGTAAATTGAGGTAATGGCATGGTTTTAACATTTTGCAGTAAATCCGAACCGTATATTCTTTCGTTCATATTATCACACAAACAAATTTTATGAAAGCAAAGATCGTAATTATCTCGCTGCTGTTAGTTCTAGCAGGCGCTATGGCTATCCAAGCCCAACAACAGGACGAAAAGAAAAACCCTTATTACAAGCAGAATGAAAATGCCAAACTAACGGTACCTGATGCGCAATGGAAAAAAGTGCTGGCGCCAAAGGTTTACAACATTATGCGGGAAAAAGGCACGGAAGCCCCCGATACCGGGCCGTATGTACACAACCCCAAGAAGGGTACCTATTATTGTGCGTCTTGCGGGCATGCATTGTTTAGTTCTGCAACCAAATTTGATAGCCATACCGGCTGGCCGAGCTTTTACCAGGCGCTTGATAAAGGAAGCGTGGTAGAAGCTAAAGACAATTCTCTCGGTAGCGTACGCGATGAGGTGCTTTGTGCGCGTTGCGGCGGCCACCTGGGCCATGTGTTTGACGATGGGCCGGCTCCTACGGGCTTACGTTATTGCATGAATGGATATGCGTTGCATTTTGAGGAAAACCCCCACCCTTAATGTGGCTTTCCCCTGTTTTGTAACAGAAACTTAAGGCCCCAGTCCGGGGCTTTCTCTTTTCATATCCGCTATGGAATTAACCTAAATCAATACTTTTGTAAACCTGTTGCCTGCTTTACAGACCTGGGAGTTATTATGACGAAAAAAGAACGGTATGCCTTTGTAATAGACTGGTTTCAGAAGAATATGCCTGATGCAGAGACGGAGCTGCGTTATGAAGACCCTTTCCAGCTACTTGTGGCCGTTATACTGTCTGCACAATGCACTGATAAACGGGTGAACCTGGTAACCCCTGCCTTGTTCGAAAAATTTCCCGGGGCGGAAAGCCTGGCTAAAGCTGAGTTTGAAGATGTGGAGCCACTGATAAAGAGCGTAAGCTTTGCCAATAATAAAACGCGCCACCTGATAGGCATGGCAAAAATGCTGGTGGAGCAATTTAATGGGGAGGTACCTGATAATATGGATGACCTGGTGCTACTGCCGGGAGTGGGGAGGAAAACGGCTAATGTAATAGTATCGGTAGTCTTTCACCAGCCGGGTATGGCGGTGGATACCCATGTCTTCAGGGTATCGGCACGGATAGGGCTTACTGTTAATGCTAAGACACCGTTGCAAACCGAGCAGCAGCTGGTAGCCAATATACCACGTGACCTGCTGGCTATAGCCCATCACTGGCTGATATTGCATGGGCGGTATGTATGTGTGGCCCGCAGGCCTAAGTGCGAGATATGCGGGTTAAAACCGGTTTGTAAGTATTATCAGACGGATATGAAATATATTGTTACCCCAAACCCCTGAAGGGGCTTTCCCCTCGTTTCGTACACCTTGAGGCTTTTATATTCTTATTTAAACAGAAAAACCCGCTTTGGCGGGTTTTTCTGTTATCTGAAAGCTTTTATTAATGTCCCGGAGGCGGGGTGTTATCTGCTGCCTGGCCTTTAGCCCATGATGGGTGATATGTCTTCTGGTAGTCTTCCCATTTCACGTGCCTATAAGCATTATCTCCAAAGTACGATAGGATCACCTCTAGCTGTGGCACATCCATATAGCCCGGAATAGGAGTTGGCTGCTGGAAGTTTTCCATCATAAATACGCTGGTAGGGTAAGACATTGATCCGTGCATCATCTCTACTGCGAATGTGTTTGCCTTGTATTGTGGCTCGTATTTATATTCTTTGCCCTGGAAGTTGATCACGTCCTGGCGCTCAGCATCAAGCCTTACTGCGTAGAAATTGGCATTCATGTACTTGATCACATTCGGATTCTGGAAAGTGGTTGCTTCCATTTTTTTACACCAGCCACACCAGCCGGTGTACACATCCATATATACTTTCTTAGGGCTTTTTGCCATTTTAGCCTGCAGCTCGTCTATAGAGGTGATCCAGTGTATTTCTTCGGTTTCTTTAGGGGCATGCGGCGCCTTTTTCTTCGCCATTACCAGCGGGCTTATCAATAGCATAGCTACTGCAAAAAGTAGTATCCGTTTCATTTGTCTGCGTTTTGAAAAACGAATTTACAAATATTCCATGTAGTTTTGGTGAATTGTCTAACAATTTTATGATAAAAATAGCAGTTGCGGTAACGGGAGCGAGTGGATCTATCTATGCAAAAGTACTTTTAGAACACTTAGAACGGCTTAAAGACCAGGTGGCAGAAGTGAGCATGATATGGAGCGACAATGCCTATACCGTATGGCAACATGAGCTGGGGAATAAGGATTATGAGCGGTTGCCTTTCAAGTTTTGGGATAAAAATGACTTTATGGCGCCATTTGCATCCGGCAGCTCTTCCTATAGCGCACTGATCATTTGCCCATGTAGCATGGGCACATTGGGGAGGATAGCGGGGGGCATAAGCAACGACCTGGTAAGCCGCGCTGCCGATGTGATGCTTAAAGAACGGCGCAAGCTGATATGCGTGGTGCGGGAAACCCCTTATAACCTCGTGCATCTGCGGAATATGACTGCGGTTACTGAGGCTGGCGGTATCATTTGCCCGGCAACGCCGTCTTTTTACAGTAACCCGAAGACTATGGATGAGGTGGCTTATACTGTGATCAGCCGTGTGCTGCAACTTGCGGGAGTGGATGGGGGAGGATATAAGTGGGGAGAGTAGGATATGACTTTCATCTTACAGAGAAAGTGGTTTCCTATAAATATTGAGTAGAGAGATTATCATTATTGTTTTTCTTCTCACTTCAAATATTACCAAATATGGGAAGGATTTTAGTTTAGTATCCCGGATATTACTTTTGCGGGTGCTTTGTACAAGTGAATAAAATTGAGGGTTAGTCGCTATTTTTCTATAGGTCTCGGAAAGTTCCATTAAGAAACGTGTGCCTAATTTGGGATTGATCCGATCATAATACTCTATCGCTTCTTCAACTTCACCAGATGCGCGTACTGTAATTATGAGTTCATACTCCATTTTTCTATCTATGTTGTTTAATCTTCTCCATAGATTGTTCTATAGTCATTGTTTTTGATCTGTCCGCAAATGCCTCATCACTTCTTTTTTCAAGTGCTACCAATGTTTTCTCGTCATAGGTAAACTCTTCTTGAATCAATTCATTTTCAAGCAAAGCGTAAATAGCTTTTATCTTCTTTTGATCTGCATTTTCTATGTAGCTATGCAGTTTTTCTTTTACCGCCGTGTAAGTCATAATGCCTGTATTTACCCCTTTTGTAAATATAGCGAAAAATGCAAAAAACTATACATAATTTTAGCTTATGCGCGGTAACATTGGTTATTAGCTAATTCAATTTCAATCATGGAATATTCAAAATCAATAGAAAGGCTAAGAGCTATAATGGATGAACTGCGGGAAGAGTGTCCATGGGACAAAAAACAGACCATCCATACGCTTCAGCCACAAACCCTGGAGGAAGTGTATGAGCTGTCTGAAACGATAACCAATGAAGACTGGCAAGGATTGAAAGAAGAGCTTGGCGACCTGCTACTGCATATTGTATTTTACAGTAAGATAGGCAGTGAGCAGCAACAGTTTACTTTTGATGATGTAATAGAGCGGGTATGCAATAAACTCATCAACCGCCACCCGCATATATATGGAAACGTGAAGGTGGAGAACGACGCTGATGTGTCGCAAAACTGGGAAAAGATAAAGCAGCAGGAAGGCAAGAAATCTATTCTTAGCGGCGTGCCCGCATCAATGCCGGCTCTGATCAAAGCACTCAGGCTACAGGAAAAAACAAAGAAGGTAGGTTTTGAATGGGAAAATACCCAGCAGGTAAAAGATAAGGTGGAAGAGGAGATGCACGAACTATATGAAGCTGTGGAAAGCGGAAATCAAAATGAGATAGAAGGGGAAATGGGAGATGTTCTTTTTGCTTTGATCAATTATGCAAGATTTATAAACGTAGACCCGGAAAGAGCACTGGAGCAGACCAATAAGAAATTTATCAGGCGGTTTCAGCATGTGGAGGATATGGCGCGGGAAGACGGAAAATCGTTGCACGATATGGACTTGTGGGAAATGGATGCACTGTGGAACAAGGTAAAAGAGCTGGAGTCAAAAAAATAAATGTTCAGGCGATATCCATATTGGGGCTGGCTGCTGCTGAGCCTTGTGTTGTGGTGTGCAAATGGTTTTTATTTCCATAAGCACACGGAGGCTATGCTACCCGCACGGATGGCGGCAGCTGTAAATAACGACCTGCAACATAGAGAAAATGCCTTTAAAGCATTTATTAAGGAAGAAAACACCATTAGCAAGCTTTTTGACAGGACTATCTCCGGCAACGAACAAACCTCTATTAATGCGCTGCCTTTTTTTGTCTTTTGCTATGAGCATGATACTTTAAAGTATTGGAACACAAACACCATCATAGCTACATGCAATAGCTACACAGTAGGTAAACCAACTATACTACGTAATGACAACGGTACTTTTGTTGAGGAATGCTTTAAACCTGCTTTTTTAGATGCCGGTAAGCGCATCGTAATATTATTCCCTGTCGTTATCAGCTATCCACTGGATAACGATTATCTGAAATCTCATTTTGCAGCATCAGACAATGTACCGGTAAAAACTAAAATCGTTGCCGCTGACAGCAATAATGCCGGTGGCTATGCAGTATCGTTCCGGGGCACACAGCCGCTGTTTTTCCTGCATTTTCAGCAACAGGACCTACAGAAATGGATGCCTGATCTGCGATTTATTCTTTTGCTCCTGGCTGCGATACTGGCGAGTATCTCGTGGGTACAGTTGATAATTATACACCTCACCCGCAAGAGGAAACCAGTCGTCGGGTTTATTATTACGCTTGCTATCATTTTAGTATTGCGATCTTTACTTTTCGTGTACGGGCTGCCTTTCAATTTAGACCAGCTACCATTTTTTTCCCCGCAGCTGTATGCCTACAACCGATACCTCTCTTCTTTTGGCGACCTGTTTATTAATACCGTATTCGTGCTATGGATCGTTTTATTTGTGGTACGCCATACGCCTTATCGTTTCTATTTCGACAAAGTGACCCGCATGCCTGCCCGTTACATGATCTCTGCGATATTGATGGTGGCATTGACGCTCTATGTTTATCTTTTTGTAAGCTTTATCAGGAGCCTTGTACTCGATTCTAACATTTCTTTTGATGTAAACCACTTCTACGATATTAAAGTCTATACCCTGCTTGGGCTGCTTTTGATAGGTACGGTAACCGGCATCTCAAGCCTTGTATTGTTCTTGTTTAATATTCAACTTTCCACGCTGATCAAAAACAATGTGCTTAAATATGCATTAATAGCCATAACCGCTGCTATATTGTTGCTATGCTCTAATAAGAGCAATGATGGTTTTTACTGGATAGTGCTTTGCTGGATGGTATTGTTTATTTTTTTACTGGACCGCCGGAATTTTACACTAATACCGGATCTCTTTGAGCCCCGCATGATATTCTGGGCAGTATTTATTTGCCTGTCCTGCACGGGGATAGTCCAATACTTTAACCAGGTAAAAGAACGTGAGGCCAGGAAAGCATTTGTGGAGCAACGCCTCTCCCCGCACCGTGACAACGAAATGGAATATGCCTTTGATAAGGTTGCCAAAAAAATAGCCCAGGATAAAATATTGAAAGGTTACCTGATAAAGCCTGCAATAGCGCAACGGAAGATCATTAATCAACGCTTCGAAACAGAATATCTTACCGGGCCCATAAGCAAATACCAATCGAAGGTGTACCTGTTTGATGAACAGAGAACGGGTCTTTTCAATAAAGATTCCGTTGATTTTAACTCGCTGATCACTGAAAGGAATGAATCTGTGACAACTAATTCGGTGAACCTTTTTTATAAAGAATCGATACTTGACCGCCCCTATTATCTTTCCTACATACCGGTATATGAAGATAGCTCAAGCGCATTAGTAGGCTATGTAATCATAGACCTGGATTTGAAAAAACAGGCTACAGAAGCCGTTTATCCTGAACTGCTGCAACCTATAGTAAATAAAGCCAGCGCAGAAGAAAATGAATATGCATACGCCGTGTATATAAATGATAAACTGATAACACAAGCAAACAATTTTCCTTTTACAACTGTGCTTAAAGACGACACGCTGCACGACCAGGGATATGCATACTATACCCGCAATCGCGTGTCGGAACTGTATTATAAGATATCTGACAAACGAACTATCGTTGTTGCCTACTCGCATAGCCAGCTCCTGGAAGTGATCTCTTTGTTCTCCTACCTTTTTGGTGTGGAAATAATTCTTGCTATTATGATACTGCTATACCAGCTATATCTTTATTACTATGCAAGAATTTTGTCTTCGGGTATATTCTCACAGCTTACACTGCGCAAGCGGGTGCATTTTGCCTTGCTGGCTACAGTGCTTATTTCTTTTATAATTATAGGGTCTGTAACTATCTTTTTCTTTATTAACAGGTACAGGGATTCCAACACTATCAAGTTGCAATCGGCGATGCAGACGGTTAAGCAATCTGTACAAAATTATTTGAAACAAGAGCATGTGTATGACGTCAACTATACGTTTGACACGGTGAGCAAGTCTACGCCCTTTAAGTACTTTATTGCCAATCTTGCTACTGTGCAGAAAATAGACATAAACGTATTTAACGATAGAGGCATTTTATGCAATACTTCTGAGGACGATATTTATAATAAAGGGTTGCTGTCGCATATGATGCGGCCAGAAGCTTTTTACCAGCTCAATGATGAAGGCAAATCTATTGCTATCCAAAATGAAGAAGTTGCGGGATTGTCTTATTTATCGGCTTATGAGCCTTTGCGGGATGAGCAGGGGAAAACGCTTGGTTATATTAATATCCCATTCTTCTCATCAGAAAAAGACCTGAATTTCCAGATATCTAACATCGTGGTTACGCTCATCAACCTATACGCTATCATTTTTCTTTTCTCGAGCTTGATAACCGTGCTGATCACCGGCTGGATAACACGATCGTTCAATATGATCACCCAACAATTCAGCAAGCTTAACCTGCAGCGTAACGAACGTATATCGTGGCCTCATAAAGATGAAATAGGGACCTTGGTAAGCGAGTATAACAAAATGGTAAACAAGGTGGAAGAAAATGCAGCGCAACTTGCCCAGAGCGAACGTGAAAGTGCATGGCGCGAAATGGCAAGGCAGGTAGCGCATGAGATAAAAAATCCGCTAACGCCAATGAAGCTGAACATACAATACCTGCAGCAGGCAATGAAAAACGACAACCCTAACATTAAAGACCTCACCAATAAAGTAGCTGACTCGATAGTAGAGCAGATAGACAACCTTGCTTATATAGCGGCTGAGTTTTCGAATTTTGCAAAGATGCCGGAAGCACGGCCAGAAGAGCTTGAGCTGTATGAATTGCTTAATAAAGCCGTGGAGCTTTACCTTAATGACGAACATATTAAAGTAACAATTACCAGCCCGGCAGAAAAGCTGTATGTGGTCTCTGATCGCAGCCAGCTGCTGCGTGTATTTACAAACCTGCTGGAAAATGCAAAGCAGGCAATACCAGCTGAGCGCCAGGGAAGAATAGAGGTGACGCTGGTAAGAGATAACAATGACGCCGTAGTAACAATAACTGACAATGGAGACGGTATACCAGAAGATGTAGTAAAGCGCATATTTCAACCTTACTTTACTACAAAATCATCGGGCACCGGCCTGGGCCTGGCTATGACGCGGAAAATAATAGAATTCTGGAAAGGGACAATATGGTTTGAAACTGAAGAAGGAAAAGGAACAGTGTTTTTCATAAAGCTGCCATTGACAAAACAAGCATAACCTATGAAAAACTCTGTTCCTGTCTCTTAGTTATATCCCTGAGTATGATTTAAACTTCATTACGAGGTATACGGAAAGCACCAGCACAATTACTATTGCGACGCCCAGCATACCAATTACTTTTTTGTAAGTGTTATTCGTTTCTTTTACGCTGCGCAGCTCGTTGATATTATTAAGTATGTTTTCCATGCGCGAAAAGGCTGTTTCGCCTTTTATTACATAGTCATACGCACCGTACTTCATACTGTCAATAGCTACTTCCAGCTTATCCTGGCCTGAGAGCATGATCACTTGTGTTTCCGGGTTCATTTCCTTGAACGACTTCAACACCTCAACTCCATTTTGGGCGTTGGGCAGATGCGAATTCAGATGGTAATCAAGCACAGCAATGGCAGGATTAAGGCTTATTTCCTTAATGGCATCTTCACCGCTTTCAAAGGTTTTTATCTTGTATGGAAAACGCTCGCCGATGTAGTCTTTCAGCATTTCGTTCTGTATCGGTTCATCGTCCACCAGGAAAATGTAACGTGTGCTTTGGTCTGTAGCCATAAAATTTTTATTCAGTGCTTTAGGAGGAGTAAATATAGATTAAAAGTAATTCTTTTTCAGCTCATCAAAGGCTTTGGTGCAAAGACGATGCAGGTTGTCAACAAGATCTGGCAGGCTTTCCTGATGTGCCGCTTCACCTGAAGATTGCTCTATCAGGAAGATGTTGCTTACGTCTTCCTTCACACCCATATAGGATAACTGGGGCTTCAGTGAATGTGCAGCAATTTTAATAGACGGGTAGTCTTTAGCAGCCAACGCATTATCTATGCTTTTTAATAGTTTGGGCGCGTTCTCCAGGAACATGTTGACATATTTTTTTTGTTTCTCGGAGTTACCAGCAGTAAACTGCTTCAGGAACTGCATGTCTGTAACGTACTCTGGCAGTGGCGGGAAGTTGCGTTCTATTTTCATTGTTTCTTCTTTTTTATTGTTTACCGGGGGAGTATTCCCTATTACTGTATCCATTTTTAAAAGCAGTTCGTCGGCATTAAACGGCTTTGATACATAGGCATTCATGCCTATCTCAAAATAGCCCTGCACATCTTCCTGCAATACGTTTGCCGTCATGGCTATGATCTTCACGCTTCTTGCAGGTTCCGGCAGTGTCTTACGGATCACCTTGGTGGCTGTAATACCATCCATTACCGGCATCTGTATGTCCATAAGCAGTATATCATACATTTCGCCACCCTGCAGGCGGTTCACCGCTTCTTCACCATTCATTGCCATGTGCAATGTTATATCCGGCAGCAGCTCTTTAAGTGTATCTTCCGCCACCATCCGGTTAAACTCGTTATCTTCTACAAGTAAAACTTTCAGGTTATTCAGTCTTTGCATGGAGTTGCCATCGAGCACGCTTGCAGGTTTTACATCTTCCTGCACGTCTGCTTCTTCCAGCTCTATTACAGCTGTAAATGTGGTGCCCTTCTGCAGCTCACTTGCTACAGATATTTTGCCGCCCATCAGTTCTACCAATTGCTTTGAAATGGTGAGGCCAAGGCCGGTACCACCAAACTTCCTGGTAACGTCAGCTCCAGCCTGTGTGAAGCTATCGAAGATGGTATCTACATATTGCGGTGCAATACCGATGCCCGAATCTATGACGTCGAACCTGATCATTAATTTTTGACCATCTCTTTTTTCGAGCGTCGCTTTTACTTCTACAAAACCTTTTTCGGTAAACTTAACCGCATTACCGGCAAGGTTTATCAATACCTGGTTTATTCTCGTAGGGTCGCCGATGAGCCTTACCGGTATCTCCGGATCTATAGATATGCGCAGCTCTATCTTTTTCTCTTCAACCTTAAGCAGCAGCATGTCTTTAACGCTTTGCACTATCTCGCGTATGTTGAAGTCTACATGCTCAATGATTATTTTTCCGGCTTCTATCTTAGAGAGGTCGAGAATGTCGTTGATGATCACCAGCAAATTGTTGGACGATAGCTGGATGGCATTCAGGTAGCGTAGCTGATCTGGCTTAGGTTCTTTTTGCAGCAACAGCCTTGTCATGCCTACTATAGCATTCATAGGGGTGCGTATCTCATGGCTCATATTGGCCATAAACTGGTGCTTGAGGAATGCGGTGCGCTCGGCAACCTCTTTTTCCTTTTGTGCAAGCTCCGTTTGCTGGCGTATCTGCAGGTTACGCACCTCGTTGATGATGGTCTGCTTAAATATATCTTCTTTTAGTTTTTCAAAAGATTTCAGGTGATGGAATGCTTTAGGGATATCACCCATCTTATCATAAAGCACGGAGAGCACTTCATGTATGCTCATCAGGTCGTGCCGGCGCATATATTCGCCTGCCAGGGTATGTGCTTTGGTCAGGTATACCGATGCCTGCCGGTAGCTTTCTTCATCGAGATACAGGCGGCCAAGGTAAAAATTGGAGATGATCTGTACCTCGGCATTACCTATCTCCTTCGATTCTCCCAGTGCATTTAAAAGATATTTGCGGGCGTTATTAAAATCCTGCATCTTATAATACACCTTCCCAAGGCCACTTTCCGCCATTACATATGCCGAGGTACCCGCTTCAGAGCGGCTCCTGTTCTCCTCGAAATAACGAAGGGCATCGTCGAACTGTTCCTTTTTAAAATAGATATTGCCAAGTGTATTGTAGATGTTCAGCAGGCTGTTCACATTATCTACCTTTTCAAAAATAGGCAGGCATTTCAGCGCATATTCCAGTGCAGTATCATAGTCGGCAAGGTCGTACATCAGGTTAGAGATGCTCGACAGGATAACTGCCTGGTAGTATTCCTCACCTAATTCTTCATTTATTGCCAGCGCCTTTTCATAATGGGTAAATACGTTGGAAAGGTCGCCAAGGTCGCGGTAAATATTTCCCAGATAGTAAAGTGAAGTGGCTTCGAGGTTACGGTCATTGATCTTCTGGGCTATTTCCAGAGCTTCTTTCAGTACCTCTATACCTGCATCATATTCACCCCTTATGCGGTTACAAAAGCCTTTCAGGCATAATCCCCTGCCTGCGCCTGGTAAATATCCTATTGCTGTCGCCTTAGTAATAATATCATTGGCCATATCCATGGCCGCGTCCACATCAAAATTTTTTATTTCCTCCGCAATACTTAATAATACATTTATCCTTCCTTTCTCATCTGTTTGCTGGGCAAGCTGGTCTTGTAATTCTTTATATCTGGGGGTATCGATCATACTTAAATAATTAGGGATTATAAAAGTAAAAAAACATTATGGTATAGCAAGGGTTAATAAGTATTTAACCTACCGGCAACATTTTATCATAATTATATAAATTAATTATGCAATTTTTATATCAGGCAAAATAAAAGGTTTTGATGTGGACATCGAGATTTACCGGCGCCTTTTGGTTTTTAGGGAAAATACCAAAGATGGCAGAGCCGCTGCCACTCATTGCTGCATAGATAGCACCGCCATCATATAATTGCTGTTTTATTGTTGCTAATATAGGGTGTTGCTTAAAAATAGGTTCTTCAAAGTTATTGCTGATGCAGCCTTTCCACTCTTCTACGGGTAAAGTTGGTATTTGTTGCAGATCGTAACCAGCTGGTTTGGGGGTTAACAATGAAAACGCCTTGCCTGTAGCTACATGGACATCTGGACATATAAGCTGTACGCTATAATTACTAAGGTCTAACGCTATTTCTTTCATTAATTCTCCCCTGCCGGTGGCGAATTGCGGCTTATTGTGGATAAAAAAAGGGCAATCGCTACCTAGTTGAGCGGCAAAAGAGATCAATTGCTCGTTACTTAGCGATAGCTGGCTGTAGTCGTTGAGCAATCGCAGCATATATGCCCCATCTGCCGATCCGCCGCCGAGGCCGGCACCCATGGGGATAATTTTATTTAAATAAATATTGAGATTGGGGAGCTTATCTTTGAATGTGGTTTTTAGCAATTGGTATGCCTTCCATACCAGATTGTCTGTAGTATTACCGGCTACGGCTAACCCGCTTTGGTGCAGTTGCGTTTCGGCAGCAGGCACTACTTCCAGTACATCGCACAGTGGTATAGGGTAAAATATCGTCTCCAGATCATGGTAGCCATCATCTCTGCGATTGGTTATATACAGGCCTATATTGATCTTACAATTTGGAAAGCATAGCATACAGAGGGTGAAATTATGTGTATTTTTGAAAAATAGTATTTCTTTAGCCTGGCGTGGGAATTAATATGAAAGAGGTAATAAGACTGAACGACATCCGTAAAAGCTATTTTCTGGGCAAGCAGGAACTACCCGTGCTAAAAGGGATAAACCTGCTGATTACCCAAAACGAATATGTGGCGTTAATGGGCCCGTCGGGGTCAGGTAAGTCTACGCTTATGAATATATTGGGTTGTTTAGATACTCCGTCTGGCGGCCAGTATATACTTAATGGGAAAAACGTAAGTAATATGGTTGATGACCAGCTTGCAGATGTGCGTAACGTGGAGATAGGGTTTGTATTTCAGCAGTTCAACCTGCTGCCCCGGCTTACCGCATGGGAAAATGTGGCGCTACCGCTGATATATGCCGGTGCAAACAAAAAGGACCGGGAAGAACGGGCAAGGGCCATGCTGCAAAAAGTAGGCCTGAGCGACAGGGCGCACCATAAGCCCAACGAACTATCGGGCGGGCAGAGCCAGCGTGTGGCTATAGCCCGGGCGTTGGTAAATAACCCTTCGCTGCTACTGGCTGACGAGCCTACAGGTAACCTGGATACCAAAACATCGGTAGAGATCATGGAGCTTTTCGGGCAAATACAGGAACAGGGGAATACGGTGGTGCTAGTGACACATGAAGAGGATATTGCTAAGTATACCCATAGGGTGATAAGGATAAGGGATGGGATTGTGGAAACAGACCTGGCGCAAAAACCAATTATGGCCAACCCCTGACCCCTAAAGGGGAACCTGCTATTTAGCTGCAAGTATTAATTTGAGCAATGGATTATAAATTTGACATTCTATTTAAAAATTTTACTGACTTCCAACGAAATGAGGGGAAGCCCCCTTTAGGGGGTTGGGGGTTAGAGTTCTGATTATGTTCAAGATATATACAAAAACAGGAGACAAGGGTGGTACCAGCCTGATAGGCGGTGTTCGCGTACCTAAAAGCCATATAAGGATAGAAAGCTATGGTACCATTGATGAGCTAAATTCCTACCTGGGGATGGTGAATGACCTTTGCCAGAATGCGGAGATCAGTGAAGACCTGCGTGAGATACAGGACCGGTTGTTTACTATAGGATCAGTATTAGCCACCAACCCCGATAAAGAGGTAAAAATGAAGCTACCAGATCTGCATGAAACAGATGTGACCTGGCTGGAGCATAGAATAGACAAAATGAATGAGACGCTGCCAGAAATGAGGTCTTTTATACTGCCCGGCGGTAATCTTGCTTCGTCTACCTGCCATGTTGCACGCTGCGTATGCCGCAGGGCAGAGCGTATTTGTGTGGGTATGCAGGAGCAAAATGAGTACATCCCTACCATCGTTATACAATACCTGAACAGGCTATCTGACTATCTTTTTGTACTGGGACGGTACATAAGCCATATTAATAATGCCCCGGAAATACCGTGGCGAGCCAGGCTGTAATTGCCATCATCTACTGATAAACCATTTCGATCTCTGCGCCGAAGTGGTGAAAAGATTATATTTGCAACAAAGTAAAACTAATGAAGATAGCCCTGATAACAGGTATAACAGGACAGGACGGCGCATACCTTGCTGAACTGCTGCTGGATAAAGGATACGAGGTGCACGGCATCAAACGCCGCACATCTTTAATCAATACCGGTAGAATAGACCACTTGTATGTAGACCCTCATGAAAGGAATGTGCGTTTCAAGTTGCACTATGGGGACCTTACGGATTCTACCAACATCATACGCATCATACAGGAAGTGCAGCCGGATGAGATCTATAACCTGGGCGCCATGAGCCATGTGCAGGTAAGCTTTGACGAGCCGGAATATGTGGCCAATACAGACGCTACAGGTACGCTGCGTATACTGGAAGCCATACGCATATTAGGCCTTGGCAAAAAGACGAAGATATACCAGGCATCAACCTCTGAACTTTATGGTAAGGTGCAGGCTGTGCCGCAAACTGAAACTACGCCGTTCTATCCTCGCTCACCTTATGGTGTAGCAAAGCTATATGGTTACTGGATAACGGTAAACTATCGTGAAGCCTATGGTATGTTTGCTTGCAATGGCATCCTTTTTAATCATGAGAGCCCGTTACGCGGCGAAACATTTGTGACCCGTAAGATCACGAGGGGCGTAGCGGAAATAGTGCTGGGGCTGAAGAAAAGACTATACCTGGGCAACCTGGAAGCAAAAAGGGACTGGGGCCATGCCAAAGATTACGTAATGGCTATGTGGCTGATGCTGCAGCAAGAGGAACCGGAGGACTTCGTTATTGCAACCGGGGTTACCACTTCTGTGCGCGATTTTGTGCGGCTGGCTTTTGCGCACGCGGGTGTAGAGGTAGCATTTAAAGGGCATGGGGAAATGGAAACTGGCGTGGTGGAAAAAGTATTGATCCCTGATTGTAACGTAAGCGTAGGTGATGTGGTGGTAGAGGTAGATAAAAGATACTTCAGGCCTACAGAGGTAGACCTATTGCTGGGCGACGCAACCAAGGCGAAAGAAAAGCTGGGGTGGGTACCTAAGTATACGCTGGATGAGCTGGCCAAAGAAATGGTGCAGTCTGATATTGAGATCTTCAGGAAGGAATTATTATTAAAACAATCGGGCTACAAAACATTAAACCAGTACGAATAATGAAGGCACAGGGCAAGATATATGTGGCGGGGCATAGAGGTATGGTGGGCGCAGCTATAATAAGGAAGCTGCAGGCAGATGGGTTTGATAATATCATTACGCGTACCTCTAAAGAGCTGGACCTGCGCAACCAGCAGCAGGTAAATGATTTTTTTGCGCAAGAAAAACCTGACTATGTGTTTGTAGCTGCTGCTAAAGTGGGCGGCATACTGGCTAACAATAATTTCAGGGCTGAATTTCTGTATGACAACCTGGCTATTGAGGCGAATACTATACATGCTGCGTACGTAAATAAAGTAGAAAAGCTGTTGTTTTTAGGCAGCTCCTGCATATATCCTAAACTGGCGCCACAGCCTTTAAAAGAAGAATACCTGCTGACAGGCTTATTAGAACCAACCAACGAGCCTTACGCAATAGCCAAGATTGCCGGCATAAAACTATGTGAGGCCTACCGCGACCAATATGGATGCAATTTCATATCGGCAATGCCTACGAATTTATATGGGCAGGGGGATAATTATCATTTGCAAAACTCTCATGTGATCCCCGCGCTGCTGCGCAAGTTTCATGAGGCAAAGCAGAATGGAAGCTCTTTTACAGAGATATGGGGCTCAGGCTCACCGCTTCGTGAGTTTATGTTTGTAGACGACCTGGCCGATGCCTGTGTGTTCCTGATGCAGGAATACAATGACAAGCTGTTTGTAAACATAGGTACCGGTGATGAGGTAACGATAAAAGAATTGGCAACTATTGTAAAAGGGGTAACTGGTTTTGAAGGCGACATAAAATTTGACGCTACGAAGCCTGATGGCACGCCCCGTAAGCTGATGGATAGCTCACGCCTGCATAATATGGGGTGGAAGCATAAAACCAGCCTTAAAGAGGGATTAGCGAGAGCTTATGGTTTTTTCCAGGAAGAGATACGGGAGAAAGTACATTGATCACATGTTTTCCTTTCCCAGCTTCACTTTGATGCGATAGAGCATCTTGCCGAAAGGGCTGCGGAGCAGGTAGTGCAACGTTGTCAGCCGCATGCTCCACAGCGCTTGTTTTAAAGACCATCCATAGTATTTCCGGTATTGGGCGTAAGCTTCATCCATGGCATCGAGATATCTATTTGTACTGATACCTGTGGGGTCGAAAGTGGCTAAAGGATAGTCGATAAAAACAAATTTCTCATTAGCTATACGGCAGAGGAAATCGTAGTCCATTGCCATTTTTATGTCGTTGTCGTACAGTCCATATTTATCATACAATCCCTTACGCACATACATGGTTTGGTGGAAGGTGCCACGCATACCACGGTATAGTTTTGACCTTTCGAAAGGCTTACCTATAAACACCCATATACCACCTCGCAGCAGGTTTTGCTTGCCATGGCACCACATTACAGATGGGTCTTTTGCAAACACGCCTGTTACCTTTTCCAATACTGTTTCGTCATAAATTTTATCGCCTGAATTCATCAGGAGAATAATATCGCCCTTAGCTTGTCGAATACCTTTATTAAAGGCGTCTGCTATGCCATTGTCTGGTTCGCATATCCATTTGCGGTACGCGGGCTGTGGGTTATTTTCGAGGAATAATTTTATGTCCTGCTTCGTAGATCCATCGATAATAATATGCTCAAAGGGTTTTAATACCTGCATGTCTACCGACGCTGAGGTGTTTTTTAACTCTTCGAGGTTGTTGAAGCATATAGTGATGATGGAGATACGATTCATTGCTTAGATAATATCTGGCAAATATTAAATGGCAAATATAATTGAATACCCATTCCTGTATTAAAGCTTCTTTGCGAATGAATAAATTATGAAATATAGGACTTGGGGCAATTATTTTATTTTGGGCAAAAGAAATACTTTTGAACATGGCATTAAAAAAAATAAAAAAACTTATTGCTACTGTAGCTTGGACTACTGTCCCTATTGTAGTAAAAATGCTGTCTTCTAAGAGTAAAAAAGACGATTTACTAATTATTAAAACCGACGAAATAGGGGATTATATTTTATTTCGTTGCTACCTGAAATATTTTAAAGAGTCAGAAACTTATAAAAATAGCAAAATAACGCTTTTAGGAAACATAGCCTGGAAGCAAATATTTGAAGAGTATGACCACGATCTGGTTGATGATATAATATGGGTTGATAAAAAAAAGTTTAATAAGAGCCTTGCATATCGTTTTGGACTATTTCGAAAGGTAAGTACACTTCAAACGTCAACTGTTGTCAACTGTATTTACTCAAGAAGCCTTTTATTAGACGATGGTTTTGCATATGTCGCATCTGGCAGAAATAAATTTGCCATGAAAGGGGATAACACTAACCGTGGCAAAAGCGGTAAAAATTTCGACAAAGTAATTTACACTTCAGTAATAGATGCAGGAGGCCAAGAGGTATTTGATGCAGTAAGAACCCGAAATTTTATAAGCGAAATATTGAAGGCTAAAGTAAAATTAGAAAATAGACTGGAACCTACTTCCAATTCCATGTCCGTTGCCAAAAAGTATTTTATCCTGTTTTTAGGTGCCGGAAATCCGGAGCGAAAATGGCCACTTGATCATTTTCTTGAAATAGCGAGTTATGTGCAGTCAAAACATGGCTTAATTCCATGTATTTGTGGTGGTAAAGAAGATATGCCAGATGCGGAAGCCTTCCTGGCAAAATATAAGAAAAATACTATTAACTATGCGGGCAAAACAAGTTTATTACAACTAATAGAATTGTTGAGCAAGGCAGAGTTCCTAATCTGTGTAGACACTGGTATATTGCATATAGCAGCAGCAGTTGGTTGCCCTGTTATTGGCCTATACAGTGGAAAGTTTTACGGACGGTTTGCGCCCTACCCCAAAGAATTAACCGCACAATTTTATCCTGTGTACCCTGATTTTGTAGATACTCTTATCGCCAATGCCGACCCGGTTTTATATGATACTTTTACTATGAAAAACAATACAAATAAAATGATAGAACCAAATAAACTTCTTCCTTATATAGACATAATAGTGGCGCATCAATAATTTCTTGATTTTTTGAAATGCGACAATTCTTGTTTTACACAGTCATCATACAGTTCCTTGTCTTCTGAAGCAAACGCGCAAATATCTGCGAACATAGAGATATTTCTTCCTGAAAAATAATTTATTAGCTGGTCAATAATATCGCGCTGTTCAATGTTGCAAGACAGTAACAAGTCACCCGTATTAGTATAAAAGATCAGGTACGCGTAGCCACAATCTTTCAGGTAATCAATAAATTGAAACGGGTCATCATTATTTTGTGTTATGAGGTAAGGATCATATTCAAGGAAGAGGACCGGCTTTATTGTTTTCAAAAGATTTGTGCAGCCTCTTAATATAAGGGTATCGTAGCCATCGGTATCTATTTTTAATACTTTAGCATGCTTAAAATCAGGAAATTCATCAAGAATATTTTCTAGTGTACGAATCATTATTTTGTCAGCAGCTTCAACAACAACAGCCGTACCGCGATCCATTTTCATAGAAACATTTGCCTCCTCATTTTTCTCACCTACAAGGGCGTTGCAAGCAGACACATTTTTATATTGCGCCACATTTGATTTTAATATCCTAAAATATTTTTTTTCTCCGTCTATACACAGTATTGGAGCATTTGAATAATTCTTAATAAAGGCTACTGTATCACCGATATTTGCCCCGATATCAATTACATGAAGATTCGATGTGTGTTTGCTGATATATTGGATTATTCTAGGCAAGTTAAAATTGTAATCCGGATATACTTTCACATTTGTCCTTAGCTGATGTGAAAAGGGAACTTTAATAACCTGGTTGCCAATATTTAAATTTACTAATGGGTCATAAAGTTTAGAGACTATTTTTATGAATTTGCGTTGCAAAATTTGAAGCATGTAAAATTGTATTAGATAAAAGAGAGTAAAAATACTGTTTGGTAATGAAAAAAATTACCTGATTAGATGAATATCACCTTTCATCATATGCTTCTGTCCTTCCAAAGAATAATTGAGCATATAAAAATAAGTGCCGAGATCCTGGTCCACGCCATTGAATTTGCCATCCCAGCCGTTGTAAATATCATCAGTATAAAAAACACGTTGTCCCCATCGGTTGTATACGCTGAAAGCAAAATCACGGTATTTCCCTAAATGCCCAATCACTCTCAGCAGGTCATTCAGTCCGTCGTTATTGGGTGAAAAAGCTGAGGGCAACCATATATCGCACATCTCAAAATCAACTTTCACAGTATCGCTTGTGCTGGTGCAGCCATTTGCTGCTTTTACCCAATAATTCCCCGAGGTAGTTACTTTTATACTTGGTTCGTTATCACCTGTACTCCACAACAATGTATTACTGTTAAGGCTATTAGCTGATAGCACCAGCTCGCTTCCCTTGCATAATACAGTATCAGCTCCCAGTGACACGAGAGGTTCTTTGATCTCACTCACATTAATGAGATCAGAACCGCTGCAGCCATTTTTAGTTACTGTGAGCGAATAGCTGCCGACAGACGAAACTACTATAGAGGCGCCTGTGCTGCCATTGCTCCAAAGATACTGAGAGCCGGTAGGTTGTGGAGAACTTAATGTGACCGATTGGCCTGTACATATAGAAGTATCATTACCCAGATGTACGATAGGTAACGGGAGCGCCGCTACACGGAAGGTATCGAAAGAGAAAGAACAATTACCGGTTGCTTTTACAGAATATATGCCACTGCTAACGGTTATGGAACTACCGGAAGACCCCGTATTCCACAGATAAGAACTATATCCGCCAGGTGCTGCTAATGTAATGAGGCTGTCGGCACATACAAATGTATCTTTTACCACCGAGGTTGTAGATGGCGTGATGGAAATTACATGAAATGTATCAATAAATAATGCACAGCCTATAGAGGCAACGACCCAATAACTGCCGCTATCTACAGTAACAGATGTGGACGTGGCTCCGGTGCTCCAATGATAGGAGCTATAACCACCCGGAGCGTTTAACGTAACATTTGTAACAGGGAAGCATGCGCTTGTGTCGTGGCTGCCATAGGTGGTGCCGGCCGCAATCAGATCGATATAAACGCTGTCTTTCACAATACATAATTGATTAAAGGCGATATCGTCTACTACCAGGTCATTTCCGAACGAGGCTGTTACCAGGTCATCCAAGCAAATGTCGGCCAGGGTTGATGTGCCGCTATTCCATGTCACCCGGTACCGGTTCCATATGCCGCTGGTGCCACTTGGGGAGAAAGCACCTATTACAATCCCGTTTATTTTCACTTCAATTGACGCCAGCGGGCTAGGATAAGTTGACGCCATCCAAAAAGAAAACAGGTAATCAGTATTGGGCATAACCGGTATAGACTCACACCAGAAATTTACGGGATAACTGAGCGCACCATCTACGATAAGCATTTTACCTGTGCCTGTGGTATGATCGCCCATAGATACCCAAGACGCGTCGTAGCTGTGCGGATTAATATCAACTGCGGAGCATCCGTTACAGGTAGAGCCTGTGGGCTCAGGAGTATATGAAGTGGAAAAGCCGGTGCTCCCAGCACTAAAATCGCCATTCACAACAAGGTTGCCGGGTATGATAGTTTTAACGGTAAGATGATACCACCCTGATGTAGCTATTGTAAGTGTGGGGCTGAGTATGGCAGGATTAGACAAGCCGGTAGATGGGGTCCATAGTATACTGTATACAGAGTCAGAGCCGTATAAAGTAGCAGACAAAGTAACAGGTACCTCGTTGCAGGCATAGAGTGTATCGGGCATGCTTATGGAATCGCATGCAGAAGAGGTAACTGTAGTGCATACGGGATCATAATGATAAAGTTGCCTTATCTCGGTATCTGATAAAGCCCGATTATATACAGCAATGTCGTCTAATTTGCCTTGGAAAGCATTAGTACCGTTGGTAAAATCCATTCCTACCGCAAAATCTTCATATGTGTGGGTTAGATTAAAAGTTGCGGTAAATGTTCCAATTAGTACGGTATCAATTATGAAGTCAAATGTGCTTGGCGCTCGTCGTCTTAAAACAGTTTGATGCCACTGATGAAGCGTAATGGGCGTAGGAAGGTATTGATTAATGCCACCAAATATTACTGCATCATCGGAGCCAATTGACAATAGAACAGGCCCAGTAATTAACATTTCATATCCGTCAATATTATTATTCCCATTGGAAATAATAAGCATGTTTCCAGGCGTGTCGAGTATAAACCACGCGCTGTATGTAAAGTTGCCTGTATCTGTAGGAAGAGGTGGCGTGCAATACATTATGTTATTAATACCGTTAAAGCTATAAGCGCAATCCGGGCTGCCAAACCTATCTGTCGTTAATACCGCTCCGCTATCATGTAAATTATATCCATTGCCGCTATAATCGTTTGTATTACCACAAAATGGATACCATGCTACTAATCCGCCGGAAGGTAACTGGGCGATAGACAGGCTTGGTAGACAGGCTATCAATAATATTTGTATTATTTTTTTCACGCGAGTAAAAATAAATGATTTTATTTTAAATCCAAAAATATGTATATTAATGTCATTAAATTCATATTTTATTAATGCCTGACAAAAAAGCACTCTTTTACTTTCAAATGCAGCCTTGCATTTTCACGCTATAAGCGTAACTTTGCGTATTCTATAAAAAAGCTTTTCAAGCGGGAGAATCATATATGAGTCTTTTATTGCAGGCAGTAGAACATAATACGCCCATTAATTATTTCCCGATAGCCTTACAATTCGTAATTGCAATAGGATTCGTTGCAGTAATGATGATCGCAACTCACTTGCTTGGGCCTAAGAGGAAAACCCGTGATAAACTGATCAATTTCGAGAGTGGCATTCCATCTGTTGGTAATGCCCGCCAGCCTATGGGTATTAAGTATTTCCTGGTGGCTATCCTTTTTGTTTTATTTGATGTGGAGGTGATTTTCTTTTATCCGTATGCTATTAATTTCAGGTTTTTGGGTAAGGATGGCTTTATGGAAGTAGTTTTGTTCGTGGCTTTCTTTTTGTGCGGCTTCATATATATAGTTAAAAAGGGAGCCCTCGAATGGGAAGACTGAACCGCTGAAGGAGCTTTGAGTTTGAATAAAAAGGGTTTGATTTTTGTAAAATAAAATACCTCTGAAGGGAGGAAGGAGATCAATATTATGCCACGTCCGGTGCAGTATAATACGAATGTGAAGATGGTGGATATCCCAGAGGGATATTCGGGGGAAGGTTTTTTTTCAACCAATCTTGATAAAATAATA
>Ga0206843_10006_pt1 | contig 86303 bp, 71 predicted proteins | sample Alteio_BWOrgCont_21_FD_152869 | JGI IMG/M metagenome (GOLD analysis project Ga0206843, IMG submission 152869) | Enriched cells from forest soil in Barre Woods Harvard Forest LTER site, Petersham, Massachusetts, United States -... | ecosystem: Environmental > Terrestrial > Soil > Temperate forest >...
CTACACGCAGGTAGTAGAACAGGGAGATCACCATATTCATTACAGCTATTGTTATCAGCAAATAATTTCCTTTTGCCGCGCCTGCTGTAACCAGGAACATCTTACCGAAGAAACCTGCTGTAGGCGGGATGCCGCCAAGTGAGAAAAGGCAGATAGCCATTACCCAACTGGCGAATTTATTGTTGGTATAAAAGCCTTTGAAATCGCTAATGTTTTCTTTTCCGGTTTTTGCAGCTACCAATGATATAACGCCGAATGCACCGAGGTTAGAGAAGGTATATACCACCAGGAAGAAAATAGCCGCAGAAGCGCCTAAAGCCGTGCCCGATGATATGCCCAGCAGTATATAACCTATCTGCGAGATAGACGAGAATGCGAGGAAGCGTTTGATATTATCTTGCCGAATGGCGAAGAGGTTGCCGATAGTGATAGATAGGAGGATAGTGAGGTACAGCATATTGTACCAGTTGCCGGTGTAATTTTTAAACAACTGAAAAAGCGCCGTGATAAATATGAAGACAATAGAGCCTTTTGAAATGACTGATAAGTATGCGGTAACGGGAGCTGGTGCGCCCTCGTACACATCGGCAGTCCACAAGTGAAATGGCACGGCAGATAGCTTAAAGGCAAAGCCTGTGAATGCGAAGATGAAGGCGAGCATTTGCAACTTGCTCGTGCCCAGTAGTGGCGCCATTTCAGCGAAGTTGAGTGTGCCTGTGGTGCCGTATAGCATGGAAATACCGAACAGCAATATGCAGGAGGCAAAGGCTGATGAGAGTATCATTTTAACGGCGGACTCTGAGGATTTCTTATTGTCAAGATCATAATTACACAGGGCCGCGAGGGGTATGGTAGAGAGTTCCAATCCTAGGTAGAACATAAGGAAGTTGCCGCTGGAGATCATAAACTCCATACCTAGTAATGTACATAGCAGCAGTATGTAAAACTCCAGCAGGTGTTTGTGGTCTTTAAGCCAGTCGAACGCCTGGAGGGAAATGATGAATGTGCCGAAGTTGAGTATTGTTTTCTCTATGAATATAGTGCTATTGGCATGAAACATGCCACTGAACAGCTCGCCATCAGTATTAACGAATAAGCCTAGAATGAGGTTGAGAAACAGCAGGAAGTTCGTAATGTGCAGCAAAGTAGTATTTGCTTTTATGCCATCCCATATTTTGAGGAAGAGCAAAAAGAAGATAATGAGCGTAAGGCTCATTTCTGATTTCATTATTAAGAGAAAGTCGCTACCCATGTGTTTATTGTTTTGTATTTAGATTTGACAACTTTTTGAAAGTTTTCAAATCGGGTAATCTAAATTATTTACCCACAATCCCTCTAGCCACATTGTCCATGATCAGTTGCGTATCTGGTGAAACCAAGTTGAATAACCAAAATGGCGCTATGCCTATTGCCAGTATACAGACGATCAGTGTTACCGAGGCCAGCCGCTCGTTCCAGCTGGCATCTTTGAAGGTGAGGAAGTCATCATTCTTTATCGGCCCCATGCCGGCAGAGCCTACGGCGCGCAGTATATATACGGCGGTGACCACAATAGATGCACAGGCAAGTACGGTGGCTATGCGATAGTAAGCGTCGGCATTTTGCCATGAACCTACGAATACGGTCATCTCTGCCACAAAGCCACTGAGGCCGGGCAAGCCGAGTGAACAAAGACCTGCTATTACAAATATGGTGATGATGAATGGGATAGTTTTGAGCAGGCCGCCAAGCTGGGCTACCATGCGTGTATGCGTACGCTCATAGATCATGCCGATGGCGGCGAAGAAAAGAGCGGTCATAAGGCCGTGAGATACCATTTGCATTACCGCGCCAGTAATGGCTGTTTTGGTAAGCATGCCTATGCCAAACAATACAAAGCCGCAATGGCTTACTGATGAATAGGCGTTGATGTATTTTAGGTCTTTTTGCATGAGGGTGGCGAAGGCGCCATATATGATAGCTATGGTAGACACCAGGATAATAGCCCATGAATACTGATGGGCAGCCTCAGGCATAAGATAGGTAGCTACCCGAAGACAGCCATATCCGCCCAACTTCATAGAGATGCCTGCGAGGAACATAGATGCCGCGGTAGGCGCAGAAGAGTGACCATCGGGCGCCCAGGTATGGAAGGGGAATATAGCAGTGAACACCCCAAAGCCCACGAACATAAGTGGGAAGATAAATTGCTGCGCTGCGAGCGGAATGTGCATGTGCGCGATCTTCATAAGATCAAAGGTGTGGGTGCCATTGCCGGCATCGGTATTGAAGTATAAGCAAAGCAATCCAATAAGTACCATCGCAGAGCCACCCATAAGCATAAGGGCAAGCTTTAACGCGCTGTATTCTTTTTTGCCGCTGCCCCAGATACCTATTAGCAGGAATTTTGGTATCACAGCCACTTCGAGGAAAAAGAACATAGTAAACAGATCGAGCGAGATAAAGAAGCCGTAAGCGCCGACGCTAAGTAAGAGGATGAGGAAGAAAAACTCTTTGGTAAGTTTATTGATATTCCACGAGATCAATATACCGGTAAATACTACTACCGCCGTGAGCATGATCATGGCTACGGATATACCATCTACACCCACATAATATTCAATATTCAGCCTGCCGAACCAGCTATAGCGGCTTTCATACAGCATTTGGGCAGTATTGCCTGTTGCCCGGTCTGAAATGTAGGCATACATTATAGCTGTAGCATAACCTAGCTGCACCAGCGACCCGAAAAGAGCTATCCACCTGACTTGTGATGGGGTACGGCACAGCATTACAACTATGGCTGTAATGAGCGGGATGACCAGGAGTAGAGATAAGTTTATCATTTTTTCAAGTTAAGGCCAAATTCTAAATTAGTGCGGTACCTTTATTAAAATTGAAATTATCAGACAGAGATCACTGGTAGTTTTCACAGAATTGAAAGATAAAATATTTTCTGTTAATTTTGTAGTGATATGGGCGAAACACTAAAATATTTATACGACGAAAAAGGAGCTAAATCTTCTGTGCTGGTTTCGATAAATACGTGGGAAGATCTTAACGCCAAATATAACAAGCTCTTAAAAAAAGTAAAGATTTTGACCGGGATTCAAAAAGGCCTGCAGGAAGTAGAAGATGCCAGGAAAAGTGGTAAAAAACTTCAAACGCTAAAAGACTTTTTGAATGAAAGTAACAGTTAGGATCACAAAGAATTTCAAGTCAGAAGCCAAACCGTTACTTAAAAAATATCCTTCTCTTTCTGACGATCTATTACAACTGGAACAAAAGCTGTTACAGAACCCAACTTTGGGAACTGACCTAGGAAAAAATGCTTACAAAATAAGATTGCAGATAAAAAGTAAAGGAAAAGGCAAAAGTGGTGGGGCACGCGTAATCACTTTACTTGAACATGATATTATTGCGTCAGTAGAAACCAAGGCAAATAATATCACTGTTAACCTGATATCCATTTATGACAAGGGGGATACTGCTACAATTTCAGAACATGAACTAAAGAAACTGATCACATTATTCTTTGCGTCGAGGTAGTTTTCTTCTTCTTATACCCACCAATACACAAAAATCAACACAAAGCCTATAACGCCTGCAAAGAAGTAAGCTGTGTATTGCTGTAGTTTACCAGATTGTATTTTTCTTATCAGGAAAGATATTTTGCCTGTTATTGTTGCCAGCAGGTTCATGGCGCCGTCTACTACATTCTTGTCGAACCAGGCTGCGGGGCAGCCTATGAGGTTGAAGATCACTTTTTTGGTGAGGAAGAGGTAAAGCTCATCGATATAAAACTTATGATAGGCGGCTGTGTAGATGCCTTTAATTCCGTCTGCCACACGCTGGGGAGCGGCGCTTTGTTTTTTGTAAAAGGCCATGGCCAGGAATATGCCACCTGCCGCAAGCAATACCGGGGCAATGGAGAACATGGGGTGAAACTCGGTGGGGAGGAGTTTACCATCGGAAGTGACTAGTTTACCAAAAGGAATAAAGCCCGCACCTATAGATAACAGGCCGAGGATTATAAGCGGTATGAGCATAGTGCCGGGGCCCTCGCCGTGATGGGCGTCTTGGTGACCATCATCGTTATGGGCATGAAAATCTTTGTTCCAGAAGATATTGAAGTACAGGCGGAACATGTAGAATGCTGTGATGGCCGCAGTAATAATGGCTATGAAGAATATAGGTTTGTTTGCCTGGAAAGCTGCCTGCAATATTTCTTCTTTACTGAAGAACCCCGCAAATGGTGGAATACCCGCTATGGCAAGACAGGCTATGAGGAATGTAAGGTGTGTAACGGGCATGAACTTCCGCAGGCCGCCCATGTCTTTCATTTCGTTGCTATGCACATAATGGATCACTGAGCCTGCGCCCAGGAATAATAATGCCTTGAACATAGCGTGCGTGAACAGGTGAAACATGGATGCCATGTAGCCCAACCCGTTTTCGCCACCATAGCGGGAAACGCCGAGGGAGAACATCATGTAACCTATCTGCGACATGGTGGAATAGGCAAGCACCCGCTTAATGTCGGTTTGTGTGCAGGCGATAGTGGCTGCGAGGAAAGAAGATACTATACCCACCCATGCTACCACATCTAGTGCCGGAGGGCAGGAGATAGCATATACCGGAAACAACCTGGCCACAAGGAATACGCCGGCTACTACCATGGTAGCCGCATGGATAAGGGCAGATACCGGCGTGGGGCCTTCCATAGCATCGGGCAGCCAGATGTGGAGCGGGAACATGGCCGACTTGCCTGCCCCACCTATGAATACCAATACCAGCCCCCACATAAGTGCTGACATGCCGAGGAATGATGCGCTGACGATATTGTGCAGTTGGTCTGTGGGTGTGGTGAGCCTTGTTATGAGTGTTTGGAAATCGAGGGTGCCTGCATAGTAAGACAATACGAGTATGCCGATGAGGAAACCAAGATCGGCAAAGCGAGTGACGATAAAGGCTTTCTTTGCGGCTGCAACCGCTGACGGGCGATCGAAGTAGAAACCTATGAGCAGGTAAGATGATACCCCAACAAGCTCCCAGAAAATGTATATCTGGAATATGTTGGACGACAACACAAGCCCAAGCATGGAGAAGGTAAACAACCCGAGGAAGGAGTAATAAGTGGCATAACGCTCCTCGCCCTTCATATAACCGAGGCTATAAAAATGCACCATCAGCGAAACAAGGGTAACAATCACGATCATCATCACAGAAATAGGATCGAGCAGGATGCCCATATCTATAGCCACGCTGGGGCTGAATTGCAGCCAGGTGAATTTCAATGGAATGATCTGCTGGTAGGTATCCCCAATTTTGCCAACTAAAAAGAAATAATCGTACGCTACCGTAGCCGCCAGGATGAACGACACTAATAAAGACGCAGTACCCAGCACACCACAAAACGAGGGGAAATACCTTCTGCCCACCAGGGCTATCAGTATAAAACTGAGCACCGGCAGCAAGGGGATCAATATAATCAGTGACGTGCTGAGCATGGTTAATATTTCATGATGTCCGCTTCTTCCACATCTATAGAGCGGTAGTTGCGATACAGGTTAATGATTATAGCTATTGCCACAGCGGCTTCGGCAGCGGCTATGGCAATAATGAAAATGGTGAAGAACAGCCCATCGAGCTTATCGGCGTAGAGAAACTTATTGAAAGCAATGAAGTTGATGTTCACACTATTCAATATCAGCTCAATGGACATAAGCATGGTGATCATGTTTCTGCGCGTGAGAAAGCCATATACACCTATGAAAAACAGGGCGCAACTGACAAATAAGAAATGTGTGAGGCCAATCATTAAGTTAAAAGTTAAAAGTCAAATCCAAAAAGTTGCTCCGTATTTCGCTACACTATATCTGTTACACTACTTGATAATAGTTCTGATGTTTCTGCTGCCATGTCTTCGTGTACTTTTATCGCTCTCGGCTGCTCGTTTTCCGGTTCTATTATTATTGGGGGTATTTTTACTTTTATGGCTATTACTATACAGCCTATCATGGCAGCGAGCAGGAGCATACTCACCACTTCGAAAGGCAAAATGTACCCGTATTGTGTGGTGCTGAGCATTTGGGCGCCTATGTTGCCGGCGCTTGGTTCGAGGGTTGGTTTGGTAGAGGGTATGAATTGCTGCTGGCTGATGTATAGCATGGTAAGGCCACAGGCAAATGCTGCGGCTAGCGCAGAAAATATAGCCCTGCCCAATACGGGGCGCTTCATGTCTTCGCCAGAACCGTGGGTAAGGAAAATGGAAAAGATGATGAGTACTACAATACCGCCTACATATACAACGATCTGTACGGCGGCAATAAATTCATAATCGAGAAAAAAGTACGTACCAGCTATACCAATGAGCGAGAACAGCAGGTAAACCGCTGAGCGGAATATCTTGCGCGATGTAACAGCAGCTAAGCCGCCGCCCAATATAGTAGCTGCGAGGATATAGAATATGATAGTTCTTGCATCCATTATTCAACTCCCTCCATAATTTTAGAACCGGGTTTGTTCAGCACTTTTTTCAGTTGCTTTTTGTCGTACACACTATGCTCAAAGGTCTGCGCCATCACAATAGCATCGGACGGGCAGGCTACCACGCATAAGTTGCACATAGTGCATAGCTCCAGGTGGTAGACAAATGTGTCTATTGCCTTTTTCTTTTTGCCATCGGGCTGCAATTCCTGCTTGGTGATGATCTTTATGGTGCCATTGGGGCAAGCGATCTCGCAGGCCTGGCAACCGGTGCAGCGGTGCTCGTTATTGTCATCGTGCGGCATTACCACTTCACCTTTGAAGCGGTCGAACATCTGCAGCGTAGCGCGGTTGTCGGGGTATTCTTCGGTTTGTATTTCTTTGGGATGGGTAAAGTAATAACCGGTAGTACGCATGCCCACGAGCAGCGACCTTACCGACTTATATATTGTACCGAAATACTCTTTTAAAAACATGCGCGCTTTTTGTTTTACCCTGTTTTGCTTAGTTAGATGTGCCACACTTTAGAAGTGTGGCACATCTATAGTGCCCTAAAAATGCCACCCCATTATAGCCATCACTGTTACCAACAGTACGTTGACCATACTTATTGGCAGCAGGTATTTCCATTCAAGTGTTAATAGCTGATCAACACGCAGGCGCGGGAATGTCCAGCGGAACTGCATGATGATGAATATGACAGCAAATGTTTTTCCCAGGAACCATAGCGAGGATGGTATAAAGTCCATGATGTGATTAAATGCCTGCCAATGCCCGATGTGGAAGGGCATCCAGCCGCCAAGAAATAATGTAGCTGCGATGGCGGAGACTATAAATAGGTTGATATACTCTGCCAAAAGGAACATGGCGAACTTCATTCCGGAATATTCTGTATGGAAGCCGGCGGTAAGCTCCTGCTCTGCCTCGGCGAGATCGAAAGGTGCACGATTAATTTCGGCTGTAGATGCTATGACGAATATAACAAACGATATTAGCACGGGGATATGGCCTTTGAATATCCACCAGCCATTTTCCTGGCTCATTACAATGTCGGACATGCGTAGGCTGCCAGTGAGAATAACAATAGAGATAAGCGAGAGGCCTACAGACAACTCGTAGCTCACTATTTGGGCGCCGCTACGCATAGCGCCCAGCAGGGAATATTTGTTGTAGCTGCTCCACCCTGCCATGAGAATGCCGATAACTGCAATTGATGATATAGAGGAAACATAGAGCACACCAATGCTTGTATCCCATATCTGGAAGTTGCGGGCGAAGGCTATGGGCGCCATCACCAGCATAGAGGTGACCACTACTATTATGGGTGCGAGATTGAACAGGAATTTATCGGAAGCGGATGGGGTAAGGCCTTCTTTAAATAAGAGCTTTACAGTATCTGCGACGATCTGCATGGAGCCTTTGGGACCTACACGGTTAGGGCCGAGGCGTACCTGCATGAACGCGGCTACCTTGCGCTCCATATAGCCGAGAAAGAAACAAAGCGGAACGAGGAATACAAGCAGTGAAAGCCCTGCAATGGCCATCTCAATGACCTGCACCGTAAAGGCGCTCTGAATAGAGGCAGTGAGCGAGTTGTGAAGCCCGTTGGCAAGTGCGGCAAAGCTTATTTCGAGAAACAGGTTCAATGCTTTTTTAGTTTTGAAATTAATTGTTTACAAAACACACATTTTCAGCCACAGACTAAATATACAAATTACCGGAACTAATAACTATCTAATTTTTCATTTGCCAACAACTTTTGTTCTCTTATAAATCTCCTTTAACGTCAGTGCAATGCCAATACTATCTAACGGTAGCGCCTGGCTAATATCATTGTATTCCTTCAACTCCCACAAACCATTGTTATTTATGTAAAATGCTTCAATCCCAGCAATCTCTGGTTCAACTAAGATGTATTCCCTCAGACTAGGTATACTGCGGTACAGTTTAAATTTTTCTCTACGATTATAATTTTTTGTAGAAGGCGAAAGCACCTCAAATATTACAGTAGGATTAAGAAAATTAAGATCATCGTTATTTAAAGATAGTAAGTCGCCGCAAAAAACAGAAACATCAGGATAAGTAAAGAGCGTACTTTTCTCAATATACACCCTGGTATCGCTATTGAATGGCTGGCAAGACTTTCTACCTAACTTTCTATCAAGAACAGACAATATGTTTTTGGCAACAATGTTGTGCTGTGAACTACCACCAACCATTGCAAAAATTTCGCCCTGGTAGTATTCATGCTTTTCGGCGGAGGCATTCTCCATCTCTAAGTATTCTTCAATGGAATACTTTTTCTTTCCGTAATCTACTGCTGCCTCATTTACTTCCATACCTATTCATTATTCTGAGTGCCATTTAGCTTCAACGCTAACTTCAACATGTCATGGTTCGACGAGGCTCACCATGACAGAATTACTATTTTGCTATTTACATAGCGACCAATCAACTAGTCAACCCACTCACCTATCAACATCTGGTATTACAAGGTCTATTGTTGCCATTATAGCTACGAGGTCCCCTATCTTTGCGCCTGTGGCCATGTGTTCCAGGGCTGAGAGGTTAGAGAAGTTGGGAGACCTGTATTTTATACGGTAGGGGGAAGCCGCACCGTCGCTAACTATATATACGCCCAGCTCACCACGGGCTGTTTCTACGCGCTGGTAAAACTCACCTTTGGGCAGCTTTAATACCATCTTTGTTTTTGCCTGGAAATCGCCTTCGGGTATATTGTCTATCAGTTGTTCTATGATGTATACCGATTGCTTCATTTCGGCCATGCGTACCATGTAGCGGGCATAGCAGTCGCCACCTGTACCAAGTATTTCTTCGAACTCTACTTTTTCATAGCCATCGTACGGGAACCATTTGCGTATATCGCAACTTACGCCGGAGCCCCTTGCTGTAGGGCCTGTGCAGCCAAACGAAATAGCATCTTCTGCAGACAAATAACCTACCCCTTTCGTGCGTTGTTCAAATATTACATTGCCGGAGAGTATCTCATCGTACTCTGTGAATTTGCTTTTTATCTGCTTTAAAACGTCTTTAACCCTGTTTTGGAAATTAGGGTGAATATCATACATCACGCCGCCGGGAACACTGTAGTTCTGAGTAAGGCGGGCTCCACAGGTTTCTTCCATAATTGCCAGCACAGCTTCGCGCTCACGAAATGCGTAGAAGAATGGCGTAACCGCGCCAAGGTCGAGGCCGGTACAGCCCCACCATAGCTGGTGAGATGATAGCCGTGTTAGCTCTGCCATCAGTATGCGTATCACCTGCGCCCGGGGCGGCGCTTCTATTTGCAAACCTTTTTCTACAGTAAGCGCGCAAGCCTGGTTGTTGATGTGCGCGCTCAGGTAATCCATGCGGCTGGTAGCATAGATAAAGTTGCGGTAAGAGAGGCTTTCAGACATTTTTTCGATAGAGCGATGAATGTAGCCCAGGTGTGGCTGCACTTTCTTTATCGTCTCCCCATCGAGCCATACTTTCAGATGCAGTACACCATGTGTAGAGGGGTGCTGCGGCCCTATGTTGATGACGAATTCGCCCTCTTCCGTAAGTATATCTTCTCCTAGCAGGCTCATATGGTTATCATGTTTTCGTCTACATAATTTTTCCTGAGTGGATAGCCCTCCCAGTTCTCATCAAGCAGCAACCTCCGCATGTCCGGATGGTTTAAAAACTTCACCCCGAACAGGTCATATACTTCGCGCTCATGAAAATTGGCCGTTTGCCAGATACCCGTAAGCGTTTCTATCTGCGGGCTATTTATATCGGCGATCTTTGCCTTGACCACTATATTATGTCGGTGTGTTTTAGAGAGCAAGTGATACACCATCATTAAGTGCGTCTTCCAGTCGATACAGGTAAGGCAAAAAAGAAAGTCGAAACTGTATTCTTTATTATTCCGCAGGGCGAGCATCAGCGGCTTCAGATCAGCAGCATCTATAAGCAGGTTTAGGAATTCACCCGTTTCATCATAGGTAACGGCAGGAAAGAGCGCACTTACAGACTGTTTTATTTCTTCGTTGGTCATTCGCTGATCTCTTTTGTTGATTTTCCGAAATAGGTCTCGTGCTTTATTTTTTCCTGCAGGGTTATCATGGCATGCAGCAATGCTTCCGGCCGGGGCGGACAGCCGGGTATATATACATCTACCGGTATCACATGGTCTACACCCTTCACCACAGAGTAAGTATTATAAAAGAAAGGCCCGCCACTTATAGTACATGCACCCATGGCAATGACATATTTAGGATCAGGCATCTGGTCGTAGAGGCGCTTTAATACGGGCGCCATTTTCATCACTATAGTGCCTGCTACTATTATCAGATCAGCCTGGCGGGGAGTGGCGCGCGCTACTTCGAAACCGAAGCGCGACCAGTCGTATTTAGCATCTGCCGCCGACATCATTTCTATAGCGCAGCAGCTGGTGCCAAACACCAGTGGCCACAGCGAGTTAGACCGCGCCCAGTTGATCATTTCATCCAGCTTCGAAACCACAATGCCGCCGTCAGCTGTCTGGTGCAACTGCGCAGGAAATATCATTTTTTCTGTTGCTGCCATAAGCGCCAAACTCCTAAAAGAGGTTCTCCATGTTGTTTTAAAAATAAGTTTTCTTCCGGAAGTGTTGAATATAAATGTAGCATTTTGTTTTTATAAAAGGAAATGAAAAATTGACATAGAACTATATTTCGAAACACCCTTCGTTATATTTTTACTTTAACTTTACACCATGCAACTTTCAGACCTTGACCTGAACGGCACTTATACTTACGCCGACTACTTTAAATGGAAATTTGAAGAACGAGTAGAATTAATAAAGGGAAAGATCTTTAAAATGAGCCCTGCGCCAAGCCCATCTCATCAAAAATTAGTCTTCTTTATACATGTGCGCCTGGACAGTTTTCTTACTGGAAAACCGTGTCAGGTCTTCGAAGCACCATTTGATGTAAGGCTGGCACAAAAAACTAAAAATGACCAGCAAGTAATAACAGTGCTACAACCCGATGTTTGTGTGATATGTGACCCGGCTAAAGTGGATGAAAAAGGTTGTGCGGGCGCTCCTGATATAGTAGTAGAAGTATTAAGCCCTGGCAATAATGCGAAGGAACTGAAAAAGAAATATGAGGTTTATGAAGAATCGGGCGTAAAGGAATATTGGATCGTAAGCCCTCAAAACCAATGGGTAAGATCGTATACACTAACAGATGGCAAGTTTAAAGAATCTCCGTTTCTGGTGAGTGGCGACACTTTAGAGTCTTCTGTGCTACCTGGGTTTACATTGAACATTACAGAATTATTCAAAATAATTGAACCAGTGGAATAGCGCATCGGGGATCACATCCATTTCAGCGCACCCTTCTTCCACGCATATAGTAAGCCCATAAAAAGGATGAACATAAAGATGACGATCTCTACCAGGCCGGGCATGCCTATTTTTTTAACAGCTACTGCCCATGGATACATAAATACAAGCTCCACATCGAACACAAGGAAGATGAGCGCGAACAGGTAATACCCTACATTGAACTGTATCCACGATGTGCCGGTGGTGGGAATACCGCACTCGTAGGGCTCCCCTTTTACTTTATTCTTAGATGTTTTTGCAATGGCTTTAGAAACCAAAATGCCGCCACCGGCAAAGGCTATACCTACAATAATGAGTAAAATAAGTGCAGCAGATCCCATAAGCTTTTCGTTAAAAACAGGTATGCAAAACCGCGCTTTATAGTATTATGGTTGCGCGGTAATTGTCTATATAAATGTATAAAATAATTTGCCTTTGCTTAATAATTTTTATACTTTTAAATACAAAACAAATTTTATGGCTATAAAAATCACTGAGGAATGCATCAATTGCGGCGCCTGCGAACCCGAATGCCCTAATGGGGCAATTTTCGCAGGTGGCGACGAGTGGAACTTTGCTTACAAGACATCTTTGTCTGGAACTTATGTAGCCAAAAGCGGGCTTACAAGCGACGCAGATGCAAGCCACGACCCTGTTTCAGGCGACTTGTATTATATAGTGACCGATAAATGCACGGAGTGTGTGGGCTTTCATGAGGAGCCACAATGCGCATCGGTTTGCCCGGTAGATTGTTGCCTGCCAAATGAAGACTATGTGGAAACAAAAGACGAGCTGGAAGTAAAAATGCACTCGCTGCATCCATAGTCCAGCGCCGCACCAAGCACTTCTCTTGCCATGAACCTAACGAGGTCATAATCTATTGGTAAAAGAAAAGCGGCTTTGGGCTGATTCGTGTAAATGAGTTAAATTTGGTAAAAGCCACAAATATTTTTATTAAATAACGCCGGTATACCCACGGCGCCTAAAATTTTAATAAGTAATGGAATCAATAATAGAAAACAAACAAGGCCATGCCACGCTTATAGATGCGGATAGTGTAGTTATCAGGTTTTCCGGTGACTCTGGCGATGGCATGCAGCTTACGGGAACACAGTTTACCGATACTGCAGCCTTCCTGGGAAACGACCTTAGTACGTTTCCTGAATTCCCGGCAGAGATACGCGCCCCTATAGGTACTACCGCTGGGGTATCGGGCTTCCAGGTACATTTCGGCAGCAAAGAAATATTTACCCCGGGCGACGAATATGATGTTTTGGTAGCCATGAACTCTGCAGCATTAAAAGTAGACCTGGCCCGGTTGAAAAAAGGCGGCATCGTTATTGTGAACACCGCCGGCTTTGATAAGAAAAACCTTAGCCTTGCAGGCTATGCCGATGGTGCCAACCCGCTTGAAGACGGCACATTAACTAACTATATTGTTCATAAAATAGACATCACTAAATTTACCAAGGAATGCCTGGTTGGCTCAGGCCTTGGCATGAAGGAGATAGAGCGGTCTAAGAATATGTTTGTTCTGGGATTGCTGTTCTGGATGTTCGATGAGTCTATGGACCATACTATTAGCTTTATCAACGAAAAATTTGCCAAGAAACCAGATATAGCCGAGGCGAACATAAAAACGCTGAAAGCAGGATGGAACTTTGGTGACCATACCGAGATATTTACTACCCGCTATCATGTAGCCCCAGCGCAATTGCCTAAAGGTACTTACCGCAATATATCGGGCAACCAGGCGACGGCTATAGGATTGGTAGCGGCCTCTGAACTATCAGGGTTGCCGCTGTTCCTGGGCTCTTACCCTATTACGCCGGCATCTGATGTACTGCACGAATTATCGAAGTACAAAACAAGTGGAGTAAAGACGTTCCAGGCAGAAGATGAGATAGCGGCTATATGCGCAGCCTTAGGCGCATCGTATGCAGGTGGGCTTGGCGTAACTACTACTTCCGGCCCAGGCATGGCACTAAAAACAGAAGCTATAGGCCTTGCTACGATACTGGAAATACCTTTGATCATTATTGACATACAGCGTGGAGGGCCATCAACTGGTTTGCCTACAAAAACAGAGCAGAGCGACCTGATGCAGGCCATGTATGGCAGGCACGGAGAGGGCCCACTACCAGTAATAGCAGCATCTACACCGGCTAATTGCTTCGATACTATACTGGAAGCGGCCCGTATAGCCGTAGAGCATATGACCCCGGTCATTTGCCTTACGGATGGCTATATAGCTAATGGTACTGAGCCATGGAAGTTCCCTTCTAAAGACCAATTGAAACCGATAAAAGTAACCTTTGCTACTGAGCCTAACGGGCCTAATGGCACCTATCTGCCTTATAAGCGCGATGAAAAGCTATCGCGCCCGTGGGCTAAACCGGGCACACCGGGGCTAATGCACCGCATAGGCGGCCTGGAGAAGCAAAACGAGACCGGCAACGTGTCTTATGATGCTAAGAACCACGAGGTAATGACCAAGCTGCGCGCAGAGAAGATACAAAAGATAGCAGACTATATACCGCTGGCAAAACCTGACTCAGGCAAAGAGACAGGCAAGCTGGTAGTGCTGGGCTGGGGATCGACGAATGGGGCAATAAAAACCGCTGTGCGTGAGGCTATAGCCGAGGGCTATGATGTGGCGCATGTACACCTGCACCACATCAATCCATTCCCGAAAAACCTGGGCGAACTGCTGAGCGGCTACGACAATATACTGATACCTGAAATGAACTGCGGACAACTGCTGCAGCTGATACGGGCTAAATATCTGTTCCCTGCCGTAGGCTTTTCTAAAGTGCAGGGGCTACCATTCACCACAATAGAATTGAAAAACAAAATTCTTGAAATCTTAAAATCTAACTAATGGAAACTATAGCAGAACAGCAGGCAGCGCCAAAGCTAACGGCAAAAGATTTCGCATCGAACCAGGAAGTGAAATGGTGCCCAGGGTGTGGCGATTATTCTATATTAAAACAGGTGCAGACCGTATTCCCTGATTTCGGCGTGCCTAAGGAAGATATTGTGTTCATTTCGGGCATAGGGTGTGCAGCGCGCTTTACCTACTACATGGATACTTATGGCCTGCACAGCATACATGGGCGCGCAGCAGCAATAGCATCGGGTGTAAAGGCGCTGAACCCTCACCTGAGTGTATGGATGGTGTCGGGCGATGGTGATGCGTTCTCCATTGGTGGCAATCACTTCATTCACCTGATGCGTAAGAACTTTAACATCAATTACATGGTGTTTAATAATGAGATCTATGGATTGACGAAGGGGCAGTACTCCCCAACTTCAGGTAAAGGGAAGATCGCTAAGTCAACCCCATATGGCTCTGTAGAAGAGCCATTTAACCCAAGCGAACTGGCGCTAGGCGCAAGAAGTAGCTTTGTAGCACGTTCGCTCGACCGTGACCCCAAACACATGCAGGCTGTGCTGAAAAGGGCTAATGACCATAAAGGCACTTCGTTTGTAGAAATATACCAGAATTGCCCGGTGTTCAACGATGGCACCTTCTTCGCGTTTTCAGAGAAAGAAACCAAGCAGGAACAATCCATTTACATAGAGCATGGCAAGCCACTGATATTTGGCAATGGTGGCAATAAGGGCATAAAACTGGACGGTACAAAACCAGTTATCGTGAACCTGGAAGACGGTGCATCAGCCAACGACCTGTGGATACATGACGAGCACGATAAAACAAAAGCGCACATCATAGCCAGCTTCTTTGACACTGCTTATGATGGTGTTGATTTCCCACGACCGTTTGGCGTTATCTACTCTGAAGACCGCGCCACCTACGAAGAATCTATGCAGAACCAGATAGATGAGCTGATAGCCCGCAAAGGCAAGCCGTCTCTCGACAAAATACTTTCAGGAGATAAGACCTGGACGATATTGTAGGCGTTAGAAAATGTTATAAACAAAAATCCCTGTGTCTTTTGATACAGGGATTTTTTAGCTTTAATATTTCAGGCTTTTGGGATCTTGCAGGTTATTCCAAAACGTTACTAATTCTATTTCTTTCTTAACGGGCTTATAGTGATAAACAAGAGTAACCTTCTTATGCACAAGCGTTTTAAAATAATTTCTCTTTTTCCCTGCAACGGCGCCAATAAAAGGCTGCTTTTGTAATAAAGCTAATTTAGCATACACCCTTAAGATGAATTTTTCAACTTCTTTATCCGCAAATTCTTCCGACAAATAATTAATGGCAACATCAAATGTTGCTAAAGCACGTGGAGACCAAATTATTTTGTCAACCATTTGCTATATTTTTTTACAACCTCCTCATGAGGTATTCCTTCCCCCCTCTCTAATTGCGCAATACCTTCTTCCACACTTGCTCTCTGTTCATCGCTCATTTCGTCCCACCAGTCATCACTAATTTCTTTGTCCGATATTTCTTCTTCAAGATCGGCTTCAAGCATGGCATGAACAGCCTTTAGCATGCGCTCGTCTGCGAGGTCTATGTACTTTTTCACCTCCTTTCTCATTTCTTTAATGGCTACAGCTGTCATAAAATAAAACATTGCTCCTTTCAAAGTTACGAAAAGAGCAATAAAATACATTTAGACCAAAGCAATTTAACCTTTGGGCATTTTTGCCGGTTCTTTGGTTGGCACCGGGTCCTGGCCTGGCTGTATTTCGGGAGGTGATGGCGGCATATTCGGCGCCTCTGGCTTAGAGGGTGGGCCTTGGGGTTGCTGTGGGTGTGTTGGCAGTTCGGGGGCTATTTTCGGTTGTTCCATAACAATTTATTTAAGGCCGTTTACGGCGTGATTATCTCAAATATTCAATCATCATAACTTAGTAAAAAACCACGCCAGCAGGTTCATTTTAAAAAAGTTAGATGGTATCATTGTATCTTTCCGGGGCAATGCAGTACAATTGTTATACCTCATTATCTGCCAAAAAGAAAATATGACACTATTAGCTAAAAGACAGCCGCGGCCAGCAGTTTTTGTTCACCTCTTTCTCGTTTTTTTCCTATTCAGCTGCAACAACTCAAATGCCGCGAAACGGAAGCAGGTAGTATCATCACCTGCTGCAATACCCGACAGCACCACGGCAAAACCAGTTGCGGTGATTCCACCACCACCTCCGCCTGTCCTCGATACTGTTTTATACAATAAGCAAATGATGCGCATGGTACATGATACCGCTAATGCAAAGTGGCCGGTTAAAGGCCCTTACCCGCTTGCAGGGGCGCTATTGCCGTTTAAGAGGATAGTGGCGTATTATGGTAATTTTTATTCTACACACATGGGCGTGCTGGGCGAATATCCACCTGATGAAATGCTGAAGCGGCTGACGGCTGAAGTAAAGAAATGGCAGGCTGCAGACACAGCTACTCCGGTAATACCCGCTATCCACTACATAGCTGTGACCGCACAAGGCCAGCCGGGGAAGGGAGGCAAGTATATATTGCGGATGCCTTTTACACAAATAGATAAGGCCATAGAGCTGGCAAAGAAAGTAAACGGAGTAGTATTCCTGGATGTGCAGGTGGGCTGGAGCAACCTGGAAACAGAAATACCTATGCTGGAAAAATACCTGGTGATGCCGAATGTGCACCTGGCCATAGACCCGGAATTTTCTATGAAAGATAAGGTGCATAAGCCGGGCACTATCATAGGCACTTTTGATGCTGCCGATATCAATTATGTATCAGCCTACCTTACCAAGCTGGTAAAGCAAAACAACCTGCCACCAAAGGTGTTGGTAATACACCGTTTTACCAATAACATGGTGACCAACTACAAAAAAATAGAGCTGCACCCCGAAGTGCAGGTAGTAATGGATATGGACGGCTGGGGATTCCCGGCGAAGAAGGTGAACTCTTATAAGCTGGCTGAGGTGAACGAGCCGGTGCAGTTTACAGGCTTCAAACTGTTTTATAAGAACGACATACTGACCCCGCCGTGGAAAACACCCATGAAACCTGAAGAAGTACTAAGGCTATACCCAAGGCCGATATACATACAATACCAGTAAACACCATTAGAATTATTCAGGATTAGTTGCTATTTTACTTCAAACGAATATATACATGGGGGTAGACAATATACAGAAGCTTAATGCCAATGCGCAGGAACAGACCGCAAGTGCAGAGGTGAATAACCTGGCCGCACTGCAGCAGCCGAATGCCAGCAGCTCAGGCGCACTTTCTACATTGGTTACCGTGTTTTTCTTCTGGGGGTTTATAGCGGCGGGCAATGGTGTGTTCATCCCCTTTTGCAAACATTACTTTAAGCTCGATCAGTTTCAGTCGCAGTTAATAGACTTTGCTTTTTATCTCGCTTACTACCTCGGTGCTTTGGTGTTGTATTTTATTGCTTCTGCCTTTGGCAAAGATGTTATTGCCCGCTGGGGATATAAGAATAGTATTGTTTACGGGCTTTTGTTCTCAGCGTTTGGCGCTGTAGTCATGATACTGGCGGTAAATGCAGGCACTTTCCCCGGCATGCTTGTAGGCTTGTTTGCGGTGGCGCTTGGGTTTTCTTTACAACAGACAGCAGCTAACCCTTTTGCCGCGCTCTTAGGCCCCCCTGAGACTGGCGCTAACCGTATCACCCTGGGTGGTGGCATTAACTCTTTCGGCACAGCAATAGGGCCTATCATTGTGGCACTGGCATTATTTGGCGCTACCAAAGCCAGCGATGAGCAGATCAATTCCCTTGGGTTGGGTAAGGTTACCTTTTTATACGCAGGCGTAGGTGCCCTGTTCCTGATAGCTGCGGCGGTCTTTTTCTTTTCTAAAAAACTGCCATCGGGCAAGTTTGAAACAGAAACGGAGAAATCGCCCAAGGCGCTCATAGCCCTGGCGGTTATGACGGTATTGCTGATCATGGTATTTGTACCTGTGTTCCAAAGCTACACCGTGGTATCTACCGATAAAAGCGTGCTGGAAGAAGTGGAAATGACGCGCGTAAAATGGCTGCTGAGCGGGCTGGTGATCATCATCGGCACCTTACTTATTTCGTTATACAGCGCCAGGAAAAACAATACAGGCTGGGGCGCTATGAAGTACCCTCAGCTGATATTGGGTATGCTGGCGATATTTATCTATGTAGGTGTGGAGGTGACTATACAAAGCAATCTTGGCGCCCTGCTTGCCGAACACGATTTTGGCAGCTATACCTCTTCGCAGGTGGCGCCATTCATCTCCATGTACTGGGGCAGCCTCATGATAGGCCGGTGGACAGGCTCTATCAAGAACTTCAACCCCGCAGCATCGGTTAAGAACATACTGATATTTATAGTGCCGGTAGTAGCCTTTGGCGTGGTGCTGGCGGTCAATGCCATTGCTCAAAACGATGTCACGCCTTTGTACTGGTACATAATCTGCGTAGTTATACAGAGCTGCGCCTTTTATGCCGGGCAAGATAAGCCTGCACGTACTTTACTCATTTACTCACTGTTGGGCGTCGCGTTTATGGTAATAGGTATATTTACTACCGGCATGGTGTCTATATACTCCTTCCTGAGTGGGGGGCTGTTTTGCTCTATTATGTGGCCCGCGATATTTGCGCTGGCCATTGCAGGGCTTGGTAAGCATACCTCGCAAGGTTCTGCATTCCTGATCATGATGATACTGGGTGGCGCCATTATACCACCGCTGCAAGGCAAGCTCGCCGACCTGAAATCGATAGGCATTCACAACTCTTACTGGCTGCCTGTGTTCTGCTTTACTTACCTGGCGTTATTTGCCGTTGGGGTAAAGGGCATATTGCGCAAGCAAGGCATAGATTACGATACCAGCATAGGCGGCGGGCATTAAAACACTTATTAATTTTTAGTAATTTCCGTAGCAGAGACCACTACTTTTCCATACTTTTATATTTAATGAATATAATAATTTATAATGTATTAAATATTAGTAGTTACTGAACAACAACATTGTTTCAGGATTGAATACTTCTTATTGAGGATTATTAATTCCTGTTTCGGTGTAAACGGTATTCACAAGGCATATATTTCATTATTTTTGCTAAAAAATATACACCATGACACTATTTGCCATTTTCCTGTTTAAGCTTTTCTTCTTTTTTACGCCTAAGCCCGCTGCGGCTCTTCCCAAAACCATCTATGACTTTAAGGTAACGGCGCTTGACGGCACTACCATAGATTTCTCGAAGTACAAGGGTAAAAAGATACTGATTGTGAATACTGCATCGCAATGCGGAAATACGCCGCAATATGCTGACCTGGAGGCTATGTATGAGAAATACAAAGGCAAGCTGGTAATAATAGGTTTCCCAGCCAACAACTTTGGTGCGCAGGAGCCGGGCTCTGATAAAGAGATCTCCGCTTTCTGCACTAAGAATTATGGTGTTTCTTTCCCTATGGCATCTAAGATCAGCGTGAAGGGCAATGATATGGCCCCTATATATCACTGGCTCACAGAAAAACAATACAACGGCTTCCAGGACAGCGAGGTAAAGTGGAACTTCCAGAAATATCTGCTCGATGAAAAGGGGCAGCTGATAGCCGTATTCCAGCCGAAACAGAAGGTGACCGAAGCCGAGGTTGTGGCAGCGGTGGAAAAATAAGTCAATCTCAATAAAGAATCAATACAAACCCCGACTATGCCCTCACCGGCACAGTCGGGGTTTCTGTTTAGTGCAAACCCCTGCAGGCAATATCCTTCCCCTAAAATTGGTAGCATCCAATAAAAATCTATCCCAAATAAACACAGTGCTAACCATGCTCAATCTGCGTTGCCCTCTCTCATTCAAAACCCCCAAATTTGCTTGTACAAACAAAACAAAAAACAGGAATATGATCATGCCAAAACAATCCGTACTGTGAGAGTGCCACCGCGTATTCCATAGCAGCAAAACAAGTAAAAAAACACCTGGCCGCTCCCCCAAAAACATGCTGAAAACTGCGCTGGTAAAGAATTACTTTTTATACTGCATTTAATCAAATGGGAGCATAATAATGATGATATTATACCAATAGCATAGCCACAAAAAAAGTGGGTAGCCGAAGCTACCCACCCTGATATTGATAAATATAACCGCCTTACTTCCCTATCACGAAATGGAAGATGGCATTTTCATTGCCAGAGCGCACATTCAGTAAATACATACCATTTGCAAGGTTGCCATCTAAAGTTATTAGTTGGTCTATTTTGCCATTAACTGTCATTACATGTGCATTGTATACTACCTGGCCCAGCATGTCTGTAACTACCAGCTCTGCTTCCTGGTCGCCAGCTATTGCCAGTGTACCCTTTACGGTAAACACGCCGCTATTCGGATTAGGTACCAGCTTTATATCGCTGCCGGCAGCTACTACTTGCGGCACACCAACGCGGGTGATGTGTATTTTAACGCCGGCGCTTCCTGTAAGGCCGGAACATACACCACTGCGGGTAACGATACAGTATACAGAATCACCATCGGCCAGGGCACTTGATGTGAATGTAGCCGAAACAGCGCCAGGAACCGCGGCGCCACTTACATACCACTGGTAGAATGGCGTAGGGCCACCATTGGTAACGCTTGTGGTTATGGTCACTGTCTGTCCGTGTGAAATGGTGGTACCTGGCGTAGTGGTAAGCACTACTACCGGATCAGTAGCAGCATCTACCTCCATGCTAATGATATTGCTGGTACCGGAGTCTGCCGTGCGGCAAAAATAATCACTGCCTACAACAAGACTTATGTTATCGTGGTTTGCCGGGGTGTAAGAGAACGACGCGCCGGAACCCATTACAGCGCCGTTTACTTCCCAGCTAAGCTCTGGTAATGAGCCACCGAAAGCGGATGTAGATGAATAATGAACAAGAGTGCCCTGGCATACATTGTCGCCCGGCACAGCGACGATGTGCGCTGAAGGTGTGCCGTATGGCAACACAGACAGGCTAAGAGAGCTACCTACCGTAACAGGCGACGCGCATGGCGCGCTGCTGGTAAGCACTACATTAACAACATCGCCATCAGATGGCAGGTAAGAATAACTACTTCCGGAAATCAAAACAGGCACTCCGTTCAAAGTCCAGGAATAAGCAGGGGTAACGCCGCCATTAACTGTAGCAGCAGTGATATGCACTATAGTGCCCCCACATACTACGTCGCCCACTCCTGTGCCTATGCTTACCGTTGGCAGCACCATCGGGTCTATGATCACTGTTGCAGAAGAGGTCATATTAACCGAGCAGGTAGTCACCGCGTTTGTTGCAATTACGGTATAGGTTCCTGCCGCAGTTTCTACACCCAGGTCCAGCGGACCGGTTATACCCGGAACCGGTGAGCCTACCGGCGAGCCTGTGTTATAAATGTTGTAATTAATGCCTGTGCCAGACCCATCGAGGCCTATATATATTCCCGGGCCTGTAGAGCAGCGGTGTCCGCCACCGGTAACATTATACACAACAGGTAACGCATTCATAATTACAGGGGCATTACCCGCCATGTTGCTGGTACACGAAGTTGCGCCGTTATTGGCTACTATGGTGTATACCTCTGCGAGTGTTTGCGGCCCAAAGTCGAGCGAAGTACCGGTACCTGGCATTGGAGCGCCTACAAGCGTAACCCCGTAAAACAACTGGTAGTTAACACCTGGCTGAGAACCGCTAAGCCCTACATGTAAGCCACCTGCGCCGGCACAGTAGTTTCCTCCGCCTGTAACTGTATACACCACAGGCAGCGGGTTGATCGTTTCAATAGTAGTAAGATAGCAGCCTGTAGGCAACTTGTAAGTAATAGTGGCCGCACCAGCTGACAAGCCCGAAACAACACCGTTAGCAGCATTAACCGTAGCGAGCGCCGTATTGCTGCTGCTCCATGTGCCGCCGGTAACAGCATCTGCCAGTGCAGCCGTGGTTGTAGCGCACAGCTGGGCAATACCGGTAACAGGCGCAGGTAATGAGTTAACAAATATATTCCGGGTAGTAGTACACCCAAACTTGCTGTAAGTAATAATTGCATTGCCGGGCACAAGGCCTGTAATTTTACCAGTTGCATCAATATTTACGGTACCGGTACCAGCAGCGCTTGTCCATGCACCGCCTGGTGTAAGATCGGTAAGCAGTGTGCTGTCGTTCAGGCAAACCGCATTAGCCCCTAAAATAGGCAGCGGTGACGGGTTTACTGTAAAAGCAACATCGGTAGCGCAGCCTGTAGGCAGTGTAAATGTAATATTGATAGTACCTGCAGCTACTCCGCCCACTGATCCCGAAGTCGGGTTTACTGTAGCTATAGATGTATTGCTGCTGCTCCATGTGCTTGTACCATCCGGGTTAGTAAGCGAGGTTGTGAAACCTACGCACACCGCAGTGCTGCCCGCTATAGCCGAAGGCAGCGGATTAACCGTTACAGGCTTTACAGCAAAGCAGCCGGCAGGCAATGTGTAGGTTATTGTCAGTGTGCCCTGCGATACGCCGTTAACTGTATTCGCGGTCAGGCTGCCTATACTGGCGTCGCTGGTAGCCCAGGAGCCGCCACTGTTAATATCGCTCAATGCAACAGACGACCCAACGCATACATTGCCGAGGCCGGTAATTGCAGCAGGCGTAAGATTAACCGTTACATTAGTAGCGGTCTTGCAGCTTGTTGGCAATGTATAAGTGATCATGACTGAGCCTTCGCTTATACCAGTAACAGCTCCTGATCCCGCGTCAACCGTTGCAGACAGTGTATTGCCACTTGTCCAGCTGCCACCACCATCAGGGTCGCTAAGGTTAGTTATTGCACCTGTACAAACGTTGGTAATTCCCACAATGCCAGATGGCAGGGGATTAACTGTAAAGGCAGTGGTAGTAAGGCATCCGGTAGGCAATGTATAGGTAATGGTTGCAGACCCTGCTAAAACACCCGATACTATACCAGAAGAAGTACCTACCGTGGCAATAGTACCATCGCTGCTTAACCAGGTGCCGCCACCTGCGCCAAATAAAGCTACCTGTGAACCAAGGCAAACTACATTGCTGCCTGAAATAGCAGCTGGCAATGGGTTAACAGTAACAACAGTGGACATTGTGCAGCCTGTAGATAAAGAATAGGTGATAGCTGCAGTACCGGCAGCAATGCCAGATACGTCGCCGGAAGTTGCATCTACTATTACCGATGAATTACTGCCAGACCAGCTGCCGCCAGAAGTGCCATCCGACAAAATGATGTCAGATGCTTCACAAACCTCGCCCGGGCCGGTTATTACTGCAGGCAGAGGATTGATCATAACGGTATTGCTGGCAGCAGTTGCGCCGGTACAGCCATTAACGTCTATGTAATTTACGGTTACCATGGTGCTGCCAGGTGTCAGCCAGTTAAGCGATACCGTATTGCTTGCAGCGCCTATGCCTCCCGATGTAATAATATAGTCAGTACCCGCTACGCCCGGTACGCTCCAGGTATAAGATGCTTCTCCTGCCTGCGTGGTATACGTAGCACTGCCGGTAGCACATATATCTGTAGTCGGGGCTTCACTAAATGAAGGAACTGGTTGCGCATTTACAGTGGTAGTGCTTGATGCAGGAACTATTCCGGTGCATCCGGCAGCAACGCCATAGTTAACAGTAACTGTTTTGCTGCCTGCGGTTAGCCACATAAGCGTTACCGTATTATCTGTAGCGCTAATGCCGCCGGAAGTGATGGTATAATCTACTCCCGCTACACCCCCAACTGTCCAGGCATAAGACAACTGTGAGGCCTGCGTAGTATATATTACGCTACTATTGGCACATGTACTTGCCGATGGAGAAGACGTAAACGTAGGCACTGGGGTTGCATTTACAGTGGTAGTGTTAGTTGCCGGGGTTGCACCTGTACAGCCCGCAGCGTCGGTATAATTTACCGTTACATTTTTACCACCCGTGGTTATCCAGGTAATTGTTATTGTATTGGTGCTTGTGCTGCCTGCTGTAATGTTATAATCAGTACCGGCAGTGCCATCGACCGTCCAGGTATAAGCTGACTGCCCGGATAATGTAGAATAGGTCAGCCCATAATTTGCACAAATATTAGCGCCCGGCGAAGAAATAAAGGTAGGCACAGGTAGCGCATCTACCGTAGTAGTGTTCGTTGCTGCACTTGCCCCGGTGCAACTATTGGCATTAGTATAATTAACGGCCACTGTTTTACTGCCGGGTGTCAGCCATACTATTGTTGCTGAATTGCTTGTACTGCCAATATCACCTGCCGTTATATTATAGTCGGTCCCGGCAACACCCGGTACACTCCATACATAAGACGACTGGCCTGCTTGCGTTTGGTACACTGTCGCGCTCGCCGCACAAGTAGCAGGAGCTGCAGAAGAAATAAATGTAGGCGTGGGCAGCAGGTTCACAGTAGTTGCAGCCGATGCCGCAACAGCTCCCGGGCAACCGCCAGCGTTAGTATAGTTTATCGTCACTGTTTTACTGCCTCCGGTAAGCCAGGTAAGTGTTACTGTATTGCTGGCGCTGCCAATACCGCCCGAGGTGATGGTATAATCAGTACCAGCAGCGCCCGGCACTACCCAGTTATAAGAAGATTGGCCTGCCTGCGTGGTGTAAGTTGCACTGCTGTTAGCGCAGATCGACGCACCCGGCGCAGCAGTAAACGTAGGCACCGCCAATGCATTTACCGTTGTTGTGTTAGATGCAGGGCTTGCGCCGGTGCAGCCTGCTGTATTTGAATAGTTAACCATTACGGTTTTACTGCCCGTGGTCAGCCAGGTGAGCGTTACCGTATTGCTCGTACTGCTTATGTCACCCGCTGTAATTGTATAATCTGTGCCAGATATGCCCGGCACTGTCCAGTTGTATGCTAACCGCGCTGCGGTAGTGGTATAAGTGACACTGCTGCCAACACAGGTATTAGGTGTAGGAGCCACTGTAAATGTAGGAACGGGTATGTTGTTTACTGTTGTTGTATTAGTGGCAGGCACTACACCCGCGCAGCTGCCAGTAGTATAATTAATGGTTACCGTTTTACCACCTGTGGTCAGCCATGTAAGTGTTACCGTGTTGCTGGCGCTGCCAGTGCCACCCGCTGTAACTGTGTAGTCTGTACCTGAAGTACCGGGCACGCCCCATATATAAGAAGACTGGCCAGGCTGTGCAGTGTAAGTTACGCTGCTATTCCGGCAGGTATTTGCACTGGCGGAAGCCGTAAACGCAGGCACGGGTGATAAGTTAACTGTTGTGGTGGTAGTAGCGGCGCTGGCACCGGTACAGCCACCTGTATTGGTATAATTTACAGTAACGGTTTTGCCGCCGCTGGTAAGCCAGGTAAGCGTTGCGGTATTGCTGGCGCTGCCTGTACCACCTGCTGTGATCGTGTAATCGGTACCGGACACACCTGGCACCGTCCATGTGTAAGCATTCTGGCCCGCTTGTGTGGTATACACTGTACTAACGCCGGAGCATGTAGCCGCACCGGGAGAAGCAGTAAACGTAGCTACCGGCAGCGGATTTACCGTAGTAGCGCTTGATGCCGCGGTTGCACCAGGGCAGCTGCCACTACTGTAATTAACAGTTACCGTTTTGCCACCTGTAGTGAGCCACGTAAGCGTTACTGTATTGCTGCTGCTGCCAATGCCACCCGCAGTAATATTGTAATCTGTACCAGAAGCGCCCGGAACGGTCCATACATAAGATGACTGGCCCGACTGTGTAGTGTATGTTACGCTGCTGTTCACACAGATGTTAGACCCTGGGGAGGTGGTAAATGTGGGTGTAGGCAGTGGGGTTACTGTAGCTACGTCAGCTGTGCGGGGAGTTGCAGCGGCATTCAGGCTTATTTTCCAGTTATAAAAATAAGCACGTTGGCCACCGCCTGTGATCACGCCCACAGCAGCGTCGCCCGTAAGAGAAAAACCGGCAACAGTAGCGGGATACGGCCCATAGGTAGTACCTACTCCCCTGTATATCCAGGCTTCTGTACCATCAAATGAAGCATCGCCGCCAATCTGGTAATTGGTAGCGCCAGCCGGAACGGAAAAGCCTAGTGGTATGGTTACCGGCACTGTATTAGATATCTGGCCGGCAGTAATAGTAACGATAGGTGCAGTGGCTAATAAGGTGCCTGCATTGTCTTTCATCACTATTATTAAATTGCCGGTAGTATTAGGGTAAACGTCGACTGAATTGATGGTTACCGCATTAGTTGATGAAAACCAGTGCAGGTCTGACCGCTGGTCCATCTGGTATGCAGCGGTAACAACAGTATTGTCCGACAAGCTACCCGTCTGGATCGTGGCAGATTGTGATGCCTCAGCGTAATAAGTAGTTGTGCCGCTTATTGAAGGGGTGGTAAAAGATGTGCCGGTACCTACGTTAGTGCCCGCAGTCAATGCATCAAACCAGTTGATCGTAGAGCCGGTGGAAGCTGTAGCGCTTAAAGATACAGTGCCGGTGCCGCACCTGCTGCCGGCAACAGCGCCGGTAATAACAGGATTTACAATAGTAACCGTACCGGTGGCCACGGCCGAACCAGTTACAGAGCCTGTAGATACCGCAATATTGGCAGCGGGTATAGATGCAACCGAAATGGTATGCCCAGATACCGGCGCTGAAGCAAAGGTAGGCACTACAAAGAAATAGTACGGAACACCAGAGCTTGTAGACAAGGTATAGGGCGTGCTTAAATTCATGGTCTGCAGCCCTGCGCCTGTAGCAGTTAATGTACCTGAAGGTACAAGAGTGGCGCCGCTGATGGAATTAACACCTGCATTTACATAGAGCGTAAATGTGGTAATATCTGTAGTTGTATAAGTTCCGGCTGTGGTAAATTTAACCTGTGTCACATTCGCATTGCCTACCGTTTGCATTAAAGAAAAGCTGGCGATAGGATTACTCACCGCAGGGCTGGAGTTGATAATTGACGGGCCTATATTAGAGGTCACTATATTGCCATCGGCAAGAGCAGTGGCCTGGCCGTAACTTTTAGTTATTGAACAGCAAAGGAATAACAGAAAGATAAAATGTATCTTTTTCATGTGGAGTGCGGTTTTTGTGCAGTATAAACCTACCCATTAAAATTCAAATAAACAAATAGCGCAATTGATTATGAATGCACTATATATTGTTTAACCCGGAGTTATTATTAATAGCACAATGGCGAAAATAATTCAGTTCAAAATCGGGTTTCCGATATATATAATAAAAAATATCAGGCAATCCTTTATAAACCGGTAACCACCTGTTTAAGCGCCTCAATGATATGATCATTATAAGAGATGGCCGCCACCACGTACATTCCGGTTGCAAAGCCATTTATTTCTATTACGTTGCGCCCTGCCACATCTTCTTCCCACACTTTACGGCCCAGCATGTCGCGGATAACTATGGACTTAATATCCTTGTTACCGTTTATGCCTACGAAGAAGCTGCCATTCGTTGGGTTAGGCCACAGCACCATATTTCCGTTAGGGTTGCTTTGTGTATTTATGGTTACGGTGTCGGTATAGCTTGCATACCTCACTTATCTACCAGCACCAGGCGGTAGAAGCTTATACCCTGCCAGTCGTTAGAGTCAGTCCTGTTGTACACAGACCCTGCGGTCACCATGCCGGGCGCTTTGGACGCTACAGTGTCCAGAACTTTGAATTGGATCTCGTTACTCAGCCGGCGCTGCATGACGAAGTACTCGTTATTTATTTCGGGATTGGTAACCCAGTACAGGTATACTTGCTTATCGTTCAGCCTATGGCCAGCAAGGAGGAACCCTATACAGTAGATATAAGCCGCGATGAGCTTGCTACCCTTACGGGCACAGCCACAGAGTCACTCATCCGCCGTTAAGCGATTTTAAAAGCGAGCATCTTATAGACATCAAAACCGGCAAGGTGGTACTCATTAATAAAAAGAGGCTGGAAAACCTGGTAAGATAGGTTTTTCAGCCTCTTTCATTTTTCGGCAATTACTAATTGCTAACCACAACCTTCGCCACATAACTTCTGTTAGCAGTAGCTGCTGTTATAAAATAAACACCAGCTGCCGCATTAAGTTTCAGCTCTGCATCTTTGTTGGCAGTAGTACTAAATTCCCTAACCTTTTCGCCTACAAGATTAGTGATGATCACCCGTACCGGCTCATCCGTTGCCGATGATAATACTATAGTGAATGTTCCATTATTAGGGTTAGGCCATACACGCAGCAGCTCTCTTTCTCCGGCAACAGCTTGTACCGCGCTTCCAGCAGGTGTACTGCACACTGATACCGGGAATACAGCAACAGCCTGGCCACATGCATTACTCAACGTATACACAATAGTATCAGCCCCCGATGCCATACCCGTAATGATAACACCTGTGGGAGTTGCCGTAATGGCTACGTTGTTATTGCTGGTAGTCCATGTGCCGCCCGGCAGTGTTACGGCCAGCGTATCCTTAGTGCCCACGCATATGGATGTTCCACCTGTAATAACGCCTGCTGCAGGCAATGCGCCTATGGTTACGGTATAATTTGCAGTCGCCGTACCGCACATGTTCGTAACAACATAGGTTATCGTATCAATACCCGTAGATACAGCATTCACGATACCGGCACTGTTAACGCTCACGTGGCTGTTAGCCACGCTCCAGCTTCCACCTGTTACTGCGTCGGCCAGTGTAATATGGATTCCTGTACACAGGGCATCATCCCCGGTAATGGGCGCTACTTCCGGTAGTGCATTTACAGTTATCGGTTTTTCAGCCATGGCAATACCACAACTGGTGGTAACGGTATATTTTATAGTATCTAATCCTGCGGTTACACCGTGAATTGTACCGCCGGCAGCCGTTGTTGCCGCAGTGCTATTGCTCCATACCCCGCCGGCAGCCGCATCTGCTAATGTAATATTGTTGCCCGCACATACACTGGCAGCTCCCGTTATTACACCTGCAAATGGCAATGGATTAATGGTAACGGATCTTGTGGCCACAACGCTGCCGCAACTATTGCTTACCGTATAGCTGATAATGCTTGTACCCACTGCTACCCCTGAAACAAAACCATCCAAAACCGTTACCGAGAGATTACTTCTGCCCCATATGCCCCCCGGCGCCACATCTGATAACGCGGTAACATCACCTATACACACAGAAGCAACACCATCAATACTACCCGCAGATGGAGGTACATCGACCGTTATAGTCTCTGCCGATGAGCAACCGGTAGGCAATGTATAGCGAACAGAAGTAGTACCCGCTAATATCCCGGAAATAACACCAGCGCCTGAAATTGCACCCACCGCGGTATTACTGCTGCTCCACGCGCCACCAGCCGTGGTATCACTTAGGTTTTCGGTACTTCCTAAACATAAATGATTCAGCCCTACAACCGGACCCGGTGATGGGTTTACTATCAGCGTTGTCGTAGTATAGCAACCAAGCAGCAATGTATAAGTAACCGTAGTGATCCCCGAAGAATAAGGTGTTACTACACCCGTAGACGATATGCTTGCCGAAGTGCTTGTCCAGAAACCTCCCGTTACAGCGTCAGACAGGGATAGCGTACTGCCATAAGCACACATATCACCCATCCCCGTTATTGGTGGCACCGCTATTACGGTTACTAAACGTATGGCCGTGCATCCTGCACTGTTGGTATAACTTATAGTAGACGCGCCCCCGGTCAATCCATTGACCACACCGCTGCCCGTGATCGTAGCAATTGCTGTATTACTGCTGCTCCAGGCGCCGCTGGCCGATGCATCGGCCAGCAACGTAGCATAACCAATGCATACCTCTGTAGTGCCTGTAATAGGCAACGGCGTTGCATCTACAGTCACTATCGCAGTCACTGTGCAGCCTGCACCCATAGAGTAAGCAATAACAGCATTCCCGGCAGATACACCGGTTACCAGCCCGGTTGATGCCACTACCGTTGCCACCCCTGGTGATATACTGCTCCATACACCGCCACCTACATCTGATAATGAGGTGGTTGTTCCTGCGCATATCCTTGCAGCCCCGCTTATAGCCGCCGGCAGCGAATTAATGCTAACTATCGTAGTTCTTATACAGCCGTTTACTGCATAGCTAATGGTGGCCGTCCCCAGGTCGTTACCACTAACGGCACCGGTGGCAGACACCGTGGCCACCGTTGTATTATCACTGCTCCATACCCCGCCACCCACGGCATCGCTGAGCAATGTTACAGCGCCAACACAAATACCGGTAATCCCAGAAACAGGTGGTGGCGCGCTATTGATACTTATAGTAACCGCAACGCCGCACCCTGCAGCCAATGTGTAGCTAACTATTGCCGTACCCGCAGCTACCCCGGTAATATCCCCGGTCAGGGCATTTGCGTTGGCAATGCCCGTATTACTGCTGCTCCATATGCCTCCTGTAGCAGCATTCCCCAGCGTTGTCATCGTACCTGCACATACATGCAGTATGCCGGTTATAGCGCCCGGCAGTGTGTTCACCGTTACCGTTGTATTTACGGCACAGCCATTTACAGTATAAGAAACCATAGCAGTGCCCGCAGTAGCAGTGGTTACCACTCCTGTACCACTTATCGTAGCCGCAGTAGTAGCAGCAATGCTCCATATGCCACCTGTAGCAGCATCGGCAAGCAACGCCGTGGCGCCTGCGCATAAATTAACTGTTCCTGTTATAGCCGCCGGCGCAGCATTAACTGTAGCTACTGCCGATGTAGTGCAGCCACCGCCCAGGGAGTAAGTGATCGTTGTAGTACCATGAATACTACCAGACACAACCCCCGAGCCTGTAACCGTAGCCACCGTAGTATTGCTGCTGGTCCATACGCCGCCACTGGCGCTATTGCCCAGAGTAGTAGTTGCTCCTGCGCATACACTCAGCACACCACTTATAGCAGACGGGGCAAGATTCACTGCCACCACACTGTTGATAATGCAGCCGGCGGGAGTAGTATAAGTGATCATAGCAGTACCCGGGGTACTGCCTGTTACTAAACCGGCAGCATTCACCAAAGCTATAGAGGTTGCCCCGCTGCTCCATGTGCCACCCGTTACCGCGTCAGATAATGTTGTTGTGGCTCCCACACACATACCAGTATTCCCCGTTATCGTGGCAATAGGATTTACTGTCACTACCTTCGTTACCACACAGGTTGCACCCAGTGAGTAGGTAATATTAGTGGTACCGGGCAATGCCCCCGTCACCGTGCCCGTGGCATCAATGCTGGCAATAGCAATATTGCTGCTTGTCCATGAGCCACCAGCTACTGCATCGCCTAGTATAGTTGTGGCGCCCGCGCACACATGCAGCGTACCCGATATTGCTGATGGTGTCAGATTCACCGTTACCATCGTGCGGGTCATGCAGCCTGCCCTGGTATATGTGATGGTATCAACACCTGCAGCACTACCTGTCACCAATCCCGTGCCCGATATATTGGCAACCGTTGTAGTGTTGCTGCTCCATACACCTCCTCCTGTTAAGTCAGCCAGTTGTGTAGTGGCGCCTATGCATATGCTTGTTCCCCCGGTTATAGCCAGCGGGGCAGGATTTACCGTTATTGTTTTATTTACAGTGCAGCCCGTACCCAGTGAATAGGCAATACTGGTAGTGCCTGCTACCACACCTGTTACAATTCCGTTCAGTGAACCTATGGTAGCCACGCCCGTATTACTGCTGCTCCACGCGCCACCACCTACAGCATCGTTCAGGCTCATAGTATCGTTAGCGCATACAGCAGCGCCTCCTATGATCGCTGTTGGCGAAAGGCTTACGGTAATAGTAGTAAGCGCAGTGCAGCCGGCGGTAGTAGTATATTTAATAACCGTAGTGCCCGTAGCTGCACCGGTTACTGTACCCGACGATCCTACAGTGGCCACACTGGTGGAAACACTTATCCAGGTGCCACCTGCAGGGCTCGTACTTTCGGTTATTGTTGCACCCACACATTCTGCGGTAGGCCCTGTAATGGGCGATGGCAGCGGGTTTATACTCATTATAGCTGTTCGTGTGCAGCCTGCTGTGTAAGAAATTACCGCAGTTCCACCGCCAACACCGCTTACCACGCCACCCGGCGTTATGGTAGCTACAGAGGCTGGGCTGCCCGTCCACAGGCCACCGGTGGCCACATCATGCAGTGTAAGTGTGGCGCCCGCGCAAATGGCAGCTACTCCGGTAATAGCCGGAGGCAACGCATTTACAGTGATCACTGCACTTCTACTGCAGCCGGTAGGTAAGGTATACGTTATTGTAGCGGTACCGGGTACCGAGCCACTTATCATACCTGTAGCGTTTGTCGTTGCTATGATCGTGACGCTGCTGCTCCATGTCCCTCCTGTCGAAATATCGCTTAGCAGTGTAGTTGCTCCGGGGCACATACTCATACTGCCGCTTATAATTGCCGGCAAGGGGTTGATAGTTATCGTAATATGCGCGGTGCAGCCATTGGCTGCAGAGGTAAACGTGATCGTTGCCGTACCGCCCGCTACACCGGTGATAACACCTGAGGACGAGCCTGCAGTAGCAATAGCAGTATTATTGCTGCTCCAGGTGCCGGTGCCATCGCTTAGCAGTGTAGTGCCTGCAGCGCAGGCAGCAGCAGTGCCGCCTATAGCCGGGGGCAGCGGGTTTACCGTTACAATAGCCGTTGAGCTGCAACCCACACCCAGCGAATAGGTGATGACAGATGTGCCGGGTATTATACCGCCCGTTATACCTGTGGCGCCTATCGTTGCTACCCCGGTATTGCTGCTGGCCCAGGTGCCACCGCCACCATCAGTAAGGGTGGTGGTGAGCCCCGGGCATAAATGGATTGTACCACCTATAGGGCTTGGCGATGAGTTCACCGTAACAATGGTAGTCACAGAGCAGCCCGTAGGCAGCCTATATACGATAGAGGCAATGCCAGGGCTATTCCCCCGCGCCAGGCCGGTGGCTATATTCACCGAAGCTACAAAGGTGTTACTGCTGCTCCAGGTGCCACCGCTTGTAGCGTCGCTAAGAGTTGTTGTAAGGCCGGCGCACACTACTGTAGTGCCCGTTATAGCCAATGGCAGCGGGTTCACCGTAACTATTGCGGTAACGGTGCAGGTAGCAAAGGTGTAAGATATAGTCGTTGTGCCTGGCGATACGCTATATAAGCCACCTATGCCATCTATTGTTGCTACCGTTGTATTGTCGCTGCTCCAGCCACCACCGCTTATATCGTCGTTTAAAAAAGTGGAGGCTCCCGCACATACTGAGAATATGCCGGTTATAGGTAGCGGCCCTATGTTAACGGTCAATATCGCCGTTGCAGCACAAGTGGTGCCCAGGGTATACGAGATCGTGGTAGTGCCGGTAGATAGCGCCCCCGCTGTTACAACACCGGAAAACGGATCGATAGCCGCTGTAAAAGAGTTACTGCTTGTCCAGAAGCCCCCTGTTGTGGCATCTGTTAAAGTGGTAGTAGTACCCATACAGATATTGAGTGCGCCGGCGATGGGGGCCGGCACTGGGTTCACGGTCATTATGGCGGTAGCAGAGCAGCCGCCGGCCATGGTGTAAGATATAACCGAGGTTCCCGGCGCTCCACCCGTTACATTCCCGGTAGCCACTATAGATGCTACTCCCGTATTGCTGCTCCCCCAGGCGCCGCCTATAGGAGTACAAGACAACAAAGACGTTGATCCCTGGCAAAGAAGAATGTTCCCTGATATAGAAGATGGCTGTGGATTAACAGTAACTATTTTCGAGGCGCTGCAGCCTCCTGCTATGGTATAAGTAATGGTTACCAGGCTCACCGCGGTAACATTACCACCTGTCACAATGCCTGAGCCAACATTTACCGTAGCAATAATGGTATTGCCACTACTCCAGGTGCCACCCGTGGTCGACTCGCTTAAAGTAGTCGTTGTGCCACTGCACACCGCCGCTGTGCCGGTAATAGGTGTCGACAGTGAATTCACTGTCGCTGTTGCTGTCGTTGCACAGCCGGTAGGCAATGTATAGGTGATCATTGATGTACCCACCGCCACGCCACCCAATACGCCGGTCCCGAATCCCGCAGTGGCAATACTGGTATTGCCGCTGGTCCAGGTGCCGCCTGTCAGGCCATCACTCAGTGTGGTGGTTACCCCCTGGCACACGCTTAGGCTGCCGGTAATTGCCGTGGGCAGCGGGTTTACAGTTACAGTTATTATGGAGTATACACTGCCGCATGGAATGGTAACAGAATAAGTGATAATGGCCGTTCCTGCTGATATTCCGGATACGACCCCTGAGGAAGATACTACCGTGGCAATGGCTGTATTGTTGCTGGTCCATGTGCCGCTGCTGTTGCCTACAGTATCTATAAGCGTTGTTGTGGTGCCGTTGCAGATTGATGTATTTCCCGTTATAAGCCCGGCGCTGCAGTTCACAACTATACTCACATAACCATTGCCCGTGCGAACGCCCGGGGTAGTAGTACCACCGGTTACTCCCACGCCGCCATAAAACGACGATCCGCCACACCCGCTCCCGCTATATGACCCGCCGGCGCCGAACCAGCCGCCGCCGCCACCGCCGCCCCAGAAATTACCAAATGCATCTCCTCCAAACCCAAATCCGCCTGCCGTTCCGTTTTGCCCTACCATACTAGAACCCAATGTTCCTCCCGACACCTGCGTCCCGGGCGAACCTGCCTCTGCCGGATTGTACGCTGTGCAGGATATCCCGGTTCCCCCGGTAAGTCCACCGCCAACGCCTCCATTTTCGTTTCCGCAATCCCACGCGCCGCCACCGCCGGCGCCCGCAGCTATTAAACGGCTGCTCAACGATGTAGCAGGGCTTGCCGTATAAGATACGGTACGTATATCTGTAGATCCGCCACCGGCAGCGCCACCCTCATTCATGCTTCCGGCGCCGCCATTCGCGCCCCCTCCCGAATTAGTGCCACCAGGAGGTGGGGCCACAAGGCCACATGGGTAGCACCCTGCAGTGCCTTTTTGCCCTACATAAATATACAGTAGCTCACCGGGCGTTACCGCTAAGTTGCATTGCACACGCCCCCCCAGCCCGCCCGATGCTACAGGCGCCGTAGTATAATCGCCGCCCTGGGCGCCATAGATATCTGCACTAAGGGATATTACCCCTGGCGGAACCGTATAAATTTGTACAGCGCCGGTATACACATAGGTGCTTGTTTGGGCTGATGTCTTGCAGAAACATCCGGAAAGGATGAGTAAAAGGAGAGTTAGGGTACGTTTCATGGGTGGTGGTTTGAGTTTGTTACTAGAGTATCATCGTTATTTTTTTACTGATTTTTTTAACCTAATACAAAAGAAATTCAATGCGGCACGATCCGTTTTCAAAGCAGCATTCACCTAAATCTACCCTTTTTTAAAAAAATATTACCTACTAGTCATGACTATTTTATTTCATTAACAAAAAATATATAACTGTATTAATCCACAGTTATTATTGCCCGCCAAAAAATTGCCAAAGTTATTTTGGGATGCTTCGAAAAGGTGGGAATTAATGGTTGGAATGTATTTTCGTACCTAGGTTTTAAGCTAGCGCAACGGTTACTTTCCGATACAGAATATTCCCAATCTTTTGAAACGCACTAGAATCAATATTCTTCACGAAATTTTCTATTCCGAGTAACAACGAAAGACCAATAAAAAGGCAAACAATAGCAAACAAACGCAAATAAAGGAAAGATGCAAAGTAATATTAATTAGTTCTTTGTAGCCAGTTATCTTCCTTGTTTTTGCTCTATTAAGTTGTTTTTTATGATAACAAAAAAGGATGTTCTTATCTATTTTTTAGTAGAGATAATTAGTTGTTTGTACATCAATATAATTTAAGGTACTCTTCAAAGGAATACATTCTACCTCTTTTGCCTCCAGTTAGTTCTTTTAATATTCCGAGTGTTTCTAAATCACTAATTAGTTTGTATCCAGATGCTGCCGATATTTCTGCAGCTTCGCTTATTTTGGCCGCATCTGCAATTGGTCGCTGATAGAGATAATTTAGTACTTTCTGCGCATTTGCAGCCCTGCTTCCCAATGTATGAATTTGGGCTTCAACTTTTCTTTGCAGCCTTAGTATACTGTCAAATGTCGTAATGCCATTTTTTGCTGTTTGTATTATTCCAACTAAAAAGAATTTAAACCATTGCGCTAAATCATTTTTTTCTCTTACCCGCATAAGGTTATCATAGTAAGCAGTTCTATTCCTTTCAAAAAAATCTGACAAATATAAAATCGGCATTTTGAGTATGCCTTTGTTAACTAAATAGAGAGTAATGAGTAATCTACCCACACGACCATTTCCATCCAGAAACGGATGTATAGTTTCAAATTGGTAATGAATCAAAGCAATTTTTAAGAGCTCAGGAAAATATACAGATTCATTGTGTGCAAATTTTTCAATATCACTCATTAATTCTTGGATAGAAGTTGATACTGGAGGGACAAAGACTGCATCATTAATTGAAGCACCACCAATCCAATTTTGACTTTGTCTAAAATCGCCGGGTTGTTTATGCTCTCCTCTAACTCCCTTTAATAAGACTTTGTGTGTCTCACGGATAAGGCGGGATGAGAATGGAAGAGTTTGTAACAATTCCATTGCATGGTTCATAGCGGCTATATAATTCTGAACCTCCTCCCAATCATCTCTTTTATCTAGAGGAATATCCTCGCGATCAAGCAAAGCTTCTTCTATATTTGTTTGAGTACCTTCAATTTTACTTGATTGAGTTGCTTCTTTTAGTACGTGCATACTGATAAACAAATCAATATTGGGTATATAGTCTGAATACATGTCTAATCTTCCTAGTTCTCTATCGGCTTGGCTTAGAAGTTGAATTACTTCCATATTATCCAATTGCCAATCTTTGTTTATTAACGTAGGCTGAAAGCTTTTATAATACCTTTGACTTACATAAGTTCCTGCTTTGAATCCTTTCATTAGTATTGAAATTTAAAATAAAGATAAGGCTTATTTTAGTTTTTGATGAAAATCTAAAATAACGAGCAGGCTTATTATCGATTTAAACTAGCTTAAAGAGATATGGAAATAACTCATAATTGCCAAGTATGTTAAGCTATGCAAACATAGAGAATTACATATCCCTCTTTAGAGGCAGGGATGATGTATTTGCTGTCAGATGGGAGAAAAAGGATAAAAGTGGGTATATGCCTGCCTATGAAGTTGATTGGAATGGCTTCGATTTACATAAAACAAATGGAGGAACATTTAAAAACTATCCAAATAAGAAATACTTAAAGCTAAATCAACAAAAAATAATAGACCATTTAGATGGAAACGAAGTAATAGGTATATATCCCCTATTATCAGACAACACATCATGGTTCCTTGCGGTGGATTTTGATGAAAAGAATTGGAAAGATGACGTTCTGAATCTTTATGAACGATGTCAACTGCATAAATTGACTGCATACATCGAACGTTCTCGTTCTGGCAATGGAGGACATTTATGGATATTTTTTGAAGAGCCTTACCCTGCTATTAAAAGCAGAGCAATTATTAAGCACCTATTAAATGAAGCCAGTATTAATCTCAAATTAGCCAGTACTTCCAGCTTTGATCGAATATTTCCCAATCAAGATTTTCACACGGGCAAGGGCTTAGGTAATCTCATTGCATTGCCTTTACAAAAAGCAGCATTGGAATTAGGGAATGCATGTTTTATAAACCCACTAACACTTGAAGCATACTCTGATCAATGGGATTTTCTTGCGACTATAAAAAGAGTAACTGTAGACACGCTTGAAGAAATCAATAGTCAATTCGGACATATCGCGTCAAAGGTTACAGATAGTACGCCCGCTCTAAAAAATGATGAAAATCACATAGAGATAACCTTAGACAACACAATAACTATTGCGAGAAACAATCTGTCGTCTGAGGTTGTCTTATTCTTGCGCAATAGTCTCAAATCAAACAACCCAAATTTCTTCATTAGGAAAGCTACCGGACAAAATACCCATGGTATTGCTGCATCCTCCACATCACTTGAAGAATATACAGACAGAATAATTATCCCTAGGGGTTACATTGGTACAATAATTCGATATTTCAAAGCAAACAGAATTAAATACCAGCTAAACGACAATAGAAAGAAATTGCCGGAGGTGAATTATGAAATGCGAGGTCAGTTATATGATTTTCAGCTTCCCGCACTGTTGATTACTGAAAAAAAAGAAATGGGCGTTATTGTTGCACCTCCGGGTTCCGGCAAGACTATTATCGGTTTATCCATCGTCGCCCATAAGAAACAGCCGACACTTATTATTGTTCACCGCCGACAACTGTTTGATCAATGGATACAACAAATACAATCATTCTTGGGCATACCAAAATATAAAATTGGTAGAATCACCAAGGGTCATATAGATATAGGAGAGGCTGCAACAGTAGCGATGATACAAAGCATAAGTAATAGTCGTGAAGTACTAACAAAAATCAAAAATGCTTTTGGTACTATTATTATCGATGAGTGCCATCATGTACCATCTGATTCTTACAAAACAGTCTTACAACAGTTGCATACTTACTACCTCTATGGATTAACCGCCACTCCAATTAGAAAGAATAAGGACGAAAAAATAATTTTCACACAAATTGGCGACGTTATCAATGAAGTGATACTCCCGAATGACAACAATGAGAGTGGTTTGTTCATAAATGTAAGGGACACCGATCTAGAAGTCCCATTTAACGAAGCAAATGATAATTTTGAAACGTTATCCGATATACTTATCCATGATGCAGCAAGAAATAGTTTGATTACAGATGATATACGTTCGGAAATAAATAATGGCAAAAGTGTTTTAGTACTTACTGAGCGAAAGGCGCATATAGAAATACTCAATCAATTTCTAAAACAAGATTGCGAAACCATAGTCTTATCTGGCGATGATACAGATTCCTCAAGAAAAGCTAAAATTAGACAAATTGAATATGGTCGGTTTCAGGCAATAATTACAACAGGGCAATTTATGGGAGAAGGTATTGACATTGGTATACTTGACTGTCTGTTTCTTGTCTATCCTTGTTCATTCGAAGGCAAACTGATTCAGTATATAGGTAGAGTTCAAAGAAGTAAAAATGCGCCTATTATTTACGACTACCGTGACCTGAATATTCTTTATTTAGAAAAGATGTTTCAAAAAAGAAATAGGTACTACAATAAGCTTGCAAACTCGGGTCATGTAAAAGTCTCAGAAGAATACCTGCTGAAGTTTGAAGATGATAGATTTTATATTGACAACTATACAAACGCGTACCCCGTATCTATTCTAGATATAGGTATGAATATTGAGGGGTTTCAACCTGGAGTAATATGGAGGATCAAGGTTCTTAAATATCAAGAACAGGAATGTAGCGTATTTGCTGAAATTCTTAGTTACGGGGTAACAATTCTGGAAGTATCACAGCAACTTTCATTGCCATTGCTGCCAATTGAACAAATCAGGTTTAGAACTCTTGATACGGCGGGGTTATTGAAGTCTGTTGTTTTGAAAAAGTCTTTACTCCCTTTGCCCAATACCGAACGAGTTTTTGTAAATTCAATACCCTCACAACAAATAGGGCAATGGTGGATTTTTGAAAAAATCATCAAAGTGCCATTTAAGAAAGTTACGTTTGGAAATGGCTATGTTAATGTATCATTCTATTTGGCGGCCATTAAACACGACGTTACAATAGAGATTCAAAATCCTGATATCCGGCCGGAATTTGAAGTAATCAAAGAGTATTTCTCAAAAATTCTCAAATCAAAATCCATTTCAGTATCTCTTATTATTAAGCATGATAAGAGAAAGGTTCTTTCTTACGAAGCAGCATCAGATGAAATCAATGCTATTAACACTGATATTATCGATTCCGTGCGATTTGAATTTGTACGTAAACATTTCATCAAATTACGAGATGTTGATAATGACAAATTGCTTCAAACGTTTGATGATCTGAAAAAAACAAGCGATGCAGTCAATACACTTCTGCAAGACGAAACGGCATTGTTAAATGAAGTTTTAAAAATCGAATCGGCAAAACACTACTTACAATTAAAATATCTGGCCGAAAAGCATGAAGCCGCGGTATTGAAACTTCGTTTTGTTTTACAGCCATTTTCTTTCATTTTTCTCGCTTCTGGTGAAAATAAATATCATATAGTATGGGAAACATTCGACAGTGAAGAGGCAACATACTTATGGCATATTGATAAAAATAAAGAAGCGCTACGTAATGCTATCGGGCAAATTGAGATAAGTTTGAGCGAAATGAAGCAAACTGGAAGAAACTCTTATATCAAAAAGGCTCCAGACTATTTTAGCCGAATAATACATGACTACTCTGATGCAAAAAAGGGGTTTATAGAGTGGAAAGGGCTCTTGGAGGAACGTCTTGTATGAAATCTGCAACCTCCTGTCCAAATTTATAGACAAAAATAATGGCTATTTTTGTCTATAATACCAGTAATCCGAATTGATAAGTATCGCCTGCAATGCAGTGGTATCAATGCTTTTAGCAGACATCATCAATTAAAATAATAGCAAACAAAAAGTGACATATCCGCGATACAGAATGTAAAGAGTACTGATTCTAGTGCCTTCTACGTTGACGAGTACCAAAATAGTACCAAATTTGAGGAAAACATCGGAAAATAAAGGAAAGATGAAATAAAGTTCTACTCTGTGTCGTTGGCTTTCCTCATAGAATAATGCTTCTTAAACCAGATCGGATCATTTTTCTTTTTTCTCTTATCCCACTTCATCTTTTTATCTACTCTTTTGAAGTGGGCAAACATCTTAAAATCCGTTCCTTCCTCAGAATTATCAAAATAGTATGCCTGATAAGCAATTTGTGAGGCCTCAAACAACAATTCAAGAGAGCGATAGTATCTGCTAATGATTTTATCCTTCGGAACGTCATGCCCTCCCTTTGTCTTTCTCGCTAGCACCCTAAATGTATTGATGTGTGGAGATTCAGTTGAAACAAAGTATAGGTATACTTTGTAACCCATGTTGGCAGCCTGTTTCATTATATCCAATTTAGACGGATGTGAAAAAACAGTCTCAAATGAAAATTTCTTTTTTTCCAGCAATAATTTTTTTCGCAGGAAATCTGCGATTATCTGAGCCAGCCTTTCATCAACTTTCTTATCTCTTAGTTTAAGATTATTGTCTTTAAGGGTATAGGATTTTTTGAAAGCCGTCTCATCAAATTCTCTGCCGATGAGACCAGATTCTAAAACAATCTCAACAAACTCATTAGCACTTACTTGTATTTCGTAGTTGTCAAATGAAAATTCGCCTTCTCTTAAGCTTCTCGCAATATCGTCCGCATTTATATAAATCCCAAAGTCAATGGGCCGTCCATTTACTTTTTGATCTCGCACATATTGTATTACTGTACTTTTACCTGAGCCATTTGGCCCTGCAAATACTCGTAACCGAAGATGAGTATCTGTTTTAGAAGAACGCATTTTATGGATTTATAGGTTCAATCTGCTCTACTCTTCCATCAGCGTATTTCTTAACAACCCAACCATTTTGAGCAATTACTATATACCCCATGATTTGCATTGTTTCGACAGCAGCTTTACGTATTCCACGTTTCGCAGCACTTACTAACAAACGCTTAGTCAAATATGGTTTGGAGTCCTCTGCTTTTACCTTAGCGGAAACTTTTTTATGAGTTATGTCAGCATTCTTTCTCATAACTATAAAGGTACAACATTAACGTTATCCACTGGAATCATTGCGAACATTTTGTATATTTTTTAATAGTGTCCAAGGAAAATGAAATAGGCACTTATATAGTAAAGCGTTTTATTATCTTAGCGCAATAAAGGATAACTAAACATTATCAGCCTATGGACTTTAATAAGTATTTCGATAAAGATGAATATCCAGAGTTAAACAGACAGTTTTTCTTACCACTAAGAGAGAGTGGAGATATTTCTGCTGATCCCTCTGGCTGGACTGATACTCATTCAAACGTCGATATTTATTCTCCATTCAAACAAGAAATACAGAACTACTATTCTGATTTTTACAGCCAGCTCAATCCACTAAAAAATAAACTTTTGCCACTTTTTAGTGAATGGGATGACATTTCTCTACTGCCCGAAAATATTACTCTTTGCCATTCTGCAACAGTAGGGTCTGCAATAACATTAGCTTTCCTAAAGGCGAAAGGCATTAAAAATGTTATTCTTGAAACCCCAAATTACTTTGCTACCTACTACCAAGCCGAAATCTTAGGGCTTAATATTGTTCGAATTCCAACTTACCATGAGCAGGGATATTGGTTGAACATTTCCAAAGAAATAATCAAGTGCTATTCGCCGTGCGCTATTTTTCTAACGCAACCTCGTACTGCTTTGGGTATAAATCAAGAAACAACTGATCTATTGAAATTATCAGCAATGCTCAACCCAAACGATTTTATAATAATTGATGAGGCAACAGAACAAATGTTTCCAAGTAAATTGTACGATTTTAATTTCAACAATTTTGAAAACGTAATTAAAATAAGAAGTGTTTTCAAGGGGATGGGTGTAAATGGAGTAAGAATTGCTTACATAATCCATCATACAAGACATAGAGCTTTAATTGCCGAAGAAATGGAGGTCATGCAGGGAGCTCTCGACATTCATAGCTTAAAAATGGCAATAGAAATTGCCGCAGATATTCCGAGGTTTAAACAATTACTTTACATAGCAAATAGTCAAGTCATTGATTTGAGAAAAAAAGCTCAAAATCACATTATTGGATCTAATTGCCATTTATCACAAATAACTAACGGATATATTGGAAGCGTTGCGGTAAGACTTTCCGGCGAAAACGAAAAACGTGAATTTGTAGAATATTGCGCACGGAAAAAAATGCCAATAATCATCGGCTCTAGTATGGGCTTTCCGAAGCATAACGAATTAGAATTTGTTAGACTAAACTATTTCAATAGGGAACGGCATATCCTTGATGGCTTAGACATAATGACAAGCTTTGGACAATAGTGCTAGGCTACTTTATCTTTTTTGTCAAAAATGATAATATCCTTCACTATTTTCATAAGCCTTTTATATCGATCTGGACTAATTTGCAATACTAAATTAAGTCCTGTTTGGCCTGGCAGTAATGTTTTCAGACGAAATGAAAAGTTATTAGACTTTTCAAGGAAGCCGGATTCTAATGTTAAAATTTCATTGCCTCGCGTAATTTGTTGGCTTCTCGTTTTTATCAGATTGGTTTCAGAGTCAAGTTTATACAACTCAATCTTGAATTTTGTTGAAAAAATAAACACGATTAATGGCCACAAATGCTTAATGTCTTCCCAGTGTACAAATATTTCATTTGGAGAATTGTGTTTTATTATTTTCATAAACTTAATAGGTGCTATCTCCAAAAGATCCTTTAATTCAGTGGAATAAAAACTGAGTTCTAGTGGCCCTTCAACTAGTATGCGACAAACGTCGTCTTGTTCACATTTCGCAAGAATAATTTTCGCGACGGTAAAGTAATATTCAAGAATTCGCTCCAAAGTCAGAAAAACACCATCAACCGTTCGCTGTAATTCGAGCAAATCTGGGCGTTGTGATATCGTTTCAGATAATTCCGAACTGACTTCAAATAGTTGAAACAAAGTTCTTAGTCTTATATTGTTTGAATCAAACTGATATAGTAGGAAAGCGTGAAGCTTTTCAATCTGTAGTTTAAATCTATTAGGATTACGGCAGAGCTTGAGCCAATCACCGATGTCGAATAGATTATCCATTTGTTTTGATACGTCACCTATAAGTTTGGGATTGAGAAAATATTCAAGTTTAAATTTCTGAATGTTGTTTACTTCATTTTTTAAAATTTCATCTATAAGTTGTATTGACTTTTTAGCTGTGCTTTTCTTTGGTTTGCCATCTGCGATTTTCCATATCGAACAGTCAATAACATTCGCTGACGAAAGGCCAAAATTGCCTAGAATTGTCTCAACTTCGATATTCATTGCCCTAAAACTACAGTCAAAAATCAAGCTCGACTCGATCATCTTATTCGATGTGATACAACTGCTAAAGACGCAATTTAAAAACTTACAATCGCTAATAATGACATTGGTAAAGTCACAATTAGTAAACGTGCAATTTGAAAAATCTGATAAAGTTATTGATGTTTGGCTAAAGGTGCAGTTTGAAAAATGACTGTCTTTTATCCAATTATTATTGTGAGAAGAATTATTGAAATTACATTTTTCAAAAACACAATTCTTAATTCTAGAGTCTTTAATATCAGAATTATTAAAGCTAACTTGAAGAGCATGTAATGAATCTAAAAAGGATGATATGATATTTGCTTTCGTTAGTTTGTGAATTTTGGTCATTTCACCCGTAAGCCTTGCATTTGAAATATTCTTTCCTTTAAAGACAAATTCTTTTGCAGCAATAAAAACTATATTGATCTCAAGCTCTGAATTATTTAGATTGCTATTTAAATCGAGGTTAGGCATATGATAATGTTTAGTTATCCTTTATTCAGATAACCAACACTATCAATATTGTTTCTTTTGAAGATTCCTTTGTGCAAATCGCCAAGCTACATGTGCGCTAATTATCAATAAAAAAACCAGTCCAAACGCCTTCAATGCATCTTCTTCTTTCATCAAAATATCAGTAAATGCAATTAAATATATAGTAGTAGGGATTAACAGCATTACACAAAGGCCAATAGTATTAAGGGGTATCTTGAATGGCCTGAGTATATTCGGTTCTCGAATTCTAAGAACGATGAGACTTAAAAACTCAAGTGTCATGCCTAAAAAGTACATTGATATATCCACTATCAACAACTTGTCAAAAGTAAAGGCAACAAGAAATGTTACAACAATAGCACACAAAAGAATCGATAAATAGGGAGTTCCAAACCGAGGGTGCAAAGCACATATTTTTTGCGGCAACAGTTTGTCGATAGACATTTTCTCCGGAACTCGTGCGATAGAAAGAAGTACTGCTAAGAATATCCCTATTGAGCTAATCATTCCACCAATGGCAACAAACGTGGAGAGCCACTTACCACCAATCTTCTGTGCTAGGACAGGATAACCATTATTTTTAAGGTCGGATATTGGAATACCGGAGTTTACAGCGATTACAGTTACAAGAATATACATACAGAAAATCAATACAAAAGCTGAACTAATCCCTTTTAAGTAAGAAGTAGTTGGTTTCTGAACTTCTTCTGCATAGGTTGTGACATTATCCCACCCTATATAGTTCCAAATGATTGTAAATATCGCCAATCCAAAATAAGAAGGCGATGAAGTCGTTTTTTGAAGGCCGTTGAAATACAAGTGACTACTACCCAAAAAGAACATAACAATAAAGGGAACTAAAACGAGAATGCCTAATACAATAGACGTTCGGCCTACTTGTACAATTCCTAAAATATTAATGATGGCACCCATCCAAACTATAAGAATGCACATAGGTATTCTATATGGCGCAATTTCAGGAAATAGAAGACTTGCATACATTATAAATAGTTGCGGGTAGATTGCTAGATCAATAAAGGTGGTTAACCAAGACCACCAGCCCTCATAAAATGCCCATCTAAGCCCCAATGCATGTTTAATCCATAAATAATATCCTCCTATTTTAGGCATCATGCCATTTAGTTCAAGTACTGTCAGAATAATGGGTATATCCCAAAGGATCGGTACTACAATAAGTAGAATGATCGATTGTTTACCACTACAATAAGAAAGTAAAGGTTCTAAGCCGTAAGGACCACCTGAAATAGTAAAAAAAATCACTGCAACAAGTGAAAGCGTACTCAGCTTCTTAATTGATGGGTTAGTGGGCATTCAGAAACCATAGTTTAGATATAATCATACTTATAAATGTATTACTTTTACTTTGCTTTATAACTACACTTTCTAACGAAGGATAACTCTTTATTATGTCAATTTCAGACGCTGAGGGTATTTATGAGAATTATCCAATATTTCGTTTTATAAAAAGAATAACTTTTTTTACAAGACGAGCGATTGTTTATAAATCGCTTTTGTGGACAATTCTATTTTGCCTTGGTATTCTGTTGGGGTCTTTATTGGATGGTACGCTCATTTTATCAGGAGAGAATTGGGGGCTTTTACAACATCCGACAATTTGGGCTTTTTTTTTTATTCAAGCAATCGTACCATTTAGCATAAACTTCTCACTAAAAAGGTTATTTCTTTTCTTGAAGAAAAACGACTTAATCGACTCTGACCTAGATTTAGCAAAATATATTGACGTACTAAAAACGTATACAACACGCAGCACTAATTTAAGTAGAATGTGTTACTATCTCCTATTTTGCGTGGGTGTAATTTGTTTTGCTTGGAATTCTTATCAAAATCAGGCCCCGTATAAATTTGTAGGATTCGATTTTTGGGATTCAATAAATCATCCCTTCGGTTATTGGACAACTAGACTATATAAAATTTATCTGTGGCTGTTTTTCTTGCCGGCCTTGGTTCACATTCAATTTTCAATATTAATGACGGTAAATAAGCTATTAAAAGAAGTAAAAGCAGGAAATCGTTTGAGGTTAAAACCATATCATCAAGACGGATATGGAGGCGTCGGTAGAATCATAAAAATTGTGATTAATCCAGTTATTCCTGTTTTGATTATTTCTTGCTGCGGGGTTATCGGAGTTTTTATTATTCATAGAAATTTTGGGATTACACTAGGTATTGGACTTTTAATTCTTAGTTCTCTATTTATTTTCATCTACTTAGTCCCTGCAGTGAAATTGAGAAAAATAATAATCGCCGAAAAAAAAAGACAACTTACTGAAATAAGCAATACGCAGAACTCAATTTTTTATTCTTTGATTAAAAATAAGCCGGACTTAATGCATAGTAACATAGACGTACTAAATGCCTTGGAACCCGTCACAAAGCAAATAAAATCGATTTCAAACTGGCCATATCTTAATTCCGTTATTAAGGTAATTAGTATCGTAAATACTCCAATTATCCTGAGTGGAATCAAACAATTAGTACCATTTGCATATGCGATGCTCGGTAATATCAGACACTAAAAATTCTTAGTTATTGCTCAAAAGATAATAGAATTTGTTTCCAATTATAAGTTATCTTATAAACTAAGTTAGATAGAAAGATCAATCCAATCATCCAATAGTAATATTTAAATATTACCAAGGGAATTTGTAAGACTTCAGGTGCTTGCAACAAAAGAATAGCGCCTAGCCATACTGGAAGAATTGTTAAGGTCCCCAGTAGTCTTTGCGGAGGAAACAATGGTTTGCCATCTAACAAAATATTCCTCATGGACAAAAGAAATACTTCGCGCAATATTGCCAGAGAGCAAGGAAGTATGGGCATTCCTCTAGCTATCGCATATGTCAGCGAAATAATAGTCAAAAACTTATCTCCGAATAAATCTAGAATGCCTCCGGTATTACTTGTAGAGGATAGTTTTCTTGCAACAAAGCCATCTAACATATCACTAATGCAGGCATAGGAAAGCAGCGCTGTTGAGAAAATATTATTGTGACAATTTAGAGCAATAGTAATAAACCCTAATCCAGCTAACGCTCTACTTAGTGTTATACTCTGTATTAAAATCAATTTCTTTTGTCGCAGAGAAAGCATGATAATAAAGAGTTATCCTTCATTGGAACAACTAAATATATCAATAGAGAAATCCTTTCTAGGGTGTTTTGTTCGAAGAATTTGTTTCTGTTTTTCCTTATTGACATGCGTGTAAATTTGTGTAGTCATTATAGAACTATGACCTAGCATGGATTGAATGTATTTTATGTCAACATCTTTTTCCAGAAGAAGAGTTGCAAAGGAATGTCTAAAGACATGGGGGGTAACGTGCGTTTGTATTTTCGCTTTCTTTGATAAGGCACTTACAATATTTCTTATAGACTGATCGGATAGTTTATTGTTGAAGCGATTTACTAAGAAATAGTCATTAGCAGCTTTTATTTTGCTATGAGATATTCGCCTATATTTTTTCAAGAGAGTAATAGTCTCTTTATTGCAGATCTGAATAATTCGTTCCTTTTCCCCTTTTCCTTTTATGATAACTTGGCCAGAATTCAAGTCAATTTGATTATCCTTGAGGTTCGAAATTTCAGAAACTCTTCCACCAGTCGCAAAGAGCAGTTCGATCACCGCAATATTTCTTATCTCTGCAAAATATGAATAACAGTTTTTGTCTTCCGACGTTGCATTAGCGTTATATACGGACTTAAAGATGTCGCAAATTTCTTTTATGTTCAGTGCTCGTGGAAGTTGTTTAGGTTCCTTTATTTTTATCCGCATTTTTCGCAACGGATTCAATGAAACAACATCATCGAATTCTAGATAGTTGAACATAGCTTTGATTGTTGCAATCTTTCTTTTTATTGATTTAGCTTTTAGACCTGAGATTACTTCCAGATAATCACGCACCTCAACCTTTGTAATTTTGACAACGTCTATACTATAGCCTTTGTCCAACAAGAACTTCTGGAATTGATTTAAATCGGTCTGATATGCCTTTATCGTTTTTGAGCTAAGGTTCTTTTCAAATTTGCAGTGACTGATAAATTCGCTTGTAGCAATTGGAAGAGTACACATTATAATATTTGTTTAGGTTAATAAAAGAATTATCCCTACAAATATGATATCCCTTATCGTGCCGTCCTATTGTTATGCCATTACTAGTTTCTGTGGAGCAAATAAATGGTAACAGAATTTGCCATGTAGCTACTTGTATCGTTGTGTTGCAATAACAAAGTAAAGCGGAACAATACCAGTAAAATCAATACTTGTAGCTGTTTTGAATATTTAATTATAGAAATGGAAAGTAACGGGAGCCGCGATACAGAATCTAATCAATTCCTTGAAACGCACTAAAATCAATGCTCTTCAATTAAAAAAGATTTTGAAGTAACATTATAGCAACAAAAACAAGTCAACCACTAGAAAACAGAAGAAAACAAAGGAAAGACACATCCAACTATAAATCAGTTTCTTAGAACTTTTTTACACCATCATTCTAATGGTTTAGATGCAATTTTTATGGTAACAAAAATCGAAGCTACCTTTAAGATTCAACGCTTATTTTAGTTTCTCGCAAATATCTAAAATAAGGTCGGTTCTTATTTTAGATTCCAACTGGAAAACGAATTAACGAAAGCCATACCATGCAAGAATTTACTAGATGTTTTTCAGTTTGTTTACCACATTCTTAATATACCAATTGGGCAATTCCTCCTCTGGTACTTGCAAATGGATTTTCTTGTCTCGATTTACGCGGGCGATCAAATGTGAGCTCTCTTTTGAGTTATCAAACAGATAAGACTTGTAACTCGCCTTTAGCGCATTCAACAATAACCCAAGAGACCGAGAATATCTCGCTTTGATTTTATCAGCACTCACATGATGGCCGCCTTCAGCTACCCGTGTAGCTACCCTGTCAATATTCAATTTGTAGTTATCAAGACAAACATAATATAAGTACACTTTATATCCTTGCTCGGTTGCTTTCTTGATAAAGGAAACTTTGTCCTTGTGGCTCATTACAGTTTCAAAAGAAAAATCGTTCCCGTTTTCAAGATTAAACTCTCTTAAGAACTCGGATATTATTGCAGCAGAATATTTAGGCGTTATGTCGGTTATAGACTTAACTTTCAGATTGTTTCTTTCTACAAAAAAGATCGATTTGAGTTTATCAAGATCGGACTTCTCTTTCACAAAAGAAGATTGTTCGAAAAAGTTATAGAGTATTTCTGTATTAGCTTTGACCCCGTATTTATTTAGACCTATCCCAAGCCCATTTGTAATGCTTCTTTCAATATCATCCGCATTAATATAATAACCAAGATCAACGGTAGAAGGAAGTAATTGCAGGATTGTTGATTTGCCTGATCCATTAGGCCCTGCGAAAATCCGTAAGCGTTTTTCCATTAAGAAAGGGACATGACTTTTTGAATTTTAACTTTAGCAGCAACCTTCTTTATTTTACCAATTACTTTAGTAGTTTCATCAGGATTGATACGAACGATCTTACTTCCTCTTACAACAGTTATTGACGCATTACTTTTAAATGCTTTTTCTTTTACCATAGAGGGCAGACGCTTTATAGCAATCTTTATTTCCCTTTCAAACAAGGCATCCTTGGATTCAGCTTTTTTGTGTGCGATTAAATTTGCCGCTTTTTTCATAATATAAAGATACGACATTGTCCGATTTGTCAAGTTGGTTTAAAACAACATCGTGACATAATTTTGCAAAAATACCGTTACCATGATTGTAATTACTCGTAAAGACTATCAAGCTGCGATTGAAACTTGCCAATACTCTATGGGAAGTTTAGGGCTAAAGAACTTTATCGATGATTTTATACGAGAACACAACTCATCTAATACAGACATTCTTTCCACACTAATGGAATATGTTCTAGAAATTTATCCTGAAGTTGAGGATAGTGATAACTGGGAAAATTTTCACGAAAAAGACTATAGTAATTTTAATGAAGAGGTTCGTTGGTACGATCAGCCCCAATTACAGTATCTCTATAGTTACTTGGTCTATTTATCAGAAAAAGAATTTGGATACTTAAATGAAAACGGAGAGGTTGACTACACTCCAAGTAAAATAAAAAAAGTTGCAATAACTAATGGCGATGTTTCTCTAAAATCTGATCTATCAAAAGAAAAACTTAGTGCTATTTGTGATTGGCTAATTGAACATAGGCTCATTGAAAAAATCAAGAAAGATGATTTCACAAAAATATTTAGTTCAATACCACTTGCCAAAATAAATGCGCATATCAAATGGCAAGCAAAATATGGTAATGGCAACGACAACGTCTTATTATTTTACTTATTGGACAGGCTCTCAACATCTAATGTTGATCCATCTTACACACATACTTGTGTTTTAATAAAGAATCTGTTTACCCTGAGAAATACGCAGAAGTCATTAAGTAAATCTTTCAACACTTTTAAAGACCTAACCATTGACAAGAGAAAACGCTTAAGAGATTTAGAGAATTTTCTCGATACAATAATTCTCCACTAAATCACTTTCTGAACTCGGACGATAGTGATATTCTAAGAAATATCACTATGCGCTACTATGTTCCACTATGCCGCAAGATAGCTTCGCACTATAGAATTGATATTGTATATCAGTTCTGTATTTCGAAACTATAAAATGCTATTTCAATGTGCGAGTTTGAGATTATTCTGAAGAAGCTAAATGTTCTGGAAGAATTAGTTACGACACAAAAGCCTGTACTTAATATCGATGAATGCGCTCGTTTAACAGGTCTCAGCAAGTCGTACATATATAAGCTAACTTCTTCTAAACGCATACCACATTATACTTCGATGGGAGGCTCACATCTCTTTTTCAAAAGAGACGAGCTCCTAAACTGGATGACAGCCCACCGTGTACCTACGATGGATGAAATCGAAGCACAGGCAATCAGTTATGTGAATAAGACCAAATTGAAAACAAAATAAATAACTAGAACATGGCGAAGGCAAAGTTAACAACGGAAGACACGCTCTTAAAGTCTGATGGTGGGTTTAAATATTTTAAATCATTTTTTCCGCAGCTTAAACTACGTAGTAATGACAATACTAAGTGTATTAGCATTGATAGTCCTTTTCATAATGAAAGACCCAAAAGCCTAAGTATATATCTACGTTACGGCAAATGGCAATTTAGCGACCATGCCGGGCAAAATTATTGGGGCGATGTCTTCAAGTTTGTTGCTTACACTAAGAAACTTAACTACCAAAAAGACTACTATAAAATTCTACAGATAATAAACGAAACTGTTGAAGGACACAACATTCCACAAGAAAGGAGTTCAAATACCAACGAGCAAATCTCAATTACATATGCTGGTGACTATACCTGCAAAATTTTATTCAAAAAATATTTTGACGAAATATGCGGTAATCTTTCAAATACACAATTCAAAGTTAAATTAGTTGAAAAAGCAAGATTCTTCGATGAAAACGGAGAAGTTATAGAACTTGAAAGCGACCTTAAGGATAACGAGGAAATATATTTTTCATTTGCCAATCCTTATTCAGAGGTAGAACTAATATACAACCCCAGGCAACAGAAATTCTATTACGCTTGTAAAGATGGTGCATTGCCGACAACATACATATTCGGCTGGTACGAAGCATTGATGCACATGAACTTTTCCTATCCTGACGTTGCTGGCAATTTGATCATAACTAATTCCATCGAAAATACACTGCTAATCCAATCTCTTGGCTTTCCTGCAATTGGGCTAATTGATGATGTACCAGAAGCATCTGCCTACTTATTGGCTGTCGTATTACCACAGTGCAAAAATGCTCGAATATTTTTTGATAGATCAAGTAAACTTAATCAAGCTGCCAAAAGGCTCTCAAGGCAAACTCGAATACCCATTATTGAATTTAGCCAGGAGATGATGGGGTATGTAGAAGATATCACAAATGCAGATAAGACAATGCAGGTGGAGATTTCAGCCTACCACCAATGGATTGATGCTGACCATGTGGGCGAATATTTATCTCAATTTATGAATTACACAGAAATTTAAACAATAGAAAAATCAAGCACTAAATATGAAAGATCAAAGAATCAATTTCGATTTTGCAGGGAACGGCCCAGCCTTGGATGCGCTTAACCTAACAGTGAACAGTAAACATTCGATTCATTTATCTGGTCACACTGGCACCGGCAAAACCACGCTAATTAACAAAATAAAACAAGCAAAATTTGCAATGAATAAAAGCGTTGTAGTACTCGCACCGGATTGGCATTCCGCTAATAGGATAAAAGGAGTAAGTATTTCAAGATTTTTCAATTTACAAGACAAAGGAATTACATCAGTGCTTCCGGAAAAATTAGACAAAGTGAAGCATTCATGGGATGATTTAGTATTTATTAGAAATCTAGACTTAATAATTATTTATAAGGTGGAAAATGTTTCTGGACAATTGCTTGATATAATGGATTACATGTTGAGAAAGATAAGAGGAAATACTTTGCCCTTCGGTAATATTCAGGTGCTAACTGTGGGTGATCATTTTAATTGTGCGCCTCACGCGCTAAAGGACTTCAATGGTAATGATGTTGAAGGCACTAATTTCTTTTCTTCTCGGTCATTCCAATCTCTTAACATGTTACATATATGCCTAAGAAAGTGCTATGCAAATATTGACCCATTGCATTTGGAAATCCTTAATGGCATCCGTACAAAAAGAAAGTGCCTCAAATACTTCAAAATTCTAAATGAAATTGTAGAAAAAAACAGAAATAAGCAGACAAAAAGAATCCGAGTGACTAAACGGTTAAGTACTGCACAATGGATTAATGAGAATGGGATAAAAGAATCGATTTTGAATAGGATAACAGATAGAGGGCGCATCGAGCTTAACTTTCAGGTGTACGCGAGAGAAATAAAACGGCTAAAAAGGTGCTTTTTTGCTGGTGAGGACGGGGATTACTTTACATATAGATATTCTCAAATTGTTTTCTTGGAAGACGCCGAAGACGGTAGTTATAAAAAAGGAGATATTGGGATTGTCACGCGTGGTGGTGGTTTCGGCTGCGAACTCGACTTAAGCACTCTACACGTTAAGCTTCGATGGAAAAGGCAAAACGGATATTTGATCCCGCCTCCAGTTAGAGTTTGTCAGGCGATATATATTTCTGAATGCATCGATGTAAAATTGGAATATGTCGAATTTGAATTGGAGGAAAATGAAATTCATGGTAAAGCACACATTGCATTAGCGATGTGTAGAAGTTTAAAAAGTTTGACATTTTCAAGACCATTAAATCTTAATGACGTTACCTCACCAGATCCAATCTTTGCGTTTGATGAAATTGTAAAAAGTTCAAAAGCGGCTAATTTAGTGGAACGCGCTTTGTCAGATATTTGAAAATAGCACAATCCTTATTCTCACTTTTTCAGGTACTGTTATTTACAACTTGAAGAACAGCACCTAAACATTCTATTGCCATTCGCTGCAAAAGAGTAACATGAAAAACATGCATTCTGCCGATTCTATATCGCGAGAGATTAAATTCAATAGACAGAATTTCATTTTGGAATAATTACAAAAGACTAAGTTGAAAAATACTTTTTTGATTTTTCTTTACCACTATATTATATACTATATAGTTAACAATATAGTTACAATATTGTTTTTTTAAAAAAACTATATAGTTAGAACAATATAGTTATTGTTTACAATATAATTAGTGGATTTCTCAAAAAAATCGAAGAAAGATAGTGATGTACATGTTTGCACTTGCATAAAATGACATCTTACTATTATCTCTTGCATTCTATAAAAAGAGTAATCAAAGAAATAGTGTTCCTGCTCATTTTACGATTTGAGTTTACTCTTCTGTAATGATAATTTCAAAGTATGAGCTTTCCTCTGCTTGATAAGTGTTAAAACGTTTGGATTAGGCACTAAGCGTCCCCACCTTTGCATAATAATTTGCGATTGCTATAACTTACTTTGGCAGATAGGGCCGATTTTTGACGTAAAAAAAGTGATCTTCTGCGCCCAGGTATGCAGTCTGCTTCAAATCTTTGTTATAGCTCATTGAATATTCTTAGTAGTGATGCTCTGCTGTATCGGCATAAGCTGTATTTTGAAATTAAAAGTACAAATTGTAATTATGTAGTCACATGACAGGTCATCTTACCCCTTAAAAGTATTGATCATGCCACGAATTAAGAAAAGAGTAGAATATCACCACCAACCAAGCACACACGAAATTCTATTGTGTCTTGAATCAATGCCCAAATGGGTTGACATACTGTTGGAAAATTCGGACAAAGCATACTGCACGTTTGTCAAGTGGTATGCAGATAATGATTTTTTTAAGGAAAGAACTGATAGGGTAACGGTAAAACAGTTATCGAAAGATTACGGTAAGGCTGATACAGTCAAAATAACCAAATGGATAGCGGAGGTATATAACGACATTTTGGACTTGCACATTGAAAAGCCGCAGGTATTTAAGGAAGAAAAAGGAATTAGACAAAACTTCTATTGCAAAAACAATGATGATTCGGCGTCAATCACCATGTATCTCCCGGTGGTTCCGAGAATGTACGAAGAATTAAAAATTCCTTTTCTGAAAGGAAAACTAGGAGTGGATTTCTTTTGGGTCTGTAAAGTAAATTATGAAATTGAAAATGATGAATTATTGATAACAGTATGGCTGCGGGGCGGATTTGCGAATCAATACAGGGACACGCTTTTACAACGAGCCGAATTTGAGCGAGTAATTAGCTTCTATGAGCGGTACACTAAACATGACTATGAGCTTGACGATGAATTGCGGCAATGGTATAAGTAATGACGATAATCCCTCCCATGTATTATAATTTCATAGGTAATATTTCATTTAAGCTAATCTTTGTTTTAAACAAGAAATTGGCAGAAGTAAGGCAATACTATGATTTTAGCACTTTCGGACGTTTAAACACAAGATAATCGCGCGTTTTGCATGTTTTTATAGTTTTACAAGACACTGGACAAAATACGGATTAAAAAACATTGTGAATGTGGAATTAAAGACAGAATTTTATGATTGAAAATAATCATCAAGAACAATGACATAGATATAAGATATTGATATAAAGATTTTGCATTTAGCAAACTATCCTCGCCTCTGAAAGGTCGAAAATTCAAGTGCAACGAGGGAAGTGGGCAAGTGCTCAGGCGTGGGCTTGGGCTTTGCTTCACTTTCGTTGCACAGGGATTCGACCCCCTCAGAGACGGAGTGAATGCTAAGGTTCCAAGCCTGTTTGTTTTACCCAACGCACAAAACAAAACACCTGAGTATGAAAAACCGGATCAACTATAAAATAGGGTCGATTTTTATTGCGTCGATAATATTTTTTTGTTTTCAAAATTGCAATTCATACAACAACAATGAGAACATTGACTCCTTGAAAAATCAAAAAGGAGAATTTAAATATGAATGGATTCCCGATAAAAAAGATGATTTTCAGATCGACTATCAGGAATATGGTGATAGAAAGCTCTATCCTCATCTAATAAAATATATAATAGAAGGAAAAATTAAAAACAACACTTGCAACATTTATAAAAAGGCGAAGTTGACATTAATTTTATTATTCGAGCTCGAAAATGGCAAGATGTTATCAGGGGATGATGTGAATTATTCTAAGATGTTTGGGGGGTGTAATGATTTTACTATCTGGTCTAACTGGAAGCCATCAGAAGAAACAATAATTTCAGATTTACATTCCTGTTCTTTTTCCACCGAATACATAGATTATCCGATAAAAAGAGCCATAATACAATGCCGGATAGAGTTAGTCGATCAGATTAACGGAACAAACGAAACAATAATCAATTCACAAAATGATGTAACCGACAAATGGCAGGGTATTGTATCAAAAGTTAAAAAAGATGCTAAAGGAATACATAAATGACTTTGTGGGTCTTGTTGAATAATTGCAAATTGGTCTTGACCTTTAGTCCATCAACATAGCATGACTGTATTAATAGGAGGTCATGTTGTATTTTGTTTCTAGCTTTATTTTGAGACGATTTTTTCCTCCTTTATCAATCAAAAACCACTGAAAACTAAAGCTGGGATGATTAACGAGAAGGCGCCTTCGAGTTAATTTATTTTTCCAAGAATAGCACTCCATTCTTTTTTTTTGCTATATATTAGCCGCTATTTTGTATTTTCTATTGCAAACGGTAACATTAACTCGCAGGTTATTATGGCACAAGAATTCATTAAAGCTGCTGCCGATATTTTACGAGACCATGGAGAGCCTTTGCTTGTAAAAGACATTTATCATCTTGCCCTTGAAAAACAGATATTAAAATCGGGAGGAAAAACTCCTGTTAATACTCTTAGGGCAAGGCTATCAGAGCATATTCGAAGAGAAAAAGAAGCATCACTATTTAAGCGTATTAGTCCAAATAGATTTGCTCTTAGAGAATGGGATCAATTTACAGAATATAAGGCTCCTCCTTTTGACAAGAATAGAAGTAAGGAAGTAGTTGTTTGCATTACTCAAGAACTAGTTGACAAGAACGGTCGCTTTTTTGGATTCTCAACTCGATTTCAGCCATACTTGAAGGATCTGGAAGACACAGCTAATATCTTGTTGATTAATCGCGAGGAGGCGAAAAATAGGACTGATATTAAGCAACTCGTTTCTTATGTACTTATTAGAGATGCCCAAGGGAGGATCTTATCATTCGTTAGGGGAAGCTATGGCCAAAAGGAGAGCCTATTATTAGGAGTCTTATGCATTGGATTTGGCGGCCATGTTAATAATAAAGACATTGATTTATTTACTGAAGATGCTGGCGTTTCAAATTCTGCCAGAAGGGAAATATATGAGGAAATTAAGGGGTTAGTAATTCAGAACTTAGCTTGTGTTGGTGTTATCAATGATGATTCATCGCCTTTAGGTTTGAACCATTTTGCTTTTGTCTACGAGGCTAAGCTGCCTAAATGCTTTCCTATAGAAAAGATACATAAAGAGAAAGCGATTAGCAAAGTAAAACTTTTAGATCCCTATGAGGCATGGGAGAAGTTTCATGAAATGGAATTCTGGTCGCAATTACTCATGAAGAAATTTATACCGAAGCCAGACAGCTACATTCCGGTATTTGTAAAGGATAAGACAGGACGGTACCATAATGCGCCGTTGGCAATAGTGGGCGAAGTTGGTTGCGGAAAGTCTGAAGCAGCAAGGTTTATGTCAAATAGATATGACATGCCAATAGTTTCTACTCGGCAGTGTATTGCCAAGCTTATCAGAGAACCAGATTTTGGCGTTGGAGATCGACAAAAGTTTCAGATAAAATCGTTAAAGTTTATTTCACAACCAGATGGAATAAAGAAGCTTGCAGAGAAAATTATTAAAGAAGTCAGGCGTTGTAAAGTGTCCAATGTAATTATCGATGGAATAAGAAATGTTGAAACATACGACTATCTAAAAAATGAATTGCCCAATCTGAATCTGATGTATATAGATGTACCACGTGACACCGCATTGGGTTTATTCACAAATAGGAGTAGAAATCGCAATGTTAGCATTAACGAATTTAGGCAAGCACGTGATCATCAGGTGGAAAAAGAAATAATACTATTCAAGACAAGAGCAGATATATATCTTTTCAACGGCGGTACGTTGGGTGACCTAACAAAAACAATAAAAAAATGGTGGGATGAAGCAGAATAAACACAAATACCAAGAAGAGTATGAAAACACTGTCGGGCTATTTTGGGATAACAAGCCTGCAAAGTATGTTCGGCTATTTACTGAAACAATACAAAATGATTTGTCTAACTGGAAAGTTCTAGACCTTGGTGCTGGCGAGGGTAAGAATGCAGTATTCTTAGCGGGATTAGGTGGTAGAATAACAGCAGTTGACATATCGTCAGTGGCTTTATCAAAATTTCATTTGCAGCCCAATTACGATAATTACAAGAATAATATAAATAGAGTAAATTGCAATATTTTAGATGTTGCGTTTGAAGAGTTGAGCTTTGATTTGATTATCGCTTATGGAATACTTCATTGTCTGTCCGATAAAGAGGAAATAAAGCGGTTTGTTCAGCGGCTAAAAAAATGGGGCAAGAGTGGCAGTTACTTTATCGGAGCGACATTTACTGACGCTATTCCACCTCCAAGCATTCAAGATTACTTGGGCATTGAGGCCTTTCTTTCAGCAGGCGAGTTTGAAGAGTTATTTGGGGATTGGAGTGTTGTTTGTAGTGAAGATGCGATAATCACTGAAAGTCACCCCACCTCGGGACTATCTCATCAGCATTCAATAACTAGACTTATAGCCAAAAAAATATGACAATGCCACACTCTGAGGAAATTCAAAAAGCAAATCAAGAAGGCCGGTTAATACCGTTCGTAGGGTCTGGTTTTTCCAAACCACTTGGTTTGCCTGACTGGCGTGGGCTTATTGCTCAGGTTGCCGAGAAAGTTGGATATGAGTCTGATCTTTTTTTTCTACACGGCAGCTACCCTCAACTTTTAGAATATTTGAGCAGGTATCACCAACATGAATGGAATGAATTTGTTCATAACATGACTGTGAAATTCGATTCCGAGGATGCAGTCCAAAAACGAAAAAAATCACCTACACACATAGCTTTAACGCAGTTGAACGTTAAAACAATTTACACAACAAATTACGATACTCATATTGAGAGTTGTTTGCGTGATAGTGGTAAATGCGTACGAGAGTATGCAAGTCTTGCAGACTTTGTCCGGGCAGAAGACAAATCAATTGAATGCGAGGTAATCAAATTTCATGGAACATTGGTCGACCCTTCAACCCTTGTCTTAACGGAAAGTCAGTATTTCGATAGGATGTCATTAGAAGAGGCTGTGGATCAGCGCTTGAGGTCTGATTTATTAAGCAACAGTTTCTTATTTATGGGATATAGTTTCAACGATACCAATATTAGATACATCTGGTATAAAATAAATAAGCTGAAAAGTCTGCAGAATAGGGCTTCTGGATTTACTTTAAGACCTTCATATTTTGTCACTTTCGGTAACGAGCCTATCCAATCGGAACTTCTGAAAAAGTGGGACATAATCACGATCAATCTTGACCCTGTTGACCCCACAAATAGCCTTGCTGACTTTCTAAATCAAATAAAATGACACAACTCTATTTTAATACGGTCAACAAAAATAAAATGGCGGAAATAACTGCTATTTTTTCAGATGTTGATGTGGAAATAAAATTTTTGGAGTATGATATTCAAGAAGTATTGTCTCATGACCTGAAAACTGTGATTCAGGCAAAAGCAGCAGAAGCATACAAAGCATGTAGAGTTCCTGTCATTGTGGAGCATGGTGCATTATGTGTTGAATACTTTAATAATTTTCCTGGGGCCTTATCTAAACCAATGTGGGACTTGATGAATGCGAAAATCTGCAAATTAATTCCGCATGGAGAAACAAGAATTGCATCTGTGTATTCGGGCGTGTGTTATTGTGACGGCAAAATCAGAAAGTCCTTCATTGAAAAAACAGAAGGAACAATAGCTATTGATGGAAGGGGAACTTTAGGATTTCAATTTGATCCAATTTTTATTCCAAATGGAGCGACATTAACTTATGCTGAAATGGCACTTGATGAAAAACTAAAACATTCGCAGGCAGTAAAGGCATATAACATGTTAAAAAAAGAACTTAGACTAAGCAAAAAAAAATAAAAGATTGGAAAAGAAAAGCACAGCAGAAATCAAGGGAACAAAAGCAAAGCCATTTTTACGATGGGCAGGAGGTAAAAAATGGTTACAAAAGCATTTAAATTCATTACTACCCACATCCGGCTTTAATAATTATCATGAACCATTTTTGGGTGGAGGGGCTATGTTTTTTTCCTTACAGCCATCAAATAAAGCATTTTTATCTGATCTCAATAATGATTTGATTGCAACTTATCAGACTTTAAAAATAGATGCGTCTGAAGTAATTAAAGAGCTAAAAAAATACAAAAATGAAGAAGATTTTTATTATGAAATAAGAGATAAGAAATATAGGAACTCAGCTCGTTTGGCTGCGAAATTCATATACCTAAATCAAACTTCTTTCAATGGTATTTACAGAGTAAATCTAAGGGGCGAATATAACGTTCCATTTGGCTATCGAACAAAGGACTTTGTTGAAACGGAGAATTTACTATCAGTAAGCAAAACCTTAAAATCTGCGACAATCTTTAATGGCGATTTTGAATTGGCAACAGACAACATAAAAAAGAAGGATCTGGTTTTTTTAGACCCACCTTACACAGTTTCACACAATGACAATGGCTTCATAAAATATAACCAAAAGCTGTTTTCGTTAGAAGACCAATACAGATTGAGTAAGTTAATTGATGTCGTTAAATCGAAGGGGGCATACTACATACTAACAAATGCGGCACATGTGGCTATTGATGAAATTTTTGAGAAAGGAGACAGGAAATTAGAATTGAGTCGAGCTAATTTGATAGGAGGTACTAATGCACAACGTGGCCATACCAAAGAATTTATTTTCACTAATATTGAAAACGAATTATGACAGCAGAACAAAAAGATAAATTTTGGGAGAATATTATTTCTCCTAAAAATTTCAATAGTTTAATTAAAAATCGGACTAGTCCATTTGTCATAGAATCCGTGCCAGCCGCAAACGAGGCTGAATATATCACTGCTGGATGGACAATCGAAAAACGTTTCAAGAATAAAGTACGTGTTAAGAAAGCAAAACCGACAGATATATTGTTTGAGGATGAGGTATGGGCTACAATTGCAGAATTAGGGTTTCTGCATTTGAATAAATCCAGAAAATTCAAAGTGCCATATTCCGATGACTTGGTATCATCGCAGGACGTTGATGTAGTTGCAGCTGACAATGAAACAATTTTATTAATTCTCTGTAAAGCGACAGATGGTGAACCTAAAAGAGGAAATTTTAAAGATGTAATTGAAACTATAGGAGGGAGAAAGGAAGGGTTATTGAAAAATCTGAGAAAATTTTTTCCCGGTGCGAAGCATAAAGTGAAAATTATTTTTGCTACTAAGAACTACATTTTATCAGAACCAGACAAAGAACGATTGGATAATTTCGGCATACTACATTTTGATGAAGAAATTGTCGCCTATTATAAAGACCTAACAAAACACTTAGGGTTATCGGCCAGATTTCAGCTTCTTGGTAATTTGTTTGAAGGACAAACCATACCAGAAATGGATAATCAAATTCCTGCTATTCAAGGGCGAATGGGAGGTCATGTGTATTATTCATTTTCAATTGAACCCGAGAAACTATTAAAAATTGGTTATGTTTTACATCGAAATAAAGCTAACAAAAAATTGATGCCTACCTATCAAAGGTTAATTAAAAAAGCAAGATTAAAATCAGTACAGAGCTTTGTAGAGAATCACGGATTTTTCCCAAATTCGATAATAATAAACATCAACACTAATGGAAAGAAAGTGAGGTTTGATTTTTCTGGATTGCAATCAGAACATTCAATTTCTAAAATAGGATTGCTATACTTGCCCAAGTCCTATAGGTCTGCGTTTATTATTGATGGGCAACATAGATTATATGGTTATGCCAATTCTATCTATAAAAGTACCAACACTATCCCCGTGGTTGCGTTTATTGATCTTGATAGAAATGAGCAGGTCCGTCTTTTCATGCAGATCAATGAAAATCAAAAAGCGGTTCCAAAAAATCTTAGAAATACGTTGGATTCTGATTTGTTATGGAATTCCGATAAAATTACCGAGCAAATAAAGGCTTTAAAATTACAGATTGCGCAGGACTTAGGTGAAGAATTGTCATCGCCATTGTTTGACAGAGTTATTGTAGGTGAGAATGTCAAGACGTCTACGCGCTGCATTACTATTGATACTATAAGGCAGGGACTAGAAAGAAGCAACTTTTTTGGTGCGTTTTCTAAAAATGCGGTAAAAGCAGAAGGTACCTTTTATAAAGGTAATAACGATGATACATATAATGCCATACTTCCTTTTTTGATCGGGTGCTTTAGTTTTATCAAAGAGCAAATACCGGATGAATGGAATAAAGGTGAAAACAACAATGGATTTATTGCAATTAACGCTGGTGTTGAAAATTTAATTAGGATTTTTAGCGACATCATTGATCATCTTATTGGGGGTAATAAGCTTAATCCTAAAATTGACAAAACAGACATTGTTGTAAAAGAAGTAGCTTATTATTTAGAACCGCTTACGGAGTTCTTTAAAAAGCTCAATAACGAGGAAAAGTCCGATCTAAGAAGAAGTTACGGTACAGGAGGGAGAGTCAAGTATTGGCGGAGATTGCAGAAAGCAATTAACCAATCAAGAAAGGATTTTATTCCCGATGGTTTTAGTAAATATTGGCAGGATGAAGCAAAGGCATTTAATGAAGATTCTTTTAGAATGATAAGAGATTTGGAGACGTTCATGAAAAATGATTTTCAACAGAAATTAAAGGATGCATTTGGGAATAAATGGTTTAAAGATGGAGTGCCAAACGCAGTTCATATGGACGCAGTTACACGAGCCGCACAAAAAAATTTGGAGAATAGTGAAGAAGAAAATGAAGATTTTGAGCCTTGGGATTGCTTAAATATTATCGATTACCGAAAAATTGCTACTTATGGTAAGAACTGGAGCGAAATATTTGAGGGTTGCTATACAATGCCCGGTGAAGAGAAAATAAGAGGTGGTAAGGAGGAAAAAACCAAATGGATGCAAAAACTTGAAAAGATCAGAAACCAAAATTTTCATTCTTACAGCGTAAAGGAAGATGAGTATAATTTTCTATCTAAGCTATATAAATGGCTTATTGAAAGAAAAGGGGAAGACGATTAAATATTATAACAAATTGCAAAATGGTGGTTGATTTTTGATTGTTTGTTCTTTCATTGTTACCGCTTAAAGAGAGCGCGTTGATTTTAGTGCATTTGAAAGCTGTTTTTACTTTCTAGCATAGAATGTACTTGGCGTTTAACGACTTTTATATATATGTTTGAATTGAAAAAATCTCTTAAATATCTATTTGCTTAATGGAAAGGAAATATACTTTAGACGAATTGGTGCATTTGGCAGAAACCCAAGGGAGCTTAGAGGGTGTTAGTGGTGTTATTGTACGATTATACGAATCTGGCACACCAACAAGCTTAGATTTGCTTTTAAACCTTGCCTTGTCTGATTATGGAGGTATAACTTACAAATCAGACTATCAAATGATTTCGATCATTGGAACAGTCTATTGGGGTGCAGTTGGACTACGCAAATTGGGTGAAAGAGCAATTGCGAATAATGGGTTCAGAGCGATAACGAACGTAACCTCTTTTTTGAGCCATGTTTCAAGCAAAACACTTAACGAATTCGCATCAACGTATAGAAACTTCGAGAATGTCCAGCAGTTAGATTTATCAAGTGATAAATACTTGACAGAAGAACTTGTAAGTACTGCAAAAGAAGTATTGATCGCTTTGATCCAATCAGTAGAAAAAGAAAATACTTTCCCAATGGGGATTATTCACAACTTGGGTTGGGGAGCGAACGAAATCGCCCAAGAACATGTTTTTGCAGCATTAATGGCTAGATGGTTCAATTTTAGTCCCATTGGATTAGATAATTATCAAAAGTTAGTATCGAATTCGAAGACAACAGAATCGGAAGTTCACAATTTTCTTAAATCGGCACCATATGTCCTTGAGCCATTTCATGCTCAAATTTGGTCAAAACCAAAGTTTGGTGAAAAATTGATACCAGATTTCCTAATTAGATCAATGGACAATAATTATACGATCGTCGAAATAGAACAACCAAGTTTTTCAATAATTACAAAGTCTGGCGAACTATCGGCGAAAGCCACTCATGCAAAAAGACAAGCGCTGGATTTTAGAAATTGGGCTATCAACAATAGCTTATACGCAATCCAAACTTATAAAAATATTTATCGACCATTTTGTTTGGTGGTCATTGGTAATGAATCTACATTAAGTGCTATGCAGGCTGAAAGATTGAAACAAGAAAATGAATCTACTCAAGGTGTTCTGAAAATTGTTGGATTTGACTGGCTTTATGCTCGCGCAAAAGCTACTTTTGATAATATCGTAAAATTTGGTTTTGAAAGAAACACTTTCAAATCGGTAAGCTAATACTTATGAAATAAAGTTTTCGCAGTTAATTCATTTGAAAATGTTTTTGCTACAATTGTTTAGAAACCATGAAAATTGGCTGAGATATCGGGTAAAGCGTATGATTGCTGTTAAGCATAAAGATGTTTTCGATTCAAATTTCCAATCAGTCAAAAAACGTTGCACACAGTATTTTTTTAACAGAAATAGATGGTGGCTAATACTACTATTGGTAATTATTGCATACACAGTTGGTGTGAGTATCGATGTGAAGTATTTGAACATTCTATCGCTGTCAAATCTATCAGCCAAAATCATCATTGACCAGAGAGCAACAAATGTTGCGACTATTATTAGTATGACATTAGCAGTCGTTGGCTTTTTGATTGGCAATATAGCCATTAAAGAATCTCAGACGTATAAACTACTTTTTACAAACTCTAAGCTATATCCAATTATATACTTCACATTAAGCACGATAGGGTCACTGATGATAATCTCATTATTGCGTGATTCTGTTACTTCAGAATTTATTTATTCAAGATTGGTAATTACGGGAACATATCTTGTGATTGTTGTTTTACTGCTTATAGGGTATCTTTTTAGGACAATCATACATTTTACTGATGCAAAAAAGATACATAATTTTTTGCATTTGGAATTTATAGAAGAAGGCAAGAGGAATTTGTATACTATCCTTATTGAAAAGTATAGTAAAATCGAGTACGATAGGCTGATGAATGATAAAAGTATTAAGCGTAGGAATTTCTTTGATGATCTCGATTTCAATTTTGATGGAAGGCTGCCCTTAGAGGATAACGGCATGGCAACTGAGTTGGATGATTTGCTTGCACAGGACAAAGTATTGCTTGATGTCAATATGGTTGATATAGAATACTATATTTCACTAAAACAGAAGCAAGGTCAACTCTATTATAGCGAGTTGCAGTTAGGGCAGTTTTTTGATGCGCAATCCCAATACCTCTCATGTACGGATTCGCCAAATTCAAAGGCAGAGCAAAAATTATTGCGAAACAGTCTGGTAGTAAGAAAGAAAAATGTTGTTGATGATCCTTTCCCAATGCGAAAGTACTTTGATCAAAAACTTGAGGAATATTCACAAGAAGGCAAACACAAGAACTTAGAACCGATTCTTCAATCATACTTAGAATATTATTCCTTGCAAATGAAATGTGAAGTCAAACCATGAATGACAAATCAGACATAACGCTCGGCATTGACTCAATTGTGTTGACCGGGATTGAGAAAGCAATTGAAAGAAGCAGTAAAGAGACATTTAACATCCTCTTGGGATTCGTTAGAAATGTTTTACAACTGGCGATAAGTCACGGTACAATCAAGCACTTTCAAGAGTATATTTTTTCTCCAGCATTTATTTACGGAACATCGTATTTAAAGGCAAGACAAAATCCGGCGATTGCTTATTTACATCCGGTCTATTCAAAACAGGCCGCAGCAAACTTAAAGGAAATCATTTGGTTTGATATTGGGGTTCTTATAAGCAATTCCAAAAATATCGAGCAAAAAAAGCAGTTAAATGAGTTTTACTATTGGGCGTTTAATGGTTTTAGCAGGTTATTTTTTTTCATAGCTAACAATGGGGATGTTGCGACATTTAAAACTGCTATTCAGGAGTATAATCAGATTTTCAGTTTTCGCGAAGAAAAATATTATGAGCTTTCTCGTGCTAAGCTGGATATTGAGATGCAAAATCCTGAAGATAAAGACATACGCTTAAAGGTCTTGGATGATGAAATTGAGCTCGAAAAGAAGTTCAGTGAATATCGAAGACACGCCCTTTTAGGAGTCTATTATTGGATAGTTTTTTTGTTTTATGTTGGCAAAATAAATGCTGAGATCGCGAATGATTTGCTAAATGAAATTGCATTGCAGTATAACGATAGCAGAGAAATAATTTATGACATTCTTCAACTTAGGGATAAGTCCCCTTTGGGTTACTTTGAATGGCAGGGATGGGATTATATGGAAAGACCGTCTGGTGAAATGTACCATCCACCATATCCTAATGATTGGTTAACGATGGGTTTTGCTGCCGCACAGGTCAGAATTGACAATGCTTACTATGACTTTAGCGGTTTAGATTCTAAGCAATTGAAAAACGCTGTTTTTCTCGTTGACGCTGTGGAAAGCAACTTCAAAATTTTTCAAAGCGAATTTGAAAAATGGGCGAAACTATTGAATGTGAAAAATAAGGAGGAATTAATTAAAAGGTGCGATAATGTTCTGCATCAGCTTGTAGTTGTAAAAAGGCAGAATATTGGAAACAAAGAGCAACAAATAGCACAAGCCCCGCTAAGCCAGGAGAAAATAGATGAATTCAGAAGAGTTATTGGCGAATCATGGAAAACACAGGCTTTGGTGCGCCAAGTTTTTGAAAGAAAGAACTGTAAAGAGTTAATAACAAGTACAGAGGTAAAGCTAAAGATAATTGGGCAAAGAACTTTTTTCGAAAAAGCTAAAATGATGTTTATTGAAGGAGAATACTATCAACCGATTTACAATATTGGGCAAATTGGCGGTCAAATCGGGAGATGGGAAGATGATAACTTTTTTAACACTGCAATCGTAGGCAAGGGTGATAAGCTCACTGCGGCATCAATTTTGGTGTTGCTTGAAACTGCTCTTTCGAGTCTAAGAAAGGATAACGTAAATCCTGACATTATTTTCATGAGTCCCGAACATAGCTATCAAGATCACGAATTGTTAGCTTCTTCAAAATTTGTTTCGAGAATCAAAGGGGTAGATGCAGTTCAAGGTACGCTTGGATTCTTTGAAGATATTCCAATATACTATTCTTACAGTAATTTCTTAAATAATAGGGTTGTAGTCGCCAAGTTTAATGACGCTTTCAAAATGCGTTTTAAGACAGATGAGCGATGGTACGAAAATGAGTTGAATGTGACAGTTGCGGCGATTACGGATGAGCAAGCCGAAAAAAGGTTACGCGAAGAACCTTCGAAATGGAAGATCACAGACGATGGAAGCGAACTTAGCGACAAGGAAGCATTAATGCTCATTAAAACGTCTGTTATTATTGATCTTTGGACAGTACTGGATTTTCAAATATTGAGTAGTGATGCTTATACCGTTGGGTTTCTTAAAAAGTAACAGTTCAATCTCAAAGTTTGAACTTAGGCAAACTATCAACAGCTTCACGTTTCTTTGAGTCAATCACCTTTGTATAAATCTGAGTGGTCTTGATGTGGCGGTGGCCGAGCAGCTTACCTACTGTATAAATATCGGCACCGTTCGTTAAACTCATTGTAGCCATAGTGTGACGGGCAACGTGAAAAGTTACTTTCTTCTTTATACCAGCAGCCATTGCCCACTCTCGTAATTTCACGTTGTTCCATGCGCTATAGGTTAAATGAAATACTCTTTCTTTCTCGTCTTTACGTTCGCCTAAGAAATACAATGCTTGCTCTGACACAGGTAAATATTCGATACCGCCTGTCTTTTTCTGTTGGAACATTATCATGTCCTCCCTAACTTCCGACCATTTTAGTTTCTCTATATCACTCCAACGCAGGCCTGTAAGACAGCTAAACAAAAATGCTCTTTTTAACTGCGGATCATCACACTCGGTATTAATCAACTTTTGAACTTCCTCTGCTGTTAAATATTCTCGCTTGCTATCCTCTGATTTTACACCGATAGAAGCTTGTGCCGGATTGAAGTTTGTTAGTTTCTCTTTAAATGCTTGTTTAAGACATGCGACAACCTTATTGTAGTAAGAGAAAATAGTGTTCTTTGATAATTTTTTCTCGTTTTTAGTTTTTGTTGTTTTTAAGTAAGAGTGCCATTCACCCAGCCAATTTTCATTTACCTGTGATAACATAATATTTCCGCTCTCAAACGCTTGTAGGTGCTTTAATGTACTTTGCCAGTTCTGATAATTACTCTCGCTATCTTTTCGCTTTTCCATCTGCTTTTCAAAATAGTCAGTCAAAGGAATAGTCTTCTTGAAAGCAGGCATAAAGTCATAATCGCCGCTTGATATTTCCAGTTGCCTTTTGGAGCGGATGTTCTCTGCTAACAATTCTACATTAGCATTATGGTCACGATTAATCTTGGTAGAGCCTTTTACTAAACGAAGGTTCAAGAACTCATAGTAACGTTTGCCTTGATAGTATATGTCAAGGAACAGAGTTGTTTCACCACTTTTCAGAACTTTCCTACGAATCTTCACAATTTGATTTTGCCGGGGTGCAGCTTTCTTCTTTTTATTTTCCATTGTTGAAAATTTTATTGATGTCTTCTTTTTTGATTAGATGTTTAGTGCCGTGTTGGTATGTAGGAAGCAAGTCGCCTTTAATCCACCGAACAAAGTATTTCTGGACACACCGACTAAAGCGCATGTTTCCGTAACGCTTAAAAAGTCTTTTGCTTTTATTTCTGCTAATAGGAGGGTTGAAGTAGGTGCTGGTATTCCCTTTTTATTTGGCAAGCTTTTATGGCTATCAATGCGCTCTTGTCGCTTAATAGCTTTGTACCCTTTTTTATTGCAGGTGTGAGAACAGTAACGTGTATATAAAGTGCGAGCTGTATATAGCTTACCGCAGTATTCACAGTTTTTGACGATTTCTATCTTGCTACTCATAAAAAGTGATATTCAAATCGAAGCAAAACGGATCAAAATAGCGCAAAACGTCGCAAAATCACCCCATCATTTGCATCGACCACCATAAAAGTAACAAGAAAAGACCACTAAAGTAACACTGCAATAACAAAAAATGAGAAAGGAATGATCAAACAACATCTAAAGAATAACAAAATAAATTCTCAAGAGTATTGATTTTAGTACGTTTTACATTTTGTACTCGTATTAAATAATTGTAATAACACAGCATTTCACTTCCCGATACAAAACTTAGAAAATATATAGTCCAGTTTATCTTCAGTAGTTACCTCCCCGGTTATTTCACCAAGTGCATAGAGGCAGGTGCGGATATCGAGCGCTATAAGGTCGCTGGAGATATCATTATCTAAGCCGGTCTTAATATCGTGCAGCGAGGTGAGCACTTCTTGCAGGGCACTGTAGTGTCGTGCATTGGTAATGATAGTACCCTCCTGTTTTACTTTACCTTCAGTTACCAGGTCATATAAGGCGTCTTTCAGTTGATGTATGTTCTCTTTGTTCTTAGCAGAGATAAACAACACGTCTTTAGCAATAGGCTTAAACGTTTCCATGGCTTCGTTAATGTCAATATCATCCACCTTATTGCCGACCAATAAATATTTAATACCAGCAGCTTCGAAAGTCCCTTTTTGTTCCAGTACCCGCTCACTTTCGACTTTCGACTTTTGACTTTCGACCAAGTCAAACAAATACACCACCACATCAGCCTTATTCATGGCCGCCACGCTTCTTTCTATCCCTTGCAGCTCTATAACGTCTGTGCTATGCTCCCTTATACCGGCAGTATCTATAAGCCGGAAGAGAAGCCCGTTGATATTGAGCACCTCTTCTATGGTGTCGCGGGTAGTGCCTGCTATATCGCTTACTATGGCCCGCTCTTCATTCAGCAGTGCATTGAGCAGCGTGCTTTTACCCGCATTGGGCCTGCCTATTATGGCTACACTCACCCCATTCTTTATCACGTTACCCAGCCTGAAAGAGTCCAGCAGTTGTTGCGTAGCTATGGTCAGCCGCTGTATCAGCTCATAAAATTTTGTACGGTCCGCAAACTCCACATCTTCCTGGCTAAAGTCTAGCTCCAGCTCTATCAGCGCGCTAAACTGTATCAGTTGCTCACGCATCTCTTTCAGATCTTCGCTGAAGCCGCCACGCAGGTTATGTATCGCTGCCTTATGCGCTGCCCCACTTTGGCTGGCTATCAGGTCTGCCACGGCCTCTGCCTGTGTCAGGTCCAGCTTGCCTTTCAGGAATGCCCGGAGGGTAAATTCTCCAGGTTGGGCCATCCTCGCTCCGTGCTCTATACACAAGTTAAGTACCTGCTCCAGCACATAATCCGACCCATGACAGCTTATCTCTGTCACATCCTCACCGGTATAACTTTTAGGCCCTTTATACAGGCTTACTACTACCTCATCTATTATCTTATCGCCGTCTTTGATCTTGCCAAAGTGCAGCGTATGGCTTTGTTGTTTCGTAAGGTCCTTACCTGCAAATAGGGTATTCGTTATCGTTATAGCATCACTGCCGCTAAGGCGTATTATGCCTATAGCCCCTTCTCCTGGCGGAGTGGCAATAGCTACTATGGTATCATTAAGATTAAACATGGAGCGCAAAAGTAAATACTATTAGGCGATTCATTTATTATTGTCAATTTTGCACCATTATGAGAGCAATTATCCAGCGGGTCTCTACCGCAAGCGTCACCATAGATGCCGATGAAAAAGCGGCCATAGGCAAGGGTTTTATGATCTTATTAGGAATAGAAACAGAAGATGCCACTGAAGATGTAAGCTGGCTATGTGGCAAAATAGCACAGTTAAGGGTGTTTGCCGACGACCAGGGCATGATGAATAAAGACATCAAAGAGATCAACGGCGATATACTGCTGGTCAGCCAGTTTACCCTGCATGCATCTTATAAAAAGGGCAATAGGCCGTCATTCATAAAGGCTGCCCGGCCAGAACAAGCTATACCACTATACGAAGCTTTTATTGCCGACCTCTCCGAAAAGATAGGGCGCCCTATAGTTACAGGCACTTTTGGCGCAGATATGAAGGTGGCCCTGGTAAACGATGGCCCCGTGACCATTATTATGGATAGCAGAAACAGGGAGTAAAACCCCTGACCCCTAAAGGGGAACCTGCTATTTAGCTGCAGTTAAGACATTGAGCTTTTGAAGCTATATTTGGGTAAATTATTTTTAACAAATATCAAACTCCTACGAAACGAGGGGAAGCCCCTTTTAGGGGTTTGAGGTTAGAGTTATGGAATTCAACGACGAATACTTTATGCGACAGGCACTGCAACAGGCCAGGCAGGCTTATGACGCAGGCGAAGTGCCCGTGGGCGCAGTGGTAGTGTGGGACAACAAGATCATAGCCCGCGGGCACAACCAGGTGGAACAGCTTAACGACAGCACGGCCCATGCCGAGATGATAGCGCTTACCGCAGCATTCAATACGCTGGGCAGCAAATACCTGCCTGAGGCTGCACTTTATGTAACAGTAGAGCCCTGCCTTATGTGCTGTGGGGCCATGTACTGGTCTAAGCTGGCGCGTATAGTGTATGGCGCCGAAGATGTGAAAAACGGCTACCGCAAAACCACTGGCGACAACTGGCCTTTTCACCAAAAGGCCGAACTGACAAAAGGAATAATGGCCGATGAGTGTGCCCAACTGATGAAGGACTTTTTTGTACAGAGAAGGTAAACTCCTGAACCCCTAAAGGGGAACCATCTATTAAGCTTTGCTAGGAACCTTGAACAATAGGACAAGATTCAACTTTAAATTATGGGCATGATTGTGTTTAACTGGCATAAAATAGACGCGGTTTCTTTTCCATCTCTTCCTGAAGGTAAAATGATTGAAACATTTGTATCTGGCAAACGTATTGGCTTGATCAAACGCAATAGCGCTGTTTATGCGTTTACCGCTGCATGCCCACATGCCGGCGCACCGCTGTGCGATGGCTGGATAGATGGCATGGGTCGCATAGTATGCCCTGATCATAAATACCGCTTCGACCCTGCGAATGGCCGCAATACTACTGGCGAAGGTTATAAGTTATTTACTTATCCGGTGGAGATTAAAGAGGACGATATCTATATAGGTTTTTTGCCTTAGCTTTATTGGGCAACACCACTTTTTGGTTTTAACCTTTAACTTTTGACTTATGTTCCACCCGCCATTCTTAAAGCCAAGTTCTGTAATAGGTATTACTGCACCAGCTGCGGGCCCTGTTATCGGTATTACCTGCCCGTCGGGCTATGTGTCTGATGAGCGCGTAGCGGGCGCCATTCCTATATTAGAGCGCTGGGGATTTAAGGTAAAAGTGGGTGCCACTGTGGGTACACAGCACAATTACTTTTCCGGCACCGATGATGAGCGCCTTGCAGACCTGCAGGCCATGCTAGACGACCCGAATATCAATGCCATACTCATGGGCCGTGGCGGCTATGGCATGAGCCGCATTATTGACCGCCTCGATTTTACAGCCTTCCTGAAAAACCCCAAATGGATATGTGGCTTCAGCGATATAGTGGTGCTGCATAATCACCTGCAGTCCCGCTACGAAATGCCGTCCCTGCATAGCCCTATGTGCGGGGCCTTTAAGCCAGAAACGGAGCACGAGGCATATCTAAACACCTTCCATGCAGCGCTTACGGGAGAATCTATAATGTACCATATAGACCCATCGCCACGCAACAGGCCGGGAACGGCAAAGGCAATCCTGACCGGCGGCAACCTTGCTATACTCGCCCACCTTACCGGCTCTGCATCAGAGGTGAATACCGAAGACAAGATCCTTTTTATTGAGGACATAGGCGAATACCTGTATAATGCCGACCGTATGCTCATGAACCTGAAAAGGGCCGGTAAGTTTGACCACCTGAAAGGCCTGATAGTAGGCGGCTTTACCGATATGCAGGATACCGAGCGGCCTTTCGGGCAAACCATTGAAGAGATAATATGGGATAAGGTGAAAGAATATGACTACCCGGTATGTTTCAATTTCCCCTGCGGCCACCAGGATATTAATTATACGCTAACCCTGGGCGTAGAGCACAAGCTGGCAGTAACCAATAATGGCGTGATACTGGAGCTGAAGCGGGAAAACTAACCCACCTGTTCTTTCCAGCTATTCATACCGCCCGATAGATTGATAAGATTGTGAAACCCCAATGTTTCCAGCCGCTGTATGGCCAGCACACTGCGTATGCCCTTTTCGCAATAGAGCACTACGTCTTTATCTTTAGGCAGCTCATTCGTTCTGCCTATAAGATCACCAAGTGGTATGTGCCTGCCGCCGATGTTATAGCGCTCACGTTCCCAGTCCTCTCTTATATCTATCAGCACAAAATCTTTACCGCTGGCTATCCATTTTTTCAGTTCAGTAGGGGTTACTTGTTTCATAGTTTGGATACTATTCATTTTTCTCTATTATTTTCTCAGCCAGCACTTCATCGTCCACGCCATCGGGTATAAAAAACAATATAGGCGCTACCGCAAAACATGCATAAGCCGCATATAAAGACCAGAACGAAGCAGGTATAGAAATAAGATAGGCTGCCATGCCTATATAGTTCTTTACTATCGCCCGCCTGTTTGCCTTGTTTACCGATGTATTTAGTGCGTGCTCTTCTTCCATGAAGAAAAAGTTGTGCCGTATAGCATACCTGCGCAGCAGCATAAAGGCAAACGACGACATAAATAATACTATGCCGTATATAGCAGCAGAATAAGACAGATCGGGGGCAGCGCCCAATAGGTTGGTAGGGAATGGTATGAGGCTAAGCCAAAAAAGCAGGTGCAGGTTCAGCCACAGGAATTTCTCATCCGCCTTCCTGATCATGTGGAATAGGTGGTGATGATTGAGCCACATAATGCCCAGCACCGTAAAACTAAACAGGTACGCTACAAGTTGGGGAGATAACACCAGTAGTTCCTTCAGCTCACGCTTGTTAGACAGGTGCATGATGTTATCAGGCAGCTTTATGTCAAACACCATTATGGTTATAGCTATAGATATAACACAGTCGCTAAATGCCTCTACACGATTGGTAGCTATATTCATATTTGGCTATATGGGTTACACTAAAGTTAGTATAAACAATACAGAACAAAACTATGCCGGGTCGGTCAGCGCCTGCCACAGCATATCTTTCAGTTCTACAAGCCCCTGGTTAGCAGCAGATGATATGAAAATGTGGGGAATGCCCTCTGGCAGTGTTTCTGCTATGGCATTTTTTAGTTCATCGTCCAGCATGTCACTCTTGCTGATGGCAATAATTATCTTTTTTTGCAACAGCTCGGGGTTATACTGCTCCAGCTCATTAAGCAGTATGTCAAATTCAGCAGCATGGTCGTTACTGTCTGCCGGTATCAGGAACAGCAATACGGAGTTTCGCTCTATATGCCTCAGGAAACGATGCCCTAATCCTTTACCTTCAGCCGCACCCTCAATAATGCCCGGCAGGTCTGCCATGGCAAAAGATTTGTTGTCCCGGTAAGATACTATACCCAACTGGGGAGTAAGGGTAGTAAATGCGTAGTTGGCTATCTTAGGCTTAGCAGCGCTCACTACAGATAACAGGGTAGATTTACCGGCATTAGGAAAGCCTACCAGGCCCACATCGGCCAGTATCTTTAGCTCCAGCACCTTCCAGCCTTCAGAGCCCATTTCACCCGGCTGGGCGTATTGCGGGGTTTGGTTGGTTGCAGTGGCAAAGTTTGCATTACCCAGCCCGCCACGGCCGCCTTTTATCCATGTTACCTCCTGGCCATCTTCCAGTATCTCTACTTCTTCCTCACCGGTTTCCACGTCTCTTGCCACGGTGCCCAGCGGCACTTCCAGTATTATATCGGCGCCATCGTGCCCGGTAGAGTTATTCTTCAGGCCGTTCTCGCCGTCTTTTGCCAGCACGTTTTTATAATAGCGCATGTGTAGCAGCGTCCACAGTTGGGCATTGCCCCTGAGTATGATATGGCCGCCACGGCCGCCATTGCCCCCGTCAGGGCCAGCCATTGAATCAAACTTATTGCGCTCGAAGTGAGCACTGCCTGCACCGCCCTTACCCGACCGGGTGAATATCCGTATATGATCTACAAAATTTCCTCTCTCCACTATATAATTATTTCTCCTGCTTTAATAGAATCATGAATACTGCTGCGTACAGGTAGCTTTTGGCGCTGCGAATCGCAGATACTTCCAGGCTTTAACTTTTAACCTTTAACTTAACTAAGCTACTGGCAAAAGGTACTTGGTTACGTGCTTAGATAACGTCTTAAACGTTTCCGGTATGGTATGGTTGCCCACCACACGCTCTAACTTGCCCTGCTCATCGTAGTAGCTGGCTACGGGTTGCGTTTTCTGGTGGTATTCTTTTATGCGTTTGGTGATCACTTCTTCCGTATCATCGCTACGGCCAGAGGTTTCGCCCCTGCCTATAAGCCTCTTTATCAGCTCCGGCTCCGGCACTTCCAGCGCCAGCACCAGGTTTATTTTAGTGCCTTTAAATTCCAGCAGCTTATCCAGCGCTTCGGCCTGCGGGCGTGTACGCGGAAAACCATCAAATATAAATCCGCGGGCATCGGGCATGTCGTCTATTTTTCCGCTTATCATGCCTATCACCACTTCATCTGGCACCAGCAAACCCTGGTCCATATATTTTTTAGCCTCTGTTCCCAGTGGGGTGTGCCTCGTTACTTCATCGCGCAGGAGGTCGCCGGTAGAAATGTGCTGTAGTTTATACGTCTTTACTATATTTTCTGATTGTGTGCCTTTACCACTGCCAGGAGGGCCGAATAACACTAAATTAAACATGTACAAGAAATTGTTGTGCAGCGCAAAAATAACCATACTTGTGAAATAGTAAGAAACTATTTAGTTAACGCACCCATGTTTGCCTGCCTATAATTGTTATTAACCTGTCAAACAGCTTAATGTAAGCGTTTAAATATATACTTCGATATTTAAATAGATTTGATAACACCTGGCTCTGCCAATATTCGTATGCATCGCAGATGCCTATTTCTCAAACAACATCTTTTTAATGCCCTCATCCATCAACCGGTGATGTCCCGGTTCTATCTTTTCTATTGTCACTCCACCAATAGAATATCTTATCAATCGCAAAGTAGGATATCCCACCGCTGCGGTCATCTTTCTTACCTGCCTGTTTTTTCCTTCAGTAAGTGTAAGTGCTATCCACGATGTCGGAATATTTTTCCGGAAACGTATAGGCGGGTTTCTTTCCGATACAACTGGCGCATCTAAAATTTTCGCTGTTGCTTTTTTAGTGCGGTATTGTTTACTGTCTACATTTATTAGCACACCTTGCTCCAATTGTTGCAGTGCTTCTTTAGTCAACTCACCTTCCACCTGCACCCAATAAGTTCGCGGATGCGCAAATGATGGATCGAGCAATTGATGTGTGAGTAGTTTATCATCAGTGAGCAACAGCAATCCTTCACTATCAAAATCAAGACGGCCTACGGGATAAATATTTTTGGGCAGCTGCGGAAAAAAATCGGCTAACGTTTTTTTATCACCCTCTTTCGAAAATTGAGAGAGCACCTGGTAGGGCTTGTGAAAAATATAATACTGCTGCATAAAAAATCGTGTTGTCTGAAAGCCGCGCCTGTAAAGGGTTGTAGAGGGCACAAAAAAAGTCCGGCGAGGTTGTGGGCTGCCGGACTCTATAAAGGATGGGTTAGTAAGTACAATCCTTACACAATATTAAAAAGAATTTCTTCCATAAAAAAAATATTTGCAAAAAAATTTCAGAATACTAAAAAGATATTGACAGCTTATCCACAAAAACCCCTGAACCCCTAAAGGGGAACCATGCATTAAGCATCGTGCTTGCTCTCTGCTTCAGTTAAAAATTTAGCGATGCTATTTTTGGTATACTGTAAAAAAAATAGAACTGCTCAATGAAGAAATGAAGATGATGATTTTTAAATCAGCCAAATCTTGGTTCCCCTTTAGGGGTCAGGGGTGAGGTCCGCACTGGCGTTACCAATCCTTCTGCATCTTCACGGGCACTCCTTTTTCTTTCTTCATTTTGTCCTGCAGTTTCCTTTCTTCTTGTTGCAGTGCGTTCAGCAATTGATCGGCTTGCTGCTGAGAAAGCTTGCTGGGCTGGCCTTGCGGGTGTTGGTCTTCTTTATCTTTCTCACCTTTGTCTTTATCGTCTTTGTTATCTTTATCCTGCTTGTTCTTGTCCTGGTCTTTATTCTTCTGGTTCTGCTTGTCTTTATCTTTCTGGTCTTTGTTCTGTTTATTTTGCTTGTCCTGTTTCTTGTCTTTGCTCTGCTGGTCTTGTTTCTTCATCATCTGCTCTGCATACGACAGGTTATACTTAGCATCTACATCCTGTGGATTATTGCGCAGGGTTTGCTTATACGCATTAGCAGCATCTTCCCATTTTTGCTGAGACATGTAGGTGTTACCTATGTTGTAATCCACAGCAGCCTTCGATGGTTTATCTTTTGCCAGCTTCTCAGTAGCGGCCAATACTTTTCTCGATGAGTCGTATTGCTTCTGCTGGTACAGCGAATTGCCGAGGTTAAAATATCCCGGTGTGTTATTAGGATCTCTGGATATCGCCTTGGCATAGTCAGCGGCAGCAGCTTTATAGTCTTGCTGCTCATAAAATTTATTACCCTGCTGCAAATACCTGCTCGTTTGCCCGAAAGCTGCGTTACTCACCAGTATCATTAACAGTACAAGCACAGCAGCAGGCAATGCCCCTTTAGTATTCTTGACCTTCTTCTTATCAGTACCCGGCAGCAGCCACTCTATAAGCAACGCCAGGAAGCCGGCAAAAAGGAAATACTGATAGTAGCTGGTAAAGTCGGTAAACACTACCGAGCCAAGGCTCTTTTGTTCCATACCTTCCAGTTCCCCCTCTATCTTCGTAGCTACATCATCTGTATTTTGCAGCAGGCTATAGGTGCCGTGCCCTGCACCAGCTATCGCCCGCATCTCTTCTTCATTCAGCTTGCTCACTATCGGGTTACCATTCTCATCCAGCTTTACCGACTTTGTTTCGGGGTCATACAGCGTAGTTCCCTGTGGCGATCCTATGCCTATGGTATGAACGATCACTCCTGCATCTGCCGCTTCGCGCGTCTTTTGTATAGCGGTCTCGTCATGGTCTTCGCCATCAGATATAATGATGAGCGATTTAAACTTGCGTTCGTTCTTGGTATACGATTGCATCGCCATATCTATTGCATCGCCTATCACGGTGCCCTGGGTAGGTACCATATCCGGCGTTACGGTTTGCAGCAGCATTTTTACTGCGCTGTAATCTATAGTCAGGGGTACTTGCAAATACGCCTTGCCTGCAAATACCACCAGCGCCACCCGGTCGTTGTGCATTTTATCGGTCAGGCTCATGATGAATTGCTTGGCGCGCGTCAGCCTGTCGGGCGATATATCTTTTGCCAGCATGCTCTTGCTCACGTCGAGCGCCACCACTACGTCTATACCCTTCCGCTGCACCTTCTCGCTCTTATCGCCCATCCTCAGGTTTGCCCAGCCAATAATAATAGCAGACAAAGCAAACGTCATTAAAATGAACCGCGTGGCATTTCTGCCGGGTATAAAGCCACGTATCTGCTCGTTTACCAGCGTTTCATCGCCTAGCTTTTGCAGCTTCCGTTTTCTCCAGTATACTACGCTTATAAATAACACCACCAGCAATGGCACTACGCCAAGCGCATACAAATGGTTTATGTGCTGAAATTGAAACATAATTGATGCGCAAATTTAATCGGCTATGGCAGTAATACAATAATAAAGGAATGTGATTTTGAATTTCTTTAACACATTGCATCTATGAAAATTGCAGAATGGAACGCTTTTATGACTTTACGTCGTCCTCTTTTACCTGCAGGGCAGGCTTTTTTTCGGTTTCTTCCACCCCTATCAGCAGCGCCCAGGCTTCCAGGCCTTCTACCCGCTCACATACAAGCTTTATGATGCCGGTAATAGGTATAAACAGGAACATTCCGGGAATACCCCATACAAACTCACCCACTATCACCGCTATAATGGTAATAAACGGGTTCATCTTTACCCTGCCGCCTACAATGCGCGGGAATAATATATTAGAATCGAGCAGGTGTACTATAAATAGCCCTATACCTACTTCCAGCGCCATAGGTCCGGAACTGTTGGCAAACGTGACCAGCATACCTATAACTATAGAGGTATAAATGCCCAGGTAAGGAATAATATTGAGCACAGCGGCCATCACGCCCAGCAGCAGCGCATACTTTATGCCCATGATCAGGAACATGGAGCAGTTAACAATACTTATCAGCACCATCTCTATCACCAGGCCCACCACGTAGGAGTTGATCATGCTCTTAGTCTCCATGATCACTTCCTTTACCTTGTCCTGATGGCCTTTCTTAAACAGTTGCAGCACAAACTGCATCAGCATTTTGCGGTGATATAAAATGAAGAAAGTAAAGATCAGAACAAATACCGTGAGCAGTAAAATACCGGTAACAGATACAAAAAGGTTACTTACTGACTGCGCCGCAGACCCCATAAAACCGTTTATAGACTTATTGATATAGGCGGTCTGCTGCGAGTTGTTGACATGGAACTTATAAGCAAACCAGTGCTGCAGATCGCCAAACATCTCCTGGAACCTTTTCTTCAGCAACGGAAAATCATCGGAGAAGCCAATGATCTGTATGGCAAGGAAATAAACGAACCCCAGCATAGCCGAAATAAATAGCATCACCGATAACATAGCTGACCCTGTGCGGCCAAGGCGCAGCTTGTTTTCAAAAAACTTATTGAGTGGGTACAGCAATATGGCTATCAGCAACCCAAACACCAGAGGGATGAATATATTACTAGCCTCTCGCAGTATTAAATACAGCAATACCACTGCCAGTAATATAAGCGCTACTCTTGCATAAAAGGGGAACTTGACTTTATCCATGATATATTTTATAACCTATTTATATCAAACCTAATAGAATTATGCCACAGCGCAAAACTATGGGGATGTTATTTGCCGGTGCATAAATATTTCTGGTGCAATAGCCTGTAGTTATAGCCTTTTTCTTTTACTTTGTTTAAAAGAAAGGTGCCGGTGCTGAAACGTTTTTTTAAGAAGGGGCTAATAGAAGCAGGTTGCGATGAGGCAGGTAGGGGTTGCCTGGCAGGCCCGGTCTTCGCGGCATCTGTTATCCTGCCCGAAGGTTTCCGCCATACACTGCTCAACGACAGCAAGCAGGTGACTGAAGAAGACCGCAACAAACTAAGACCTATAATAGAGCGCAAAGCCATAGCATGGGCCGTAGCAATGGTAGACCATGAGGAAATAGACCGCATCAATATACTCAAAGCTTCCTTCAAGGCTATGCACCTGGCCATAGACCAGCTAGCTACCCGGCCTGACCTGTTGCTTATAGACGGGCATATGTTCTCTCCTTACTTCGGTATAGTGCACCAGTGCGTAATACAGGGCGATGCCATATACACTGCCATAGCTGCAGCAAGCATACTGGCAAAAACCCACCGCGACGAATACATGCTGCGCATGCACGAAGAATATCCCCACTACGGCTGGAACGATAATAAAGGTTATGGCACAGCCCATCACCGCAGGCAGATCAATGAGCATGGCATATCACCGTACCATCGCAAAACTTTTGGTATCTGCAATGAATTCGCAGCAAAAGAACAATTAGCCGCCAGTGATGTACCAGCTTAATAAGATATGAGAAGCAGGCCTAGCCTATTAATCTTCAGAAGAGCGCCCTTTGATAACACCTATGATCACGATAATTACAACTAACCCAACAAAAAACAGCATACGATCGGTTTTGAAATAACAAGATACTTATTTTTTATTAGCCTCCTAATTTTGCGGAAACTACCGATCATATAATCCGTAAATTTGGTAATGCCGCCAGTTGCAAAAACTATCATCAAAAAAGTAACCGCCACCAGTGCCATAGATGCCGAAGACCTGCTGGCCGCAGAAGAGCCGCTGGAAATAAAGCTGGCGTATGGCCCAGCCAATAAAAGGACGCAAAAAAGCATCTCCGTGACCATGCGCACCCCTGGCAACGACGGGGAACTGGCAACCGGCTTTCTATATACCGAAGGTATCATTACCTCCGCTGCCGATATAGTTTCATTTGAATACACCGGCACCAATAACGAAAATGTAGTGCGCCTGTCGCTAAACGATAGTGTAATGCCTGATACCGGCAAGTTGGAGCGGCACTTTTATACCACTTCCAGTTGTGGCGTGTGCGGTAAAGCATCTATAGAAGCCGTGCGGATAGCCTGCAATATCCCGGACAGGCCAGATAGCCTGCGGCTTCCTGCATCCCTTATTTACCTGTTGCCCGATATGCTCCGCAAACAGCAGGAAGTCTTTGAAAATACTGGTGGCCTCCATGCCTGCGCATTATTTGATACCAATGGCGCCTTACTGCTATCGCGGGAAGATGTGGGCAGGCATAATGCGCTGGACAAACTGATAGGCGCTGCGCTTATAGAAGATATACTGCCATTAGATAAACATATTCTACTCCTCAGCGGCCGTGCCAGCTTTGAGCTGATACAAAAGGCGGTGATGGCGGGGATAAAGATAGTGGCTGCAGTAGGTGCTCCATCGAGCCTGGCAGCGGAGATGGCGGAGGAATGGGGCATGACGCTGATAGGCTTTCTGCGGGGCGAACGGTTCAATATTTACTCCGGTGCCGAAAGAATATTAGTTTAGCAGCATGAAGATCAGGATAAAGGGCAACTCTATCCGTATACGGCTCACCCGCACCGAGATAGATAATTTTGGCAGCCACGGCTACCTTGAAGAGCATACCGAATTTAGCAACGGGTCATTTATCTATGCCCTCCAAAGCAGGGACGGTATCGACAATCTGTCGGCAACACTTGCGGATGGCAAGGTAACGGTGATAGTACCCTCTACCATTACCAAAGAATGGACGACCACAGAAACCGTAGGCTACCAGCACAATATGGACATTAGCGACGGCAAACAACTATTCCTGCTGATAGAAAAAGACTTCAAGTGCATAGACGCTCCCGCTCACGAAGACCAGTCTGATAATTTTGAGCACCCCACTAACGTTTGCTAATTAATTATATATCATTATTTATTATTTTAAAATAAAAGCCGCTACTGGCTTGCATTTAAGGGCTGTTTTCGGGGAGGACTACGGTATATTTTCTTGCCTTGACTTTGCCCTGATCTGCTAACAGACTTTGTACCTTTTTATTTGTGTCGGCAAGGAAAACATTGGGGAGGAAGAGCCTATTTATCATATAGCATTATTTACTGCCCGAAAAATGGAAGCCTTTCCAGGCTTGGCTTTTAGGGCGTTTTTCGGGGAGGAGGAGGGTATATTTTCTTGCCCTGGTTTTGCTATAATTTGTCGGTTTATCATTATTCAGTTTTGGTTTTATGAACATTGCTTTTACTAATGATCATGTGATGTTGAGGTTGAGGCATAGGAATACTAACCCGCTCAACAGCAGTTTTGAAGAGTATAAAACAAAGGTAGAAGGTATTAATGCGAGTGGAAAATATGTTACGGCTCTTAAGTTTGAAAATAAAGAAGTGGTAACGTTCCTTATATATACCTACGCCCTATTTCGCCAATAACCGGCTATCCACCTTCTCTTTTACCGGAAGCGATATGATAAACGTAGTACCCTCGCCCACGGTGCTGGTGGCGTTAATGGAGCCGCCATGCTGCTCTACTATTTTTTTGCAGATAGAGAGGCCTATGCCTGTGCCTTCAAATTTGTCGTAACTGTTCAGCCGCTTGAAGAGTGTAAAGATGTCATCGGCATATTTCTGTTCAAAGCCTATGCCGTTGTCCTTTACATAGATGTTGTAATAATCATCCTGGTACAATTCATTCCTGATGCCGGGCATATGCATGCCCTTTATTTTCTCGGCATAGATCTCTATTTCGGGCGCATTGTCATCTTTAGAAAACTTAAGAGAATTGATCACCAGGTTTTGAAACAACTGCCTGAACTGGCTGGGGACGATCTTCAATACCGGCAACTGGCCAATATTTACCACGGCATTCTTCTGCTGTATTGATATCTCCAGGTCTGATAAAATACCTTCCAGCAGCGTTTGCAGGTCTGTCTCCTCATAAGCATCAGAGTTGGCAGACGAGCGGGAAAAGCTCAGTATGTTCTTAATAAGCACACGCATGCGTTCAGAAGCCTTCATTATCCTTTCCACAAAATCATTACCTTCTTCCTTTAGTATTGTTCCATACCTGGCGGATAGCTGGTCGCTGAAAATAATGATCTTGCGCAGCGGTTCCTGGAGGTCGTGCGAGGCTACGTAGGCAAACCGTTCCAGCTCTTCATTGGTAGCTTTAAGCCGGTTGATATTCTCCATCAGCTGCTTATTCAGCGAGGTTATTTTGGCTTCAGAATTGATGCGCTCTTTAATTTCCCGTTCCAGCTGCCGGTTGGCGGCAGCCATCCGCTGTTCCTGCGCCAGCAGCTGGTGATTTTTCCGGTACAGCTCTACAAACACTGCTACCTTTGCCCGCAGCAATTCAGGGTTTATGGGCTTGTAGATATAATCCACGCCGCCCATCTGGTAGCCTTTAAACACACTCTCATCGCCATAGTCGTTGGCGGTAATAAATATGATAGGGATATGCTTCAGCTTATCCCTATCATAAATCATTGTTGCGGTATCAAACCCGTTAAGATCGGGCATCTGCACATCCATCAGGATGAGTGTAAAATCATCTTCTTTCAAAAGGGTTCTCAGCGCCGCCCTGCCCGAATTCGCCTTCCTGATGGTATAGCCATCCTGCTCCAGTATGGTTTCGATAGAGAAAAGGTTGTCTTCCCGGTCGTCTACTACCAGTATTTTTATATCGGGCCTTGCGGGTAAAATAATTTCTGTTGCGTCCGCCATTCTCTACAATATTATTTGTACATCCATACTCTCATTAACGATAATAACTGGTCTATTTTCACCGGTTTGGTAATATAGTCTGATGCGCCTGCTTCTATACACTTCTCGCGGTCGCCCTTCATCGCTTTCGCTGTCACTGCTATTATAGGCAGGTGGCTATTGGTGTGCTCCCTGCGTATCTTCTGCGTGGTCTCGTAGCCATCCATTTCCGGCATCATTATATCCATCAGCACCATGTCTATACCGGGGTTCTCATTGAGGATGTTTATAGCATCCTGCCCGCTCTCTGCCGTTATGGTGTTGATGTTATATTTCTCAAATGCCGTGGTCAGTGCAAACAGGTTGCGCACATCATCGTCCACCACCAGCACCTTCTTGCTTGCCAGCACATCTTCTTTCAGCCTCAGGTTCTCTATTATCTTTCTCTTCTCCGGCAGCAGGTCTTTATGGTTCAGGTGCAGGTGCATGACGGTTTCTTCCAGCAGTAGTTCCAGGGAGTTAACACTCTTCAGCAATACCCTGTTGGCATACTGTTTAAGCTGCGTTTTCTCTTTAGGTGAAAAGTCTTTAGCGGAATAAACGATCACCGGCATCATAGCCGTTTTCTTATGAACATTTATCTCCATCACAAAATCGAGGCCCGCAATGTCCGGCAGCATATAATCCACGATCACACAATCGAAATTCTGTTCCTTGATCAGGTCCAGCGCTTCTTTACCTGTAGATGCAATGCTGATGTTTATCAGCTCACCATTTTCCAGCTCTTTAACTATCTGGGAGCAGTCTATCTCATTATCTTCTACCACCAATAAACTCTTCTCTACCCTGCTGCCAAAGTCTACAATATCATTGTACAGCACAGACAGCGCTTCATTTTTCAATGGCTTCAAATGAAAACTTCTTGCACCGCGCTTGATAGCAAGGATCCTGTTTTCCTCCCCTGATATAAGATGAACAGGTATATGCCTGAAATTCATATCGTTCTTAAAGAGGTCCAGTATCTTCCATCCGCTGGCATCCGGCAACTTCACGTCAAGTGTTACGGCGCTTGGGTTATATTTATTGGTGAGCTCAAACACCTCGCCGAAGTTTGTAGCCACGATAGCTTTGAGGCTCATCTCATGCGCCTTGTCTATCATTATCTTGGCAAACCGCAGGTCATCCTCTACTACCAGTACCACCTTGTCGCTTGGCGCTATATTGTTCCGGTCGTCGCCGGCGCTGTTAATGATCTCATTC
>Ga0206843_10007_pt1 | contig 83429 bp, 77 predicted proteins | sample Alteio_BWOrgCont_21_FD_152869 | JGI IMG/M metagenome (GOLD analysis project Ga0206843, IMG submission 152869) | Enriched cells from forest soil in Barre Woods Harvard Forest LTER site, Petersham, Massachusetts, United States -... | ecosystem: Environmental > Terrestrial > Soil > Temperate forest >...
GAGCCATACTTGATCAAAAGGACGACGTATTTATAAGAGAATTTGCTCGTAACGTACTAATTGTGCCAGACAACAAAAATCTTGCTGACTTACTACCAGAATTTCAGAAAAGTAAAACCCATGTGGCTATCGTTGTGAATGAGCACGGTACTACGGTGGGCATGGTTACTTTAGAAGACTTGGTAGAAGAGCTGGTTGGTGAAATAGCAGACGAATACGACGTAGTAAAAGAGATGATCAAAATTGAAGCAGATGGCTCTCTTCTTGTTGATGCCAAACTAAGTCTCGAAGAAGCCAATGAAAAATTAGGGCTTAAAATTGAGAATGACGAGTTTAATACTCTAGGTGGTCATGTTTTTGGCTTATTGGGTAGAGAACCAAAACCAGGGGATGAAGTGACTGAAGCTGGCTACATTCTGCGCATTGTGGAATCCGATAGACACCGCATCATTAAGTTGCGTTTGATTAGATTAGAAGAAAAAGAAAAGTCAAAAGGCAGTCAGAATAATAACGGTAAAACTAGTGGAAAGAAAGCAAAAGATTCCGCTTCTTCATCTTCTGAAACAACTGGTTAACATTAGATTATGCAGAATTTTCAATGATTGAGAATGGTCTTCGACAAAGAGCCTCGGGCTTTCCGGCCAGAAAACAATTGGGGCAGAATTTTCTAGTCAATAAAGAAGTACTAAGCAAAATTACAGAACAATTGCATTTAGAGTCAGAAGACAGTGTATTGGAAATAGGACCTGGGCTGGGTTTTCTTTCGGAATTATTGGTATCGCAATGTAAGAAAGTTACAGCTGTCGAGCTGGATCAATACTGTATCGATGCACTTAAAAAGCTATCTCTAACCAACTTAGAAATAATCAAGGGAGATTTTTTACAGATTGATTTAAATACGGTGATCGATAGTCCAACCAAAATTGTCGGCAATATTCCTTATAACATCACTACTCCCATCATAAGCAAACTGCTAGGAGAGATTGGGGAACCTACTACCTGGCTCCCTAACATAAAATCTATTGTTTTGACGGTACAGCGTGAGTTAGCCAACCGGTTGATAGCCCGTCCAGGCAAGAAGGACTATAGTCAAATTACTTTACTGATGAATTATTACGGCACTGCAGAAGTGCTTTTTGCAATTGGACCAGAAAATTTTTCCCCACCGCCACAAGTGCACTCGGCAGTAGTACAACTTATTCCTCATGATAAAATCCGGGTTATTTGTAATAATCATAAATTACTGAGAAGAGTTATAAAGCTAGGTTTTGCTAGCCGTCGTAAAATGCTAAAAAATACCCTTCGATTATTAGGATTAAGTGATGACCAATTGGCTAAAACCTTTAAGGAGTTAAACTTTGACCCTCAAATAAGGGCGGAGTCACTTAGTCTCCAACAATTTGCCGATCTAACTGATGCTATAGAGAAAACGCAAAAATTATTTTAATTTATTAGGTAATTAAATGACTACCATTTCAAGATCACAAGACAAGAATAGTATGCCATTAAATATAGTATCAGTATTTGCTCCGGCGAAAATCAATCTCTATTTTGATATTTTGAGCAAGAGGGCTGATGGTTACCATGAAATTCTAACTTTATTTCAAGCATTAGATCTACACGATACCCTAACTTTCGAGTTTTCCGCGGAAGATAACTCGAATGCAGAATCAGATGAAATTAAGATTACATTGACGAAGGAACAAGGTTCTATCGAAAACATGCTTTTCCCCCTGGACAATAAAAATTCGATTTCGCACGCCATAAAACTTTTTCTATCTGCTCTGCCTGGCAAACCTAACATGAAGATAAAAATAGAAGTGGAAAAGAATATACCAATCGGTGCTGGATTAGCTGGAGGAAGTACAGATGCCGCCGCGACCCTAGTAGCCCTTAACCATTATTTCAACCAGCCATTCACAAATGATAAACTTTTAGATTTAGCTTCTCAAGTCGGTTCGGATGTAAGCTTTTGTCTTTTAGGTGGTACAGCTATTGGAAGTGGGCGGGGGGAGCAGTTAGAAGCATTGATTGAAAAACCTGAGTATCATTTTGTATTGGTTAAACCAAGGTCGCTTTCAGTTTCTACTCCTTGGGCCTATGCAATGTACGATCAATTCATAGAATCTCAAAATGCGGATGAGCTAGAACCTCATTCTATTTCTAAATTATTATCAGCTCTTAAATTTGATTCTAAAATAGAAAAACATGCCACACTTTTTTGGAATGCTTTCCAGTCAATAATTTTCAAAGAATATCCTATCTTAGTAGAAATAAAAAAACGCTTAATGAGCCTTGGTTGTATTTCGGTACACCTAACGGGCAGTGGTCCTACAATCTATGCATTAGTGAAAAACGAAGAAGAAGGACAACGAATTCTCAAGGAAATTCAAAGCAGATCAATAGAGAGCCATGCAGATTATCAAAGTTATCAGGAAAAAATGGTTGACACTTGGTTGACCAAATCTATGGACAAGGGGGTACATATTCTGCCACATAAAGTGAAACAAGGGAAATAACATGCTGACGAAATTAAAGTCCCTGCCAAACAAAACAGTGTCTAGAACAGCTGCTCACAAAATGATGGATATTTTGCAAAAAAAATATCCTGATGCTGATTGTGAGCTCAAATTTAAAACACCATTCCAGCTCTTAGTCGCCACTATCCTTTCCGCGCAAACGACTGACGTTTCGGTAAATAAAGTAACCGGCACATTGTTCAAAGAGTTTCCTGACGCAAAAGCATTAGCTGCAGGAAAGCTTGAAAGAGTGAAAGCAATAATAAGACCTACTGGTTATTATAATGCTAAGGCAGCCAATATCCAGGCTTGCGCACAGCAATTAGTAGAACAGTTTGGTGGCGTCGTGCCTAAAACTCAAGAAGAGTTGATGAAGTTGCGCGGCGTAGGACGAAAGACAGCCAACGTAGTTCTTGGTGTCATATATGGCATAGCTGGTTGGACAGTAGACACACACGTACAACGTTTATCAGAAAGATTGGGATTTACTAAAGAGAAAGATCCAATTAAAATAGAGAAGTCTTTAGAAAAACTTTTTCCTAACCAAGATTGGTCTAAATTGTCTATAACGTTGATTTTTCATGGACGCAGAATTTGTTTTGCTAAAAAGCCAGCCTGTCATCTTTGTCCCATAGATAAATTATGTCCGAGTGCTTACAAAATCAAATAATGATAATACTATGAATACTATCCAAACCATTATGGTCTTAGGGCTAGGGGTGACAGCGGGATTACTCTCAGGAATGTTTGGCATTGGTGGTGGTACCATTATAGTTCCTGCGTTGATGTTGTTAGTTGGATTTTCTATTAAAATGGCTAATGGTACCTCATTGGCTGCATTACTTCTGCCAGTTGGGCTTTTGGGCGCAATTGAATATTATCGCCAGGGGCAGGTAAACATCATTGCCGCTATTTGTCTTGTGATAGGCCTTTTTATTGGTGCTTATTTTGGTGCAAAGATAACAATCGGTCTGCCAGAACTAATGGTAAAAAGGGCTTTCGGTGTATTGCTTTTATTGCTGGCTATTCGATATTTGACTTATAGTAAGTAATTAATCTGCACAAGAAATGTTTACGCTTTTAAAAGTGCGCCGCGCTCAACTCATTGCGGCGGTTCTGTAGAAATTTGACTTTCGATCTTTCGTTTCAGGCACCCATTTGGCAAAGATAACGAGTGAAATCAATGTCATCGAGGCAGCGATTACACAAGTAGATGAAAAGCCCAGACTATCTATTAAAACACCAGCTAAATAATTACTTGCCGCTATACCTATGGCAGTGAAAGCATTGAACAGTCCCTGACTTAAATTGAAACGTCCACTGCCATAAACAATATCACTGAGCATGGTTAGACCAATTACCCCGTAAATGCCTGCTGATAGACCATCCAAGAATTGAGCACTGACTAATAAAATTGGTTGCATGATAATGGCAAAAATAATGGCGCGCAAAGCAACCAAAAGATAGCAAGCAAGAAATAAGTTTTTACGGCCTTTATTGGCCAATCTCCCCGCTAAGACAGCAGAGAAAATCATAACTAACTCAGCCATAAGGATACAGCTTGTAGACCAGAGTGGCATAGTCTTAGCCGTTACCGTGGGACAGATTTTGATAATTTTCTGTATTATTACGGGCAATAGCGCCGAATTGGTTAAGTGAAAAAACAATACAGCGATTAAAAAAACTAGGAGGACACGATCAGTTAACAACTTCTTAAGACTGATGGCTTCGTTGCGTTCCGCCTCATTTGTAGAAATGCCTTTGGCCCAAGATTCATTTATATCTTTAGACCTAATAGCTAAGACAATTGCTATGCCGGTTAGGCAAAGAAACATAAACAAAAGGAGCATATTATCCACGGGCATAAAGAGACCGCTTATGCCAACAATAATAGCTATTGAGACATTACCAGCATGATTAAAAGCGTCATTGCGACCTAATCTTGAAGCGATGCCATCGTGTCCAACTAATCCTAGGCTTAGAGCACCTAGCGTGGGAGGAATAAAGGCAGAAGAGAGACCGACTATCACCTGTATAAGCAGGACCATTTTAAAATCATGACAATATATTATGCAAAAAATGGATGACATGATGAGAAACAGGGCTATAGCCATCAATTCTCTTCTGCGCTCCCATTTATCAACGAGCTGGCCTGCGGGAATATGTGCGACGGCGTTGCTTAGGGCAAGAGTGGCAATAATAGAACCAATTTGCGACGCACTGAAACCTATATGGCTAAAGTAAATAACCATATAGGGGCCAATGCCACCCCGCATTATAGACAAGAAAAAATTTAGCCAATCTAGGGCAAAAAAACTCAATGATTTGTCTGACTTACTAACTGCAAGCTTCAACACAAAAATTAGACGGGGTTCAGGATAAATTGCAAGCGCTCAAGGAGCTGCAATTGATCTTGATGAATCGCTTTCATTGCTCTTGCCAGCGGCATAAATTTAGCCTTATCAACTTCCCAAGAAATATTCTTTGGAGTTGCTCCTAGAGGCGCCTGTCCATAGAAACAATGTACACGTTTGCGACGATTACTATAATCTATAAAACCAAGTGGTTTTAGCGCTGCTGGGATCACACCAGTCTCTTCTATCGTCTCACGGCGAGCAGTATCCTCAAAAGACTCTAGTTTTTCAGGCTGTCCTTTGGGTATGCTCCAAGGTGTTTTGCGATTGTAATTACCAGCCGGGTGTACAAGCAGAACTTCAAGCTTGTCTTTCTTTTTCCTATATAGCAAAGTACCAGCAGTATTCTTTGTTGCACTTTTGCTTGCATTCTTCCTTGCGTGCTTGCCTGACTGCTGGTTGCCGATTCGAGCTTTATTTTTCGGATTTTTCAACATTATTTCTTTAGAGTCTTTATAGATGTATTATAGTAGCATGTCTACAGTCCAGGCTGATTTCACAGTTAGCTAACTAGAATCAAATTAATTTCTAACACCTTTAAAGTTAAGCATGGTAACAACGGAACAACCAGCAGTAAATCTGAACAGATCCCAATTGCGGGAAATGTGGTCAGAGTTATCTGTTGAAGAGCAAGTAAATAGTTTTAAGAAGCTGTCTGCTTTAGACGCAGCAATGTTTTTTGCTGATTTAGAAACGCACGATCAAGCGCGCATTATTTTAGCTTTACCTATACATGAACGTAGACTCTGGCTAAGGTCTCTCGATCCAGATGATGCAGCAGATGTTATTCAAAAGACTAAAGAAGAAGAAAGACAAGCTCTGCTGGACATGCTAGATCCTTCTACGCGTACTGAGGTTTTTGCACTTCTGGCTTACGCAGAAGACGAAGCTGGTGGCGTAATGAATTCGCGCTACGTTCAGGTCAGACCTGATATGAGTGTTGGCGAAGCTATAATCTATTTTAGAAAACAAGCTCGTACTCAAGAAGAAACAATTTATTATATTTATGTTTTAGATAATGAGCAGCGCTTGGTCGGCACCATATCCATGCGTGAATTATTACTTGCTGCTCCTGAGCAGCAAGTACACGATGTTATGCGCACTCAGCTCATCACTATTTCTGAAAACTTAGACCAAGAAGAAATAGGTAATCTATTAAGTGAAAATTCTTTATTAGCTTTGCCGGTCGTAGACAAAGATGGACACATGAAAGGAGTCGTCACAGTCCACGATGTGGTAGATGTTGTGCAAGAAGAAGCTACCGAAGATATTCAAAAGATGGGTGGTAGCCAATCTTTGGATGCGCCATATTTACAAATTACAGTTCCTCAAATGGTAAAAAAACGCGTTGGTTGGCTCACCGTACTGTTCATAGGTGAAATGTTAACCGCAAATACAATGCAATTTTATGAATCTGAAATTGCTAAAGCTGTTGTACTTGCCCTGTTTTTGCCACTTATTATAAGCAGTGGCGGCAATGCCGGTTCACAAGCTTCTACTCTCGTGATTAGAGCCATGGCCTTGGGAGAAGTGCGTGTGCGCGATTGCCTTCGCGTTATTAAAAGAGAATTCATTATTGGCATTGCCTTAGGAAGCATATTAGCTGTCATCGCCTTAGTGCGCGTAATACTTTGGCCATTTGCTTCTGCCGTTTACGGCAAGTATTTCATAACAATCGGTATAGCTGTGGCTGTTAGCGTAGCTGGGGTTGTCCTATGGGGAGCTTTGATCGGCTCATTCCTTCCTTTTGTCCTAAAAAAAGTCGGCTGGGACCCCGCCAGTGCTTCAGCTCCCTTTGTGGCCACTATAGTGGATGTTACTGGTCTCGTCATATACTTCTCTGTTGCCAGCTTCTTTTTGCACGGGGCTCTTTTATAAGCGCTCCGTCGGCTTCATCCTTCGCCTCCTCCGCGCGTATACACGTTCCGCTTCTGCCGGCTCACCGGCTCGTACTACCAAGCATTCATTTGCGGCTACGGCTATTATCTTCGTAAAAAGGATCGCTAATCCATGGCACTGCTGTTAACAGCATTGACCTTTATCTTCTTTATTCTCTTCTATCGCACTGCAGTCAGCTCTAAGTAATAATTTCGAAAGCAACAAAACAGCCTTGTCATCAAACTTATCTTTGTGCAAAGCTTCTTCCAGCAAAATACGTTCTTGAGGTGAGACCTTTCCATCAGCTAATATCATTTCTCTAACTACCTTAGCTTCGTAAAAAGATGCTTTATGTCCATCTTGGAGACATTCTTTTAAAGCATCAAAAAGAGTTTTAATAGCCACGTCACTTCCTCCTAAATCATAGTTTTGAGATTATATTAGAGTTAACTATAATAAGGATCTACCCCATGACAATAGAAAATAAAGCCGCAGAAATTTCCCCTAAAGAACTTAAGGCAAAATTGGAGGCCGGCGATAGGATAATCCTTTTGGATGTTCGCGAGCCACAGGAGCTACTGATTGCTTCTATCGCAGCCCCGCAAAGCCTACACATTAGAATGCAAGAATTGGCTGATAGAATATCTGAACTGTCGGATTATAAAGATAAAGACTTAGTGGTTTATTGTCGGTCGGGCGGACGCAGTGCTCGTTGCACCGCATTTTTGCTAACGCAAGGCTTCAATAAGGTATTGAATTTAACTGGTGGTATTCTGTCTTGGGCAGATACTGTTGATCCGTCATTGACAAAATATTAACAAATGAATTTATTGGACTTGTCCTTTGGGCTTGTGTCCAACCACAGTGCCAGAGACTTTGTCTGAATAAGGCAGGCAAACACGTTTCAAATAATGATTATCTGTCTCAAAAGTTTTGGGAGCATAACCGGTCAATTTTGTTAAAGCTCTTTTGGCCGTAATAGATCTTTCTTCATCGTTAAATAAATCACCACAAGGATTAATACCTTTATAGCGCATACCTTTCTCGTCACCATAACGATTGCGCATAATACTAAGCCACTCCTCTACGCATTGATTAAATAACATCGGATCTCTGTCAGTTTGCGAGCGCAATTTTTCTTCCAAAAGCTGAGCATAAAGCAAATGCGCATCAATATCATCATTGTCTATCGCCATTGAATGTTTTAATTTACGCAAAGCAGTGGCAGAGTCCCCACTACGCATACTTTGCTCAGCCTCTAAGAAGAGCATTCTAGCCGAACGATTACTAATCTCAGTTGAACCATATTCATCTTGAGCATATCCATTCGAATGCCCACTAGATAAACCACTTGCATTGTTCATCAAACGTTCTGAATCTTCTTGTTCTTGCTGAGCCGACTCACCTGATGCAGCTATAACACTGCTTACACAAATAGCCAAACTGCTAACTAAAAATAATAATCGCACTTTTCTCACCTGCCTAGTCGCCCTATATGCCACGACAATACTTTTAATATACAAGTTAATCATTGAACGGAAGTGGAACCTTCACGATTTATCTGAACACTGGCTGTTCGTCCTCCCTTAGCAATAATGAAAGCGGATGGCGTTAAGGGCAAACCACCATCGTTAAAGGTTATAGAACCAGCGATGCTAACTCCATTGGGCAGTACCACTTGCTCAATAGTTTTTGAACCACTTTGAATTAAGTAAGAACTTGGCTCATTTATAGTGGGTGGAGCGCTAGTCACCGTCACGTTCAGATGAAAATCACGGGCAATCTCCTTAGCTTTAATCAAATCTTTGACCAGGTCAGCTGCAGTATTTTGTACCATCAAAGCTGTGCCAGCAGTATCAACAATACGATACGCAAAGAACGGAATAACAATTAGCATTGCCGCGAACACTAGTGTTTCAAACTTACGAATTAATGGTGGCCAAATCGATCCAGATTCTGTCATTTTTTATCCAAGAAATTTCATTACTTTTGGGCCTAACTAACTTAGTATAGAATGCTAGTGGCAGTTATTAAAGTCATGTATCATCTTTGCATCTTGTCAATTTATGCTGATGCCGGTGGAGTATTGCGATCAAGAAATTTTTGCAAAACGATTGCCGCAGCTTGGCGGTCAACAAGATCTTTCCTGTGACCAGTCTTCACGCCTTGAATAGTCAATGTACGGATAGCAGATATCGTAGTTAACCGCTCATCTTCGTATACAACAGCTAAGCCAGTTGCACGAGTTAATTTACGTCCGAAGGCCTTTGCTTTTTCGGCCTGGCCGCCAGATGAACCATCCATGTTCAAAGGCAGTCCAACAACTATTTGCACTACATCATGACGTTGTGCTATTTGTGCAATTTTGTTCACATCCTGTTCTATATTGACTCGTTGTATTGTCTCTAAGCCACCGGCAGTAATGCCAAGTGGATCTGAGAGAGCAACGCCAATCCGTTTGTCACCAACATCTAAACCAAGGATTCGCTGTTTTATATTCATTTCATTCTGTAAATTATTGCCAAGTAAGAATTAGTCCTAGTTATAATTATTGCTTCTATTTTGAAGAATACTAGGGAGCGGTAAAAGAATCTACTATGAAGCTTTATTTATTGCGTCATGGCATTGCAGTTGATCGCATAAGGGGCGAAATTAAATCTGATTGGGAGCGTCCGCTCACCAAAGAAGGACAAGAAGAAACTAAAGCTGTAGCTTTAGGATTGAGGAAAATTGGTGTCAAGGCAGACTTAATTTTGAGCAGCCCTTTAGTAAGAGCTAAGCAAACGGCAGAAATTGTTATAGAAGTTTTGGCTAAAGGCAGTGAAATTCAGATAAGCGAAGCTTTAGCACCGGGAGGTTTAGCCTCTGACTTATATAAATTTCTCAAACAATTTAGTCAAAAAGAAAATATTTTTTTAGTCGGACACGAACCAGATATCAGTCGCTTAGCAAGTAACTTTCTTTGGGCTGGGCCTGAACTTTATATGCCTTTCAAAAAAGCGGGCATTTGTCGCATTGATATTGTAGATATACCGCCAACCAGTCCGGGTGTTTTAAAGTGGTTTTTGAATCCTAAAATATTGTGTTTGCTAGCTTAAAATATTACTGGTAACGGACATTCATAAAGTCAATCCAACCATTCTCATGCTTCGGCGTATCGCTATGATGGGTCCAATGAATTAGCCCGCCGAGCTTATTCCAAATATACTCACCACGTATAGAAACAATATCTCCTGGACTAATCGGTACTGCTGGTGCCATTTTTAAATCATGGGCAATCAGCACTGTTGAACCGTTTGAAAGTTCAATTAAAAAGCGCTGATGGGGCAAGCCCTGCGTGTCTTCGCGCAAAATCTTTTTTACCTTGGCCGTAACGTTCACTTCGACTTGAATAGCATGTTGGGCTTGGGCAGTAAGGACGGCACTGTCATCCAATAATGGTACAAGCTGAGCCTTTTGAATATAAACGTTAGGCGCGTTCTGATTAGCCTGAGAGAAGCCGGGTAAAACAAGAATACTAGAGAGAAAAACGAGAATGTTCGGCACTAATACCGCAATTTGAACCTTCTTAAAATTAATCATTAGCCTATCGGCTACCTCCATTTAAAGCTAAATTATAGCCTGCAATAGGCTTTTGGCCTTGGCAGTGGCCAATATGTGGTATATAGTGGCCCATTATAGAGGAGGTTTAGCTGAATTAAAAAATGCTTTCTTCCATTTATTTAACCGGTGGTAGTGCCGAACCTTACCCAAATCCATATGCAGACGTATCAGCTCCCTACGCCGATTGGCGTTCGCTCGCTCTAAATAAATTGCAGAGTCACGGGCTTAAGGTAGTAAACCCTTTAGAATTTGCTTGGAGTGATTTTGGTCTAAATGAACAAGCAATAGACATAATTGATTTAGAAAAAAATATCGACGAGCGGGTGCAACGTTCGCTTGATTTAATCGACCAATGTGATGGCTTACTAGCTAATTTAAATAAGCCAAATTATGGTACGGCAATGGAAATCTTCTATGCTTATAGACACCACAAAATGGTCACAGTGGTTGGTCAAACACCCTTTAGTCCATGGGTCTTATCACATTCACAAGCACGTTTTGCAGATATTGAGCACGCGCTGGAATATATAATTGGTGAGCAATCTCAATCTGAACCACTTTTTTGGGCTCTTCAATACGAGGCACTTTTAGCAGAACGCTATGAAGAATTGCCTAAAGCCGGCGAACCGGATTATAAATTTATTGGCGGTGAAATACCAGTTTTGGTTGTTGCACCACATGCTACAGCATATTTCAGGGACGGTGAATTTAAGGAAGCCGAGGCTTTTACAGGCAGTATGGCGGCTTTGCTTAATCGACTATCCGGCAGCCATGCCTTAATCTCCAATTATTGTTGTGTAGCAGATCCTTTATCTTATCTAGAGACGCCATTTTGTCGGGCTTTAGTTGACATAGTGAAAGCTGGTCAAATAGGCTTTGTGCTTCTTTTATTAGGCTCACCATGGAAAGAAAATCCTGGTTTACAAATTCAATTTAAAGACGAAACAACGGAACAAGATTTTGCCAATCGTCTCAAAATGGAGCTTTTGACATTGGAACAAGCAAGCGGCATTAATTTTGATTCTAAGTTGGGAAAACTACCATTTTTTATTAATGATGAGCTTTCTGTCCCCACTTTAATGCTAAGAATGCACAAACGATACCGTATGCCTCGTTTGCAAACAGCTTATTTTTCCGTTCTCATTAAAGCTTTAAGTCAATACTTATATAATATTGGCGTTCAATTATTGCGGAGCCAAAAGTAGCAATGGCCGGTGAAATTGTAGTTTTTGTCAGTTGTCCCGAATCTATCGCAGAATCCATAGCCAAACCATTAATCGAAGAAAAAATAGCAGCGTGTGTCTCCATTTTACCTGCGGCAAAATCGATTTATATGTGGGAGGGTAAATTATGCCAAGAAAAAGAATGTTTGCTTTTCATAAAGACCAACCGTGTTCGCTTTGATACTTTAGAAAAAAGGATTAAAGAGCTCCATACTTATGAAGTGCCAGAAATTATAGCCCTACCCATTGAGGAAGGATATGCACCATATCTAGCTTGGTTAAATCATAGCGTAGCTAAAATCTAAGTATAAAAGACTAAGATAGAATTTGGTTACTTTATCTAAATACGTATAATTAGAGTGGGTACCAGGGGGACAAATTGCCTAAGGAAACATTAAAGGAAACGCTAATTGATATTTTCTGGCGCCGGGTGGGAGAACAACCGGAACGGTCAGCCATTATGCGCAAGATTGAGGGGGTTTATCGTCAAGTTATTTGGCGCGAACACGGACGCATCGTTGAATTAATTGTCGGCGGACTGTTAAAATTGGGTGTTAAGTCTGGCGAAACTGTTGCCATAATGTCTACTACGCGGGCGGAATGGGCATGGGCAGACTTGGCCATATTATCTTGCGGCGGGGTAACAGTTCCTATATATCCAACCCTTGCCCAAGCAGAAGCAAATTATTTGCTCACTCATAGTGATGCTGTAGGTATTTTTGTTGAAAATCGTGCTCAGTTAGTCAAAATATTATCGGCGCCAAACTTGCCACCACATTTACGCTTCATAGTATTGATGGAAGGCAAACTGGATCGCACCCATGAAAAACTGCATTTGCTTTCGTGGCAAGATATTCTGGCCGATGGTGAAGTTTACCTGAAAGTTCATCCAGACAATTTGTCCGAACGTATAAAAGAAATCACACCGGAAAATCTCGCCACTATTGTTTATACTTCAGGCACCACTGGTATTCCCAAAGGAGTAATGCTGCTTCATTCAAACTTATACGAAGTTTGCAAAGCTATCTATGACACAAGACTGTTTAATGACAATGATCTGATGCTGTCATTTTTGCCGTTATCTCATATCTTTGAGCGCATTACAGGACATTTCTTTCCGATTTTTAGAGGGATTACTGTTGCTTACGCAGAGTCAATGGATAGCGTGCCGCAAAACATGATTGAAGTAAAGCCAACTATTATGGTCGGAGTGCCAAGATTCTTCGAAAAGGCTTATCAAAGAATTCAATTAGAAGTTCGCAATCTACCTAAAGCCCAGCAATATCTAATCCGGTGGGCATTGTCTCTAGGCAAACGTGCTTTTAAATATCATCGCGCTTTAAAAAATTCTATTGTTGATCATATTTATGATACAGAATTACGAGTTGCCGATCGTTTAGTCTTTTCAAAAATTCGGCGTCGCTTTGGTGGCAAACTAAGATGCATGATAGCGGGAGCTGCACCTTTATCAGAAGAAGTACAAACATTCTTTCAAGTCATAGGTTTACCTATTGTTGAAGGTTATGGTCTTACCGAAACAGCAGCCGCTGCCTTCTGCAACTTACCAGCAACTAATCGTTTTGGCACTGTCGGCCGTCCTTTTCCAAATGTACAAGTAAAAATTGGCGAGGATGGCGAAATCATGTTGAAAGGGCCAACCATTTTTGCTGGCTATTATAAAAATGAGCAAGCAACAAAAGAAGCCTTTAGAGATAATTGGTTTCTCACCGGGGACATAGGTGAATTAGATGCCGATGGATTTCTCAAAATCAAAGACAGAAAGAAAGACATTATCATCACGGCTGGTGGCAAACACATAGCTCCTCAATACATAGAGAATTTATTTAAAGGCGATCCCTTAATAAGTCACGTTATTGCTTATGGTGATCGTCGAAAATATATAACCGCCTTAATCACTTTGAATAAAGACCATACAATAGCCTTTGCTAAAAGCAATAACATTGAATATAAAGACTATGCTGAATTATGCAGAAATAGAACAATTGCCGAGAGAGTTTCAAAAACTGTAGATGATAAAAATTCACTTCTAGCTAATTTCGAATGCATTAAAAAATTCACCATTTTGCCGGAAGACTTTAGTATCGAAAACGATGAATTAACGCCTACCTTAAAAGTGAAACGCAAAACAATAGTTGAGAGATATAAACTAATCCTAGACAGCTTTTATAGCGCTGAAGACCTGGAACTAGAAGACGTTAATAAGCCAAGCATAGCAACGAAATAGAGCGATTTAAGGAAAAATATTGCTTAAATAGAAAGAAAAGGCTTTACATTCGCTTGGCAACTGTTAAAATTATTGTCGTCTCCACGACAGTTTTGTCAATTTTACTAAGCGATAATATGGAGAGATTGGATGGGCTAAAAGCTCAATCAAGGGGCAGTTAGATGTTTGAATCCTTGGGACGCGGATGGAAAATGGTTATGGCCAGCATCCGCATGGGTTTTGAAGACAAGCGGCTTTTATTACCCTCCATAATGACTGTTTTTGTCAACTTTTTCTTTGGCTTACTTCTCTTGGGTGATACGTCAAAAATGGTTGCTGGAAGCGGTCCGACTGAAAAGCATATAGCCGCCAATGCTCATAATCTGATCAGACATTTAGATGGTGGTCAGCTCATGCATTTAGGAAACGCTGGGGGCATAAGTGGTTTTATGGAGCAGAGCGGTATCGGTGGCGTTTTTAATAATATAGATGGTCAGTTTTGCTGGTCGGCAGCAATTTTAGTTGCTATATGGTGGATGGTAAACAGATTTTTGGAAGGCGTGACTACCGCCATGGTTTACAGTCATTTAACGGAAGGTCCTGGTAGCGGCAAATTTAAGCTGGCCGCCAAGGCTGTTCTGGACAGTGCTCCGGCATTAATCTGGCTTGGAGTGGTTACTTTCTTAGCTAATACTATAGCCCGCGGACTGCGGAATAAGCAGGCTACAACAGGCAGCTCAGGTTTTAGCTTAGGTTTTGGTTTTCTGGCGGGTATGATTCAAATATTTTGGACCTTGGCTGGTCATTTACTCTTGCCCGCCATCGTTATTGAAGGTTGCTCCTTTAAAGGAGCACTAAAGCGGGCAGATAAAATCGCCACCGGCAATTTGCTCACTATTGGCTTTGGTGAAGTAGGTATCGACGAAGTAGCTAGATGTACTACATACTTAGTAGGTGGGCTCTTTATCGCTATAGGCGGTTATGCCTGGGCATCCGGGTGGTTACTTTCAATGGCTTTCCTAGGTGCCGCATTCTTATGGTTTTGTTTGGTAGTTTTTACAACCGCAGCTTTTATGTACATACGCTCTGCTTTTTATACATGCCTCTATGTCTGGGCAATAGAGGCCGAGACAGTGTCGGAATTGGATCGTCGCAAGGTAGCACCACCGGCACCACTAGCAGCAGCGCTGGCTTAGGGCTTATACCCTAAATTCTTTGGCTTTATCAAAATCAGCTTGCGCTCTGTCGTGTTCATTCAATTTCTGGTGAGCAATGCCGCGATTGTAATAATTTTCGCCATTATCTGGATTCAATTCCAGAGATTTATTGAAATCATCAATAGCCCGAGAATAGTCACCCATACCAGTATAAATAAATCCGCGCGTGCCATAATGATTAGCATGATTGGGACTAATCCCCAAAGCCTTTTCTACATCTGCTAAAGCTTGTGCATATTTAGACATATGGGCAAGAGCCCAGGTATTAGTTTGGGCCTGATTTTATTATCCATGATTATGGTGAATTATTGACTAGCGTGAGAGGCAATGGCAGCTTGTACGCTTTCTTTGACTGCTTCTAGATTGAAGCTAGCCGGTCTTTGCATGGATGGGAATTCGATCGCAGTTTTAGCTAGTTGCCCGACTTTGTCTTGCACAAAAACAAAACGCCAAAACTCATGAGCATACCAATCTAAAAGTGCCGGTGGTGCCGCAGTAAAAAATTGGCGCTCAAAAGGATCGAGTCTTAAATTGTACATTGCAGGCATATTGAGTTTAACTTTTGCACCGGTCCATCCTTGCGGCTGGTCAATAAATACAAATTTATAATCATCCACACGCACTGCACCGAGATTAGCTTCGGCAAAATACCAAATTTCGTGCCGCTTTGATGGTCCTTTGCCAGTAAGCAAATCAAGTTGATTGTATCCGTCCAAGTGAACTTTGAAATTGCGATCACCTAATTGCTTACCTTGCTTGAGTTCATCAACAACATTATCATCGCCAGCAGCTGCTACTAAAGTGGGGAACCAATCTAGTCCAGAGAAAAGACCATTTTCGACTTTACCGGCTGGGATTTTTCTTGGCCAACGAATTATTGCTGGCACTCTAAAGCCACCTTCAGTGACCATACCTTTTTCCCCTTTAAATGGCGTTGTGCCACCATCAGGCCAAGTAAAACATTCAGCACCATTATCAGTACTAAAGGCAATAATTGTATTTTTAGCTATTCCTAAATCTTCAAGCTTTTGCATGACACTACCGACGATATCATCTAGTTGTGCCATACCGGCTTCTTGTAAGCCATAGCTAGTTTCAGAAGTTCTCAGAGCATCATACTTAGGCGAAAGGTGAGTGTAGATATGCATGCGAGTTGGATTTAGCCAAACAAAAAATGGTTTACCATCGCTTTTAGCCTTATCAATAAATTTTAAAGAGTAATCTAAAATTTCGTCATCCACTGTTTCCATGCGTTTAGGGTCCAGCACACCAGCATCTTCGATTTTTTGTTTACCCACTATTCCCCAGCGCGGCTCAACAGTTGGATCTTCTAAACTAGTGGCTAGGCAATGAACCATATTACGTGGGCCAAACTTAGCTAAATCATCTTTAGGGTAACCAAACCAACTGGGATCTTCCATGGCATCTAAATGATACAAATAACCATAAAATTCATCAAAACCATGAACTGTAGGCAAGTATCTATTTAGATCTCCTAAGTGATTCTTGCCAAATTGACCAGTGGCATAGCCAAGGCTCTTTAAGGCGGTGGCAATTGTAGGGGCTTGATCTGGCAAACCAATAGACGCACCAGCTTGTCCTACTGTTGTAAGTCCTGTGCGGATCGGCAATTCACCAGTAATAAAATTGGCGCGTCCAGCAGTACAACTGGCTTCAGCATAATAGTCCGTGAACATAATGCCTTCCGCGGCCAGTTTGTCTAAATTCGGTGTTTTACCAGCCATCATGCCGCGATGATACGCACCAATATTGAACCAACCAATATCATCTCCCATAATAAAAACAATATTGGGTTTTGATTGTACAGTGCCGCTGGCAGAGACATCTTTCTGATTGGAGACGATTTTTTGTTTGTGGGTAGTCTTTGCAAATGAAGGAGTTACAAAAATAAAAGACGCTAGTAAAAGACTGGCAAGGCTTTGTTTACAGTTTTGAAAATTCACGCTTTTACTCCTGAGGGTACATAATATCTTTGAACTAGATTCTACTTTAAAGTAATATACATGCTTTGCATCTTATATATATCTTTGAATCTCTCATTCGATGGAATAAAGTTAGGTTAAGCGTTATAACCGATATTACTTCCTTGATAATAATTCTCGCTTCACTTAAATGAATTCGCACTCTAATCAATCTCAGCAATTTGCATTGTTTTCAGCCTGTTGGCTGTTAGCTATTGGTTTGCTTATGAGCCTTGCCTGTAATTCTGCGTTTTGCAACGAGGCGAGTACCGAAGCAGAACAAACTAATCAGAACTATGGAAAAAACACCGCAACCAAAGAAAAAAACGGCATGGTCTGGATTAAGAAAGGAGACTTTCATATGGGCTGCAATGATCCTGCTTTTACTGATGCACAACCAATTCACAAAGTGCGTTTATCCGGGTTTTGGCTAGATAAAACAACAGTTACTAATGAACAGTTTGACAAATTCGTCAAAGAAACAAATTATATTACTGTGGCTGAACGAACGCCACAACAGAAAGATTTTCCTAATGCTAAAACAGAAAATTTAGTGGCAGGATCCTTGGTTTTTAAAGCACCAGAACATCCAGTGCCGCTGGGTAATCACTACCAGTGGTGGCAATATGTACAGGGCGCTAATTGGCGTCACCCGGAAGGACCGGATAGCAATATTAAAGATCGAATGAATCATCCAGTTGTGCATGTTGCCTGGCAAGACACAGCAGCCTATGCCAAATGGGCTCATAAACGTTTACCAACAGAAGCAGAATTTGAATATGCTGCCCGTGGCGGATTGAACCAAAAAACATTTAGCTGGGGTGACCAATTGAAACCAAACGATAAATGGCAAGCGAATATCTGGCAGGGGCATTTTCCTTCCCACAATACACAAGAAGACGGCTATTTTTCTACCTCTCCCATTGGTTCCTTCCCTGCCAATGGCTTTGGACTTTATGACATGACTGGCAATGTCTGGCAGTGGTGTTCTGATTGGTATAGAGCTGATTATTACAAAACACTGCGCAATCGGATAACAGTTAACCCGCAAGGACCAGATGATAGTTTTGATCCAAAAGAACCAAGAGTGGCAAAACGAGTGCAAAGAGGCGGCTCATTTCTTTGTAGTGATCAATATTGTGCTCGTTACTTAGTGGGAGCAAGGGGAAAGGGCGAGCCAGACAGTAGTTCCTGTCATGTCGGTTTCCGTTGCGCGCAAGATAAAAATCTTTAAAATGAAATTTTTGGAGAATACCATAGTGTCCAATATTGGGAGCAGCGCCTCTTAAGTTGCGGTTAATTTTGGGTTTTGCCAACTTTGCCGAAAACGATGTTTGGAACTTTTTCCATTTAAAACAGTCGTTGGCTTGTCTGGCTGACTTTAGCAAGAGCACGATATCACGAAACACCTATCTTTGCCGAAAATGACCATTTTCGGTACTCTTATCAAGCTGTCTGATTATTTTCGCTGTTGATTTTCAGCTGGCAACTGGGATCGGATACTAACAGTTACTTCAGATACTCTGCCCATATTAAATGGCTTCGCTTCTTCGATCAAAAGCAAATTATCCTTTTTATAACTTCTTGATTGACTGTTGCCGACACCATGCTGGTACTTCCAACCAAGGACAACAAGTTCTTTCTTAATAATAGCTATCAACTTCTTCCTTGGAAGCATTCGCATGCCAAGTCAATATTGAATAATCGGTGCTCTTCTCTTTGACCAGTACGGCTCCTGGATACCATGGAATACACGACATTACGATGGCGTCCACAGTATAACCAATCATCTGAACTTTCATTGGCACAGCAGATGATACCCCAAGCATTTTACGCGCATTTACAGCTTCCGTTGAATTGGAAAATCCACCAGCAATCTGTTGAAATGCTTTCTTAGCCTCTTCTATACGCCCAAGTTTTTGCAAGGTCAATGCGTAATAGTTTAAAACTTTTGGTCCTTTACAGTTAAATGGCAAAGCGACATTAAATGCATCAAGGGCTTCTTTATATTTTCCAGTCTTGAAGAACTCGATTCCTGCCTGTTCTGCAGTGCCGGCCCGACAATTGGTCGAGCACAGAAGAAAAACACATGACAAAAAACATACAAGGAAACTTGCTATTTGTTGAATCAAAGTATTTACTCCATTGCACACCACTACAATAGCACCAATAACCCCAGCACTTCTAAGAATTTTATTAGTGTCCATAAGTTTAGTATTCCAGCGCTATAGGAAGTGTCAGATAACGTAGATTATGGTTCATTCGTGTACAACTTTCCATTTTTGGCAACCTTATCAGATAACCTTGTTCAGCAAAATTAGTGTCCCGGTAACGAAACCAAGTCAATGTAAAGCTGAAATAGTTTTTTCAAGTGTATCTAGATGGTCCAAACGCTCTGCAATAAGGTGGCGTGGTAAACGTTTTTCTTTGGCTAATTTATGTTCGTAGGCTAGACTAGCGATAAGCCAGGCGGCGGTGCCTATCAGTGCAATGCTGGCTCCTACTGAACCGACAATGGCGCCACTATAGTAGTGATTGATTTGGGCTCTTGGGCGATTAGTATATTTGTAATAGCCTATTGTGCCTAAAATGCCTTGAGTCATAAAGGTGCCACCGACAACGGGACCGAGCAAACTCGACTGTAAGGCAACCTGATTTAAACGACTCATCATGGCAGTTTCTTCTGTCATTTGTTTTCTAAACAATTCACCAGATTGCATATAAATAGCCAGGCGATCTGTTGCTGGTAGGCTGGGCATCAGTGTTCCGGAAGACTCCGCACTCAACTCCTGCAAATGCTTTTGCATGGCAGATAATTTAGCAGAATCAAAAGGCTGCCAATTATTTACTTTGCTCAAGAAAGAACTACGCTCATGATGAGCAACATATTTAGAGGCAGCGTTACTTATTAAAGAGCTTGAGGCTGCTAAGGCTCCAGTTATTATGAATAATATGTTGGTAGGTCCATTTAACTTAGGTTGTTTGGTGGCGCGATAACCTACTCCGGCTGCTGTTGCTGCCAGAGTATTTGTAGCTATATTGAACAGATAAAAGCAATTACGAAAGGCGGCATAACTGCGTACATCTATGTTAAAGGCACTGAATTCTTCAATAAAGGCATTGCGCAATTGGCTTAAAATCTGGCTTTCTAATTCGGCGCGCTTATAACCAGGTTGTTCTTTGTTGGCAGCTATAATATTTTCACGTTCACTGAGTAGTTTGTCTATTTCATCTAGTTTGGCAAGAACATATTTTTTCGCTGTAGCAGAATCATAACCCTCTCTTTTATGCTTCAGAGCATCAAGAAAATCATTTCCTAATTCTAAAGCTGATCCAGAACCGGCAATAATGGAAGTTATTAATGATGTAGTAAAAGCACCGCGCAAAGCTGAAGTAGATAATTTAAGTGGATGATTTCTGCCAATATTAAATTGATTGATAGCCATTATTTCAAAAGTAAGAGCCCCGGCTGCTCCCGCTTCTTGGGCAGCGAAGTATCGCAATTGCCTAAATTTTGAGGTTCTAAGACATTCTCTACGATAATTTAGACTGAAGCGCTCCAATTCTATTGAAGCCAGCATTATTTTTTTAGTAATAGCACTATACTCGGTGCTAAACTCGTCACTTGAGTTTCCGAGAATACTGAAGTTACTAAAAGTCTTTGAATTGGCAAAGCTGCCGCTGACGTTTTCAGTGCGATAGGGATTAGGAGCAATGACTAGAATATCGGACTTGCTTGAATCAGACAAATGTTCTTGATCGCCTATGTTCGCTTCTAGGTCAGACGTGCTTGAATAGACTGGCATATTTTGTGAGGCCAGCATAAAAGAGAATAGCAATATCGCTAGTCTCAGCCCTTGGGGCTTCAACTTCTTCATTAAAAGTCTCCGGGATACTAGATTTTATAGTAAACGGTCATAAAGATTTGCTAGGCATTTATTAAAATTCCGTTGTACTCTTACTGCTTTGCAACTTCTTCTGCTAGATTTAAGCTCGTAAAGTATATTTTTCAAAGGACTATTATGGGCTTGGCTTATAAAGCATTAGTTATTGTCCAAGCATTGCTTGGTCTTGTGATGGTCGCTCTTGTTCTTCTGCATGCTCCTAAAGGCGAGGGCATGGGCGGTATAGGCGGTTCAGCTATGTTATTTTCAGGCAAGCGGGGAGCAGAAGCTGGACTGGACAGGCTGACCTGGTCTATAGTTGGTTTGTTTATGATTATTTGCGCTATCCTGGGCTTTGGCTTTATTCGTTAATTCAAGCAACTAATGTCATTCCGCCTGCCAACAACTGAAGAAAAGGCAGATTATGTCCTCAACCAGTTTAATCGTATAGCCAGACGTTACGATTTAGCTAATGACACTATTAGCCTTGGTATGCATAGAGGCTGGAAAAAACTTGCTATCGAAGCTTTAGCTGTAAAGCCTGACGGACAGTATCTAGATGTTTGTTGCGGTACTGGAGACCTAACTTTGCGCATCGCGAAAAGGTTAGCGGGCACCGGACATGTGACCGGCTTAGATTTCTCTACTAATATGTTAGAAGTAGCTAAACTAAGATTGGGACAAAACAATGCACTTATGTCCTCGGTTAGTTTTGTCGAAGGGGATGCTGAAAAATTGCCCTTTTCCGACAATCAATTTGACAGTGCGGTCATTTCATTTGGTCTGCGCAATTTAACTCATTTAGACAAAGGGCTTTCCGAAATGACGCGAGTGGTCAAATCAGGCGGCAAAGTATTGAATCTTGATCTAGGGCATCCGAATAATAGGTTGTTCAAGCCTATTTACTATTTTTATTTCCGTCACATCGTGCCCATAATTGGCGCGCTTTTGCAAAGAGACATGAAGGCTTATACTTATTTACCGCAATCCCTTGATACTTACCCGGCACCAGAAGAAATAGGCAAATTATTTCAGGCGGTCGGTCTGACCAATGTTCAATACAGTCCTTTAGCTATGGGATCCGTTGCTTTACACGTTGGCACAAAACCATAATATTTAAAGATGCATAGCTTGAATAAAGAAGAATCTAGAGCTAGTGATGAAACGGTTCCAGTATCGCTTTTGGTATCAGTGGGCGATCTTTCTGCAGACAAACACGCAAGCAAGCTCATTAGTAAATTAAAGTCACTGCACTCTAATATACATGTGTGGGGACTAGGCAGTTCAGCTATGCGCAAGGCGGGAGCAGAAATTTTGTATGATTGCCAAGAATTTTCGAGCATTGGACCTATGGAGGTCGTAAAACTATTTCCCTTTTTGGCAAAAGTTCGCAGTACTTTGCTAAAAGAAATAGAAAACCGTCGGCCAAAAGCAGTGCTTCTAATAGATTATGGTGGGTTTAATTTGGTTTTAGCTCAAACAATAAGGTCACGCTATAAAAATCTGCCAATTTACTATTTTATTTCACCACAAGTATGGGGGTCACGTCCTTGGCGCATAAATACAATCGCTAAAACAATAACTAAAATGCTTGTCATTTTCCCTTTTGAAGAGAATTTATATGCCGCCAAAAATATCCCGGTATCTTTTGTTGGGCACCCATTGACCAAAAATATGCCTGGTCAAAGTGCATTGCTTGACCGCAATCAATTTGCCAAAAAATATAATTTAGACCAAAAAAAACCAATTATTGGCATCTTTGCAGGTAGTCGTAAAAGCGAAATAAAAAATTTATTTCCTATAACGCTTGCTGCTGCAAAGCAATTGAATAAAGAGCGTCCAGACATACAATTTGCTATTTCGCAAGCTAATCAAGCCTTAGCCCAAGAAATTGAGAAAACCATAAACACTGAACCTTTACTAAGCAATCTAGTTAAACTAACTTCTATTGACGACTCATATAACCTTATGTCAGCTTGCGATCTTGCCTGGGCAAAATCGGGCACTACAACGTTAGAATTGACTCTATTTGCTAAACCAATGCTAATTTTTTACCGGGCAGATTGGTTAAGTTACTTGATATTTCTAGCCTTTAAAAGAACGCAAAGAGTGGGCTGGCCGAACCTTTTAGCCGGTAAAGACCTAGTCCCTGAACTAATTCAGTTGGATTGTTCACCCGAAAAGCTCGTACAATACAGCAAAGATATACTGGATGTGCCAGGACTAGGCAAAGAAATTAGCCAGCAATTGCAGGCTCTAAGAAACAAATTAGGCGAAGGAGATTACGCCGAAGCTTGCGCCTCAGAAATAGCAGAAGCACTCTCCAATTAAAACAACTCGAAAGGTACTCCTCAATTCTCATGCCCATTAGAAAAATAAACCAACTCATAAAATTCGAAGACATGATGGATCAAAATAAGATCTATTTGCGGCTGCTGGATTATCTTCGTCCCTATTGGTGGATGTTTTTATTAGGACTGTTGTCTGCCATTCCTTATGGTGCTATGGATGGCGCTATAGCTTATTTGGCTGGACAAGGACTACAGCGCATATTTGTAGAAGGCAATCAAAAACTTGTTTATTTTGTCCCTTTAGCAGTATTGATAATTGCTTCCTCGCAAGGCATATTTCGCTTCTTCGAAACATACTGTATTAGATACGTCGGCAGCTCTGCGATAAGGGATTTGCGCAATGAATTATTTGCCCATTTAGAAAAACAACCACTTCTATTTTTTCAAACCCAATCGTCGGGTGTGTTAATAGGACGCATGGTCAATGATATAGGCATTATTGAAACAGCCATAGCACAAACATTTCAATCTTTAGTAAGTCGCACCATAACCGTTATCTGTCTTGCTACCGTTCTCATTGTACAAAGTTGGTCTTTGAGTATTATTGCTTTAAGTATTTTATCTTGTATTGTTTTACCTGTTTCTATACTGGGTCGCAAGATTCGTAAATCAGCCCGTGGCGGACAAGAAGCTATTGGAGACTTAGTTTCTGTTTTATCTGAATCTATCCAAGGAGCAAAAATTGTTCAGGCATTCAATTTACAGAAATACCAAAACCAGCGCTTTAAACAAACAAACTTTACTTTTTTTGCTAACACTATAAGAGCTGTCCGTGCTGAAGCAATGCTGTCACCTATTTTGGCTATCATAGGTGCTATTGGTATTGCTTGTGTAATGTGGGTAGCCGGTTACCAGGTCATGCATCACAAAATGACCCTAGGCTCTCTTACATCATTTGTAATTGCTTTGCTCTTATTGTATTCGCCCTTAAAAAATATCGGGCGCATAAACGGTGTTTTGCAACCCGCACTTGCTGCCGCTAAACGTGTTTTCGATCTTTTGGACCTAGAGTCAAATTTAGAAGTAGCAAAAAATGCAATGCCCTTAGTTGGCCGGTCTCATCATTTGCAATTTATCGATGTAAATTACCACTATCCTGGTCACGAAGAATTAGTTTTAAAAGACATCAACATAGATATTCCCCCAGGCAGAATGATCGCTCTGGTTGGCTTATCTGGTTCAGGTAAAACTACTCTGGTAAACTTGGTACCTAGGTTCTTCGATCCAACCTCTGGCGTGTTAATGCTGGATGATATACCTTTAGTGCACTATTCTCTTAATTCTATTCGCCAACAAATTGCCCTAGTTACACAAGACAATTTCCTCTTCAATATGTCCATTGAAGAAAATATCAGGCTGGGTAGACTAGAGGCTACAGAAAGCGAAATTATTGCAGCTGCTCAAGCAGCTTATTGCCATGACTTCATTTTGAATTTGATTAACGGTTATAAAACAAAGATTGGTGAGCGTGGTATCAAATTATCCGGTGGACAACAACAACGCATAGCTATTGCCAGAGCTATCCTTAAAGACGCTCCTATCCTCATACTTGACGAGGCTACTAGCTCACTTGACAATGAATCAGAAGCAATGGTGCAAGCAGCATTAGATAATCTAATGAAAGACCGCACTGTTATAGTTATTGCACATAGACTTTCTACTGTCCGTCATGCCGATGAAATTTTAGTAATGGAAAATGGCCGCATAGTTGAATCGGGCAACCACAATAGTTTAGTTAGCCAAGACACTGTCTATGCTCGGTTAATTAAGGCCCAATTTGAACGTCCGCTGGTCGAACGGGAAAGTGTAGTTTAATTTTTAACTAGTTGGCACAAAGCAGAATAAATTAGCCGCAGTTGGGTGCGCTCTGGCAATACAAATTTGGGTATGCGTAACCAAAGACGATGTCGGACACTCAGGCGTAAGCCACTCTTCGCTGATAATATTTTGGATTAGTTTTTTGCCAAAAGCATCCATTTGTGAGACCGTTGCATTCGAACGCATAATGACAAAATTACCATGTCCATAGTGTGCAAATATATCGCGCTTATTTAATTGACAGCCTATCCGTCTGATCACTTCATAAAATGCCTGGGTTGGCAGCAAGTTGGCAGCCTCATCGAAAGTTTCTTCATAAAGTCGTACTTTCAATATAATAATCAAAAGATCTTGTTCTTTCCGAACGGCACGATAATATTCCTGCTCTAGAAAGGCAAGGAAAGCAGGATAAGTAAAAATGCCAACTGATATCAATTGTGCTACCAACTGCCGGGCGGCAGTTAAATCAACTGACTTAATCTTGTTTTCGTCAAAGCTTTGCTCCTCAAGAACATCTTCATCAGAAAAAATATCTTTTCCAAGCTCTAGTGCTCTTTCCAAAGCTTTATCGGCATAGGTCATAAATTCATGCAACGTCTTACAATGCTCGCCCAGAGTAGCAATACCAAAAGTAAATTTGATCGAATCATCACTTAGTCCTGGACCAAGCGGGGTTTTAGACAGGGCTTTTTCAACTCGACGAACAAATGATTTTGCGCCAGCAGAACCGGTCTCAGGAAGCAGCACAACAAATTTGCCCTCTTCATATTGGGCAAAAATATCTGTTTTTCGCTGGGTATATTTTATTCTTTTTGCTATCTCTTGTAATAGAGGCGATGGAAAGGCGCTGACATCTATGTTGTCTACCGCACTAGTTGCTTTGAAGACAATTAAAGTACTTGGAGTTTTATTATCAAGAGCCTGAAAATATTCTCTTTCTAAAAAAAATAAAAATGTCGGGTAGGAAAATATACCAAACTCACCCATGAAAAGGTTTTGCAGAACTTCTCTGCCGGGTATTATGTCTATAAACTCTGTTGCTGGCTTAGAAGGACCTTGTTTTTTAGATAATGGTTGCGACTTGCCTACAGGTAAGAGTTGTGAACCGGTTATTATTTCTTCTTGAGCCCCTATAAAAAGCTTTCTCAACTTACCGCTAAGATTACTGTTTATATTGATAGCTCTTCTCTCTTGAGAAACAGTTTCTTCTGCAGGTAGAGCCGTTAGCCCAGTTTGACTTTTTCCCGGCTTAGCTTGCTGAGAAACTAACCCAGTTTGACTTTTGGCTCCCGGCTTAGCTTGCTGATGCGCCCCAGCAAGCAATCTATGCACAGCGTGTAGGTCATTGGTTGCATGGGACCAAAGAAGGTTCGACTGACCACCCTGAATATGATAGAGCTTCCACTCAGCACGAGCAGATAGGCGAGAATGATCTAAGGTAAGCGAATAGAAGTCATCGGCAACCTGCCAGGATATTTCACATTGAGAAGCAGTTGTTGCATCACTCAAATCGTTAAGCAGCCTGCGCAGCAAAACAACATCCGGCGCAGTGTTAACACTAACCTTGTGTAAACTAGATCCACCTCGTCCAAATTTTTCATTTAGTGACATACAGCTATGTTTATCTCTTAGAAATAAATAGCGATGAACAGAGTCGAATGGTTGTGGGCCCCAAAATATCAATCCATATATTAACATAAATTCAGAGTAATCAGCAAAGACTATGGCAAATAGCAACTAGTAATTTTTTGAACAATCGCGCAGAGTTACTACGTATCAGCCAGGCATTTTAAGTTTAATTTGACAGACCGCTAGTTAAGCTCTTAGCAATCGCTTTAGTCCTTCTATATCTTTAATGTCGCTTTCTAGTTGCCAAACTAATTGTTCCTTGTCTTTGATAATCCATTGTTTGAATAGCAATGGCAAAGCCATGCAAAACATTTAAGCATCATCGGTCTTATATTGAGTTGCGCGCTTTACTTTAGCAAAATTGACGCCGGCTACTACTAAAGCTATGCCCAGAAATTGAAGTAAAGTTGGTACTTCGCGCAATATTAAAGCAGCAACTAAAATAAATGCTGGGCGTTGAACCATTGTTATTACCGAAATGCGAGTAGCCCCCACTAAGCTCAATGATTTTATAAAAGCAACATTGGCTAAGGCGGCAGCAGTTCCGACAACAATGCCATAGCAAATATCGTAGGTTGAGATCTTACCTATAAAAGGTAAGCAGGCCAAAGAAATAATACCTAAAATAACAAAGCACAGTGATGAAATATAAATTGAGTTGTGTTTGAGAGTGATCTCGTCCATTTTTACACGATAAAAACCTGAGGTAAATATTGCAATTATGATAGCAATTGTGCCGAGCCAATCACCAGAATAATTATCAAAGGGCATACTTAAAACAACGCCAATAAAACATAGCCAAAAACCAAGCCAAAACTTTTTTCCTAGTATATCTCGACCAAGTCTTTCATTAATGATTGCCACTAAGGCTGGTGTGCTCGTAACCACCGTAAGCACGGTAACGGCAGTAAGTCCTCTTAAGGCAAGAATGGTGCATAAGCTAGTGGTCATTAGTAATAATGCGATCGGTATGACTGGCTTTACTATTTTTGCTTGATCAGGACGCCGTAACCAAAAATAAGCAAAAACAGGAGTAAGGGTAAGGGCGCCGGCAATGTTTCTAATTATAAAAAACTGATATGGACCCAAACCACCACGATAACCATATTTAACTATTATTGGCTCAGCAGCTCCTAAAACTAAAGCAGCCACTATCCATAACTTCTCAGCTAATGATTTGCGCAGCTCAGGAGTTAACAATTTGTTGGCTTGCATTAGACAGGCAGTATTGGACATTTTTTAGGCCAAAATTGGGGTGTCTTTGTTTTGTAATTGTCAAATCTGGTAATCAACTCATCGCGTAGAGTCTCTGGCTCTACAATACTATCAATAACCATCTCTGAGGCAAGCTTATAAATGTCTACATCTTCTCTATAGTTTTTACGTTTCTCAGCTATAAAAGCTGGCCTTTCTGCTTCAGGTAATTCCATAATTTTGTTGTAGTAAACAGCATTTACTGCTGCTTCGGGTCCCATAACAGCTATCCAAGCAGTAGGTAAAGCCAAACAAGCATCTGGCTCAAAGGCTGGTCCACACATAGCGTAAAGACCAGCCCCATATGCTTTTCTTAATACAACCGATATTTTAGGCACATTTGCTGTAGCAACAGCAGAAATCATTTTTGCGCCTGAGCGAATGATACCAGCACGTTCTACTTTTGTGCCAATCATAAAGCCTGGTACATCAGCTAAGAAAAGGAGCGGGATATTAAAAGCATCACAAAGCCAAATAAAACGTGTCGCTTTGTCAGCTGAATCAACAAAGAGTACACCGCCTTTAACCTTGGGTTGATTGGCAATTATACCAATTACTTTGCCATCAAGGCGTGCTAAGCCGGTTACAATTTCGGCTGCAAATAAACGTTTGATTTCAAAGAACGAGTCTTTGTCTATAATAGCTTCGATTACTTCGTAAATATCAAACAGTACATTTTCTTGCTCTGGTATAAGTTGAGCAATGCTCTTATTTGCCTTGTGTTTGACTGAATTTTTAGTCAACGCAATAATGGGCACGTCCAAATAATTAGATGGCATATAAGTCAAATAATTTCTGGCGATTTTTATAGCTTCTTCTTCTGAACTAACTAGAATGTCTCCGCAACCAGATACGGTGCAGTGCATTTTTGCTCCACCCATTTCTTCCAATGTTACCTTCTCACCAATGACCATTTCAGCCATGCGTGGTGAACCAAGGTACATAGAAGCATTACCATCATTCATTATGACAATGTCACAAAAGGCAGGGATATAAGCTCCACCAGCAGCAGATGGTCCAAATAAGAGACAGACTTGTGGTACCATACCGGATATTTGTATTTGGTTGTAGAATATTCTGCCAGCACCTCGCCGTCCAGGAAACATTTCTACCTGGTCAGTAATCCGCGCACCAGCAGAATCTACTAAGTAGATTATCGGCACTTGCATCTTGATCGCTGTTTCTTGAGTACGGATAATCTTTTCAACGGTGCGCTTTCCCCAAGAACCAGCTTTAACTGTGGAGTCATTGGCCACTAGACAAACTGTTTTACCAGATACTTGACCTATACCTGTGATCACCCCGTCAGCAGGCAATTCGGGATCTACGCAATTAGCAAAACCAGCATTTTCGATAAATTGAGAATCTTCGTCAAGAAGCAATTTCAAGCGATCGCGCGCAAAGAGTTTCTTTTCCTCTTTTAATTTCTGATGATACTTGGCTGCACCACCTTGTCTAATTCTATCCAGTTTTTTATTTACTGTGGCTGACTGTTTTTCTGATTTGGACACATCTACCTCAACGTCTTCCATAAGTGCACATTAATTCTGACCTCGCCTTGCTATGTAAACTAAGGAAATGTCTAAATTCTTGTATATCAGTATCTGGAGAGCTGAAAGAAGGTGCTGTATAAGAAAAAGTGTCTAAAGCATAAAGCGTTAAGACGTAACTATGCGTAGATCCCTGGGGCGGAGAGGGCCCATAGTACCCAATTTTATGAAAACTGTTAAGTGCCTGTACGCTACCGTCAGGAAGTTTTGCTTTTGGCTTTATCCCTTCTCGAAGATCCCTCTTATTACCTGGGATATCATAAATAATCCAATGAATCGAATGTCCTGATACTCCATCTGGATCCTCCATAGTAACCGCATAACTAATAGTACTAGGTGGCGGATTTACCCAAGATAATGGCGGGGACATATTAGCACCATCTGCAGTGTATGTAGTGCCGATTCTTTCTCCGGGTCTGAAGGCTAAACTACTCAGAACAAAGTTTTCATTTTCAAATATGTCTTGAGCATTAACTGGCGTATCTAAATTGAGAAAATAATTAAGAAGCAATAAAAATATGATTGACAAGCAATGTACATTGCTTGTCAATTTAGTTTTGGAATTATTTGCAATGTTTTCCATGAGTTACCCTCGCCCTAAATTTTACTAGCTCTTATAAAGTCTTGTTTTATTAATTGAGCCTTTATCTCACATTGTCTACTCGTTTTTCTGGCTCAGTCATTATTGCTCAAATTTCTCACATTTATTTGCTCAAAGAATATTAACGCCCATATGTACCCATTGTCTCGGCTTCAGCTAATTTATGCTTTTGCACGAAATCACGAAATTTATATAAAGTCATAGGTGACTCGTAGCCGAACATGTCATTTAAAGCATAAAGCCTAAAGAAATAGCGATGGACAGGACCAGGCGGTGGAGATGGTCCACCATAACCTACATGACGAAATGAATTGATACCTTGTTTTGTTTGGTCTTTTAATGTTGCTTCGGCGGGTATGGCTTGGCGTAAAGTGGTTTTGTTAGCGGGAATATCGTAAACAAGCCAATGAATCCATGTACCTGCTGGTGCATCTGGATCTTCACATATAAGAGCAAAACTTTTGCTACCAGAGGGAATAGCGGTCCAAGATAGTTCTGGAGAGACATTGGAGCCATCGGCAGTGTATCTTTTCGGAATAGTTTGTCCTGCCTTAAAGTCTAAGCTGAATAAAGTAAATTGACTGTCCATTCTAGTTCCTTCTCTGCTAGCAGCATTAGTGGGTAAGCAAGTGTTAAATTCAAGGATGATTAAATCGCAAAAAATAAAGACGGCCAGGATTGACAAGAAGTTTATTTTAAAAACGGGCTTATACTTGAGTGTATGTATCGTATTTTGCATGCTCTTATTTTAGCTCCTTTTATCTTAAGATAGAGAATAGTTTACCTTAGGGGGATTATTTTGCTAATCGTAGTTTTTGCGACAGAAGCTTAGCTTCATCAAGTTTACATATATAAGCAAGGCCAATATACAAAGCACCACTTATAGTGGCAGAGCTAAAGATCTTAAAAGCTAGCGGTAGTAAAGACATGCTGGCAAAATAATGCTGCATAATGGCAAAACCATATCTAGCGCAGGCATAAGTAACAGCAGCAGCAATTACCATTATTGATACAGGTTTTAGTAAACTGCTAAAACCCATGAGTCCAAGCTTTGGCCGTAAAAAATAGGCTAACAAAAATAGATTGAAAACAGTAATTAAAGAAGTAGCAAGTGAGATGCCAGCCACTCCCAGGGGAATGGCAATAACAAATAACCAATCAAGAAAAGCTTTAACAAACATAGCTACCATAGCTATATAAAATGGTGTTTTACTATCTTGAAAAGCAAAATATACGCGAGTTATTAGATCGCGTGCCATATAAAAAATTATTGAAGGTACAAGATATATTAAAGCCGTGGTAACCAGATAAGTAGATTCTGCGTTAAAGGCGCCGCGCTGAAATAACAGTCTGATTATAGGTTCTGGTAAGGCAAGCAAGATAGCACTTAAAGGCAAAGCTAGAAACCATAAAAAGCTTATTGCGCGACGAAATTCAGCCTTTAGATCTTCATTTTTTTTATTCGCTGCCATTTCAGTGAAACGGGGTAAAATAGGCACAAGCATAGCAGTGATTAAAACGCCAAGAGGAAGTTGCACTAGACGATTAGCATTAGCAATAGCTGTCCAAGCACCTTCACCTATGTTAGAACAAAAGAAACTGTCTACGTAAATAATTAATTGGCCGATTGAAGTACTGATTAAAGCAGGCCATAAAACTTTGAGGTAACTGGAAGCACCGGCAATGCCTTTCAACGAAAATCGATAATTTAGACCAACCGAAAACATGCCTGGCATTTGAGCAAATAATTGACCAAATGCACCAATCAAGGTGCCCACGGCCACAGGCAATGAGGATTCATGATTGTTGCTTATTAATATGGCGGCAATAATAGCAATACTGGCTATAGCTGGAGACAGAGATGGCCAAAAAACGCGGTTGTACACATTCAATACACCATATGTAACACCGATTAATCCAGACAGAAGAATTAACGGCGACATTACTCTTAACTGCATAATGGTCTCACTAAAAAATTTGAGACGAGCTGCTTCATCGTTGCCATAATTACCAGCTACGATTTGCATGATCTGAGGGGCGAACAAAAAGATGATTATCCCCACAAAGGCTAAGGCAATTACAGTAAAGAATGAAATTTGTACGACTAATGCTCCAGCATCAGACGAAGATCTTTTTGGCGCTAATGTAGTAACGGTAGCCGAGTGAAATGGTCCACCTAAGCCACCAAATAAAATTAAAATGTTACCTGTAAATAAATAGGCATAGTTATAAGCATCAGCCAGAACTGAAGTACCATAGGCTGCCGCTACGACAACATCACGAGCCAGTCCAATAACTTTAGAGAAAACGCTTAGCAAGGCAACCAAGCTAAATGTCCTGCTTAAACTTTGTGTCCTTTCAGTCATTAATTGATCTGTCCTAAATTTGTCTTGTTTAAATTTTATCTAGTTCAAAGAAAGAATTTTTTCTATCTAACGACTTTAGCATTGTGCAAGCTTTTCTTGAAAACTGTTATGCTAAAGTTGCAAAACACGTATTTATATCAATAAATGCATAGTTATTAAACATCTAAACCACGGATGGATATAAGATCCATCAGATATGAAATAGCGATATAAAGGAGAGAATTCAGGTGTTAGAAGGAGCTTCAACCAATATAGCTTTAGGACTCGTTGCTGGAATGACCATTTTTCTAGGTTTGCCCATAGCACGGCTTAAAGGAGCATCTGAAGCTGTTAAGGGAATGCTTGCTCTAGCATCTGCCGGTGTGCTCATTTTTCTCATTATAGAAGTTGGTAATCATGCTATTGAAATTGTAGAAAGCACAGCAAAAGCTGGCGATCTAAACCTTGCTTTACTGCAGGGCGGGATCATGACTTTTGGACTATTGTTAGGTTTAGTCGGTTTAGCCTTAATCGAAGAGCGCAGACATCAAGCACGTAATCAAGGAGCGACTCCCCTTGATATCGCCAGCATGATTGCATTAGGAATTGGCTTACATAATTTTGCCGAAGGACTTGCCATTGGGCAATCTTATTCGAGTGGGAATACAGCTCTTGGATTAGTCTTAGTACTTGGCTTTGCTTTGCATAATGCTACAGAAGGTTTCGGCATTGCTGCACCTTTAGCTGGTACAGATGTTTCTTGGTCCAAATTGATTAGCTTAGGTCTTATTGGCGGCGCACCCACTGCATTGGGTTCGGCTCTGGGGGGATCTTTCGTTAATACTAATTTTGAATTATTTATTTTGTCTTTAGCTGTTGGATCCCTTATATATGTAACTAGAGAATTATTGCGCTTGCGCTTTGCTAGCCTAAGCGCAAGCAAAGGGATGCTTGCTTTGACAATTGGTCTTCTTGTCGGCATAGCAACGGAAATATATATAGAAGCAGCGTCAGTTAATAATCAACCTCAACAAGCATTTCATAGGAGCGAAGCCAAGAAAATTGCTTTTGAAGAAAACGAGGTAGAGCCGAATCAATTAACGGTTGCTCGTGGTGATTATTTACTACTCGTAAATAAAACCAATAAACCCTTGGAAATAGAAGCAAAGGGACTAATCAATAAAGAAGCGTTTATTCCTAAAAATAGTGAAGTTACAGTTCAAGTGGTAGGTGTGCCTGGTAAGTATGCACTTAATCCGGAAGATAGCTCTTTGCTGGCACAAGTTATTGTGGTTCCAGGACAGAGGAATATGCAGCAAGCTGATGCTGAGAGAATCATCGCGGCTTTGACAATAATGGCTGGTCATGCGCAAGCAGCCTATGACTTGCATATGGACTCAGGCAAGACCGAATGCCTTAACCCAAATTTAGACTTAGCAAGGGCAGCGAAACATTCTTATCATCCGGTTCATGAAATATTTGAGGATAAAACACCCCAATCTTTATTAGTACAAGCAGCTTTGCAAAAAATTGGCTTATTAGTACCACTTAAAGGCAAACTAGAAGAATATAGTAAGTTGGCCGGTAGCAGCAAAACTACTAATGAAGAATTTGCCAAGTCATATGCTAATTTATTAGCAACAGTTGAAAAGGCACGGCGCTTAATAGGTGGCGAATATTACAACGATCCGGCGTCTAGAAGAAAAGCGGCTCTTTTAGTATTGCAACAAGCTGAAGACGAGTATAAAGAAGCCGTGGAATCAGGACATATTGTTGTCTTGAAAGTAGCTCAACCGGGCAAAGATGGTTATTTAGAATATCAAGATACAAGAGGATTCCTAAGAGCAACAAGAGACATGCTAATGTGTCCTACAGATGAAAAATGCGGCTCTGCACAAGAAGCAATTGAGAAGCTCCTCGGCAATGAATTTAGGAACATAAACCCAGAAAACCCAGAGCATCCAGTCCCTTTTACGAGAATAGAAAAAGACATTGAAGCTATAGAGAAAATGCTTGACTAGCATCAAGCATTTATAGATTCCGCCTAACTGGCTTCAAGGGACGTAAATATATAAATATGCTATGCATTTTTTATATATTAAGCATGCATTATATATGATGCTCCGGTTTTCCTTATAGCTGATTGTGTCCCAGCACCGTCTAATGTTTGTATGGAAACAAACTAAGTATTGGTGCCATTCTTATAAATTCAGAAGTTCAAAATAAAATGAAATTTGGGGTACTTCTAATCCTAAAAGACCCGGCTATACTGTAAACATATTCGGTGAGCACTCACAAAATAGTTGAGTACTTTGAGCCGAGGGGCCTTGCAGAAACGCCAGATAAGCGCTAATTCGAAACAGTAGCAAGCGAGCCCGCATTACATGAAGGACTAACTGAAATGTAGTGAAATACTGAGCCCACTTCGCAAGGGGCAGTTAGGCAGCAGCACTAATACCACCGTAGATTTATCTAGGTGGTATTTTTGTTTGGAAGTTTTTGAATTTTACTAATAACTATTCGCCGGTGTGTGGCAATATAGTGTCGGAATATATAGTGTATATATGCTTGGTGAGAACTTGCACTACGCAAGCTACTGGCAAAGCAAAAATGATACCCAGCCAACCATCAATTTTGGCACCAATAAATATGGCTAGAAAGATTACAACCGGATGAAGACCGATAACATTACCCATATACTTGGGAGCAACAACATTGTCTTTTAGCCATTGTAAGCCAGCGAAAATAGCAAATACTAAAATTAATTCAGTAAAGCGATTGCCTGGAATATTATCTATGCCGTCAAAAGCAACTGAAAAAACTGTGGGTATAAAGCCGATTGTGGGACCGATAACAGGAATGATTTCCCAAACGGCAAGAACTATGCCAAGCAGAAGAGCGTAATGAACTCCGATGGCATAATAAACAATAGTGATTGTTATACCGAAGCCAAGGGCTAAGACAACTTGTCCTTTAAAAAATGATTGCAAGCTGTGATCGATTTCTTTTGAAATTAACTGCAAATGAGTTTGATATCGCGGTGGAAATATTTTTATTATCGAGGCTTGCATTTTATAACCATCTAACAAAAAATAAAATGATAAAAGTAAAATGCTCAGGCCATAAACAGTCCAAGATATTGTTGATACAGCAACATCGCCTACACGATTAAACACTTGTCCTGCTTCAATTTTGGGTAAGAAAGACAAAGCGTCGTTCAATATGTCTATCGTTTTAATTTCAACATGCGCAGCACGCAAGTGTTGTTCAAACGGAATCGTGACCTGAGTAAGATTATGGACAAACTGAGGCAGCTGTAAATAAACGGTATTTAGGAGCTGGGTGATTTGAGTTATGACGGTTGGAACTAAAGTGATAGCACTAAATACGATACCGATCATAACTATTGCATAAACTATAAGTACCGCCAAGACACGGATCTTGACAAATTTATTGAGCCAATCGACAACCGCAATGAACAAATATGAAAAGAGAATAGAAATACCAAGGACTCGCAAAACATCTGCAAAATATGAGCAGGCCTGAAAAGCAATTATGCAAAGAATGAAAGCAAGGGTTATAACAAATAATTGTCGTTGCAGGATAAGAAGTTTATCTGAAGAATTTGTATTTTTAGTTTTCTCTGTCTGTGACATTTTTGTGTTGGGTCTGACTTCCTATAGAAGCGCAGTATACCAGAAATACCCATGACAAGATAGATAGCCGCTGCCTCTGGCATCACTTTAGATGCATTCCACTTGGCGTATAAAAGCTAGCCAGCAATAAACCTGCCCCTAGTCTTAAATACATTGTGGCTGTTCTAAAAGAATAGACTTTGCCGATATTTCTGTTAGAAATGTCTTTTTGGACCATGGTAACAACGGTAATAAAAATATCGGACAAGAAAAGGCGGCGATAGCCAGGACAGTGGCGGCTAGCACTATATTCGGTGCTAATCATGGTATCACAAACCCAATTCCCCAGCACGTGCATGCCAAAAAAACTGTGCGCCCGGGATTGCGGATCTTTCGATGCTTGGAAGTTCCTTTCATTGACTTAGCCATAAAATTGCTATTGTCTTGTTTTTCAGTAACTTAAGATATACCATGCCTGTCTATTGTTCCAGATTTATAACCTGCTTGCGCTTGAGAACATAATGAAAAATAGAACAGAAGTAAACTGTTAGTAAGACGCGTAATAAGTAGGGAGTGGTTAAAAGCATGGCAAAGAAATACTGGCTTTTTAAGTCTGAACCAAGCTCCTTTTCAATAGCCGACTTAGAAAAAGCAACAAATAGAACCACTTGCTGGGATGGTGTGAGAAATTATCAGGCTAGGAATTTTTTAAGTAAGCAAATTGCAGTTGGAGATCAAGTCTTTTTTTATCACAGCAATGCTGACCCTGCCGCGATTGTTGGTATTGCCCAGATCACCAAAGCGGGCTATCCCGATCCTTCTGCCTTTAACTCTAAAAGTCCCTATTTCGATGAAAAAAGCGATCCCATAAATCCTACTTGGTACTGCGTAGATATCAAACATGTCAAAACATTTAGCAAGCCAGTTTCTCTAACAGAGCTAAAAAGCAATCTCAAGTTAAAGAATATGGTTCTTTTGCAAAAAGGCAGCCGCCTTTCCATCCAGCCTGTCAGCGAAAGCGAATGGAAAGAAATCATCAAAATTTCTTAGCAAAGTTAACGAAAGCGGTATATTAACGCCATATTGAAAACCAGATGTTATAACCTATGCTAGCAAGCGGACTATACGTCATATTGTGAGCATGACCATGCCTAAATCATACAGCTCAAAATCAAGCCTCTCTTCAGGTTTAGAAATTAATCCGCCGTTACGGGAGCTTATTTTGGACAGCGGTTTCAGGGAAGATCTATTTAATAAGGCAATTGACTTGGCTTTCTTAGAAGATCTAGGCAAGCCACCGGTTGATTTAACTACTTCAGCATTAAAAGGGGCGGACAAAGAGACAAAGGCTCTTATCTATTGTAAAAGCCAGCCCACTATAATAGCCGGTATACCAATAATTGAGCTTGTTTTTAAAAGGCTTGACCCTAAAATCGAGCTTAATCCTCTTAGTGACGAAGGACAAAAAATTAGGCAAATTCCTTTAGCAGTAGCCCTGATAGTGGGGAAAGCTGGCGCAATCTTAGGCGCTGAGCGCATTGCTCTAAACTTGTTACAGCGTATGTGCGCTGTGGCCACTACAACTAGTCAATTTGTCGAGAAGGCAGCAAAACACAAGATTGCTATTTTGGACACGCGAAAAACTACTCCTGGCTTAAGGTTATTGGAAAAATATGCTGTTTTAGTCGGTGGCGGGGAAAACCATCGTTTTGGGCTAAAAGATGCCATATTAATCAAGGATAATCATATACAGATGGTAGGCGGCATTACAGAAGCTGTAAAACTGTTACGTTTACAATACCCTAATAAGCCATTGGAAGTGGAATGTACTAGTCTAGAAGAGGTCAGGGAAAGTCTTAATTTGAAGGTAGATAGAATTTTGCTGGATAATATGTCACCAGACTTAGTAAAAGAAGCAGTTGGACTTGTTCAAAGTCAATGCTTTATTGAAGTTTCAGGCGGAATCAATCTCTCAAATATAGATGCCTATTTGCAAACAGGAGTCAATGCCATATCGGTAGGCGCTCTTACCCACTCAGCGGTGAGTGTTGATCTCAGTCTTGAGGTCGAAAACAAATAATGAAAAATCTGGCAGAAAAAACGCATTTAATTGACGAAATTAAAAGACTTAAGGAACAGCGTCAAGCAGTTATTCTTGCTCATAATTATCAAATTGGTGAAATTCAAGATATTGCTGACTTTGTGGGTGATTCTCTGGGACTATCTCAGCAGGCGGCAAAGACAGAAGCTAAAACGATAGTTTTTTGTGGCGTACATTTTATGGCCGAAACAGCAGCTGTACTTTCACCAGACAAAAGGGTGTTAATACCAGATTTAGAAGCTGGTTGTTCTTTGGCTGCATCTATTAACGCAGATCAATTGCGTGCCTGGAAAAAAGAACATCCTGGCGCTATAGTTGTATCTTATGTCAACACAACTGCTGAAGTAAAAGCAGAGTCCGACTATTGCTGTACTTCGGGTAATGCTGTAAAGATTGTACAGTCTATCCCTGAAGACAAAGAAATTTTATTCTTGCCAGATGTGTTTCTTGGCTCATGGGTTAAGAAACAAACAGGAAGACAGAATATGCATATCTGGATGGGCGAATGCCATGTTCATGCAGCCATGCGTCCAGAGATGGTAACAGAAAAACTCAAAGAATATCCCAAGGCAGAACTATTAATACACCCTGAGTGTGGTTGTCTAACGCCATTTCTTGATCAACTGGCTGACAATCCAGAGTTAAAGGCAATAAAAGTCGCTTCAACAGAGGGGATGATTAAAGCAGCAAATAAATCAACAGCTCAAGAATTTGTTGTTGCTACAGAAGAAGGCATCTTACATAGGTTACGAAAAGAAAACCCAGCCAAGAACTTTATTCCGATTGCTCCAGAAATGACTTGCCAGTTTATGAAAATGATTACATTGGATAAATTACACAAGAGTTTGAGCGATGATGTGTATCCTGTAATTGTAGAAAAAGAATTAGCTGATCGAGCACGCTTGCCCATCGAACGAATGATTTCCATTTTTTGATACTAATTAATTCATAATGCGCAAGATAATAGAAACAGATGTGCTGATAATAGGGTCAGGATTTGCTGGGCTTTTAGCCGCAATCAAATTGCTAGAGTCAGGTGCGCGTGTTGTACTAGCTTGCAAAACTTATTTGTCCGAATCATCTACAAACTATGCTCAAGGTGGCATAGCCGCTACCACAGACGGTGGCAGCTTTAAGGCCATCGAACTACATCTAGAGGACACTCTGAATGCAGGAGCAGGGCTGGTTGACGAAAAGGTCGCTGCGGAAATAATTGCTAGCGGCTGGCCCCTAATTCAAGAATTAAAGGAATACAGTGTAACATTCGATTATTTAGCAGATGGATCTTTTTCTCTTACGCGTGAAGGAGGACATAGCACGGCGAGAGTTTATCACTACCAAGACATTACTGGTAAGTCGATTTCACATGGCTTAATTGATAAATTAAAGCATTTGCAGTCATCTTCGAAGGACAAAGACCAGTTAAGGATTTTTGAGAACAAACTTGCCTATAGTTTAATTATGTTCAATGGTACTTGTTGGGGCGCTAAATTTATAGCAAATGAATCCGGCAATCAACCAAGCAGCGCTAGCAAAGAGTTAACTACGATACTAGCCAAGCATACAATTCTTGCCACTGGTGGCATTGGACAAGTTTTTAGTCGCACAACCAATCCTGCCGTTGCCACCGGTGACGGTATCGGTCTGGCATATGAAGTCGGTGCCGAACTTATTGATATGGAGTTTGTTCAATTTCATCCTACAGCATTACATCTAAAAAAAGAGTCAGAAACCCCAGCTTTTCTAATTTCGGAAGCAGTTAGAGGAGCGGGCGCTATTCTGCTAGACATAAATCACGATCGCTTTATGCAACGCTTTCACCCTGCTGGCGAGTTAGCAACTCGTGATATTGTTTCACAAGCTATTTATAGAGTGATGCAAGAAACTCACCAGAGGTCAGTATTCCTGGATTTAAGACCCATAGGGAAAGATATTTTGGAAAAGAAATTTCCTAATATTGTTCACAAACTAAAAGACTATGGCATCGATGCATTTAAAGAACCTGTGCCTGTCAGCCCTGCTGCCCACTATTTTATGGGTGGTATAAAAGCAGAATGCAATGGGAGGACTTCTATACCATTTCTTTATGCCATCGGTGAATGCGCGTGCACTGGCTTACACGGTGCTAACAGATTGGCTAGTAATTCGTTATTGGAAGCTGGTGTAATGGCCCTTAAAGCAGCACAGTTTATAACTGAACAAAATGATAACCGTGAACGAAAAATGCCAAACACGCAAGTGCAATCGGAAAGCATGCCCTCTTACAATAAACCTCCAGATCTTCTTGCTGTGCGGCATGCAATGTCGCAAGAAGTAGGTATAATTCGCAGCGCCGAATCCCTTGGCAAAGCTTTAACCCTATTCAACGATAGTTTGATTACGAATACATATTCAGTGGAAAATATTCAGGCGGCGAATATTTTATTGATCGCCAAGTTAATTACAGCTAGCGCTTTGCGTAGAGAAGAATCACGAGGCTCACACTTTCGCGCTGACTTTCCCAATATAGACAAAAAATTTGCTTGCCGGCAAATTGTCACTAGAGAAGGTTACACTTGGACCAACACTGCCGATCAGAAACTTTCTGCCAAACAATAAAGATTAACTTTTTATTCACCGCCTCCCTGACAACACGTTTTATAGGGCAAGCGTCTTAAAAAACATATATCCGTCCAATGTCCAACAACAATATTCTCATTTGCTTTTACAGGTCAAGACTTTAGACTAGAAGCGGAACAAAGGCCAAGCGAAACTGTAAATTTGAAGAACGTCCCAAAAGGACCGAGCTTGAATGATAGATAGTATTGCCAGAATTTTGATTATTGAAAAAAATTGTGCCCAGCTTATCGCTTTAACGATATGGCTAACTCAATTTCCTCAATTGCAAGTTCATGGCAACATGCCCGAACAAAATTTGAAAAGATCAACTGATATAAGTCTTACATTTAATTACGACTTGGTCATATACAGTCTTGAAATAGACCACAATGAAGAGTTTTCTTTAGAGCCTGCTATTGCTTTATCTTTAATACGCAAATTGAAATCTGAACAAAATAGACCGGCTATTATTTTGCTTGCCAACCCTTTAATTAATAAACAAACAACCAGTATAAACAGCCAGATAAATCAACAATTGCTAAAAGAGAGTGACACACAACTATATTTAACTGATTCTCTGATAGATTTTTATAGAGAAATAAATAGACTGCTTTCTTACAGAAAAGCGATTAATCTGATTACTGCCAAGGCCGGATAATGAAACAACGGGGTCTCAAATCTAATTTAAGTGGTATTGTAACTGGTGCATCTTCGGGTATTGGTAGTGCCATAGCTATTCTATTGGCTGAAAAGTTCAAAGCAAGACTTATTCTTAATGCTCGCTCAGAATCCAGCTTAAGCGAAACAGCAAAGTTAGTAGAGAAAGCCGGTGGCACCGCGATTTGCCTAAGTGGTGATATAGCCAAAGACAATCTTGCGGCCAGGATAGTAGATAAGTGTTTGGAGTCCTATGGCTCAATAGACTTATTAGTCAATAACGCTGGTTTCGCAAAACCAGGCAAAGTGACTTCGCTTACACTAGAAGATTGGCAAAATGTGTTTGCAGTAAATTTTTTCGCACCTTTGGAATCGATATATCAAGCTTTACCTCATATGCTAAAAGGTGGCGGTGGCAAAATAGTTAATATTGCCTCAGTAGCTGGCAAAATAGCATTTCCTGGCAGTGTCTGCTATTCAGCCAGCAAATTTGCTCTGACCGGCATGTCAGAGGGTATGGCAGCGGAACTGGCAAATAAAAATATTGATGTTATCACTGTTTGTCCTGGCTGGGTGCGCAGCGAATTTTTCTCCAAAAACAAAATGAGCGACGATAATAACCCCACCAAAATAGCAGATCAAGCAAGCTGGCAAGGTTGGCTTATGCGCAATTTCCTCAGCATCAGCAGCGAGTCTTGCGCTCAAAAAACTATAAACGCTCTAGAAAAAGGTGGCAGCCAAGAAATTGTTCTTACAATACCGGGGGTTGTTGCCGAACGGGTAAATGCATTTTGCCCCAACGTTTTAAATAAGATTGTTGCTTCGGTGCGCAATTAAAGCAATATCCCCTAAATTTGAGTTTTGAAAGACAGGAACGAAAATCGGAAATTCGTCCGGCTTGTACTTTTTTTGAGGTGAATCGATTTATATCAGAAGAATGGTTGGTTGAAATGGAAGCTGACTGTGTTTTGCCGATATCAGATATATAGCTTTATCTGTCTAACCATTTATTGAATTAATACTTCGAATTTGTATTAGCGAATCGGCGCTAAATAGCAGCCGCTTATTTTCCAGTCACCATTGTCTTGCTTTTCCATAATGTAAGAACCAATTACGGTATCACCATTAGAAGCTAAAAATAATACTGGCTGGGTGACAACCCCCATTACTTGCTTTAAATCCTCAAAAACAATCGAACGCGAAACAAGCACAATCTCATATGCCGATTTTACGCTCAAAAAAAAAGCCTCTGACGTCTCAAACTGCTGTTTGATGCCCGGACTAGCATAAGAAAAGGCGCGATTATCGTCTCCTCTACGAAAGGCATCTAATTGTCCTGCTATTACTTTTCTAATAGAAACACCGTCTTGTTCAGTTACGCTTATTTCTTTAGAAGCCATTGGACTATATAAGGATGGTTGGTTATGAGGAATCCAAACAGCAAAAGCAGGATTATTGTTAACCATAAATCCTACACTTGTCAAAGTGAGTATACAAAAGGCGGAAGTCTTCGCCAATGATTTTAATGCCAATATTTTTATATTCAATAACATGTAATATGTCTGTTAGCCATAAAATAGCACAGTAATTATTCTAGCAAAACATTATCGATATAGACGCATCGAGAGGTTAAAAGCTAATATTCACCCAGGTTGCCAAGTGGCCTATCTGTCATAGATACGGCTATCGCCGTTCAACTCATTTTTAATTCTTGCTTGAGCTGCTGCCAACCGAGCTATGGGTAAGCGAAAAGGTGAACAACTTATATAAGTGAGCCCCGCTTGTTCAAAAAATTCAATTGAAGAAGGCTCACCGCCATGCTCCCCACAAATACCTAATTTCAAAGAGGGATTAGACTGTACACCATATTCGATGGCTAGTTTAATCAATTTGCCTACGCCGTTGCGATCCAATACTTCAAACGGATTATTTGCAATTATCTTTACTTTCTCTCCACTAACCTCCAGTCCTTCAAGATAGCGGGTAAGAAATTTACCTTCAGCATCGTCTCGGCTAAAACCATAAGTCATCTGAGTTAAATCATTAGTACCAAAGCTAAAGAAGTCAGCATATTGTGCGATTTCATTAGCAGTTAGGCAGGCTCTGGGAATTTCTATCATAGTACCAAAGCTATACTCAACCTTTTGTCCATACTCATCCATTACCGTTCTCGCCGTAGCTTCAAGATGTTTTCTCGTCACAATCAGTTCTTGCACATCGCTAATTAAAGGAATCATTATTTCCGGAAGAACTTTTATACCTTCTTTCCTCACAGAAATAGCGGCTTCAAAAATCGCCCGCACTTGCATTTCATTTATTTCAGGATATAGCAAACCAAGCCGGCAACCCCGCAGACCCATCATAGGATTAGCTTCTTTGAGCTCTTTTACTTTGTTTAATAGCGATTGTTTTTTGCTTATTTCTGGATCTGTCATCAATTCTTCAAGCTTGGGTAAAAATTCATGCAATGGCGGATCTAATAATCGAATTGTGACCGGTAAACCTTGCATTACTTTAAAGATCTCAGTAAAATCATGCTTTTGCATCGGCAATAATTTTGCCAGAGCCTTTTGCCGTTCTACTTTACTATCTGCCATAATCATTGTTTGCATGACTGGCAATCTATCTTGATTCATAAACATATGCTCAGTACGACATAAACCAATTCCTTCGGCGCCATACTGACGAGCAATTTTTGCATCTTCAGGAGTATCCGCATTGGCTCGAATGCGAAGACGACGGCTTTCGTCAGCCCACTTGAGTAAGGTATTAAATTCTATTGACATTTTTGGAGCAACCGTATCAATCATGCCCTGAAATATTTCTCCGGTGGCGCCATCAATAGAAATGATGTCTCCTTCTTTTAAAATTCTTCCATCTGCTTTCATCTGTTTAGCATCTATATCAATCTGCAAAGCATCACAACCAGCCACACAGGGCTTTCCCATTCCCCGAGCAACTACCGCGGCATGGCTAGTCATTCCGCCACGACTTGTTACTACCCCTTGAGCAGCGACAATTCCATGTATATCATCTGGGCAAGTTTCGACGCGAACTAAAATTATCTTTTCGCCTTGATTAGCCAAAGACTCAGCATAACTGGGATCAAAAATAATTTTACCCTGAGCAGCACCGGGAGAGGCATTCAGTCCAATGGCCAGTAGTTGCCCTTCTGCCCTAGCTTTTTCTTTCACCGCCAAACTGAAACTAGGCAAAAGTAATTGATTTAATTGCAAAGGCTCGATTCTAAGAAGAGATTCCTCCTTATTGACCATTTTCTCGTTAACTAAATCTACTGCAATTTTAATTGCAGCAGCCACTGTACGCTTGCCTGTTCGAGTTTGCAGAATATATAGAATATTATTCTCTATGGTGAACTCGATGTCTTGCATATCTGCATAGTGTTTTTCGAGATTAGCAATTGTCGATATCAATTGCTTATAAGCTTCGGGCATTTCCTTCGCTAAAAGAGTGATTTCCTGCGGTGTGCGTGTTCCGGCTACTACATCTTCGCCCTGAGCATTTGATAGATACTCACCATAAATCTGTGACTCACCGGTACTTGGATTACGAGTAAAGCAAACGCCGGTAGCAGAATTATCGTTTAAATTACCAAAAACCATTGCCTGGATATTGACAGCAGTTCCAAGATTGTGGTCTATTTTGTTCAGGTTACGATAATAAATAGCCCGTGTAGTATTCCATGACTTAAATACCGCTTCTACCGCACTCTTTAATTGTTCTGTAACATCTTGGGGAAAGGGTGAGCCTGTATTTTTAAGAACAATATTTTTGAATTGATCGATCACAGAACGTAAATATTCGACTCTAAGCTCGTTATCAATCTTAGTGTTTGCCTTGTCTTTGATTGTATTTAGGACATGTTCAAATTCTTCTTTATTTATCCCTAATACAACATTGCCAAACATTTGCATAAGACGCCTATAACTATCAAGAGCGAAACGCTCATTATTTGTCATCTTTGCTAATGCCTGTACGGTTTGGTCGTTGAGACCAAGATTTAAAATAGTATCCATCATGCCCGGCATAGAAAACTGGGCGCCGGAGCGCACTGAGAGCAATAACGGGTTAGCGGTGCTGCCAAATCTTCTACCAACTATTTTTTCTATTGATCGCAGAGACTGAAAAATTTCTTTACAGAGTGCATCTGGAATAACGTCACCTGCTTGATTGTATGAACGGCAGCAAGCAGTAGTAATGGTAAACCCCGGAGGAACATTGACACCACTAGCGGTCATTTCCGCAAGCCCAGCACCCTTGCCGCCAAGGGCTTCGCACATCAGATCTCGCTGTCCTTCAAAATGTCTGAATCCCTCAGCAAACGAAAGAATATTTACACTGTCTTTGACAACAACTTGCTTTGGTTCCTGGCTTGCCATTATCTTTTGCTCCTCGTTGCTTATTTACGCAAATACAAATAAATCTCACCTGATATTTCTTCAATAGCTTTATTTGATACATCTATAATGTGACAACCTAGACGTTTGAAAATCTTTTTGGCAGACTGCACTTCTTCTTCGATTATGTATAGGTCAGTATAATCAGTGCCTTGAGGTAAACCAAGTACATTTGCTCTAGTTGAACGAATTCCGGCGAGTATTTGTGGATCAATTGTGAGACCGACAATCTTTTTTTCTGAAAGAGTAAACAATTTAGGCGATGGTTCTACGGCTGGCACAAGGGGGATATTGGCTGCCTTTAATCCCCAATGTTGAGCCAAATACATACAATTAGGCGTTTTACTGGTACGCGAAACACCTATCAATACTACATCAGCCTCAGTCAAACCATTGGGATTTTTGCCATCATCATAACGAATAGCAAAGTCGATTGCTTCAATACGCTTGTAATATGATTCATCTAAAAGATGAAGCCTCCCCGCTTGTGATAATGGCGAAATTTGGGTGACCTGAGCCACCTTAGCAATTAATGGTCCAAGTAAATCAATTGTTGGAATGCCACAGCTAACAGCAGCTTTTTCTAATGCATCTTTAAAGTCCTGCCTAACTAATGTATATGCTATAAGTCCTTGTTCTTGGGATATTTCACTTACAATCTTATTCAATTCATCAACTGATGAGACTCTAGCTAAACGATAGAGCTGAACATGCTCTTGAGGAAACTGAGCAAGAGCAGCTTTGGAAACTGCTTCTGCTGTTTCTCCACTTGAATCAGAAAGGGTAAAAACGATCAAAGGAGATTTTGTTCTATTAACCAAATTGCTCATCAGTTTAATCAGTCATTGCTCGTCAATTAGGCTCGTGCTTTAAACGAATTTAAGTCACCATATATAATACTAAATTAAAATCGTTTTTGTTGTATTGCTAGCATACGGTATAAAGCAAAAATAATACTGTAACACTGCCTCAATGAATGAATATACCGTCAAGGACAACATCGTAAACTGAATAAGCTAATTAGACATTTTATAGATGTCAGCAGCCAAAAACAATATAAATTACAGTAATCACAAGAGGACTAGGAATTGAGCGAAGATAAAATTACTATAGGCGTTTTTGGTGGTTCGGGATTTTATTCACTCTTTAGTGAAGCTGAAGAAAGAGTAGTAGAAACACCTTATGGTGTGCCTAGCAATAAAGTTGTCGTAGGCATTATAGAGGGCAAGAAAGTAGCTTTCATGCCCCGTCATGGCTCCAACCATCAATATCCTCCTCATATGATAAATTACAGGGCCAATCTTTGGGCAATGAAATCTTTAGGTGTAGAGAGGCTTATTTCTCCTTGCGCTGCCGGCAGTTTAAAGAAAGAAGCCGCTCCTGGAGACTTTGTTATTTGTGATCAATATATAGATCGTACGTCTGGTCGCAAAGATACATTTTATGATGGTCCCATAGCTACTCATGTATCAGCAGCCCAACCATATTGTTCTCAAATGCGAGAATTGGCATATCAAGCTGGCACAGCTTGCAAAATAAAAATGCACCGGGAAGGCACAGTAGTTGTCATTCAAGGACCACGTTTCTCTACACAAGCCGAATCTAAGTGGTTTAGTAATCAAGGTTGGACGGTTGTAAATATGAGCCAATATCCTGAAGTGCACTTAGCTCGCGAACTCTGCATGTGCGTGGTAAATGTCAGCTTAGTAACCGACTACGATGCAGGGCTGATTGGCGAGGTTGAACCGGTTTCGCATGCCCAGGTAGTGACTGTTTTCAATAATAATCTTGATAAACTAAAGAATATGTTAGCCCACTTGATTAAAGCTCTTCCTAAAGAAAGAAAGTGTTCTTGTAAGGATGCTTTATTGCACGCTCGTTTCTAATTACATGAATTACAGATTGCCAAGAACCTACATCTGGTTAAATCTATGAGTATCAATCAAGTAGTAGCAATTTTTGGTCTTATACTTGCTTGTTGTGTATTTTTGGTACTACATAAACTTGGCTTTCCAGATAAAATCAAATACGGTACTGCTCTTTTATCAATAATATTCGTGGCTATAATTTGGTCGACCGCAAGCCTGACACTCGGGGGAGATGATGAAGAATAAAACAATAAAATCGATACTGCTAGTAGCTGGAATATGTACAAATATTTTAGCCGGTACAAACGCCTATTGTTTGATCGACACCAATAAAAGTAAACCGCCACTAATCCCGGTGACAAAAGATTTTAAATTAAAAAATGGACTAAGGGTAATTTTTTCTGAAGACCACACAGTTCCCGTAGCAGCTATGGTGATTGTTTATGACGTTGGCGCACGAAACGAAGAGAAGGGACATTCAGGCTTTGCGCATTTATTTGAGCATATGATGTTTGAAGGCTCTGAAAATGTAGGCAAAACAGAATATTTTAAATATATCGAAAGTGCAGGTGGCAGCTTAAATGCTTCTACACATCCTGATTTTACTAATTACTTTGAAAAATTGCCCAGTAACCAAATAGAGTTAGCTTTATGGTTAGAGTCTGATCGTATGCGTTCGTTGAAAATTACAGAAGAAAATTTTCAAAATCAGTTAGAAACAGTCAAAGAAGAAAAACGTTTACGCATAGATAATCAACCTTATGGTCCAGCTTCAATCAAATTAGATGAATTGATATTTGACAATTGGACAAATGGTCATCCAGTCATTGGAGACTTTGCCGATCTGGAGGCATCCACAGTTAAAGATGTGAAAAAGTTTTTTAACACATATTATGCTCCTAATAATGCAGTAATGGCTATTGTAGGTGACTTCAACTCAAACGATATGCAAAAATTAGTGGAGAAATATTTCTCTACTGTACCTAGCGCTCCAACAGCAGCTAAACCAATTGTGAGTGAACCTAAGCAGACGAAAGAAAAATATTTGAAACTGTCCGATCAACATGCTAAAGCACCGGCTTTCTGGGTGGCATGGAAAGCACCAGCTAGAAGAGATCCTGACTACTATGCATTGGGAATTATTGAAAAATTACTTTCGGCGGGTGACTCTTCTCGCCTTTATCAAAGACTGGTTAAAGGTGACAAAAATGCGCTCAAAGTAGACGCTGGTTATGATGAAAGAAGAGGTCCTTCAGCTTTTGAAATTTTTGCCGTGGTAAAGCCTGACTCAACGCCAGAAAAAGTTCGCGCCAGTCTTTTCAATGAAATTGAAAAATTGAAAACGGAACCTGTTTTACAAGAAGAATTAGATAAAGCAAAAAATCAAATTTCACGCGAACTTTTCGCATCCGATTCCTATGAATCTTTGCAAAAAAGCATAGGTAGGGCTGAATTATTAGCTGAATATGCCTTATTCTTCGGCAATCCGGCTCTTCTTGATAAAGACATAGAAAAATATATGGCGGTAAAACCTGAAGATATTCAACGGGTAGCGCGCTCAGTTTTTGGCAGAAAAGGCAGCACAATAGTTGATGTCTACCCGGAAGCAAAGAAAGAACAAAAGCAAGAGTTGCCAAAAAAACCGAATAATAGTTAAAACAACTAATTGCAGTAAACAATTTAGGTATAAAATTTAGGTATAAAGAGAATGATCACATTAACAAAACAAACACCCAAATGGCCAGTTGCTTTAATAACACTGCTATTATTCAATACCAGTCCAGCTCAGGCTATCGTAAAAAATAAAAAAAAGGTTGTTGCAGCAAATATTGTTAATAACATAACAATAACGCCTCAAAGCAGTGAAACTTTTCGGCATAAGTCGCCGGCACTACCCTCCCCACGTCCTTTTAAGTTAACGGCAATTACTAGCTATACTTTACCTAATGGTTTGACCGTGCAACTTTTGCCTGATCATCGCGTGCCTTTTATCACGGCGGCGATGGGAGTAAATGCTGGTTCTATACTCGACTCAAAACAATTGTTGGGTTTGGCCGGCATGACGGCCGATATGTTGACAGAAGGAACAAAAACTCTCACAAGTAAGCAAATAGCAGACGAAATTGATTTTCTTGGCGGAGCTATTGGAGCGGCAGCTAATCACGATTACGCTATCATTAATGCATCAGCACTTTCGAAATATTCTCCCCGATTATTAGAAATATTATCAGATGTCATTTTGCATCCAAGTTTTCCTGATGATGAATTAAAGCTCAAAAAAACCAATTTAATTCAAGAGCTTTCTATCAAGCGCAGTGAGCCAGAATTTTTGCTAGAAGAACGTTTTAACAAAGTTGCCTTTGGCGAACATCCTTATGCGGTGGTGGCTCCTACAGAAGAAACTGTTACCGCAATGACGACAGACAAATTACAAAAGTTTCACGACCAATATTATTTGCCCAATCAATCCTATTTGGTAGTCGTGGGCGATTTTGATCTAGCCAAAATGAAGGAGTTAATTGAAGAAAAATTTGGTCGAGGTTGGATAAAGAATGATACAACTGCCACCACTTTACCTGCCATGCCAAAACAAAAAGCCAGAATAATTTATCTTGTTGATCGTCCTGGTTCAGTACAGTCTTCCATAAAATTGGGGAATATTTCAATCAAAAAAACTGATACCGATTATTTCCCTTTTCTTGTGGCAAACCAAATTCTCGGTGGTGCTGCCAATTCCAGACTATTTCTGAATATTAGAGAACAAAAGGGATACACGTATGGTGCCTATAGTGGCATAGGGGCGCGAAAAGAGCCCGGAGCTTTTGCAGCGGAAGCGGAAGTAAGGACCGATGTGACAGCTCCCGCTTTAGAAGAATTCCTGTATGAATTAGATCGTTTGCGCAAAATAAAAGTGTCGAGCAAAGAATTAGAGCAAGCAAAATCCTATCTAGCCGGTTCATTTCAATTAGGCTTAGAAACTCAGTCTGGACTCGCCACTAGATTATTAGAGCGCAAACTTTATGCATTGCCGAATGATTATTTAGAAACTTACGTAGACAAAATTATGGCAATTACGCCTGAACAAGTAAGGCAGGTAGCTAGAAAACACATAGATTTAAATAATCTTGTTATATGCATAGTGGGAGATGCGAATAAAATAAAGCCCGACTTGCAATATTTTACTTACGTTGATGTTTACGATATGGCTGGCAAACAACTTAACGCTACTAGAGAGTCCAAAAGTAATTTCGCCTCTCAGCAATCTTTTCAAAATACTGATATAGATAAGGATGGAAATTAATTCTTAGCCTGGGAGTAGAGAACCAGATAAGGAAGATGGCTTTAATTCAAGTATGCACTTTGAATTTAGAAGCAATCTTCCGTCTTGTTCCGGTTCAGCAAAAAACGCCAAAAAAGGCGCGGGTAAACGCACGCCTATTACAGTTTTTATTGAAAGCATTGTTCTTTTATTGCCATTGCTGCTATCCGTATAACACTTCAACTCTGCTAACGTAGGACTGCTTATAAAGAACCCTCCAGAACCATCTCTATTTATGGCAGAGAATAGGGCAGACTGCAATTCTTTTGTGCTGCCGGTCGTTTCATAAGCTTGAACCGCAACTTCAGCAGCATTCCTACAAATATCGTCATTTAATTTGCCAGCCATAAGCATCACGACAACATTACCGACAAATAATGCTAGTAGCACCAACGCACAGACAGAAAATGTTATTTGTAGTAGTCCACTTGATAATTTTCTATTCTTCACTGCTACTCATCACCTGTACTTGTATTACTAAGAATCAATTCACCTAGATATGGCAATTCTCTATATCGTTGAGCGTAATCTAAATATGCTTCTGCGTAGTCGAAACCATAACCCACTACAAAAGTACCACCCACAGAAAAGCCGATATAATCTGCTTCCACCGGCACTACCCTATTAGCTTTCCTATCAAGCAAAACCGCTAACTTAAGAGAAGCTGGCTTAAATTGGTCGTTTAAATAGTCAATAAAGAATCTTGCTGTTTGTCCGGATTCAACAATATCTTCAACAATTAAGATATGCCTATTTGTTATATTAGGAAGATTAAGGTATGGAGCCTGTATTATGCCACTACTTGTACTAGCAGCTCCATAACTCGATAAGTGTACAAATTCAATTTGTACAGATTGCGGCAACTTGATTTGGCGAACAAGATCGGCTAAAAAGCAAAAGGAACCCTTTAAGACACCGATGACGACTGGGCACTCAAGCTTTTCGTAATCTGCTGAAATTTCTGCTCCCAGCTCGGCAACTCGCTGGCTTATTTGCTTGGCAGAATAAATTTCTTTGATTTTAGTCATGTTCTTTCCTAAAAATACTTATACTTATCGCTAAAATATCACGACAATGTAAATCGTGACAGTACCCCAATTAAAAAACCGAGTTGTGACGGAGTACAAGGGCGGAGGAACGTATAAATTACGCTCTAAAGCCGTTGAAACCCCAAGGAGCTGGCGATAGCAGGTCCAAGGGTAGGAGGCGCATGAGTTTCGCCGAATAGTCCTTGAAGCCTGCGTTGAGGCAAACTAAGGAAGCCAAAGCAGCGCTTATAAAGAAGTTAGATAGTGCGGTTAATTATTTTAAGCTAAAGCACCTATAATTACACTAAATGCAATTAAGTATCGCCGATCACACCGATGCCATACAAATAACCAGTCAGGTTTATGACTTATGGTCAGCCGGGCTTAAAAAAGCTGATTATAGACAATTGTTCTGGAGCACTTATCAACAATCATGGTCCAAGCGCAACACTTGTCGAATGGTCCACAGAGTGGAGAATGAAGTGACATTTAGCTGCAAAACTGCGCGCCTTACTTTATTCAAAAAAAATTTTTATTACCAAGTATTAGGGTTGGGCGCAATTTTTACCGCTCCAACTTGGCGAAAACAAGGGCTAGCAGGTAGTTTAATAGAATCAGTAATCAATCAAGCCGAAGAACAAAATTTAGATGGAGTGCTTTTGTTTTCGGCCATCGATAAAGATTTTTATACGTCGCTCGGGTTTACGAGTCTGGGCAGTCTCGATTTTGAAATTTGTCCACAAAATTATTCACACACGAATAGCTTTTCGGCAGGCAAAATAATTAGTCAGTACGGCAATATTTCGATCGAAAGGCGAAATGCCGAAGTTTTATTTCAGAAAGACAGATGGGAATTATCCAATGGACAAAACATAAAGTTTCATTTTTCTTCCTTTGATCCTTGGTTCTCCGAAAATGAGCTTTGCGAAATTTTGCGCTGCCATAATCGGTGGATTGCTAGACAACCATACGGCATAGTGCGCAATCGTCATTATTTTTCATTCCAATTGGCGAGATTTCTTTATTTTGCAACATATTCCACAACCAGTCAAACTCATTGGTTCTTGACTATCGTACAAGATGAGCAAAAGGGAATTATTGGCTACGCCATCACCGAATGCAGTGGCACAAATATGCGTATATTGGAACTTATCGGCGATAATTTAGCGCGCGCATACCTCTGGCAAGGTCTAATAGAACAAGCCAAAAATATGAATCTTACGACGATTTGTGGCTTTGAATCTATAGTAAGAGACTTTATTCCCAGTTGTCGGCTAGACCACTCCCTTTTTTCGCTAAAGCCGACTATCAAACCAGCCCATATTCAATGTTATGACCGCCTTTGGAGCCAGCCTATGTTTCTAGCCATCAATCCTGATTTGACCGACTTGTTTGCTAGCAATCCTTGCCCTCTACTCGAATTTGATTACATATAGAAAATAAAATAATGGTGAATAGTAGTAATATTTATTAAGGCATACTGTGATATCTGCCTTAGCCCATTCATAATTAGAAAATGCGAACATAATGATTGAGTAGGAAATTCATGACTAATACAGCCACTTTAGAAACAGTTCATTCGTCTAACAAAAGTCGAATAGTTAACGATTTTTCTATTCAAGTAGCAACTGTGAACGGCTCTGGTAGTCAGTCATCCAACAATATACTTATGCGTTCCATCTTCCAGATGGGTATACCGGTAAGCGGCAAAAATCTTTTCCCTTCGAATATTGCCGGATTGCCGACCTGGTTTACCATACGGGTGAATAAGGACGGTTATGTAGGCAGAAAGAAAGAAATCGATATTCTTGTGGCCATGAATCTGCAAACAGCCAGAGAAGATGTTTTATCTCTCGAAGCCGGGGCCATGTGTATTTCACCGGTCGAGTTTAAATTAAGCGAAGTCCGCTCTGATATTATCCACTATCCAATTCCTTTTGCTGAATTAGCGGCAAAGAGCACAGAAAATGTCAAATTAAGAAAATTGCTTACTAATATGCTCTATGTAGGCGTATTGGCCGAACTTTTGGAAATCCAAGAAGAACAAATCGGCCACAGTATTAACACTCAGTTTGAGGGCAAAGCTAAAGCGATTGAGCTCAATCAGACCACAGTTAAACTAGCCCGCGAATGGACCAGAGAAAATGTCAAAAAACATGATCCATTTTTAGTTGAACCAATGAATAAAACCCAAGGCAAAATTATTATTGACGGTAATGCGGCTTGTGCAATAGGGGCTCTTTTTGCCGGTGTCTCAGTAGTCACTTGGTACCCCATCACCCCCTCATCAAGCTTATGCGAACAATTAATTGACTATCTAAACAAATATAGAATTGATCCTAGGACTGGGCAAGCAACCTTCGCCGTTGTGCAGGCGGAAGACGAATTAGCTGCATTGGGAATGGCTATGGGGGCGGGCTGGGCTGGTGCGCGTTCCATGACTTCGACATCCGGACCTGGCATTTCTTTAATGGCTGAATTAACCGGTTATGCTTATTTCACTGAAATCCCGGTTGTTGTTTTTGATGTTCAACGTGTTGGTCCATCTACAGGTATGCCTACGCGTACATCGCAAGCCGATCTTGCATTTACATATAATTTGTCTCACGGTGACACCAAGCACATATTGCTTTTGCCTGGTTCGGTGCAGGAATGTTACAGTATGGCCATACAAGCATTTGATTTGGCCGAGCGTTTCCAAACACCAGTTTTTGTGTTAACTGATTTAGATCTGGGAATGAATAACTGGATGTCTAATACCTTTTCTTATCCGGATAAAGCCATGGATAGAGGCAAAGTGTTAACTGCTAAGGATTTAGAAAAATTAGGCGGTTTCGAACGTTACAAAGATGTTGATGGTGATGGTATTCCTTATAGAACTTTGCCTGGTACTGATCATCCTATGGGCGCTTATTTTACCAGAGGCTCTGGGCATACAGAAAAAGCTACATACACCGAGAAACCCAATGACTATGTCAATTTAATGAATAGACTTAGTCGCAAGTTCGCCACCGCCAAAAACTATGTACCTAAGCCAGAAATAAGCTATGAAAACGACGCCAAGATAGGTCTTATTGCCTTTGGCTCCAGTGATGTAGCAATCATTGAAAGTAGAGATCAATTGAAACAGGCACATGTAAAAACTAGCTACTTTAGATTACGGGCGATGCCTTTTACCAATGAATTACGTGAATTCGTGCAAAAGCATGAAACTATTTATGTGGTTGAACAAAATCGTGATGCTCAGTTAAAAGATTTGATTCGCTTAGAATTGCCCGATCTAGCTATGAAATTAAAGTCGATTCTTCATTACAATGGACTACCCATCGATGCTCGCTCTATTACTGATGCGGTGTTAGAGCAAGAAAAAATCGAGAAAAAGTAAAGGTATAATTGTTCTACATAAGAGGTATTTATGGTTCAGTCAGTTCCTTCCCCGGCAGAAGCACCAAAAGCCGCAACTAATAGAATTGGTTTAACACAGAATGAATACAAAGGTTCTCCTTCTACTCTTTGTGATGGGTGCGGGCATGATGCTATAAGCAGCCAAATAATTAGGACATTTTATGAACTCGGTATAGCACCACATACAGTAGCAAAGCTCAGCGGTATTGGATGTTCTAGCAAAACACCTGCATATTTCTTGAATCGTTCTCACGGAATCAATACTGTGCATGGACGCATGCCTTCAGTTGCTACCGGCGCAGGGTTAGCTAATTCAAATTTACATCTTATAGGCGTGAGCGGTGATGGAGACACTGCCAGTATAGGATTGGGTCAATTTTGTCACCTACTAAGACGTAATTTGTCTATGATCTATATTGTAGAAAACAACGGAGTGTACGGATTAACTAAAGGACAATTCTCTGCAACGGCTGATTATGGCTCTAAATTGAAGACAGGTGTCATAAATGAATTGCCCGCGATCGATCTATGTGGCTTAGCAATAGAAATGGGCTGCGGTTTCGTTGCTCGCTCTTTTGCAGGCGATCCTAAACAAGTGATAGCCCTGCTTAAAGCTGCTGCCTCGTATCAGGGTACAGCAATGTTAGATATTATTAGTCCATGTGTGACTTTCAATAATCATGAGGGATCGACCAAGAGTTATAAATATGCAAAGGAAATGGACATTCCTTTACATGAACTAGGTTATATTCCATTTTTTGAACAGATTACAGTTGATTATGAGCCGGGTACGGTACAAGAAGTAGAACTTCACGATGGCTCTCATTTGCGCTTGAAAAAATTGCATCAAGACTATGATCCTACAGACCGCCTTTTAGCAATCAATACTATTCAAAAAGCGACCACGGACAATCAATTTCTTACCGGACTTTTATATATCGACGAAAAGAAAAAAGATTTCAAAACAATCATGAATATGGTTGATGAGCCATTGTCAAACCTAAAAGAGAGTGACTTGCGTCCGCCTAAAGAAGCATTAGACAGGATTATGTCGGACCTTATGTAAATCCATTCCGAGTACTTGTCTTGTCTGGGGACCCTTCCAAGTCAGGAATATTTGTATACTATTAGCTCGGTTAAGGTTTGTACTGATAATGCGTCAAAGCAAATACACAAGAATCTTTTTTTCAATAGTCTTTTGTGTAAGTACTTTTCTTGGGGCTTTTCTTTTATTTCAAATTGAACCGGTAGTGGGGAAAATTGTTACTCCTCTTTACGGCGGTACTGCGAGCGTTTGGACTATTTGTTTATTCTTCTTTCAATTCGTAGTGCTTGTGGGCTATCTTGTCACTTTTACCATAACAAAATTGCCGCCTAAAACTCAGTTCTATGTTTACTTGACCTCATTAGCCATTTCTCTCTTTTGGTCCCAAATACCCGTCAGACAATTATGGCAAGTTAGTGACCATAATGCTCCAGTGCAAAATCTTTTACTGGCACTAGTTCAGCATATGGCCGTGCCTTGTATTATGCTGGCAACAATAAGTGGAATTATGCAAGTGTGGTTCGGTTTAGCGCGCTTGGGTAATCCTTACCCTCTTTATAGTTTGTCTAATTTGGGATCCATGCTTGCTTTGCTCACATATCCAATAATGATCGAACCTAACATTACAGTGGCGGGTACACTAAAATATTGGTTTTGGCTGTATTGCCTATTAGCAGCCTCTATTTTTATCTGCGCTCTAATAGTGAATCTGGGATTAGGAACTGTCTCAACACCAGTCCCCAGCAAAGAGAGCAAGGAAGCAGAGTTAGATGATTCCATAGATAGAAAAAAGTTTTTTAAATGGCTATTTTTTAGCATTATGGGATCATCCGCACTCTTATCTTATTCCAGCTATTTGACAAGTGAAGTCTCGCCAATACCACTATTGTGGGTTTTGCCTTTGGCAATATATTTACTGACTTTCATCCTGGTCTTTGCCAGCGATAAATTTTATAGGCGCAACTTTTTTTTAAATACATGGATGGTACTTGCAGCTTGTGAGCCCCTAACAATACAAATATCCTTTCTGCTGAGTTTAGCTGTTAATCTGATTTTGCTATTTGAAATCTGCATGATATGCCATGGGGAAATAGCAACCTCCAAACCTGGTGTCAAATATTTGCCCACTTTCTATCTGGCAATAGCCTTAGGAGGAGCAATAGGTGGGCTTTTTGTAGGGATTATCGCACCACATATTTTTACTTTTGAGGCAGAACGTTTTTTTATCATAGTTATCTTGGCTCTATTTACTGTGAATGAATTGGCTCTCAAGAAATTTCAAGCATCGAATAAAAAAATGCTACTGAAAATATCTTTAATTGGTATTGCTCTGTCCATGCTACTAGCCTGGATTAAACTAACGCCTACAAATCTGGTTTATCGCGAGCGAAATTTTTACGGTGTGGCCAAAGTGGTAAAAGAAGGCGATTTTTTGGTTTTATATCATGGACATACTGTGCACGGACGGCAGTACTTAAACCCAGTTTTAGCTCCACTTTCTACCGGCCTATATTATTTGCCACTAGAAGAAATGATGGATTTTATGCACGGGTTAAAAAGCCATCCTCTGTCAATTGGTGTGATAGGACTGGGTGTGGGCATGTTCACGCCTTATGGTAAGCTACAAGACAACATTGTTTTTTATGAATTAGACCCAAAAATAGAACAAATTGCGCGCCGATATTTTAGTTATATTTCTCAGGCGAAAGCAAAAATAAAAATCAAGATTGGTGATGGTAGATTTACCCTCAGCGAACTGCCCCTACAGCGGTACGATTTTATAGTCATCGATGTCTTCAATAGTGATAGTATTCCTTGCCATCTTTTGACGCGAGAAGCTGTTGCAATTTATCTACAGCATCTGAAGGAGGATGGCATCTTAGTGTTCCATATTACCAACAATTACTTAGACTTAGAGCCTGTTTTAGGCAATCTAGCTAAACAAGATAATCTGTTAAGCTGTTACATTTATCAAGGTAAATCATCTTCTTACGTAGCAATGACTAGAAATGCTCAACTTATGGATGAGTTAATTCGATTCATTAAAAGTAAGAGAGATAAATATCCAGAAGTAGATGCTCGGCAGACAGTAGTTAATCCTCGTTTAGGCATTTGGACTGACGATTATATTAGTTTACTTAACGTCCTAAAGCTTCATCAATAAGAGTTTCCTAAAACAAAATAGATTAGCTAAGCACTTCATTCAGAAAAAGATTGGCTCTGAAATACTTCGAACTGGGCATCATTTTGCCAGTCAAACGGTGATAAACCAGCTTTTACAGACAATTGAGATAATGTTTGAGGCAAATCCCAGCCAAACTCGGAGGCTACTTTGGGTAAAAATACTGATTGTTTACCAGACTTATGAAAAACAATACCATCCTTACCTAAATTTATATTTCTCCAGTCGGAGATATACTGGGGGGCAGTGAGAATACTTATTTCAATTACTAAGTCATTCATTTCAGAGACGGTTACCGGACTAAAGCGGGGATCATTAGAGGCAGCGTTGATAGCATTTTCGCAAACACCAACCAGAACGGGCTTGTTTGGATAGATATAACCAATGCAACCTCTTAATTGTTTACCTATTTCTTGTGTGCTGTACTCGTGTTCCTGCTTACAAATAGACTTCTTATACAAAGTAACAAAAACACCGTGGTTTGCTAGAAAGCGCTCGTTATTTAGGCCGTGTGCGGCAGCATATTCCAAAGGGTTTTCTCTTTTCCCTTTCAGGTAATCTTCTAAAGATAAGCGGGCGAGCTTTAACAAGGATTTGCCTTCACTTTCAGATAGAAGACTTTGTGTCTTAGTTATCTTTTTTTTATTTTTAGTCCAACAATTTTTATTGTCAGGAGCAGAAAATACAATGGCCATGTAACTTACTGAATTGCCTGCGGGATCTCTTTCAAAATCTTGAGAGGTACTGTAATTAGCTAAGAAGGTTTTGCTTTGACGAGGCAAAAGAGCTAATAGAAGAGCAGCAGGATAGATACCGCATATAGTATCACCCGTACGAGCATAAAAATTTAGCAATGCTTGACTATCAAGTGATTTTAAACAGTCAAAGGCTTGAAGATCGAGCTCCTTAATTTTGGCTTCTATCAGCGCATTTTGTCGAGACTCCCCAAATGGTTCATATTCGAAACGTGGTCCATAATGAGTAAAATCAGAGCTAATAATCAATAAATCTCCGTCTGAAAGTTCATTTTTTATTGAATCAGCGATAGATTTAATTTCTTCCCGGCCAAGGGTGCCAATTGCCATAGGTACTAATTTTACTTTGCCTAATGTTTTTCTTATCCAGGGCAATTGCATTTCTAAAGAGTGTTCACTATCGAAAACTGCGTCTGCTTCATTGAAATATGGCTTCTGCAAGAGCTTGTGCACAGTGGATCTGTCGATTTGTATTTCCCCCAATGGGGTCTCAAACGCATCTTCACTGGGAAAAACTACTCCTTTAAAGGCTATATGATGACTTGGTCCCAATAAAAAAACTCGCCTATGTTTGTTAGAACCTAAGGCTTGATAAGCATAGGCTGCTGTTTTTCCAGAAAACGTGTAACCGGCATGAGGAACAATTAGAGCTAAAATATTCTCGCCAATATCGTCTTTGTTGTGGATAGCGTCTGATCTTTGTTCATTTTTGGCTAATAAGTTAGTTTTTGCTTCTCTTAAGTAATTAGACAAATTTTTATCAAGCACAGTGGATTGCGATGGGTACCAGGTGCCAGCAAAACGAGGTAAACGTACCCGTTCACTGGCCCCCATTATTTTTGCAAAGAAACTATCCATATAAAAAAAGAGAAGTAGAAAAACCAGATAATAAATTACCCTGTTTCTTGCTTTTACCCTCATAAAACTATAAGAAAACATTCGTCAAGATTGATTGCGCTTATGAACTGGAAGAACCCAGTCCGCTCGGTTCGGTCATCTGAAAAGGATCGAGCAGTTTATTAAGTTCCTCTTCTGACAGCTTGGTCCTTTTTCGTGCTATCTCTCTTATTGTAGACCCACTCTCGTGAGCTTCATGAGAGATTTTGGCAGCTAAATCGTAACCTACAGCTGGTACCAATGCCGTACATAGAGCAAGTCCTTGCTCAACTAATTGAGGTCCCCGTTTTGTGGCTTTAAGGCCACAAACGCATTGTTTAGCAAAATTATCACAACCAGAAGCAAGTAGTTCAATCGATTGTAAAAGATTATAAGCAGCTACAGGCATCATGACATTCAATTCAAAATTGCCTGATTGCCCAGCTATCATTATGGTCGTGTCATTACCAATTACTTGTGCTGACACCATAATCAGTGACTCAGCAATTACAGGATTCACTTTGCCAGGCATAATGGAGCTACCTGGCTGTACTTCGGGTAATTCAATTTCACCAATACCAGCCCTTGGACCGCATCCAAGCCAGCGAATATCATTGGCAATTTTTATTAAACTTACTGCAATTGTTTTGAGAATACCAGAAGCTTCTACAATTTCATCTATTGTACTCTGAGCTTGAAAATGATTTGTAGTCTCAATTACAGTAAAGTCTAATTGCTTCGACAATACTTTTAATACAAGACCAGCAAAGTCTGGTCTTGTATTGATACCGGTGCCAACAGCTGTACCACCAAGAGCAACTGAAGAAAGCCTTGTTTGAGCAACTTTGAGCCGCTCTATAGCACGTTCTATTTGGCCAGCATAACCAAAAAATTCTTGACCAAGTTTAATGGGCGTCGCATCTTGCAAATGAGTACGCCCGGTTTTAATTACAGACATAAATTCTTCTGACTTACGATTGAGTTCACCGTGCAAATGGCATAATGCGGGCATTAACTTGTCTTTAATCTCTATTAAAGCAGCAATGTGGATAGCCGTCGGTATGGCATCGTTTGAGGACATGCCTTGATTTACGTGATCGTTGGGATGAATAATTTTACGATCACCTCTTGCTCCACCTAAAATTTCTATTGCTCTATTGGCAATCACTTCATTAGCATTCATGTTGCTGGAGGTACCGGAGCCTGTCTGAAAAATATCCACCACAAATTGATCATCAAATTTTCCCGAAGCAACTTCCTGAGCCGCTTCTTGAATCGCTTCTGCCAATTTTTCTGGCAAATCACCAAGTTCTTCGTTCACCACGGCGGCACTGTATTTGATTAAGCCAAGAGCGTGGATAAATGAGCGCTGGAAACGTAAATTGCTAATAGGAAAATTGAGAACTGCTCTTTGCGTACTAGCACCATAGTACGCCTTTCCAGGTACTGCCATTTCTCCCATCGAATCGCGCTCGATTCTTGTTAGCTCCTTAATCACTACAAATCTCCTTTGTGAAGGACTTGACGATCCCAATAATAGATAAAGATTTTATACTTTAACTGGTCAATTATACTTGGCGAAGGAAATTCTAAAGAGAAATAACTTACTTTGAAACATAATAATCAAGAGGATTTCTTATATATGTCTATGGTTGTTTGTTAACCTCTTCGGCGTCCCTAGCACTGGCTAAACTAGTTTGTTAATATGTCTTGTAGTTGGCACTGCTAATTGCCTCAAGATAAGTACAAGGACAAGTTAAAATGATGCGAAATGGCAAATGGATTTCTGTATTTACCCTGGCAGTAGTACTTCTGGGTCTTAGCACTGCCAAGTTTTGCCTTATCGACTATTGCCCGAGTACGATAGCTCAAAATAGCAAAGCTAAAGATAAAAAAGCTAAGAATAAAGCTGCTGTTAAGTCTCAATCCAGTCCTATTTCTGACGGCCACGAGGTAGATTGGCGCAAGCAGTCAACCAATGCTGCTATGTTAGTTTTTCAAAAAAAATACGCTGAAGCAGACTCAATATTCGTAAAAATTTTACCAGTAGCTAGAAAAGAAGATCCAAATGGCATTGATTTGGGTGTCTGCTTATTGCGGTACGGATCTGGTCTTGTGGGTGAAAAAAAATACCAGCAGGCGGTTGCTAATCTTGAAGAAGCATTTAAAATTGTGAAAGGGACACCAGAAACAAGACGGCAAAAAAAGGCTACGTTCCAGATATTAAAAACTATTTCGACAGCCTATATACGCTCAAATCAATTTGACAGAGGCGAAAAATTTGCCAGAAAGGCAATAGCTTATCGAATAGCTTTTCCTGAGACTGCTTCGCTTGATTATTTTAAAAATACATATGAGGGATTGCACTTTTGTCTAGAGAATCAGAAGAAATTGGATGAAGCAAGTGCCGTTGCCGAGATAATCAAGACTCTTTCTTAAGATTAAGTGTGCTAGGTCTTACTTTAGGGATATTTGCTAGCCTGTATGCATTTATTAATTAGCACCTTTATTATTTTCCACTTGTTTCTTATAACAACCTGGCTGTTTCCCATTAACACTAATCTTGTTAATGTGATGAATGTATTTAGAGGATACATTATATTTTTGGGACTAGATCAAGATTATTCAATGTTTGCGCCAAAACCGCCAACAAAAAATCGACACGTATTTGCTTTGATTACTTTCCATGATCAATCCACTGTTATATGGTTTTACCCCAGGATGGAAAGGCTCAAATACTGGCAATCAATGTTCAAAGAGCGTTATCGCAAATTCGCTAATGACAATATTGTTGAATCACCCTTTAAAATGTTTTGGCCAGATTTTGCACGCTATATAGCTCGCTTACATGCTTGCCCAGGGAATGAGCCTGAGCTGGTTTCGATTTATGTGAGCGAAGAAGATATGATCGAAGCGCAGTTAGCCCTATGCACAAAGATAGCCGTTGATTCTCCGCCTCGTTTAATCAAATTATTTACATACAAAGTAGAACCACCGGATTTGAAGGCAAAATAAAAAATGCTCAAGCTAATAATGCAAAATATGGCTTCAGTAATTATCATGCCATGGAATAACTTCTGGTTTAAGCCAATATCAACCAAGCCCCTGGGGGTTTTTCGTATATTTTTCGGCTTATTGATAATTCAGTATGCATTACTTTTAATACCAGATCTTTTTGTTTGGTTAGGAAAGGACGGTATGGTCTCAGGCGCTTCTATCAATATCTGGCAGTCTACTGTCCGGTTAAACATTCTCAATGCATGTCCCGATAATGACCTCTGGTTGTCTATTGTATTTTTGACATTTTTTATCGCCGCCATTTTCCTGGGCATAGGCTTTCTTACGCGAATAAGTACAATCGTAGTATTCGTTTGTTTATTAAGCTTTGACGCTCGAAATTACCTTATGCTCAATAGTGGTGATACTTTGATGCGCCTTTTATCCCTTTGGTTGATTTTTTCACCAGCCGGAAGGAGTTTTTCTGTTGACCATAAACTGGACAATATTAAACGAAGAAAACAAGGAATGTCCAATGACGAGAATATTGAGGCAGAGCCTTGGGCTCAACGGCTTATGCAGATCAATATCAGTCTCGTATATGCGCAGACGTTTTTCAAAAAAATTGTCGGTATATTTTGGCAAAACGGAACGGCAGTTTATTTCAGCTCGCATTTCACCGAAATGCAACACTTACCAATTAATTATATCTTTGATCATTTGTGGACTGTCCAATTATTGACCTGGACTACTTTGGCTATTGAATTTAGTCTGGCCTTTTTAATTTGGTTCAAACCTATTCGATACTATGTTGTCGCCTTAGGTGTGATCATGCATCTGATAATCGATTGGTCCATGCTTATTCCACAATTTGAATGGTTAATGATTGTTAGCTACATTCTCTTTATAGAACCAGACGATCTAGATCGTTTAACTTCTTGGTTTTCGCAGCATTTTTTTCAACTAGTCAAGAAAATTCATTTCGGTTAAACATCGTTGCACATTAGTTTGAATAGTTTTGTAGAGACAATGATCTCTAGCATCTACCATCTGTGCAGCTTTTGCCAAATATTCCTTAGCTAAAGAATAATCTTTCCAGCGCTGGCTTCTGTTTGATTCAATTTTCCCCTGCAATAAATAAGTTGTGCCTAGATTATTTAGTGTTCTCGCCTTTGCTCTCTTTAAATAATCCCAATCTTTAAGATTCGACTTCTGAGTGGCTGAATCTATTAGCAAGAGAGCCCCTTCATATTTTATATGTGCCTGCTCAAAACTTTTAAAATCACGATGTATATTGGCTGCAAACAAGTATAAATTTACCTGCTCGGTGATGTCATTTAGATGACTAGTGCAGTTCATCAGAGCATTTATATATTTTTCTGCCGATGAAAATTTATTCTGACACAAACTAATTTGACATAGTTCTCTATAAATAGGCACCAAATCAGGAGAATAAAGGCTTGCCTTCTTATTAGCTTCCTCTTTAAGTATCTCTTCTTTGCCAGACAATTCAATACCGTAGTCAAAAAGCAGACCGGACGTCTTGTTGGATAGCAAGTATAAATAACAACCTAACCAAAGAGGAATTGTCACTAGGATAAGACCCTTAATAATTCCTTTGGCGCTGATTTTAGGCTGCAATTGGGTGATTAAACTGCTTATTTTCATCATTTGACAAAGTTTTAAATGGCATGCTAGTTTTGGGAATATACTGGCTGATCTTACATAATTGGCTCGACAAATTTAATTTCAATAGCAAGATTAAACTGATAATTTAGCGAAAGTTTGGGTTTAAAGAGACTATATGGATGAGCATTAAACCATGGAACGCATGCTTTTAACAGAAAACCGTGTAAGAAACAATCGTGGTGCAGCAGTAATTGGGCTGTGCTTGGCATTACTTCTCTTCTTGATTTTTATAATCTTCTTTTCCTTCGACATGAGTAGAGTGCAAATGGCGCAAAGGGAGCTTACTGCAATTTGCGACGCGGCTGCATTATCTGGATCGGCAATGATCACTTCCAAAGACACTAGCTTTGAAGACTCCTCTCTCGACACTTTGTATACCACACAGTTGGCTGCTGAGCAGTATGCCAAAAATATGGTAAGTATGGGCAACATATTGGGCATGCAATGTTATGACCCGGCAATGAATCCTAAGATTGCCAATGGGGTGAAGCTCAACTGGGTGGGCAGTACTGCCGCTTTGGCACATCCTGCGCCTGGAACATGTAATGTGTGTGTACAGCTGGTATCGCCTATCAATAATTATGTGGTCGTTCCACCCGGCAACAGTAGTGCTAGGGGTGTTTGGGTTCAGGCGTCTTTTGGTTATATTCCCTTTTTACACTTATTAGGGGTTGCTTCTGTAGGTTTAGCAGCATCCTCTACCAGCAGTTTGCAAAAACTTTATGTCGTTATGGTCTTCGACTGCTCCGGTTCAATGGACGACAATACTGAGGTTAGTTTTGTTTATCGACGCTGGTCTGATAGTAGTGATAGCGCCGCGGTGCAGGCCAAAAACGGTGGCAAAGGACAATACGTTTATACTGTAGTAGGCACTCCTGGAAACGGACAGTTATGGCAATATGCTGGTTTAAACTATGATGCCGAACCGAACGGAACGGCAGTGAATGTTTTACCCCCGCAGAATTTAGATTTTTTGGGATTCGTTTATGGCAACACGAATTTTAGTTACGCAAACTCTAACACTGCTTTTAGTAATGCCAATCCTCCTTTAGCTTTCGATATAGCCATAGCTGATTATGTTCCTTGGCCAGCTGGCACAATTGCAGGGGCTTACAATGCCGCTTATAAAACATATCCTATTAACGGCAGCGGTTTTCAGGGTCCTTATTATGACAATTATTTTGGCACTCCACCTGGTAATTGCACAGTTAAGTACGGTTCGGCTCCCAGCGGTGCTAGTTATGGAGGACAAGTAGCTCCTGATATAACAAACCCACTTAAGAGTTTAAATTCAATGGTGGGTAACACTGCTGCACAACTTCCAGGTCCCGGTTATTCGCCAGGTTATTATTATTATCCTACCGGTGCCGCTAATCCTAATGACGGCAATATATATTTCTATGATCCCTATTCAATGCCGGCCAGGTGTACTAGTAATAAGGTCGTAGCCTTTACTGACATGGTAGCAAATATAACTTCTATAACTCCGCCTGTCACTCAACCAGCTTATGGTCCAGGAACTTTTACCAGTTTCACAGAATCATTTCCGAGTGCCTCAAGCACTTATACAATACCTATAGGTGAAACCACATCGCAGAATTTGACGGAAACTGGTTATTATGAAGAGGACACCACACTTGATACAGTGAAAAATTATCCATTTTTGAGCCTTGCTTATGTAGTGGAAGCTTCCAGAGGCAATCTGGATTTGGAATGGAATGCTAGTTTAACTGGAACAGTAGGTAGTACATATACTAATTTCGATAATGCTTTATTAGGTTACGGTAGCAATATGACATTGCCAGCCCGGGCCGGTTGTTTGGCTGGTTATCAAAAAGCATACCAACGCCTAGCTATGTATGTTATGCAACCATATGCTACAGCGATTGATGGTGCTCGTAGATTTTTTCAAAATTTGTGCGGAACTAGTTGTTGTAGTTTTGGTTTCGTCGGCTTTTCAGTCACTCCTGCTGCTACCGCCAGCTATAAGTGCGCCTATATAGGCACTGTAGCTAACGGCGAGACAAGTCTTTCATTAGCTGCGCCTGCTAACACTTACAAGCCGCAATCAGTGTATTCAAGTTATGTTTACCAGCCTTTGGCAGGATGTAACCCATGTTTCTGGGTCACAGATAATTTCTGTTCTCCAACAAGCAGTGCTTTAATATGTCCTGCAGGCCCATCTGGTAGCCCTACTGGCGAGGCTTATGATGCTGGTTTAAATACTACCGGTCCAAGTAGAAGCACTTGGTTAAAGGTAGCTGGTGCTAGTCCACCATCTAATGCCACCTCATTGTGGGCAAATAATTTTGGTTTTGAGATCCCTAGGTGCTGCCTCAATACAAGCTGGACGCAAGGACAATCTTATTATAATGTGGCCGGCGATGATTGGGAGGGCTACATTTGGAACAGTGCTGGAACTACTACCGATTATGGCTGTAATGGCGTGCAAGCCTCCAGGCCAATGTACGATACAGATGGCTTAGAAGCTTTGGAATTCGCTCTTTATAATCTAACGAATATATCTGCGCTAACTACGCTTAGCCAAGGAAAAATCACTGGGTTAACTTTGCCAGCAGATTACGGCGCCAAGAAGGTTATCTGTTTCTTCACCGATGGAATACCGACAGATGACGCCTCGCCCTTCCCCACATACACTAGTAATTTAGTCGCGCCAGCTCAAACTAAAGGTGTTTCTGTATATTCAATCGGACTGGCATTGAATACCAATATTCAAACTAAGCAAGCTCCTTTCCTGTTAAACTTAGCAAATAAAGGGAGTAATGGTTCCCAAGAGTTTCAAGTAACGAATAGTGCAACTTTAACTGCTACTTTTTGTGGCATAGCTAGGCAATTAGCTCAAGGTCAGCGCTAAGGTAAGTATGGCGCTAAAGATATAGTCAATCTTCAATTGACAGTGTTTAGGGGGCATGATAAGTGTGAAGATGTGTGATTCAAGGTTTCGAGTTCTTTTATCTGCAGGTTTTTACCATCGTCCAGGATTAAGAATCATAAAATCATATTTGCGATTCAAAATAATTCAAACATCCTAATTTGGTAAAAAAGTAAATGTTAAACAGTAGAATTAAGTCTAAAACCATTAAGCGGAGAGCCCTCCGTGGATCGCTTATAGGCGAAAACGCTGTTGTACTCTATGTTATGTTTTTCTTTTTATTCTTTCCTCTAGTAGATTTAGGAGGAATCGGTATAAGAATGTTTGGCCTTTGGTTTGCTTGCAATCAGGCAGCTATGGCTGGCTCTAAAGGAACAAAATGGAGCTTGGTCAACAACAATTCAACCGGTAATTATGCGACCTCAATCCAAACACAAGCAACAACCACTGCTAACAATATTGCTAAATTGTTTACCGGTATAGCAATCACTGCTGGTTATCCCAAACTCAACGTAATTTTAAGAGCCATACAACATTCTGACACAGTTAACAATCAAATAAGTGCCGCTACTAGTACTTATCCCGGCGGTGCTGGTTTGCCTTTAGCTAATCCTGCCGATCCTTCTCAATATGTTCCTTTTTTGCAAGTGGAAGTGAATGGCACAATACAACCATTGATTGAAGTACCTTTTCTTGTCGGAATTCCTGGCTTATCAAAATCTTTCAACGTTACTATATATACAGAGCAACAGATAGAAGATATAGATGCTTTAGCTTCTTGAGCAGTTACATAAAACCTCGCGCCCAATTGGATTAAAAATGAAATTAAAACCAAAATTGAATTTTAAAAACAAGCCTAAACGTTTTAAAAACAAGGGTGTAACCTTAATCGAGTTGGCTTCTATGCTGTTTCTATTTGTTATAGTTGCCTTACTGGGTTTGGATATGGGCATTCTCATTTTTGCTGCAGATACTTGCGACAAAACGGCTAGAGACTGTGGCAGAGCGGCCAGCTGTTGTAGGACGCCTGGACAAGCAATAGATGCTATGAACGCTGCTTTAGCAAGCCATGCTGCAAATTTGAACGCTCTTGTGATGTCTAACTTAACAGCTCAACTAATGGTTTACGAAGATTACTGTACCCCTCCTGTGAATGTTACAAATACAGGTAGCGGGGGTACTAATGGACCATGGATAACCACAACAGGAAATGCAAGCGGTGGAGGTATAGTGCCCGCTCCCACTAGTGAAGTAACTATGAATTTAACAAATTCCCAGAACAGGCAAGGTGGTTCTCCAGGACCTTATTGTGTTGTTCAAACACAGTTGCATGCACGTGTGCCAGCACCAATCTTTTTTGCAGGTGTTCAATTTAACGGCAATAGTTCCCTTGGCCCTAATCAAATGCTATTTACTAGCCGTAGTTGTTTCCCTATCGTAAATTTGATTTCTAATGTAATTATGGCCAACATTGCTATTGTACCTGCTCCACCCAACACAGCGGTGACCGCCCTTTCTGCCTCAGCTGCATCCAGTAGTGGCTCTCAGAGTAGCAGTAGTGGTAGTTCTAGCACTAGTAGCTCACATTCTTCTTCAACCAGTATTAGTTCGAGTACTGTAAGTAGCACTAGCAGTTCACATAGTTCTAGCACTTCAAGTAGCGCTAGCAGCTCACACAGTTCTAGCACTTCAAGTGTCTCTAGCACTAGTAGCGCTAGTAGCGCTAGTAGTGCTAGCAGTGCAAGTAGCTCAACCCATAGTAGCTCTGCTGGTAGTAGTAATAGTGGCACCACAAGCACCGGGACTCTCCCTAATACCTCTGGTAGTGGGAATGCCTCTGGTAGTGGTAGTACCGCTGGCAGCACAAGCACCGGGACTCTCCCTAATACCTCCGGTAGTGGTAATGCCTCTGGTAGTGGTAGTACCGCTGGCAGCACGGCTAACGGCAGTGGCAGCACCGGTAGCGGCGGCAGTGGCAACACGAGCGCTAGTGGCTTCGGCACCGGCAGTGGCAGCGGTAATCAAACTGGATTTACTGAAGGCTTTGGTGGGGACACCAACGCTGCTACTGGTTAAACTTTGCCTAGCCTTTGATCGCTTGTAAAGCAAGCAGTATTACTTCTGGCTTGATAAACTGCTGCTCGGAAACACGTCCAAGCCCCACTATTTGACTGAAATTATTTGCTTGATCAGAAAGTAAGATCACCTTCTCGTTTGCCTGCAGTGCTTCTATCTTTAGATCCGCATTCAAGTAATTTCCCTCTGCATTTCTATAATCAGCTAAAGTATTTAGATCTAAATATCGTCCGTTCAAAATAAGCGCTGTTGCCTCTGTATCTAACTTGATAGTCTTAAAATTAAGCATATCTCGGGGATCAACAAGCAGCTGCGACAATTTTCCTGTCTCGATTAAGCGCTGAGCCTTATTGAGTTCAGTAGATTGAGAGATATCAAATAAACCAGATTTTTCTCGGCGCAAAAATCTTAAACAGGCACCACATCCTAGCAATTCACCTAAATCTCTAGCAAGTGAACGTATATATGTGCCGGTAGAACAAGCAATCCTTAAGCTTACAATCGGCAATTCAGTGGATAATACATCTATCTTTTCTATCTGCACGTAGCGTTGCTTAACGTCAGAAAGCACATTAGCTATCTCTGAAACATTAGCGCTGCGGTGTTTTGCAAGGCGAGCTAAATGATGTAAACGCTGTCCATTATGGTGAACCGCGCTATATAAAGGTGGCGTTTGTTGGATTGAACCAATAAAATTCTGCAGTACTTTTTCTATTTTTGCTCTGTCTATAGAAATATCTATCTCTTTGCTTTCTAAAACTCTACCGGATAAATCATCAGTGTTTGTCCTTAATCCAAGCAGTATTTCGGCAAAATATACTTTGTCTTTGGATAAATAATCGATCAAACGACAAGCTGAACCAATCGCTATAGGTAATACACCTGTAGCATCTGGATCTAGAGTACCAGTGTGACCCATATGTTTAATTTTCATACTGCGTCTGAGGCGAAATATAACATCGTGCGAAGTAATGCCGGGCGGCTTATCTATGTTGATAAATCCAGATATCATGAATAGCTTTAGACTTCGCCACGCGAAATTTTATTTATTAGCTCGGTAACTTTAGCTCCACGCTCAAGCGAATGGTCTAGCTTAAATTGCAGTTCGGGAGCAAAACGCAGATGCAAGCGTCTACAAATTTCGCCTCTGATGAAACCTACATTTTCATTTAGTACTAACATCGTACTAGTCTGAGCAGCTTCGTCCCCAAACACAGAAATGAATACTCTCGCTGCCCTACAGTCCGGGGCACACTCAACATCGGTAATCGAGATAATTCCAGCAATTCTCTCGTCTTGTAAATCGCGCTTGATGATTTCGGATAATTCACGTTTGATAGACTGTGATACACGCAAGGGTCTTTGTGTTGACATAAGTAGCCTCCAGTTTAAACTCAATCTATGCAAACTGCCGAATTACTAGTGAGATTGACTCAATAGGAGCTAAGCGCCCCTTTTAGTTTCTTGAACGACAAAGACATTGATTTTGTCGCCCTCTTGTATATCAGAGAACTTGTCAAAACTCATACCGCACTCAAAACCTTGAGCAACCTCCCTCGCATCATCTTTAAAACGCTTGAGTGTTTCAATCTTGCCCTCATAAATAATTTCACCATTACGCTCGATGCGTGCTATACCACTACGGATTACTTTGCCACTCACCACCATGCAGCCAGCAATCATCAGATTTTTGCCAAACTTAAAGATCTGTCTAACCTCTGCTGTACCAACAAGAACTTCTTGTTTGACTGGCTCAATCAAACCTTCAATGGCTTTTTGTAGATCGTCTGTAATTTGATAAATAACACTGTATGTCCGTATGTCGACACCCGATGCTTCGCTCACTCGAGAAGCATTATGATCAAGCTGTACGTTAAAACCAATAATAATTGCATTAGAAGAGGCAGCTAAATTAACATCGTTTTCCGAAATGTCACCAGACGCCGTGCGGAGCACCCTTACCTGTACTTCGTTGCTAGTCAAGCGTCTGACAGAATCTGCAATAGCTTCGGCAGTTCCCTGCACGTCGGCCTTAATGATTACATCAAGCTCTTTAATTTCTCCCTTTGTTAGCATATCGTGGAATGACTCTAAAGTAACGTGATACCCACGGTTTAAATTTTCAGCTGCTTTACGTTTTTCGACTAAGAGCCTAAGCGATTGATTATCATCCACCACTTCAAAGCGATCACCAGCTTGGGGAACCTCGTCAAGACCTAACACTTCTACTGGCATCGATGGTCCAGCAGCTTTAACACGTTGTCCGCGATCATCAAAGAGGGCCCTGACCTTACCGGATTTACTACCAACAACTAGAAAGTCGCCTTCTCGTAAAGTACCTGATTCTATAAGAGCTGTAGCAACAGCACCTTTGCCACGTGAAAGCTCAGCCTCAATAATTACACCATTGGCTGGTTTATCAGGATTTGCTTTAAGGTCTTGCAACTCAGCAACTAAGAGGATCATTTCTAATAAGTCGTCTAAACCGGTTTTCTTCTTTGCCGAAACGTTTACTGTAACTGTTTGTCCACCTAGTTGTTCGGGCACTAATTCATGTTGCATCAATTGCGAAAGCACTCGGTTTGGGTCCGCGCCCGCTTTATCAATTTTGTTCACAGCAACAATAATAGGCACACCAGCAGCTTTAGCATGATCTATAGCTTCAATGGTTTGTGGCATGACACCATCATCTGCTGCCACCACTAAAATGGCAATATCTGTAGCTTTAGCCCCACGAGCACGCATAGCGGTAAAAGCTTCATGGCCAGGGGTATCAAGAAAAACAATTTGCCTCATAGTACCATCTTCATGTGGGATTTCCACATGATATGCACCGATATGCTGCGTGATCCCCCCAGCTTCAGCGTCAGTCAACAAAAATTTGGTTTGTCTTATGGCATCAAGTAAACTCGTTTTACCATGGTCCACATGCCCCATGATAGTGACTACTGGAGGTCTTTGAATAAGCTTAGCTTGTTCACCTTCAGATAATTCTTGCTGTTGGTCAGCAGGGAGTTCATTGGTCAATGCTTCGGTGTTTTCATCTTCGTTTTCGCCGGTTAAGACTTTATAACCCATCTCATTAGCTAAATCAAAAGCCAATTCTGGTTCTACCAATTGATTTACGGTTCGTCCCGCACCTTTCATAATCAAACGCGTAATGACCTCTCCCAAAGGTACAGCCATTTTGTCTGCTAATTCTTGGACAGTTACTGGTCTAGTTAAATTAATCGACTTCGGTAATTGCTCGGTTAAAGTAGCTGCGGTAGAGGCGGTTGCTGCTGCCACTTTTTGCCTTTCTTCCTTCTTTGTTTTTGTTTCTCCGGATTGCGCGTGTCTGTGTGTCTTAGGCGGTCTAGGCGGTGTAGCTCGAATAGAGGGTGCGGCAATACGGATGGGCACTGCTGGTACAGATGGTACAGATGGTGTTAAAGGGCGAATAGGTTCATTGATTTTAGTAGCTGTAGAAGCACCAGTAAAAAGGCTTTTTGCTTCTTGGGTTGATAGCACTTCTGGTACTGCAATCGGCTCTTCCTGTTTTTTCTCCTCTGATTCTTTTTCTTTAGTAACTACTGGCTTTATTTCAGGAGATGATACTGGTTTGATAGGAATAATAACATTTTCGGCCACGACTTCTTTATAAACAACATTGACCGGTGGTGCTTCGATAGTAGGTGTTGCGGGAGCTGGTTGTTCGACGGAAGCTGGGGGCAAAGCTTCAATAGGTAATATTGGGGTAATAATGGTTTGTTCAACTAATTCCAGTGTTCCTTCAATCGCGCTAGGAATTTTTTTATACCGAGAAAGGACACGGGGTTTAACAGATGGCGGTGGGGCTTGCGGAGGAATGACTTTTGCCGGTGCCTTTTCAACAACTCGAGGCTGAGCTAAGACTTTTGTCGGCTGGCTAGGCTTAATCTGACTTAATTCCTTATCAGCTTTTGTCTTAGTTTTCTTTTCTTTTTTCTTGCTCTGCTTAGCAATAAGCAGATTAACCGCAGCGGCATCAATGGTGCTGGAATGGCTTTTGACATCGTAACCCAATTCACGCAAAGCCGTAATAATGTCCTGATTAGGAACATTCATGCGCTTTGCCAATTCGTAAATTCGAATCCTATCTTCCATCATGCCTCCTTAACTCTAGTATTTTGGCATGTTTTTTCTGGTTCTGTGCATATACTGAGAATATCCTTGATAAGTTGTGACTCAAGCGGCCAAAAAATATTACGTTTAGCCGTTTTTGATTTTGCTTGGCGCCCGGTTAAGGCAAATTTTAGACGATTGCCTTTGAGAGCCCCATTGACACATTGAACCGAAGAACAAATATAAGCGCTGCGACCGTTTACCGTTGTTTTACCTTGGCTTGCCTTATTAAGCACAATTTTTGAGCTTAATGGGTCAATTGTTAGGCGAATAAGTTTTTCTCTGCAATAAAGCTTTCGACAAGCCACGCAAACGCGTTCATTAAAGGGCAATTTTCTTCATTTACTCTCAATCAAGGTTATTAATTTTTTATGCCGGGGCATTGGAATCTTCAATAGCACCTATAGACTGCTCTGAAGACTCTTGATCAGCTTCAAGGGGAGCCGAAGTTTCTAAAGTTTTTAGACTTTGTTCAGCGGCTGATTCAGTATTAGTGCGGTTCAAAGGACGAGCGGATAATGGAGACGATTGTTCGTTATTACGAAAGGAACCTTCGGCTTGGCTTTCTGACTTAATATCAATCTTCCAACCAGTCAATTTGGCTGCCAACCTAACGTTTTGGCCGCCTCTACCAATAGCTAAACTTAACTGATCATCCGGTACTATGACTTCAGCACGCTTACCGGCGTTTTCAGCTGACTCATCATATAGAGCTACTGTTGTTATACGGGCTGGACTTAAAGCGTTGGATATGTAGTCCACTGGATCAGAAGAAAACCTTATTACGTCAATTTTTTCGTTCCTTAGTTCAGCTACTACATTTTGAATTCTTACACCTCGGGTACCAATACAAGCACCAACAGGATCAACATTTGGGTCTTCGGAATGCACAGCAATCTTAGTACGATAGCCGGCTTCACGAGCAATAGATTTAATTTCTACTGTACCGTCTTCTATTTCCGGAACATAAAGTTCAAACAATTCACGCACTAATTCCAGATGGGCCTGAGATACGATAATCTGTGGTACTCGCCCTGTCTCTCTTAATTCCAAGACATAAACGCGAATGCGATTGCCTACTCTGTAAGTTTCACCAGGTAATTGCTCACGACTGGGCATACAACCTTCTACACGACCCAGGTTCACAATAACATTATTGCGTGTATTGCTTATCACTTCAATACGCTCGATTTGACCGGTCGTACAAGTACCTTTGCGAGCCTCAAATTCTTTCTTGATCAATTCCTTTTCTGCTTCGCGTAAACGTTGGGTCATCAATTGTTTAGCCGTTTGGGCAGCAATACGACCAAATTCAGAAAAGTCGGCTGGTGTGACTTCAATTTCTAATACTTCACCAACGCTAACATCAGGAATAAGATCCTTAGCATCAGTCAAACCTATTTCATGATAAGTGTTAGATACTTCATCAACCACTTCTTTTGGTGCAAATATACCTATTTCACCAGTTTCTTGATCGAAGATCGCCCTTACACCTTCTACATCATGATCAGGTACTTTCTTTTTGTAAGCAGCAACTATGGCATCACAAACATAAGAGATGAATTCTTCTTGCGGAATATTACGATCGCGTTCTAATTCTTCTGCTGCTTCCAAGAGCTTATCACCTATCTTTATCACAAATAAACCTCCGACTATTTCTAAAATTACTCTGCTGCATTCTTGCTGGCTTCTTTTGTATCGGGCCACAAATAAATCCGATAAATTTGTTGCAAATTTACAGTGATTTTGTCATCACTGCTTTGGCTAATATTATTAGCTGCCTGTTTTTTAGCAGCTGCTTTTGGCCGACCTTTGGATAATTTATTAGATAAAGGAACGATTTGGCAAAGAGTGACAGAATGCTCATCACCACCTAACAAAACACCGATGAAATCAGTACCTAAAGAGGCGATTTTTTCTTTGGCCGTTACGCGCACTTGCGAACCAGCGAATAAGTTAAATTCAAAAGCATTAGTTAATTGTCGGTCAATGCCTGCACTTACCACCTCCAACAAATAAGAGTCATTAATGATCGCAGACTCTCCAGTCTCTTCAATTTCTAATAAATGTTCTAAGGAACGGCTCATTTGTTCACAATCACTAAAACTAATAGCTGGATCTTTGCGATAAATAGATACTGCCAAACTTTTATTTTTTCCCTGTTGACCCATACGCACATTGAGTAATATGAGACCAAGTTCACTAGCTGCTTTTTCAGCCAGTTCATTAATTCTCGATAATCTTTCCTCAGTCTGTTGGACCATACCACCGCTGCTTGAATAAAACACAAATTGGCCGAAGAGAGCCAATAAACCAAAAGCCCCTTAATATAAAAAGAGCCGCAAGCACCGGCTTACGACTTTCAAGCTACAAAGCTTTACTTTTCCCTGTGTAATATAGCATGGGCTTTAAGATCAAGCAAGCTATTTGACCAATATATGGTTGTTAGTTAAGGCTTTTCCACTGCAAAAATACGGCAGTGCAATAAGAGTGAGGTTATGCGATGCTTAATAAAGGAAACCCATGAGAATCTTAATTCAAAACAAGCAACGTCGGCATAAAATCAACCTCCTCAAAATAGAGACCATGGCAAATAAATTGGCAATTGCCGTATTTGACAATTTAAAGAAGGACAAACCGAAGGCGCAATGGACTCCTTATTTGAGCAAAATAGAAGAGTATGCAGCTTTGAGCTTGCTTATTGTCTCACCCCAATCAATTAAAAAATTGAATAAGCAATGGCTGCACAAAAACAAGGAGACAGATGTTTTGTCTTTTCCACTTATAGACTTATCTTCTACTGAAATATCAAATGAATTTAGTCAACTGGATTCTAACAATTATGCTGAGACTAATAACCAAGCCAGCAAAGATGCAGTCGAATTCGGTGAAATATTTATTTCGTACGAACAGGCTCTAAAACAAGCAAAAGACTACAATCACAGCTTAGAACGCGAATTGGCATTTTTATTTGTGCATGGACTTTTACATATTTTTGGCTTTGATCACCAAGATAAAGAAAGCGAAAACGATATGTTCGGTAGACAACAGATGATCCTTAATAAGACTGGGTATTTTCGTTAGAGGGATTTATCAATGCAAAGATTAAGTAAGGATAAAGGGCTTATTTATCTGCGTTTGCATAAAATGTGCTCCAATATAATAAGCGTGACTTGAATACGTCGAGAGACTTCAATGAGCCAAATATTAAAAGATGAGACCAATCCCGATAGCGGGAAAAACAACACAAATGAGAGTATTGACGCTGAAAGAAAAAAGGCGTTAGACCTAGAAAGGTATTTCCCTTCCTCTAGCTTAGCTAAATCTTTTAGTCATGCTCTATATGGTATTAAAGAAACTTGGTTTTGCGAACGCAATTTTAAAGTTCATACAATTTGTGCCACTATTGCTTTCACATTAGGCTTCTTACTAAAAATAGATGCTTACAACTGGTTAGCCTTAGTATTGACCACTTCTTTCGTTCTAACAGCAGAGCTTACCAATACAGCTCTTGAGCATTTAGTTGATTTAGCAGCAAATAGCCTTTATCATCCGTTAGCTAAAGCGGCTAAAGATGCCGCCGCTGGTGCAGTTTTAATTGCCTCCGTTTCGGCTGTTATTTGCGGTCTAATAATTTTTTGTCCGCGTTTGCTAGCCGTCTATGAGCAAATCTTAAGACTCCTGCCTCGTTAAGCCCAGGCTACCATCAGGCGGAATAATTCAATGGGTATTTATGTCGACAATAGTGCCACCACCGCGGTAGATTCGCGTGTGACGGAGGCTATGCTGCCGTATTTAAGTGAATTGTGGGGAAATCCGTCTTCATTACATGAACCTGGACACATAGCCCATGATGCTGTCAATAAGGCTAGAGAGCAATTAGCAGCAATGCTTCATTGCCAGAGTGACGAAATTCATTTCACTGCCAGCGGTACCTTAGCTAATAATATTGCAATTCTAGGAAGAGCACGCTTTGCTGAAGCAAATGGTTTAGGCAAGCATCTTATTACAACTGCCATAGAACACTCAAGCGTAGTTGGTCCAGCCGAATTTTTAGAATCCTCTGGCTGGAAAGTAACTTATTTACCTGTAAACAAAGAGGGTTTTGTTAATAGCGACGATTTGCGCAAAGCAATAAATAAAGACACTGCGATAATTACTATTGCTTGGGCTAATAACGAAATTGGCACTATACAACCGATAAAAGAATTGGCTCAACTAGCCAGCGAAGCTAATGTTTTTTTTCATACTGATGCAATTCAAGTGCCCGGTAAGATAGCGATGGATTTAAATCAAGTACCGGTTTGCGCATTATCTGTCTCAGGGCATAAATTTAATGCACCTAAAGGCAGCGGAGCTTTGTTTGTGCGGAATGGCAGCAATGTTATGCCAATCACTTTTGGCGGTGGACAAGAACAAGGTTTATCCCCTGGTACCGAATCAGTAGCAAATATAGTAGGCATAGGCAAGGCAGCTCAGTTGGTAAAGCAGGATTTAGAACAAACCCTGGCCAAACTTTCAAAAATGCAAAGGGAAATAATAGAAAGACTTTCTTCTTTAACTAATATCAAATTTACTGGTCCAACCGATCTAACAAAACGCTTGCCTGGACATATCAGTTTGGTTGTTCCAGGAGTGAGCGGCGAAACACTTATTTTACGCTGCGATCTACATGGTATTTATCTATCTAGTGGCTCTGCTTGCAGCAATAAAATAATTGAACCATCCCACGTTCTAAGAGCCATAGGATTATCAGATCGTGAAGCAATAGGCGCGGTAAGAATAAGTCTGGGTAAATACAACACCGAGGCGGAGTGCGAAGAATTAGCTTCCTCGCTAGAAGACATTTTTCGGCTAGAAGAACCTGCCTTTAAATCTTTATTGAGCAATCAACAACAATATAAAAGTCCATAGATGAATTAAATCGCCTATTGCCTTTTAGTCAGATTAGCGATAAATCCGCACAAACTAGCCAACTTGTTGTCTTTTTTGTGCATATAATCCAGTCCATAACGCACAGTTTTCAATTTTGAAGAATGATACGGGTACCACCATAATCTAGGCAACCAAGATATTTTATCCACGCTAATATGCTTAATGTTAACCAAATCAAGCAAACCAAAACGAGAGTGACTACGTCCAAAGCCACTCCTTTTTAGTCCACCCCACGGCAATTCAGCCACAGCATGAGAATACAAACAGTCATTTATAAATACTGTTCCTGCTTGAACTTTCCTAGCAATTAATTGCGCCCTGGTTAAATTTGCTGACCATATCGAAGCTGTTAATGCATAAGTGCTTTGATTGGCTAACTTTATTGCTTCTTCTGCTGAATCCACGATCATTATTGGTAAAGCAGGTCCAAATGTTTCTTCTTGCATTATTCGCATACTATGATCAACATTAATAAGAACGGTGGGTTGATAAAAATAACCAGCTAGTCCTTTATCACGTAATTCTGGGCTACTTATTTTTTCGCCACCACACAAAACTTTTGCCCCAGCAGAAACAGCTTGTTCAATTAGGTTTACTACATGATCAAATTGCTGCACATCAATGAGAGGACCGATTTCGGTTGTCTCCAGCAAAGGATCGCCTACTTTGAGCTTACTGACTAACTGTACAATACGATTAATCAAAAGCTCACTATTACCGCCCCTTACTACATATAACCGCTCAATCGATGCACAAGCTTGTCCAGCATTAGTGAAAGCACCCCAAGTTATAGCTTGAGCCGTCCTTTCTACTGGGGCATCTGGCAAAACAATAGCAGTATCTTTGCCGCCTAATTCAAGACTAGTAGGTGTTACATTTGGTGCAGTGGCATTTATTATTTTCACACCGGTATTAAGAGAGCCCGTAAAGATTAACCGAGCAAGATCCGCTTTAGCCAAATGCTCCCCTGCTTCGCCCCCACCGGCAATGATGGTTACTAGATCTTCGGGAAAACCGGCTTGCTTAAAGAGTTCGCCAATTTTAAGCCCAACTAAAGGTGTTTTCTCAGAAGGTTTAAGAATAACTGTATTGCCCGCTGCCAATGCCATAAGCATAGTCATGACAGGAATAGAAAATGGATAATTCCAGGGCGAAATAATACCTACTACCCCTAATGGTTCATATCGCAAATAATGTTTCTTACCCCATAACAAGGGGGTAGCAATATCCATATTTGTATTTGCCAATAATTTCTCTGCTTCTTTTACTAACCAAGCACAAGTATCAAGTGGTCCTGTTAGTTCTGCCAAATAACTTTCAAGCAACGGTTTACCAGACTCAAGAGTAATGAGCCGAGCAATTTCATCCTTTTGAGTAATGAGTAGTTGCTGAAAATTTTCAATATTGTCTAGTCGAATTTTCAAAGGCAATTCCGACCACTTTTCAAATGCTTTTCTAGAAACCTTTACTGCTTCTGCAATAACATCGCTGGAAGCCGCTTGCACTTCGGCCAATACTTCTAGAGTGGCGGGGTTAACTGATTTAATCATGGTGGAAAATGTGGTAATCATATATAGAGGATACTGTAGACATCCATTGACAATAGCGATATTTATCAAAATGATAATGATAAGACTTAGAATATGAAATGGATTGTGTAATTATCCACCATATTGTGAAAAATATTAATTAAGATGTTTGAGCTTAATTAAGTCCTTAGCAAGAGACAATAATAAACCTAAAGTATGTCACATTTAAAGTTATTGATTTGCGTTGTCTTGCTTATACTACTGGCTAATGACCGGTCGTACCCCGGCTTTGCCGATAATCAGTATGCAGATAAAACTAATACTGCATTATTAGCACAATCTACTCAACAATCAGATCCTCTATACGAGCAAGCTAATACGCTGCTAGATAAAGGGCAAATAAAAGAAGCAATTGAAATACTCAATCAGTTAGTTAAAAATAGTCCTGATAATTTCGCATATGTGCATGATTTAGCGGTAGCTTTAGAAGAAGCCGGTCAAACAGAAACATCACTGCAATATTTTCAAAAGGCAATAGCGCTACAGCCCAATAATGCCACTTGTCACTATTCACTAGGCAGAATATATCAAGTCAACAATAAAACGGAAGAGGCGATAACAGAATATCAAAAAGCATTGGAACTAGATCCTAAAAATGTGCAGGCTCATAACAATCTTGGCGTGGCTTATGCCAGTTTAGGTAAATATACTGAATCAATAAATGAGTATCAAGAAGCACTAAAAATTGCTGCTAATTATCCGCCCGCTCAACATAATCTGGGTTATGCTCAAGCACATACTAGCCTAGGCATTAGTTATTTTAGACAAGGGCAATATGACAAAGCTTTAGACGAATATCGACAGGCTTTAACAATTGACCCTGAATGCGCTGACGCCTATTACAATTTAGCTTTGTTCTATCATCAAAAAATGGCTCTAAGAGAAACTGTTTATTACTATCAACTGGCAATCAAATTTGATCCTAAAAATGTAAAAGCATTAAATAATCTTGGTGTCGCTTATCATCAATTAGGCAAAGATGCTGAAGCCGCTGCTCAATATCATCAAGCACTTTTGTTAAAACCAAATTTTAAAGAAGCTAAAGATAATTTAGACGCTTTGTCACCAAAATAATGGCTTCTGCAAGAGTACTATCCACTGGCAGGAACGAACCCCAGACAAAAAATCGCCCTAGTGCGGGTTTTAGTAAGAATGATTTTCTTAAAATTAAATGCCATTAGCAAACAGTGTGAATGTTGGCGAAACGACATTTTCGTACTACTTTATGAGCTTATGAGAAGTGGCATTTTTAACGTGGCAGATTAATTTGTGGATTATCTCAGAAATATCATTAGGACTTCTTAGCATGTGGGTATATACAATCAAACGTACTATTTCTCTATTTTAACTAATTATTTTAAAAAAGTTACTAGCACGACTACATAAATTGTCTTAACAATACTGATTGAGACTAGACATGCAGCAAAAGCCGAAATTAATACTACTAATAGCCCTTATGTTATGGGTTAATAGCTTCGTATGCTTGTCGGTCAGTGGGCAGCCTGCTCCATATAACCCGTATAACCTATATAAGGGACAAAGCGGTCCGTATAAATCGCAAGCCAATTCCTATAAGCGGCAGTCCGGTCCCTATCGATCGACAGCTAAATATAAAACACAGGCTGTCCGATATGCTGATGACACAATTATCATTCATACTCGTCCTGGTGCCGATAAGGACAAGATAAGCGAAATCCTTGATGAGGTTAATGGTACTGTCATCAAGAAATTGCATGTAAACGCGGGCAACTACGATGTTTTACAGGTAAAACCAGAAAAAGGTCAAGCGGATGAGACAATCAAGAAAATCGTAAATAAGAAAGACAAAAATTTTAAAGGTATCAGCCGCAATCGTCTCCTCCGGTTAGCACAGGCGGCACCAAACGATCCGAATTTTTCTAAGCAGTGGCATTTGCCTGCTATGGATTGGGTAAACGTTTTCGCCAATTTGCAAAACCAGCAAGTTAGACAACCTCACCTGGCTGTCTGCGACACCGGCACCAGCTTGTTCACAACAGATAAAGAACTTACACTCATAACACAATATAATGCTATAGACACTGATTCTCAAGGCAATCCAGTCTTAGAGTCTCCTAAGGACGTCGAAGGACACGGAACTCTGGTTTGCTCTACAGCAGCCTCTGCAACCAATAACAATTATGGCTGTGCTAGTCCAGGCAGCTTACCAAACTACCCTATGTCCATAACGATGTTTCGCATAGCAGAAGCTGGCTGGGGTGGAGGAGTTAGTGTCTTCGCTATTATAACCTCATTAGTATATATTTCCAACAATCCATCTGTGATTGGAGGAGACTGGCCAGTCAGTATAAGTGTCGGTCCTGCTTTATGGAACGAAATAGAGACAGAAGCAGCTACTCTGTATGGGCAAGGTATTCAAGTAATCTGTGCTGCCGGCAATGGTGGTGCTAACGATGTTGAGTATGCTTCTGGTTACCATACACAACCAATCATGGCAACAAATGCAAGTGGTGTGCTAGCTAGTTTTACTACTATCATGGCAGATGAATCTTGGGTTGCACCAGGTGCAAACATTGTCGAAGATGGAGGTGACGGCTACTGGAGTGGTACTTCCGCATCTTCTCCAAATTGGGGAGCTGGAATTGGTTTGATAGAAAGCTTTAATTCCAACATGAATTCAGTCCAAGCAAACCAAATTCTTTGTCAGACATGCAGGACTATAATTCAGCCCAGCGGTCCATTCACAGGC
>Ga0206843_10008_pt1 | contig 83270 bp, 69 predicted proteins | sample Alteio_BWOrgCont_21_FD_152869 | JGI IMG/M metagenome (GOLD analysis project Ga0206843, IMG submission 152869) | Enriched cells from forest soil in Barre Woods Harvard Forest LTER site, Petersham, Massachusetts, United States -... | ecosystem: Environmental > Terrestrial > Soil > Temperate forest >...
CTTGCACGGCTGCCCGCTGCAATGGTGCTGGAGCAGCAATAGTAAGAAAATCATGCACTTTACGAATAGCAGTAGTAATTACTGGGTTAGCAATTGCCCAACCTATACGCCAGCCGGTTAAACTATATGTTTTTGAAAGACCGGTTATTGTAATGGTCAAATCACGCATGTCTGGCAAGCTGGCTGGATGTATATGGCGAGCACCGTCATATAAGATATGTTCATAGATTTCATCAGTAATCATAAACACGCCCCACTTCTGACAAAGCTCGGCTATCATCGTAAGTTCGGCGGTAGTGAAAACTCTACCAGTAGGATTATGCGGCGTATTTACTATTATTGCTCTTGTTTTATCGCTAAAAGCCTGGCGTAATTCATCAGGATCAAATTGCCAGCGGGGAGCTGTAAGCGAGACACTGCGAACTACCGTTTCAGCTAAAACGGTCTGGGGAAAATAATTCTCGTAATATGGTTCAAAAACAATAATCTCTTCACCAGGATCTACGAGTGCCAGAATGCTAGCCATTAAAGCTTCGGTGGTGCCACAGGTAACTGTAATTTCGGTTTCTGGGTCAATCGAAAAACCCAGAGCAGCAGAGTACTTTTCAGCTAAAGTTTGTCGTAAGAGTTTATCGCCAAAAGTAATGGGATATTGGTTAATATCATCGAGAATAGCTTTGACAGCAGCTTCCTTTAATGCGGGCGGGCAAGGGAAATCAGGCACTCCCTGTCCAAGATTTACCGCCTTATGCTCAATTGCGAATTGAGTCATTTCACGAATAACAGATTCTTTGAACTGATCAGTCTTTTTAGAATTGACTTGTCTCACTTTACTACTCATATATAATAAACTCTAGATTGGTTATTAAATCAGGTCGGCTTAGCTTATAAACAGGAATATTATTGCACCGTGCGCTACGCAATTCCAACCTTATTCTTAATTCTTGCCGCTGTGGTTTTACAAAGCTGGTTCTCTAAAGCCCAGCAGCTAAGTCCTGAAAAGGAAGCAATTTCATTTTTGTCAGATATCCAATCAGGTAATGTAAGCAAGGTTGTCAGACATTTCGGTACCAATGTCTGTCATTGTCCCAAGAAAAAAGGTTGGGGCGCATATTTAGCATATCAAACAGACGAAGAACCCAATCTTGCTTTTTTGCTTGGTCATCCTTTTCACGTGGTCTCGATAAGTAAAACATCAGTACCTAGTCCACCTCAAGCTAGACATGGCATACCTTGGGAAGAGCCGGAAGATTATTTGGTCAATGCACAAATTAGCTTCGATAAAAGTAAATATAGTCCTCTTTTTATACCCTTACCTATGGCTTACGGTAAAACAATAACTAATAAAGAACTAGAAGATTTTAAAGCTCATCCAGATTATGAATTCTGGAAGAGTTTTACCTTGCGCCAAAGAAGCAGTTTAGAAGATGGCGCCATCAAATTCAATACCAGCACTATAGATCAAGATGTGCGTGCTGAGTTTAAATTTTTAGAATCGAACCCTAAAAAAACAGCAGATAAGCAAACAAGCTGGTATCTTACACCTAAAGATGCTAGTCCTGTGCTTATGACTGATGGCACAATAGTCAAAGCGTCGCAGTTACAAGGGCTTCCTCATTTAGTACGTACAACGATACAATTAAAAGTAGTCCGTTCGGCCAAATTACATCCTTGGTCAATTGCAGAGTTTGCACTTAAAGATTCAGCGCTTGAGCAAAGTGATGGACAAGTCATTAACTTGTCGGAACACTGATTGCTTTTTTGTTTTCACCTTGTAAATAAGACAAACGCAGTACCTGGAGCACTGGCAACAGAATAAATACAAGAGCCAAAATAATTGGCACAATAAACATCGGATAGCTATGTTGTATTAAATCAATTACATTGGACAATAAACTTTCTATAAAACCGATCAAGAAAAATGAGAGGGGATTTACGCCGATAAACTTGACAATAAAATACCACATGCTAATTTCCCAAATACAGCCAAACACAATATTTATAATGTAGTCCTGCCAATAGCGCACTGATGAATATGTCACTAGATTGAAGACCACTACAAATAAAGCATAAAGAAGAAAGTTCGAACAATAACGCTTATATAAACCAGCTAAAATAGCAATCAGTAACACTTGTTTAGTTGCTGCTAGAAGAGCATCTACAAATACAGCAAGCGGAGGCCAACCCATATTGGCTAAGTCACAGATTGTCGAAAGTGACTCTTGGGGACAACCGGGTGAAACCCTAACATGGAAAAAATCAGAAAGTATATTAATAAAAATATGGAAGGAAGCCACGCTAAAAGCCACCAACCATGATGTTAACCAGAAAGATTTTTGCAAAACACCGGTTTCTTTATTAAGCGGTGCCACCAAAAATGCTAAAAATTGACGCAGCTTGAATTTTGGTGCCACCGCATGTAGTGCGGCAATGGCCAAAGCGGCAGAACAAAAATTATAAAGAAAATTGCTTTGCAAAACTTGTACATAATTCGTAAATTGCCGCAGAATGTAGGAATACAAAGGCTCAGTAGTCAAATAAGAACTATAAAATTGTGGACAACTATTTAAATGTTGCAAGAATGATAAAGCTATTAAAAATACAGTGCAGAGATAAGCGGATTGCCACTTAATATATCCGCCTTTGAGCAGACCAAAAGCCCAGAATAAACCGGCCACAGCAATAAATACGTTAAAAGCTGTGCGCATATATGAGAAAATTTCGTCTTTTATTGTTCTCTTGTTTCGCTCATTTAACCAATGATCTGGCAAGTCATATCCAGATTCCATGCTGGACACGACATCACCTAATACATCTATGGAAACCTTAAATTCAGCATCTGCGACATCTAAATGTGGAATTGTATAAGTGAGCGTATAGTCCGTTCTTGCTTTGCGTTTATTTTCAAAAGAGTTTTCGAACTTACACGGCTGCCAATTTGAAAGCGCACTGCCCAGATAGGTCTCAACTTTGTCTCTTGCTGCATCCTCAGACAAATTGGCGCCCACAGTATCCTCTGGTTCAACTAAAGTAAAATATACGGGCTTTCCTTTTATATCGAACCAAACGATGTATTCTTTTGGATCGAGAGGTTTAAAAAATCGCACTTTCCAATATAATCCTTGCTTAGTTTCCTTGGCTAAGAGCAAAGTTTGCTGCAATTTTAATTTTTCATAGACATACTGCATATCTAAAAAATTAGTGTCATCAATAAGTTTAGCCAATACTTTATAGCCTTGGACATCGATATTTCTGCGCAATAATTCTTTCTTTGCTAGAGAAATGATTTGCGGACGACTAGTAGATAAAACGATATCTTTGTTTATGGATTGATAAGTCAGTAAAGGTAAGATAAGCAACAGGCAAGAGACGGCGAATAGGAATAACAAAGCCGAAGCATTTTTGGATAACAGACGAATATATGCCAAAGTTTCAACAGGAATTGCTATTGCATGCTCCAGTTGATTTTTTATTTGCGCAATTATGCTCTTTTGTGGCCTTGGAGAAAGCTTAATCAAAGCACGATTTTGCAAGGGTATGTCGTTTCTATAACCCCATCTTTTTATTTTCAGAAAAGCAATTATCAAAAGGATAAAGAAAGGTACTAGCGGAATAATAGCGCTGCTTTTTAGCCCAAAATCATTAGCACCAAAAAGCATTTTGACAGACACTAAAGCATCAAACAAATAATGTCCCACAAGACATGGTAATAATCCGTAGCGTTTTAAAACCCACCCATGCATAAGCCCTATCGCAGTTAATTCAATACCGCGCGCATAAGCTGGTTCCTGAGGGTAGGTGCTGTGCATAAAACCCCAAGCAGCAGCTTGAAAAAGGTTAGCCAACCAGAATGAACGCGTCAGACGTTGAAATAAACTTAAAGCCAAAACTCGATATAGAAATTCTTCGTTGATTGCTGCGCTAATACCTGTAGAAATAGCCGAGAAGAAAGGAACAACTGTACTGAGAACCTGATAATTCTCAATACCTAAAGGACACCATACGTGCCAATGGGCGCCTGCTAAGTAGTAGACAACTATCCAGCCAAGATTTATACCAACTAGTAGATGTCCAACTACATTTCCACTGATGAAAGATTTGGTCCTATATGCACTGCGAAGGAATATATTCTCCAAAGCTACTTTCTTTGGATAGCTGATTCTATAGATAAATTCGGCCGATCCTGCAAGCATCAGACAGCTTATAAATTTAGCTAGACCACTGACTGCACAATCAATAATAAATTCAAGGAAATAACCGGAAAACAATTTCTCAGTGTCATAGCTATCTATCACCGAGGCAATATCGTTAAATGAATCCAGTAGATCTATAAAGGTGAGAACCCCTGCAACCGCTATGGCAAAGCGCCAGCGGATTCCCTTCGTACTCACTGCCCAGAAAAATATAAAGATTGAGGCTACCTGAAGGAGCGAATAAAATATAGAGGCAATGCTTTGTAATAGCTGATTAGAGGAGCGCAATGTGCTGAATTTTCGCTGAAAAGTCTCCGGCACATACATATAGTAATTAAACTGACTAACCTGGTTACCGGCAATAGCTACCTGGACGCGCAACTTGGCTCCATGAAAATCACGATTATTATCTTGCCAGGTAAAGGAATGGTCTACCCGGTGAGGCTGCTTGTAATTAGCGCTCTTGGTTAAAGTGTAAGAGTCTAGGGATAAGCTCGAATTACCTTTTATAAATTCACTAGCAAGCTTTAAAGCATCTTGGCGTGAAAGTGAAGGTAATCGTTTGTCATTCTCTAGCTCATGACTAAAAGCTTGCATTTTTCCAGTAGTATTCAACCAGATACGAAATTCTTCCTGTTCATGTTCTCGACACAAGCGCGTGCGCCAAAACCAAATCGGCAAATCTTCTTTCATTAATTGATTTGCTTGGTCTATACCAAATTCGTACTCTAAAAAAGTCTTTGCTTGATTGTCTACTGTAAATTGGGTAGATTCAATAGTATTGGCTTGGTCATAACCAAACTTATTTGCTAGCTGGCGGGCAGAACGAATAATCTCTATCCGCGGTACTTTAAGATTAATGGAAGCAGAAGGAAAAACTTTGGCGTCATAGCGCAAATATATATAAAGACCTAAAATGCCAAGAATGGCAAGCCACCAAATGCGGTAGGAAAATAGAGATCTAAGATTAGACTGAAGGTTTATTGGATAGGAAGCCATTTACAGCGCCCATTAATTCAAGCAATGCCCGTATATTCCTATTTTGACAAATTTATGGCTACTGCATAGGGCAAAAGGGCACTAGATCTATTAAATATCGTGCTATATTGAAGATTAATGCGATAAAATCGCCGCAAACAGGCTAAATTCAAAAAAGGTGATTCGAATTACCCTAGAGAAGACTCTTTCGAGAAGCCGATCAATAGTTTAATCTGATGGAGAGAAGAAGATATGCCAGATAGCGCAACTAAAGAACAGACAATGATAGAAAAGATTCAGGCAGGGAAAAAGCTAGAATCTCCGGACGAAATGACTGATGAATACCGCCAGCACCTTCTCACCTTGATGATAGCTCAGGCAGATTCTGAATTAGCCGGCGCCTATGGATATGTACCTTGGATAGAAGGGGCCCCCACCGTAGCAGAAAAGCTGGCTATGGCTAATATTGTTAAAGATGAGTGTCGTCACGCCAAGGCTATATACGACTTATTAGAAAAGCTAGGGGCTAATGTAAACAAGCTCGTTTTTGAAGATAAAATGAAAAATCGCCTCAAAGTCTTTTACGAACCAATTAGAACTTGGGCTGACTTGGTAATGTTCAATTTTTTAATGGACAGAGCTGCCGGACATCAATTGCACGACGCGGCTGAATGTAGTTGGGGACCTTGGTCACGCACAATGATTGAAATTGAAAAAGAAGAATTGATGCACGTTAAACATGGTGAAACATGGGTGCGTAAATTAGCACTTGATCCTAAACAAAAAGCGGATGTTCAGAAAGCACTTGATTTCTGGTTTCCAAAAGTGAATAAAATATTTGGTAAGGGCGAAACCGATACAAACAAACGCTTTCGCCACTTTAAGTTGAAGCAAAGAGACAATCAAGAAGTCAGGGTGTCTTGGTATCAAGAAATTAAACCTTTACTTGAGTCATATGAATTGAAAGTACCAGACATAACCGTTGTAGAATAGTAAATTCATATCGTTGGCGTAGTAATTGGTTGGCAGTAATGTCCAAAGTGGCAAATAACCCCTCAACTTTAACTTGGAATGCGAGAACAGAACACCTACCTGAGGCGGAACTGAAAGATTTGCAATTATCTCGGCTTAAGCTTTTGCTTGGGGAATTAGAAAATAACAATGCTTTCTACAAAACAAAGCTAAAAGAAAATGGTGTCACCAGTAATACCATAAAATCATTGGCGGATATTAAAAATTTACCATTCACCACAAAAGGCGATTTGCAAAACAATTATCCCTTTGGATTGTTTGCTAAACCTGTTTCAGAAATCGCTCGATTCCATAGCTCATCAGGTAGCAAAGGCAAACCCACTATCGTGGGTTATACCGCCAATGATTTGGCATTGTGGTCAGAAGTTTGTGCACGCTCATTAGCGTGCGCCGGAGTCCGTGCAGGTGATATTATCCAAAATAGTTATGGCTACGGTCTTTTTACCGGGGGACTTGGCATTCATTATGGGGCAGAACTATTAGGTGCTACAGTAATTCCGGCTTCCGGTGGTATGACCAGACGACAACTTACTCTTTTACAAGATTTAAAAGCAAGAGTTCTTTGCTGCACTCCTACTTATGCCATGAACATCGGTCATTTAATGGAAGAACTAGAGATACCAGTAAAAACTCTCAATCTGCAAATAGGCATTTTTGGTGCTGAGCCTTGGACAGAAGAAATGCGAGCTCAATTAACAAAGAAATTATCCATCCAACCATTAGATATTTATGGGCTCAGCGAAATTATTGGTCCAGGTGTGTCGATGGAATGTCCACACTCAGCTGCTAATCAAGACGGTATGCACGTTTGGGAAGATCATTTCTATCCAGAAATTATTGATCCCAAAACTGGTGCTCCCTTACCTGAAGGAGAAGAGGGGGAATTAGTTTTTACGACAATAACCAAAGAGGCAATGCCATTCTTACGCTATCGCACAGGCGATGTTTCAAGTCTTAGTCGTCAACCTTGTGCATGTGGTCGGACCATGGTCAAAATGGCCCGAGTAAAAGCAAGACTCGACGAAATGCTTATTATTCGCGGAGTTAATTTCTATCCCGGTGCATTAGAAAAAATACTTGTTGCTCATCCGCATCTTTCAGCAAAATTTTTATTAATTATAGACAGACAAAAAGCGCTAGACACAATCAACTTACAAGTAGAGCTTAATCGTCAAACAGTACAAAAGTGGGATAGTTTATCTGATCCCGGACAAGCATCTGGACACCATCAACGTTTGAAGGAAGAAATCAAAAATCTGTTAAAAGACCTATTGGCTATAACTGCTGAAGTGGAACTGATGATGCCAGGTACTCTGCCTCATAGCGAAGCCAAGGCAGTACGCTTTATAGATAAACGGCCTAAAGCTACTCAAGAATAAAGGAGAATTATAGTGGTAAAACTCACTGCTCTTTATAAAAAACCTGGCGACCCACAAGAATTTGACCGTTACTATAAAGAAGTGCACACTCCCCTAGCTAATAAAATGCCAGGATTAAAGAAGCTAGAAGTAGCTAAAGTCTTAGGCAGTCCAGGTGGTGAGTGCGAATACCATTTGGTTGCTAATCTGTATTTTGACAATATGGATGCTCTTAAAAGCGCCATGGGCTCTGAGGAAGGCAAGGCAGCAGCCAGAGACGTAAAAAACTTTGCTAATGGTCTAGTGCAAATGATTATTTGCGAAGTTCAGTAAAACTAATGTCTGCAAAAGTTATTTACGAGAAACAAGATTTCATTGCCAGAGTAACTATAAATCGCCCAGAAGTTTTTAATTGCTTTGATGCCACCACTTTAAAAGAATTAGGCGATGCATTTTTAGACGCCGGCGCAGACGATAACATTTCTGTAGTTGTTATAACCGGTGCCGGTAAAGAAGCTTTTTGCACAGGGGCAGACTTAAAAGAACAAGAACGAGACATATTACCTCAACCAAGCAATTACTATAAATGGATGTATACCTTTATGGAAATGCACGACCGCTTGCGTAATATAGGTAAAGTAACAATTGCTCGTTTGAATGGTCTTGTTGTGGGCGGCGGAAACGAATTAAATATGGCTTGCGATTTAGCTATTGCTGCAGACCATGTAAAAATAAAACAGGTGGGTGCCGCTTCCGGCTCAGTAGCCGCCGGAGGCGCAACACAATGGCTACCTCTTATCGTTGGTGACAGAAGAGCTAGAGAAATGCTTTTTCTCTGCGAATATATAGATGCTGAGAAAGCACTCGAATGGGGACTTGTTAACCAAGTAGTGCCTTACGCTAAATTGGACGAAGCTGTGGATGCTTTAGCGGAGAAATTACATAATAAACTGCCAGAATGCACGCGTTACACTAAACAGCAATTAAATTTTTGGCGTGATTTATCTTGGTCTATGACCATTGGTCATGCTAGAGACTGGCTTGCTCTTCATGCTGGCAGCGAAGAAGTTCGAGCAGGATTAGAGGCTTTTCGCAACAAGGAAAAAATTGATTACACTGCTATTCGCAATCAATCAAATTTTACTAAATCTAAAAAGGCAAAATCTAAAAAGATTAAAATATCGAAAACGAAACAAAAAACACCAAAACGAAAATAGCAGAGGTCAACAAAAAAATGATTTCAACTTATGAGCATATTTTAGTAGAGAAAGAAGAAACTATTGCTATTGTCAGATTAAATCGACCAAAGGTGCACAATGCTTTAAGTCATGCGCTCATTGGTGAACTAACTAATGCCTTAAATATTCTAGATAAAGATAAATCTGTGAAAGTAATTATACTTACCGGCAACGAAAGAGCATTTGCTGCTGGAGCAGACATTGGAGAAATGTCGCAAGAGACTTCGGTATCTCTTATGTTAAAAGATCCATTCTCTACATGGGATAAAATACGCAATACAAAAAAACCCACAATTGCTGCTGTGAGCGGTTTTGCTCTGGGCGGCGGCCTTGAACTTATGATGAATTGCGATATTGTAGTTGCTTCAGACAATGCTAAATTTGGCCAACCTGAAATAAATCTTGGTATCATCCCTGGTGCTGGGGGTACCCAACGCCTCATACGCTTAGTTGGCAAAAATAAAGCAATGGAAATGATTTTAACCGGCGAGATGATTAATGCCCAAGAAGCCTATAGAATTGGTTTGGTCAACAAAATTGCATCAGTAGAGACTTGTCTTGAAGAAGCGAAGAAAATGGCCAAGGTAATTGCAAAAAAATCACCTATAGCCTTACAATTAGCCAAAGATGCCATTCTCAAAAGCTTTGAAACATCTTTGTCCGAAGGATTGCAACATGAACGTAAAAACTTTTATATGCTTTTTGCTACTGCCGATCAAAAAGAGGGCATGTCTGCATTTTTAGAAAAACGAGATCCAGTCTTCGAAGGACATTAGCTAGCGATACCCTGGATAGCTATATTGAGAGATTATACAAATGAGTAAAGATAAGATTCTCCTTCTGGACAATAGTGATAGTATAGCCATAATCACTTTAAATCGCCCAGATAAACTGAATGCTTTTAACGATGAGCTGTCTTATGCTTTGCAAGACACATTGAACAATTTGGAGAAAGACCGCAATGTTAGGGTAATAATTATTACCGGAGCCGGGCGAGGATTTTGTTCTGGACAAGACTTACAAGCGCGTCTAGAAAGCAAAGATAATCAAGTATCGCTAGGAGAATCTATTCGGCGGCGGTACAATCCTATTATTCTTAAAATGCGCAAAATGGAAAAACCTATCATTGCATCTGTAAATGGCGTAGCAGCGGGAGCAGGAGCTAGCCTTGCTTTTGCTTGTGACTTTAGAATGGCCAGTAGTGAGGCTACTTTTGTACAGTCGTTCAGCAAAGTTGGTTTAGTACCTGATTCAGGATCAACGTTTTTATTGCCACGCTTAATTGGGCTTACTAAAGCATTTGAATTGATGCTCTTAGCTGATAAGCTTTCGGCCAAAGAAGCGCTGGATTTAGGTATTTTGAATATGTTGGTAGAACCCGAGCAATTAGCAGCGCAGACATTGGCTTTGGCTAAAAGACTTGCTGTAGGACCAAGCTTAGCGTTCGGTTTAACTAAACGAGCCATAAACCGCGTTGTCTTTAACGATATTGATGAATTATTAGAACAAGAAGCTAATCTACAAGAAATCGCTGGGCACAGCGAAGATTTTGCTGAAGGAGTAAAAGCTTTTATTGAAAAGCGTCAACCCGTTTATAAAGGCAAATAAGGGAAAACTTGGTCTTTATAGCTTTTAACTTGACGTCCTTATCCCTGCCCGAAAATTGCAACAGTTGAGTTGGCATTCGCCAAGAGTTACTATTAAGCTGCCTGTTTTTCGCCTTCTTTTCCGAGGGGTAAAGTAAAGGAGAATGTGCTTCCTCCTTTTAAATTATTCTCTACTTCTATCTTTCCGCCATGTAGTTCAACAATTATTTTGCAAATAGCTAATCCTAAGCCACTGCCGCCCATTTTTGATGCGTCGGAAGCTTCGACTTGCTGAAAACGTTCAAAGATAGCTAATTTCATATTTTCCGGTACACCTCGACCCTGATCTGATATATAAACTGTCGCAATGCCTTCGACTTGCTTTACAACAATTTCAATAATACTGTTTTGAGGAGAAAATTTGATCGCATTATTTAGCAGGTTAGTCAGAACTTGCAAAATCCGTTTATTATCGGCAAAAACGGTTAGATTGGTTGAGTCAAAAATAATTTTTATATGCTTTTTATTAGCGTGACTAGTTATTGATTTTACAGATTGTTCTATCAAGTCATTCAAATCTTGATCTGAGCAATCAAGCTTCAAGCCATCAAATTCTGCTCTTTCTAAATCTAACAAATCGTTGATTAAATTAAGCATTTGACTCACATTGCTTTCGGCAATCTGTAGTAAATGTTGCCCCTTTTCTGTCAAGTCACCTAGGATCCCAGCGCTGAGCATTTCTAAATAATTACCAATAGTGGTTAGTGGTGTTCTTAGATCATGGCTAATCATAGCCATAAATTGTTGTTTAATTCTCTCCAACTCTTTTCTTTGAGTTATGTCATGCCCCACACAGAAAAATGATTTCTCTGAGTCAACCCAGTGGATCGACCAAAGTAAATTAATAATACCTCCGTTTTGTTTTTTGATGCGTGATTCAAATTCTATTTCTTTTTGTCCCAGCATAATAGAAATTAGAAATTTATTAAAACTGTCAATATCTTCCTCGATTAACATGCTCCTTAAATTCATTCCGATTATCATGTCTTCTGAGTATCCGAGAATTTGTCTGCAGGCCGGATTGATAGCTATGAGTCTTCCCTTTTGATCCAAAGAACAAATTATATCAGCCGAATGTCGAATCATTGATTGTTCTCTTTCTTTTGCCTCTTCTAAAGAATTAGCCATTTCGTGAAAAGTTATATCAAGATCAGCAATTTCATCATTCCCTCCTATTAATGAGTTCAATGGCAATCCCTCTGCTAGTCGATAATTGTTATCAATAAGCTTGACCAGTTTGCCAACAATTTTTTTGCTAACAAAAAATGCAACTAATATAGTTATAACTAAATTCAAAAGTAAACCGGCTACGAGAGCCACACCGAATTGCTTTCTAAAGTCGCTTTGTTTTTTATAACTATCTTCAGCCTTTTTCTTTTGAGTTTCAGCTAATAAAACTAAATCGCGCGAAATTGTTTGTTTCATGTAATTACGTAAAGGATATTGTAGTCGCTTTAATTGATCTATAGCTCCGTATGCATCTCCCGACTCATAAGTACTATGTATCTGTGAAATTAGGTCCAAGGCCTTTTGCCCGGCTATGATAGATGAATTAACTATGGTTTGTTCTGGCGAATTTTTTTCAACAGAAGCTTGTAGTTCACTCAAATCTGAGTTAATTGTTGAGACAATGGAACTGTAATGGTCAGAAGAAAGTATTCCTAAGATTTCACCGTGTCCGACGGCAGCAAATTCAAACACGTCTCTTATCAGCTTGTTAGAACAATTACCAATTTTGGCTGCGCGAAACACGTTTGCGCATTCTGTTTCCGCTTGGATTAATAGGTTTGCCAGAACAGCTACAAATACAACTTCAAAGACAAGAGGAACGGAGACAAGAATTATGCTTTTTTGGATAAGAGTTAATTTCATGACCGACTGTTTCAAAGCAAAGATGGGGCAGGATTGAATATACCCTTTTAACAAAATGATTAAACACGGCTCAGTGTCTACTGCCTCACTTAATTTTAGACCCTGCCTGCTATGGTGGTCGTTTAACGCAAATCTTTGCGAGGTACAATTCCAAAGCAGTGACAAAGCACTGAATAGGATTTGAGCAAGATAATTAGCAGTTTAATCATGAAACTTATTGAGAAAATTTGCTTTGCAATTCTCATGATGATATTTACCTCAGTCAATATCATTCAAAGTGTTGCCGCTTCTCCCAGGTCTGATAAACAGTGTACAGCTTTATGGGAACAAGGTGATTCTGACTATATGGCAGGAGATTGGCATTCTGCTCAGCAACACTATGAGCTAGCGCTGGAAACAGCAAGACGTTTCTGTGCAGAGAAAGATAAAATTTTGAAACTATCCATTAGGTTGGCTAGCTCTTATGCTTACCAAAATGAGCTTTCGGCGGCCGAACCCATTTACCAACAGCTTATGTCGAATCCAATAAAACTTGGCGATGAAAATTCTGGTTGGAATGACGAGGCAATTGCATTGCTTGACGATTTAGCTGAAGCTTATGTAGCTGGTACCGATAAAGCTAGCAAAGAGAATGGTCTTAAGCATGCGCTTAGTATCAAAGAAAAATTAGCACCAGAAGGTGACGATGAAGTCATAAAAATTCTTAATAGGTTGTTCAACCTGTATTTTACTAATAAGCGCTACGCTGATGCTGAGCCTGTTTTAAAAAGAATAATATTTATCATTGAACAAACTGGGGGACATGATCTGCCTAATTTTCTTACTACATTAGCTGGAGTAGAAGCTCTGCTTGGTAAATATAACGAGTCACTCCATATTTATAATCGTGTTTATCCAATCTGGGTAAAAACCTTGGGTCCCAATGAAGGAATGACTGCGAGTGTCGCTAGAGAAATTGGTCTAATGCACATGAAATCAGGAGAGCTGCAGCAGGCTCAAACCTGGGGTGAAAAGGCAGTAAATTTAAGGCAGCTTGGACATAAAGATAATACACTTGAGTATGCTCGCGATTTATATGTTTTAGGACGAATCTGTGAAAGCAAAAATAATTTAGTTAAGGCAAAAGATTATTATGTAAAGGCTATTGAGAAAGCTCAACAAATTGTAGGACAAGACAGTATTGAATTACTAGCGCCTTTGAAAAGTTTAGCGATTGTATTAGAGAAAACAAATAGAAATGATGAAGCAAAAACCTGTCAGGCTATTATTGTCAGCCTTGAAGCAGGACGAGGAGCTGATAACAGTGTCATTGCTCGAGATGCAATTTAACATTGAAGTTATCTACAATGGTCCGCAGACAAAATAAATCGCAGTCCCTCAATAAAATTCTCAGTAGGCGGTACTGCTACATGATAGCAAGGTAAGTAATTTGCTTTAAAAGGGATGTCTGCTGCCTTCAATTGTTCGATGAGCTCGTATTGCAGCCTTGGAGGAATTACTTTATCTTTCAATGCAGATATTATATAAACTTTTACTCCACGAGAGAGTTTGGTCAAATTGGGTATAAAGCTATCCTTTAAGTATAATTCTTTTGTATTTTGTGGTGTGCCATTAAATGCTCTTTCTAAGGCAGATCGAACCTCAATTGACTTAGTTTCTTCATATAGCCGAGTGAGATCGCCAGCAGCATAAATGGCCAGAACGCCAATAATTTTGTCTTTAATGTCTTGGGGAGCACTTGTAGCATATGCTAAGGCTGTACATCCTCCCATGGATGTGCCGACCATAATAATTTTGCTGATTGGAATTCGTTTAGAGATCTCTTCTATGCTGCATGTAATATCTTTATATCCGTAGTTGTTGCACCAAGATCCAACTGTTCCATAATCACAAGAAAAAAATGTGACATTGGGAAAGGCTTCCCTTGTAGCGAAAGCAAATGGATATTTGCTTGGTATTTCAAATGCCTGTTCGCAATTGGCAGATAACCCATGCAAATAGACCACTAACACAGATTCTTTTGAAGGCAATAATTTCTTAGCTGGTAATAATGTACAATCAATTAGGTATCCAGAACCGGCTAACTGAATGTGTTCATATTGGAAGGCGAGTCTGCTTTGCTTCTTAAACAGAGGGGCTATGACAACGATAAGCGCTGTTAGTATTACAATAGCAGCAAATAATACAGCAATTTTTTGTCTTGAAATCATCACCTTGAATTATACTTGTATTTTATTGAGTTCATAGGTCACTATCAATAATCTAAACTTGTATAATAATGCAATTAAAAGCTACTAGTAAACAAACCAATAAGTCATCAATTGATTTCAGACGACTATATTCTAGTGCTATTAACCTAGCTGCTTTGATTATTATTTTATTTTTTGTAATCAGTGCTATTTTATCGCTGATCGGGCGAATTCAAGAGACAAAGAATGATTCCTACAAAAGCTTTAGCACAGCGGTCAAAGTTTTCACGAATGTCTCGGTAAAACCGAATATTATATTATTTGGATCTTCGCCACTGCGTATGTCATCTTTCCTAGCAGATCGCGAAAATAGTTACTTTGTAGAAGACTATAATCGTTACTGCCATCCCCAAGTATTGCAAAGTATTCTAGAAACAGCCGGACTAAAGGACGTTTCAATATTTAATTTTGCTATTGATGGAGAAATGGTATCAGACGCCTTAGCAATTAATCAGAAACTGCTACAAGGCACCCAAACTCCCAAGTGGATTATTTACGGAATTACTCCTCGTGATTTTATAGATAATACATTGAATAACGAACGAGAAACGCCTATAAATAGGCGTTTAGCTACTTCCGGTGAATCAATAAACAACTTTCTCAATTTACTGCCAAATACTATAAAAAATTTGTTTCTAAAAACTACTGCGACAGCATCTAACATTAGCGAACTAGAAATATCAGCGCCTCGTGTTAATCCTGAGGCTTGGCAAACGAGCATTGATGAATACCGCCCTCAATATCATGTATTTGATCAAGCGCAATTTCAAAAACAGCGTGCTTGTTTGATCGCCTTTTGTAAAGAGTGTCAACATAAAGGAATAAAATTATTATTGGTCAACATGCCGCTGCCGGAGGAACATTTACGTCTGTTGCCACCCAAAGCCTACGCGGAATATCATAAAGCAATTGTTGAAACAGAGAAATTATCAGGTGTATCCTTACTTGATTTGCAGGACTCTAAGAGTTTTCCCAATGCGTTTTTTGCTGATATAGCGAGATTGAATGAAAACGGTGCACACGTTCTTAATTTGCTTATTTCGAATAAGCTCATTTCTCTTCAGGGAAACCGTCCAAACATCATAGATGGTCTTGCTAGCTGGTGGTTAACAAAGGCATACCTTATGGAGCCAAATCCGCCTGATATTGTTGTGTTGGGCAGCTCTCATTTGGCTCCATTACTTGGTGCTGATACTTATATCTATGATAAACCAGTGGATATCACCGGTGACCACCGTTCACGTGTTCTAGAATATGATATTCATGTGCTCTTAAAAAAGAACTGGCGAGTATTTATTGGTGCCCTTCCTGGAGCAATGATATCTGATCAATTGGTTATTTCTCGTGCGTTGTTTTCAAAGGAGTATAAGCCCAAGCTTGTAGCAATAACGTTCTCTCCTATAGACTTTATTGATAATTGTTTTCCGTTAGAAAATTATACCGAAGCCTTTGCCTTCTTCTCTAAATATACTGATTCAAACACATTGCGTAATGATCTGGACAAAGCTCGTACAAATAAATATCGATTTAAACAGACTTATAATTATGGCTTTGAAAACAGATCGTCACTTGCTTTGGGCGAGCCATTTGAACGCCTCTGTCCAGGAGAGCTTGTTATTCGGTCTAGCGATGGCTACTCCTTTAAGGATGATACTAAAGAATATAGACAACGATATAAAAATCCATTGTCACCACAGTTAGATAAGCAAATGAATTGCTTAGATTCTCTACTCAAATACTTAGCACAACAGCATATTCAAGTAGTAGCTTTTAACTTTCCGATTTCAACAGATAATCGAAAATTATTACCTAATAAATTTTGGCAATATTATAACGATCGAATAAGTGAAATTTGTAGAAAGAATGGAGCCGACTTAATTAGCGCAGATCGAGTTGTAGCACCGTTTGAAAAGAATGAGCTTATTGATGGCACCCATTTGAATTTGGTTGGCGGGCTCAAATGGTCTAGAACAGTCGCGGTATACACAGCCAATAAATTTGCCTTGAAAACATTCCAAGAACTCCTAGCATGCGTGAAATCTCTAAAATAAACAAGATGTATCATGGTTATCGCTAATAGAATTGATTAAATGATGACAAATAAAGCTATTTCACATTTCGGAAAACATTTTTTAGTAGAAGTTACAGGTACTGCTATAACTGATAATGAAAAGCGCTTATTAGAACGCTTACAACCTGCGGCAATAATGTTGCGCAAAAGAAATTTCATACAAGATGTGGATTATGAAACTTGGCTAGAGGCATATAAACAATTAATCGCTCAATTTAGAAACATCTTGCCCAAAGAATTGATCATATCAATAGACCATGAAGGCGGTAGAGTAATTCGCCCTCCAGCACCTATAACTAAATTTCCTTACGCAATACATTGGCCCGATCATGTAAACGAAGTAGCAGAAGCGATGGTTATAGAATTGAAATCATTGGCCATCAATGTCAATTTTGCTCCCGTTGCTGATATACATAGCAATGCAAATAATCCTGTTATAAATGAGCGAGCTTTTGGCACAACACCTTCTAAAGTGAGTAAAGCAACGATTGAATTTGTTCGCACAATGAAAATTAATGGTATCGCTTCCTGCGCCAAGCATTTTCCTGGGCATGGAGACACAAAAACTGATTCTCATTTTGGTGTGCCTGTGCTCGATCTAAGTTTGAAAGAATTAAGAAAACGTGAGCTAATACCATTTCAAGCCTTAATTAACGAAGGCATAGAAATGATTATGACTGCCCATATTCTTTTTCCAAAGATCGATCCAGAAAATACAGCTACTTTATCGAAAACAATTCTGCACGATTTATTGCGAGAAGAAATGGGCTTTAAGGGCGTAGTCATAGCTGATGCATTGGGCATGGCAGCAATATCTAAAAATATAAGCGAACAAGAAAGCCTGGTTAAAGCAATAAAAGCGGGCTTAGATATATTTTTAGTCGCCGGCGATAATGTCACTATCGATAATACTATTAAAATGGCTGAGCTGCTTGTAAGGGCAGCAAAAAAAGGAGATATTAGTGAAGAAGTGCTGGCGCAGTCAGAAAAAAGAATCGATAAATTTATAAGTACATTGCCTCAATATGATGTATCAAAACTAGATGCGAAAGTACTTTCTAAAAACCATAAAATTGCTGAAGACCTAGAAAAAGTTAAAACCTCTAACAAATTCGAACTTAATCTACCTGGGTTCGATTAGAAGCTTTCTGCTGATAAACATGCAACCTATTCCCGCTGAGCTCCAGAGCCAATCTGAACCATTTTTCCCAGGTGGCAAAAATGGTTCAGGGTCCGTTGTGTTGACGTGGTTCCGGTTAAGGGAGCGGTTGCAAGGTTTGGCCGAGTTTCTGAAGGCGCGCGCCAGCAGCTCGCAGTGCTAGCACTGCTTCTCGACGGTGAGCCTGCTGCTCACCCGTCAAGAAATGCTCGATGAGCATATCCTCGTCTGCCTCACCCAGGATGCCGCTCTGCAGGTCGGCGAGGGCCATTGGAGTGAGGTCGAGGACGCCGTTGCCGATGCTCGCCGCTGGCTCGTCAGATTCTTCTGCCTCACCAACCTGGAATGGCAGCCCGAGCAGAATATCCAATTTCAACCAGATGGCTTGGACATCGTCCTGCCACCGAGCTTCCACTGGAGCGGAATTCCTGGTGAGGATGTGAATTCGCGCCGCTGCCTTAAGCGTGATTTCCAGAAGCAGCCGGGTGTCGTCAGCCGCCAGCTCATTGGTAATGGTGTTTGTGGCAGCCCGGCCAACTCCCCAGAACAAAACCGCAACCCTAAAGTCAGAGGGGGCACCTGCCATTTTGCGGCAGGCTGTTCGGATTTTTCTGTCCATCTTTGCGAGAAGCATCCGACTGTCAGGCATGGAACGGTCTCCATCAGAAATAAGTTTTCGACTCGGACTGAACATGAAAAATATTCAGTGATCGACTTAGGCCCGTTGCTCAAGTCGATTTTCGCCCAACAAGATCAGCCTCTCATTCAAACAGTTGGACTAACCCATTTCACTCATTGAGTGATCTAAACGGGCTGAAAGAGAGCAATATGCAAATCCGGATCAATAAGAGGGCATGATTTGTAGGGGAACGTAGAACAACCTATCTTCTTGCTTTTGCCTACCCATATTCAAGCAGGAAATCTAGTACTTAGGCATAGCGTAAACACGGCTTTGTAAAAGACCACACATACTTTTCGCCATTCATCAGTCCTTATAAATTAGCGATTTTTTATTAGCTTCTCGATATTAAACAGCAAATTTTACTTAGCGATACTTGCGCGAACCTATAAAAGTGAATATAAAATGATCTCTTTACAGCTGCGTGTTTTCGCTGAATATTTCTTAGCAAATTGTATTTGGTCATCGCTGAGTTTTTAATTGTTGCTCTAGACCATCAAGTTGAGCTAAATTGGCGGCAAATAATTGGGCTGGTAATTTACCTGCTCTAGATGCTTTATGACGATTAATTTCAGCTTGTACTTGTATACGCAAAGTATCCAGTATCGCCACTGCATTACCAGGAATACTAATTATGGCAGCAGTACCAAGATTATAATTGGAGACTCTGGAATCGCGAAGAGTTTGATCATTGGCTATTTTACCTGCTGAGGTATACAAAATTCCACTGGCTAAATGAGTGCCGCCGGTGAATGTACCAGCTATCATATTTTGGGTAGCCGTTAATTTACCTGCTCTTTCTTGTTTGATAATACGCTCAGATTCACTTTCAAAATAATGGTTTTCTTTTCGATACATAGACATTCTCTTCAAGGGGCTGTTGGCAATATCTATGTTGGGCGTTATTTCTTGACTGAGCTTTTCTAAAGCAGTTTCATCAGCTTCTAAAGTAGCAATTTGCCTTGTTTGAACGTTCCGGACAATCGGTGCAATATGATGTCTTTGAATTTCTTGTTCAACAACGCCAATGCCCCGACTAAGAAACGGGGTGGCTATAATTAAGCCCCCAGCAATATCGTCTAAAATACCGGCGCGAAGATTCCACTTTCTGTCATGTCTATGTTGCGATAAAAAAGCGAAGAAACTACCGATAGCGCTGCAAGTATACTTAGTCATATCAAGGAAATAGAGAGACTTTTGAAAAGCGACATATCTTCTTGCCCCAATATGAAATTTTTCATATTCTAATAAGGCAAGGTCGCGCAAATCTACTAATACTTTTCCTTCGGCCAAATCTTCTGCAGCATGATAATGCAAAAGTGGCGCCGCTGATTCAATTTTTAGAAGAGCCTCTCGCTCTAAAAGCAATTTATCTATTTCAATTTTTAAAGACAAAACATGAGCCTTAGCTGCTTTAGGCGAAAAACCTTTTCTGCTAGCTTGGATATCATGAAATTCAGTGATGCCCAGTTCTAATGCGCCTGCCGATGCACCGATAATATAACCTAGCATACTAGTAATATTGCTTCTCTCTAGTTTGGCGGGCGAAAGTTTATCAGGGTGTTTAAAATGGCTTGAACGCTCGCTAGTAGAATAGATTCCACTGGCCAGATTCAAACAAAAATTTGCTTCCTGCAAAGTAGCATAGCGCCAACCAGACCAGCGGCCTTGTTTACCAACTTCTTTTCTGTAATGCAAGTTGAATTTCTCCAACTCAATCTCTTTGAGAATAACTTGCTTTGTAAGATGCTCTATTTGTTCTATTGTATCGCTAGGTTCGCTTTGAGCTTGAGCAGCACTGGCTAAAAGTAAATTAGAGGCAGAACTGTCTTTGCCTAATGCAATATCGTTGGACGTCAGTAATATAGCCAAGATAAGTATGAGGTTGACGATATCAATTCGCATTGCTTCAATTAATTATTGCGCAATAAGCTGAGAGCAACAGGCTCGACACTTTTTGGCGTTGGCAGGTATGCTTTCAAGACATTGGGGACACTCTTTGGTTTTTGCTGAAGACGGTTTATTTACACCAAGGAATTTGGTCATTATAAAAACTACGAAAGAGATTACTAAAAAATCAATTATGGCAGAAATAAAATGTCCATATTTAATAGCATTCACTGTTATCTTGCCGCTAGCATCCATACTTTGAGACAAGACCCATTGCGCCGAAGCCCAGCCACCCTGCGGCACAAGCAATGAAATAACTGGCATAAATAAATCTTCAACTATTGAGCTTACTAATTTGCTAGTTGCAGCACCAGCTATGACACCAATAGCTAACGCCAAAGTATTTGTTTTTAAAATAAAATCTCGATAGTCTTGAAGCATTTTCTAAAATCCTCACATTCACTTGCTATCTATTCGTAGCTAAATACATGTTATAGGCTGGGATAGCCTAAAAGCCCGATTCTTTAGCCCCACTGGGCTCTAAAACATCCTTGGTTTTTTCTGGTTTTTTCGAATGACGTTTGCTTCCTGAGTTCTCGCTGCTTGCGTTCGCCTCGTCATGTAAGTTGGAAGAAGGAGCAGACAATTCTGAAGGAGATCTTGTAGAGTATCGGCCTGGATTTTCTATAGTTGAATCAGGAGAAATTGAACGAAGCTTTTGCTCTAATAATAAAACTTGGTTTTTTATTTTTGCCGTTTCAGTATTATCAGGCGACAAACGGATATATTCTTTATATTCCTTTATTGCTGCGGACCAATGACGTTCTGTATCTAATAAACCGCCAAGCTGTAAATGGGCGGCGGCATTATCAGGATTGTAATTTAGAACTTCGTGCCAATTGTCGATAGCACCCTGATGATCACCTTTGGCAAGCAAGCAAAAGCCAATATCAAGGTAAATGCGCTGGGGATCCATTCCTTTCAGGGGTTTATTATGATTGAGCATATTGCGTAATTGAGTAATGGCAGATCCCCACTCTTTTTGTTTCATAAGATTTTCAGCATAATTCATCCAAGCTTCTGTATAACGCCAGGGCGGATCACCAAGAGCAGCTATATACTCGTCCTGTCCACGCTTTAAGTCACCACGCTTGTCACAAATGAGACCAATAATGTTATGTGCTTCCGGTGCTGGACCGTGAAAGTCAATCAGAGCTTTGCTTGCTTCGTACTCTGCTTCATCCAAACGATTATTGCGCAAATATAATTGAGCTAAATGTATGTGTGCTTCGGGCACCGGTTTAATCGATTGCTCGACACTCTTTTTGAGAGCTTCGATTGCTTTTGCATCGACATTTTTGTCTTGATAAGAAACACCTAACCAATAATAACCTTCCGGATTATAAGAATTACGAGCGAAGTAAATTGCTTGCAAGAAAGCATCTATTGCTCCATCTAAATCGTGCTCTTTATATTTTCTCAAACCGATCTCAAAGTTCTGCTTGGACGGGTCAACAGTGTTTTTACCAGAACTACGCACCTTAGAAAATGCACAGCAATTTATATCTGGATGGCAAAAAATAGGAATTTCTATAAGCAATAAAACAACTGGCATCAAAACCAATTTTGCTCTAGGCAAACAGATTGGTTTAAAAATCGAACGAATAAATATTGTCGATTACTCCCAAGTGCCGGTCTTAATCTCAATACGGATCCAACCGAGCAAATAAACACCAGCAGCAAAAGCTAAATAAACCAAAACGGCTTGCCAAGGATTGATTGATGGCATATACCAAAAATGTTTAGCGGTAAAGTTCCAAGTAAACTCAATAAAAGCAATTGGTGCGACTACAAAAACACCGAGCAAACCCATAAATAAAGTAGAAAGCAGTACTGCTGCACCAAAGGAATTAATCTGGAAGCTATACAATTTAATACCTCAGTCAGCGGTAATATCTATTAATCTTTACCTTGGTGCCTAAGCATCTCAAGAAATTGAGATTCATCGAGTACTGTTATACCAAGTTCTTGAGCCTTCAGCAATTTTGAGCCTGCATTTTCTCCAAATACTAAGTAATTTGTCTTTTTAGAAACCGAAGAAGTAGGGTTACCTCCAAGTTTCTTAATTGCTTTTTCAGCTTCCGTTCTTGCCATACTTTGGAGTGTGCCGGTAAGGACAAATGTTTTGCCAGCCCAAGTTGACGAAATCGGTTGAGCTTCTTCATTGACGATTGACATTAAGATGCCAATTTTTTCTAAATCATCAATCAATTTTTTATTTTCGGCTTGCTCAAAATATTCAAGCACTGATTGAGAAATAGCCGGGCCAATACCTTCTATACTAGTTATTTCTTCGCCGGAAGCCTTAGTCAGTCTTGAAAGTGATAAAAATGACTCAGCCAATTTCTCAGCCATATTTAGACCAACATGTCTAATTCCTAAAGCAAAAATTAAATTACCTAACGGTCTTTCTTTAGAAGCTTTCAAAGCACTTAAAACATTTTCAGCTGATTTTTCTCCCATACGTTCTAACGAGAGCAAATCTTCTTTTTTTAATCGATATAGATCGGCAGATGAATGGATAAGATTTTCCGCAAGCAATTGTCTTATTAGTGATTCTCCTACACCGTCAACGTCCATGGCGTCTCGGCTGACCCAATGTTCGATACGTCTTTCTAATTGAGCTGGACAACCATAAGTATTTCCGCAGCGCAAAACCACCTCACCTTCTATTTTTTCTAGAATACTGTTGCAGCTTGGACAGTGCATTGGGTAATGCAAAGGTTTACTATCAGCCGGTCTACATTCATTTTTTACTTTTATAATTTCCGGGATAACATCCCCGGCTTTGCGCACAATCACCGTATCTTCGACTCTAGCATCCAATCGCTTAATTTGATCTGCATTGTGCAAACTCGCTCTTTTAACAGTACTACCAGCCAGTAAAACTGGCTTGAGCCACGCCACGGGAGTAATGGCTCCTGTACGCCCAACATCAAAATGCACAGCCTCAATTATGGTTTCGGCTTCTTCTGGCGGATATTTAAAAGCAACCGCCCAACGTGGGCTTTGTGCTGTAGTTCCAAGAGCTGACCAAAGTCTGCGGTCATCTATTTTGATTACTACACCATCAGTTTGATAAGACAATTTGTGTCTTTTTTCTGACCAATCATCACAATATTTCTGCACATCTTTGAGGCTTGCAGCAAGCAAACGATTAGGTTCAACGTTAAAACCAAGATCATTCAGGAAAGATAAAGTGGCATAGTGACTAGTGGGTTCTTTTATATCTTTGTCGCTAACATAAGCAAAATAGGCAAAAAATGCCAAATTTCGTTTAGCAGTTTGTCTGGGATCCTTTTGTCGCAATCCACCACTGGCGGCGTTGCGTGGATTAGCAAATAGCGGCTCATTTTGTGCCTCTAGTTGTGCATTTAATGCAGCAAAGCTTTCTTTAGGCATATAAACTTCGCCACGCACCTCCAAAAGATCCGGTATTTTTCCGCATTCCCTTACTCCATCCTTCCAATTTAATTGATGGGGAACTGTAGGAATTGTCTTGAGATTAAGTGTAATGTCTTCTCCTATTTCACCATTGCCTCTAGTGGCACCACTTACAAGTAGTCCTTGCTCATAGGTTAAAGCCACGGAGAGACCATCGATTTTTAATTCGCCCACATAAGATAACTCATCGGATACTCCACTTCCCACAAGCTCTTCATTAGAGTTTATAGCTCTGTTCAGCCTGTCTTGCCATTTCTGCAATTCTTCGTAAGAAGTTATATTAGATAGGCTGAGCAGAGGAATTCTATGCCGGACCTGCTTAAACTCAGTGTTTGGTGGAGCACCAACTTCACGAGTGGGACTGTCTGCATTGGCTAAGTTAGGATAAAGCTTCTCTAAATCCTCTAATTCGCGATAAAGCCCATCGAACTCATTGTCGCTTATTGTGGGTGTACTTAGTACATAATAGAGAAATCTATGGTGCCTAATTTGGCGCGCAAGATCTTCCATCCTATCCTGAATGTTGATCCCCGTCATTCCAAGCCTTCGCGCGAGAGTATAATGCTATCACCCTGGGCAGTACCAGAGCAAATAGCTGCTGCACCGTATTTGATGCCGCGCAATTGCATCTCTTTTGCGAGGGTAAGAACAATGCGTGCTCCACTGGCACCTATGGGATGACCAAGGGCTATAGCCCCACCATTAACGTTAATCTTATCGAGACTAATACCAAGCATTTTGGCAGATTGAAGAACTACTATAGCAAAAGCTTCATTAATCTCCATCAACTCAATATCATCCATGGACAAACCGACTTTTGCCAGAGCTTTTTTTGTTGCTAAAGCAGGAACTGTGGCCAAATAAGGAACATCTTGCCCAATGGAAGCATGCCCTAATATTTTTGCTAATGGTTTTAATTTTAATTCGTGCGCTCTTTGCTCGCTCATTAACAACAAAACACAAGCACCATCATTGACACCAGGAGCATTACCAGCCGTAACTGTCCCACTAGCATCGTATACTGGCTTTAAAGCCGAGAGAGCAGCTAAACTTGTATCAGATCTGGGTCCTTCGTCTTTATCAATCACCACTTGCTTTTTGCCTTCACCGATAGTAAAGGGCAAAATCTCCTGAGCAAATCTGTCATTTTTTTGAGCTTGCAGTGCTCGTTCATGGCTGCGCAAAGCCCATTCGTCTTGCTCACGCCTTGAAATGTTAAATTCTTTAGCGGTCTGGGAGCCGTAAGCAATCATTGGTATATCATTCACTGGACATTGCAAACCATCCTTAAGCATAGCGTCTTGCAATGGCACATCTCCCATACGCTTACCAAAACGAGCCACGTTGGCAGCCAATAAATAAGGTGCTTGGCTCATAGATTCCATACCGCCAGCAACAATAATATGACCGTCGCCCGCTCTTATGCGTAAATCAGCAATTGTCACAGCACGCATTCCCGAAGCACAAACTTTATTCACAGTTGTCGATTCACAAGTAACAGGTAAGCCCGCTTTGAAGGCAGCTTGTCTAGAGGGTATCTGTCCACATCCTGCTTGTATGACTTGCCCCAAAAGTACTTCATCCACTGCCGTACCTTCGACATGATTGCGCTCCAACAACGCTTTTATTAGCGGTGCAGCTAAATCTACAGCAGGCAGATTGCTCAAGCCGCCTCCTAATTTACCGAAGGGGCTTCTTAAGCCGTCGACAATAACTGTATGTGAACCTGTCATGTTTATTTTCTTTTACCCTGACTTTTAGTCTACCCTAAAATACTTTATGGCAATAAACTGCTTTTCATCTATGTATTACCATGGTACATTTCCAATAGTTGTTTCAGCGTATTTATATTTATGTTTAAGAATTATTTTGCCACGTCTGCCTATTAATCGACAAAGGAGCTTATTATTCAGGAATTCGATAACCCGCAATCAAATAAATCAGGAAATATGCCGGACGATTTTCCAGGTAGTATTCCTAATAATATCGCAGACACGAAGCCGCACAATATGGAAAGCAATAATGCTGGCAACGAATTACCGCAAGAGCATGCAGAAAAGAGCGGTCCCAAAAGGTCTGTTGAGCCTAGTAAACGAATAATTGCCTTGCTAATAGACTTGGTTGCCTGTTATATACTTTCCATTTTAATATCCATTGTAGTATCTCTGATTCCTTTTTTGCCCAATTTGCTCCCTCAACCAATAATTTTGATCGTACTTTTTATCTCCAGGGATTATTTTTTCGGGGGACGGGGCATAGGCAAAAATTTAATGGGTTTACGGGTAGTCGATTCCTTCTCGGGGAAAGTTGCCACGCTACACCAATTATTTTTACGGAATATAACCCTCGTTGCTCCACTGATCGTAATCGGACTTGCTGATATGGTGCCAGCAGCCTTTTTACCTTCTTGGATCAGAGATATAATTGATATACTAGCGAAAATTTATTCGATTGTCTTTTTACCGCTTGAAAGCTATCGTGCTTTCACTCGTGAAGATAGTTTACGCATAGGGGATCAGCTCGCTCAAACGAAGATCATTCAGACACAGACAAGCTCTGATCAGTTTGTGCCTAAAAACAAAAGTTGATAACATGATTTAAATTATGAAAGCAAAGACAGCCTATATTTGGGGACCGGTTTCCACCTTCACTGCGCCATTAGCTGCTTGGTTAGTAGCCAAAGGCTGGCACGTCCATATAGCAACCAAGTCTGCGCTTAATCTTCTTGCTTTTTCTTCATTAGATATCTCTTCCTCTGCTAAAAGGTCATTAGAGGAAGTTTTTGGAACCAGAAACAAATTTAAAGCTTTTCAGGAGCGACTAAAGTTTATTGAAACAAGCGATCCTCCTCGTGATACCAATTATGATGCGCTCATATTCAGCGGACTGCCACCCAACTTCGACGACCCACGCGTCCCACGCGCACCGTGGGCTGCTGCTGAGTTGTCTTCTATTGCCAAACATTTTAAGGGTGTACCTCTATTTATAATTTCGTCTCTTTGGGGTGCAGTACAGCCTGATGGCGTGGTTCCAGAAGAGTTAGAATTTGAAAGACGCAAAACACGTAATCATTGGGAAAAAATTTGTCAACGTTATGAACTAAAACTCATAGAAGAGTTACCAAAGGTAGAATCCAGCTGGTATTTAATTCGTTTACCTTTGATAACTGGTGCTAGGGCTAATGGCTACTCTTACGCTTTTACAGGTTTAGCTAATTTATTTTCAGCGCTCGACCCAGAGTTCAGCATTATAAAAAATAGCAATAAGACAAATAAAGTATCAACCAACGAATCAGTGGGTTTAGCTCACCAACCTGATTCCACGCTCTGGTTTTTACCAGTGGACCTCGCAGTCTACATGTTTTGGCGCTATTTAGAAGATAATATGCGTTCGCGCATTTGCAATTTTGTCAGTGCCCAAGCCACTCTCAATAGGGAATGGTTACAATATCTAGCCCAAGCTCTCAGTCTGAAAGAAATAATTCCTACAACAAAGGACAATTTACAATTACCCCCAGCATTAAAAAAATTGTTACTCGATAACGTACAAGTTAAAACTCGCAATTTGTTTGAAGTAGCTGGGCGATATCAATTACAGCCAGAGAAGCTGACCGAAGAATATTTTTCTAAAATCATTCAAATAGGACGTCAGAAAAATTGGGGACAAAGTAGGACAAAATCAGTATCTGCACAGTCCATGCCTAGTGACTTGGTGGCATATTATTTTGAAGAATTCATTCCGGCAAAATTGAATAATGACTTGTTGAATAAGGTTATCCAAGGCAACACTAGCGTCGGTTTCAAATTTAAGGACATCCCTGAATTAGGATGGATTTTAAAAGGTCCAAAAAAGGATAATGGCAAAGTATTTGAAGATCGTGTTTATGTAGAACGCTATCTAGAAACAAGTATAAAACCTAGTGTTTGTTTTCATTTAACCGGAAATACAATGACTAGCATTATGCGTAATCAACTACCGTTGCATCAAGCACTGCTATTCAAACAAATAGAAATAGAAGGGCCCCTGGTGGATAGTTTGAGGGTGAGCAAGTTTCTTTCTAGCTTCATGAAAGAAAACCCTTGTGAAAAATTTTGATCTTGGTCTGATAATTATTGAACAACGTTAGAAGCAGAGAGCCAACAACTTAAGTTTTAGATGTTTGTTCTACAGCTTCGTGACGACGACGCAAATCGCTAAACAAATTAACCATTTCTATTGCCGCACTAGCAGCATCGCTACCTTTATTGCCGGCTTTAGTACCAGCACGCTCGATGGCTTGTTCTATAGATTCAGTAGTTATCACACCAAATATAGTTGGTATGCCTGTTTCTAAACCTACTTGCGCAATGCCGCTAGCTGTTTGTCCAGCAACATGATCAAAATGCGTGGTGGCTCCGCGAATAATCGCACCTAAACAAATTACGGCATCGAATTTACCAGTTTGAGCAACTTGTTTGGCAGTTAGGGGTATTTCAAAAGATCCAGGTACCCAAAATATTTCAATTAGTTGATTATCAGCACCATGACGACGTAAAGTATCAAGACAACCTTCTAATAATTGCTTGGTAATAAAGTCGTTGAATCGACTGACGATAACAGCAAAGCATAAGCCAGTAGCTATAAGCCTGCCTTGAGTAACAATAGGTTGATCTTCGTGCATAAATAATCCTCTAGCCTTAATTACTTGTCTTAATTGCTTGCATCCCCAGTTAAATTATCGAGCCAATGTCCTAATTTTTCTTTCTTAGTCAAAAGATAACGTAAATTATGGCTATTACAAGCAGGGGGCATGGCAACGCGATCGGTCACTCTTAAACCGTATCCTTCTAATCCTACAATTTTGCGCGGATTGTTAGTAATAATGCGCACAGAAGTTAAACCAAGATCGCATAATATCTGCGCGCCGACACCGTAGTCACGTAAGTCTGGTTTAAAACCAAGGTCTTCATTGGCTTGCACGGTATCTTGACCTGAATCTTGCAAGGCATAGGCTTTGATTTTATTTAATAAACCAATACCGCGCCCTTCTTGGCGCAAATAAACAAGTACACCGTTATTTTCTTTAGCAATCATGGCTAATGCCGCTTCTAATTGCGGTCCGCAATCGCAGCGCAATCCAGCAAAGACATCTCCTGTTAAGCACTCACTGTGAACACGAATAAGAACGTCCTCTTTATCAGTAACATCACCTTTTACCAAGGCTATATGCTCAGTGTCGTCTAGTTGATTGCGATAAGCATAAAGATTGAATTCACCATATGCAGAGGGGAATTTCGTTGTTGCCTCTCTTACAACAAAACGTTCGCGCTGCAATCTATATGCAATGAGCTGAGCAATGTTTATGAATTTCAAATTATGCTGACGAGCAAAAATTGCCAATTCAGGTACACGAGCCATTGAACCGTCGGCTTTTAGTATTTCACAGAGTACACCGGCCGGTTGTAATCCGGCTAAGCGAGCCAGATCTACCGATGCTTCTGTATGCCCTGCTCGCTTCAGCACACCGCCCGCAGAAGCAATTAATGGATTAACATGTCCAGGGCGTCTCAAGTCAGAAGGAATTGTTTTAGGATCTACCGCTACGCGAATAGTTGTAGCACGATCATAAGCACTAATACCAGTACTAACACCATATTTGGTATCAGCATCTATAGTCACTGTATAAGCTGTTCCCTGTAAAGCCGTATTATTATCAACCATGCTGGCTAACTCGAGTTGTTTAGCTCTTTCGGGAGTTAAAAGCAAACAAACCGAACCGCGAGCCTCGGTAATCATAAAGTTAATCATTGCGGGAGTAACAAGCTCAGCAGCACAAATCAGATCGCCTTCATTTTCACGATCTTCGTCATCGGCAACCACAATAAATTTACCAGCCCTAATGTCATCTAACGCTTCTTCGACGCTGGCGAACATATGGGTTGTATCCACATTTTTATCAAAAGAAGATTTTTGACTTACTGACATACTTGTTCCTTCTGAATTGAATCAGCTTGTTTTAATTCATTAGAGTTGAGAGTCTCAAATACTTTTACTAAGCTTAATTGATTACCCAAGCTCAGCCAGCGCGCTAAATATTTAGCTATCAAGTCTGTTTCGATATTTACCACTTCACTAATTTGCAAATTACCTAATGTGGTAATTTCCATCGTGTAAGGAATAAGAGCTACGCTAAACTGAAACTCATCGCCAACAATTTTCACATCCACCACAGTCAATGAAACACCATCAATAGTTACCGAGCCTTTCTCAACAAAGAATGGAGCATACTCTAAGGGTAAAGCAAATGTCGTTAATTTGGAAAAGCCTTCTTGCTTTATGGCGACAACTTTAGCCACAGTATCAACGTGGCCAGAGACCAAATGACCACCGATACGATCTTCTAGCTTTAATGGTCGTTCAAGATTGACCTTCTGCCCAGTTTTAAGTATGCCGAGTTTAGAACGGCGCAATGTTTCATGGGACGCTTGCACAGTAAATCGCATTGGACTCTGCTCAATGATAGTAAAGCAGCAACCGCTAATGTTAATAGAATCTCCCAATTTGAGATCTGTCATAGGATTGCTTAGCTGTATGGTCAAGCGTCGACCGTCCGCACTGTCCGCTAGTGCCGATATAGTACCTGCTTGTTCAACAATACCTGTAAACATATTATAAACGCTGCCTCGCCTTCGCTCCTCTCGGCTCAACGCGTGTGCCCTCCATCATTCCGCTGCGTACGCCTCACTGGCGCACTTGCTCCATTCCTTACGTTCTTACTTGCGCTGCGCACAGCTCGAAAGAATTCTGAGCAGTTTTTAACGAACGCTATAAGTAAAGGAATTACTTATCGTTCGCATATATTGTATCCAGTAATAATTAAACTTGCAAAGAGTATTGAGGCATCTTCATCATTTTTCGTCAGATTGCTTAAGATCCCTCAACATCTGTCTCGCATGATACTAAACAAATGTGGATATTAGTTCAACTGCACTGATGAACCGATTTCAACAATATTATCCAGAAAGATCTTTAAAAGAGTAAACTAATAGGGCTTCCTGATTACCGGCGCGAGAACCAACTAGAAATTGGAAATGGAAAGGACTAGGTGGACCAGCCTCGTCAGCCGAATGCACGGCGATAATTCCAGACACATCAATTGGTATCAGGCTTTCTTTGTTTGCAGAATTTGCACCATTTACGCTAACAGCATCGTTGATGGTAACTTGATCAATTTTGATACTCACTACTCGTCTTTGATCTGTATATGTTTGAATATTAGCTTTCAGTTCTGCTGGACTATTTGGTAGAAGTTGCTGACTCCTTAATACATTGACTACCGTCGGATCTAATTCGCCAGTGTCTGGATTCATAAGAGCAGCTGTAGCAGAACCATATGATATATAGCTAGTATCAAGAATATGAGTGGCCACTCGGCGAGCAAATTGCTCTAATTGCACTCCAACATCGACAGTAACTTTTTTCTTTAAATTAGGTCTAGTTACAATTAACAAGAAATTGAATAAGAGACTGACGACAAGCGCAATATGTATGCCATATTTTTTTACCACGTCTAATGGTCCATATTTACGGATGCGCCAATACATTATCAGCTCCTATTCAAGCTCTACTTTCCCTAAAAACCATAAATTATTTGTACGATAATAGGTTAAAGTGACTGCGCATTTAGAATTTGATTTTAGCTGGCCTTCTTCGGAGCTCTGGCTAAAAGCCTCTGGCGCACTTACACTGATTTCTTGCATAACTATTGGCTCAATTGATTGGTCAGCTAGAACTTTCACGATAGCGTCGTTGTGTTCTTTTTTTAGTATTTTAGTTTCATAGATTTTAATAGTTGATTTTATGTTTTTATTGGGCCACGTCCAAGCAAGGATCCTGTCGCCATCTGCCCTAGCCATGCTTTTTAGTCGCATATAGCTAACCATCTGCAAGGCAATCCAAACAAGAATAAAAAATATACAGAACGAAATGAAAAACTTGTTCAAAGAAAATATTTTTTTCATATCACCTCAGTCCTGGCTAAGTCCTAAGTAATACACCGCTTGTCTGGCGGCGTCCCATTGACTTAATTGAGGATTTTTCTCTTGTACTTCCTGGATTTTTTCCATGCGTTTGGGAATGTCGTTTATTGGTTCTGATGTGCATATCCAATAATCCATTGGACTTGGTACAAGTCTTATGGTACCGTGGCTAGCACCAACAATTAATAGACATTGACTATCTTTGCGCTTTTCTTCGTCGCGTGAAAAATTGTCGATCGCCGCTACCTCTGCATCGCTCAAACGCAACGTTTCCTTCAAAACTTTTAAATCACTTGGGTCTTGGCGCAGAATAAGCTTCATATGTGCGTTTTTAACCACGGAATCTGCCTGTTCAGATTGACGAAAAAAGTCTTTTAACTGCTGTGTAATAGAGACTAACATCATACCGTAGTGCCTGGCACGACGTGACAAATCATCGAGCAGCCTCGCACCAGCTTTGAACCTCATTAGCATCGCTGCTTCGTCAATGACTGCAGCAAAACGAATACGGCGTTCTTTGTATTCAGCCGCGCGGCGTCTAATAAATTCGGCCAAAATAAATACTGCGATGCGCTCTAAGCGTGGTTCATTTACTTCTCTGGTATCGAATACTATAAAGAGTTTTTCTGTATCAATATTTGTATAACCATCTACCAAACCACCAAAAGCTCCAGCACGAGTAAACAGAGAGAGTCCCCGAGCAAATTGTTGCAGACGGTCACGCTGCAATGGATCAACTTCATCGGCTGCTGCTTGAGCGGCTACACGAGCTAAGTCAGACATTGTTGGCACCGAGCCGCGGAAATTAGCGTCCATGTATGCCACACGAATAAGTCCATCAAGTAAAGATTTTTCTTCTACATTTAATTCTTCGCGGCCTTCTGGAGCAAGCATAAGATCAAGCAAAGAAAGCAAAGCTGTTATCTTATCTGCCGACGGCTCACCTGGCTTATCTTCAGGACCTAAATCAAAAGGATTGATCATAAATCCCGAATTAGGACCAAGATCTATATAAGCACCTAAGTCTGGTCCCAACAATTGCGTTATAAAGCGGTAAGCGCCGTATTTATCTACTGTTTTATCTATGAGAACAAAACGCGTGCCAATGGGCAAAAGTCGCAAGATTAACATTGAAATAGCAAATGACTTACCCGCACCGGTTGTACCTACGACAAACATATTATTGGCATCTTTACCGCCACCGCGATAAAAGGGATTAAGCAGAACTGGTTCGCGCGAGGCAAGGGCAAAACCAAAAGGTACACCGTCTGGAGTACCGCAACTAGCACTAAAGAACGGCCAAAATGTCCCGACAATTGGTGACATTACCTGGTGCACTATAGCTAGCTTATCTACTCCCACAGGCAAGGTTGATTGCCAGGCGTCTAATTGCAATAGTTGTCCGCGATCCAGCACAGCACCACGATTTTTGAAAACCCGGCGGATCTCATCCATTTGTTGAGTTAATTTTTCGTGCGTTTCGGCCACGGTGTTAATGTAGACACCCATATCAAAAGCTTTATTTGAACTGCGCAAAAATTCTTGAATTGCTGAAGCAGCACTACGTGTTGATTCAATGCCTTCTAAGTCTGGAGCGGTGCCCAATTGTGTAGAGGCCATGACTCCGTATCTATATTTATTGGTCAGTGATTTGCGCACCTTATCTTGATTACAAGTATGAATAAAAATAGAAAGTGTATATTCAACACTTAAAGAGAGTAAGTCAACCAACCAGCCCATCCAGGTTTCATGCGGCGGCTGGGCCATATAATGTGTGCCTATATAGTGTCCGTCTACCCACAAATAATCATTGGCAATTCTTACCGCTGATTGAGCCAAGGTGGAAGCCTCAGACATATCTGGACGAGCAGGCGGTGCTTTTGGATCCTTTCCCGCTAAGCCAGGATTCAAATCTGTATATATCAAGTCACGCACTTCATTGCGCTTCAATATTTGCGGACGCAAATTTGATTGTCTTAATTGTTCAAAAGCTGTTCTGGTATATCTATTTAGAGTTTCAACATATTCTTCGTGCTTGGCAGTAGTGCGTTTGCCTGACCATGAATTGCTGGAAGACAAATGGTTGTATAAGGTTGACCAGATATCATCAGCTATATCGACAGTATCAGGGGGTGAATAACTAATGACTACATAAAAATCTCTTTGCGGCACAAAGTGGACGTCTTGCACGCGTCTAAACCATTGGTCTGTGTTTCGAGCATACCATTTAAGATAATCATTATCAGTAGTTACTTGATTTTGATAACGCGAAAGGTACTCGTCTACCGGTAAATTGCGTGATTTAACGATAATCTGCACATCGGATTCACATGAATTAGCGAATTCTTTAAAATTTCGCGCTAAGGCTTCACATTCTGCTTCATCGAATAGAAGAGCATTAATGCCTTTGCAAGAAATATACCTGCGCAAGCTGCCATCAATCAACACCACTAGCCCTTCGTCTTCATCTTCCCCGGGGACAGAATGTATAAAACAAACTTCTGCCCAGTCAATATTTCCCCGCTTATCAGTCGGTGGTTCAGCTAGGGCTGAATCTTCGTCAGCCTGCTGTGGGGGCTCACCATGAGGAGAACTGGGACCAACTGGCTTAGTGGTCCAGTGTCTTTGCACAATTTCCTTCATTGGTATTTGTCGTCGCAAAGCTTCTGGCAAATTGTTATATATGCTCAGAATGGTATTTTGCCAGGGGGCCTCAGCCGTTAAAGGCAATTTGTCTGATTCTGTAGATCGCATACTGCCAGTCATCTGTAATCTCTCAAATAAAAACGCGACTTATCAATTTAGTCTCTTGTTCAAATTATTATAAATGTCATTTATCTCTCGTAAAGGCTGAACTAGGCAATTTACTAGCCTGTTTAGGAGCCTCCTCAAAATAAGTCTTTATAGGCTGCGGCTTAGGCAAAATCTCTGTAGGCAGTAATTGGGCTGCGTAAAGGACGCGATTGAGCCACCATTGCCAAGGTTTAATAACAGAAGCATGTACAAATACAATTCCGCCACAAAAAATGGCCATAAAGACCAAAAAGCCAAGGGGCAGTCCATTAAATTTAACCATCGGCATGCTAAAGCCAATCCAGAGTCCTAAAGAGGCTGTAACCAATAAAACAAACCATTGAATAAAAGTGAATCCAAATATTTTAAAGGGCGTATGCAGAATGATAACTTTATGTACGATTGCCATCTTTCAACCATCCGTGTTTTATCAAATTGGGCTTTCAAAATTATCTATATCGGGATTTGCTTCAGCTGCTAATTTTATGATTTTCCTTGCCATATAAGCTAGTTTACCAGGCAATCGCGGTAAAACGTCTTGCATATGGAGCTGTGCGGAGGCAAAGTCACCCACACGCCTATATAATTCACCGATTAAATATTCCACCGTCGGTCTTTCCTTAACTGGACAAGCCACATCGTTAAGAGACTTGCTAAATGATTCGATAGCCCGCATTCTATATTCTTTGGCCTGCAAATATGCTTTAACGTCATCAGCGCACCAAGCTGCATAGAGGTAAAGATTACCGACATCGTAAAAATCCTTACTAAATTGTTCGGTTTGCATGGCCGCATTACGAAATTGCAAATGGGGGGTAAGTGGCGATTGATTTAAGACTGCTTCTTCTTGGGTGGTAGGAAATTTTCCCATCCAATCAGACTTACCGCAAGCAGGACAGGTGCAAACAGAATATGGTTCTGGTTGCGTTGCTTTTCCGGCGAAGTCTTGTCGCAATTCGCTATTGCGAATACCCAAGTCCACCCAAACGGGCAGCTGTCTTGAATTAAATTTGGAGCCACAACGCGGACACTTAACAGCGATTTGAGCCAAATAAGTATTATTCGCTTTAACTATCTTTCTTTTCCTCTTCGTCTTCCTGCTCCGATTCTGGAGGCAGACCCAATTCACTCAAAATATCTTTCGCTTTAGGAGCCGTTCGGCCACCTCCACGGTTCAATCTCGACAAGTGGTCAGCTAAGCTACCTGTTGTAGCAGAGTTCTCACCTTGGGCATTAGAATCGCGAGCCAAAGTACCACCGGAAAGATTTTGATTGTTGCTTTGATTGGCATTCGGTTTTCCACCTTTTTGCATTCCAGCTAGAACAGAAGAAATACTATTACCAGACTTCGGCGGCGATGGTGGTGAGCCGAAAATAGGCATTACGGTATTCACCGGCTTTTGCACATTAGGCTTAGCTGGCTGAGGGGGCTGTTTCGGCTGTTGTTGAACAATTGTTTCTTGCACTTGCTTAGCAGGCTGTTGAACCTGTTGCACTTCTATTCTTTCTTGTTTAACTTCAGCCGGCACGTATTGAACTTGTTGCTGTTGTTGTTGCACTTGTTGTTGTTGCGCTTGCTGTTGTTGCACTTGCTGCTGTTGCTCAGCTGAAACCTGGTTCATATACTGCGCTTGCGCTGCTTGAACAATAGAAGCCTGTCCTGAGACAGATTCTCTGCCTAAATTATCCACATTAGACCAACCAACAGTTTGCTCAGTTCTGTAGACCGGATCAGTCCCTGAGGCAGTGTAGGCGTAGTCAGTGCCTGTAGTGTAGTCAGTTCCCGAAGAGGTATATGCATCAGTTGGCTGAGATGTAATCGGAGAATTGCCGCCCGTTGTTGTATAAGAATAAATTTCGGGCGAATTATCACCACCAACCGTAGTATAAGAAGTAGATGTAGTTAGTACTGGCGCACTAGACAAGGTGCCCGCAGGAAATGTAGTTATTGGCGGCAGATCCGGTAGGCTGCCAACGGAGGGAATTCCGCCTGTCTGTCCTAAAGTGACAGGATCAGCACTAGACGATCTAGATAGATCTCCTGACATATTTGGTAATCCGGTACTAGCCGTTAGAATGCTATTTCCTGGCGCTGTACCTCCTCCTAGAGAGCCAGGTCCAGTTCCGGCGCTAGTCAAAGATTTCAAGGCTTGCGGAGGCAGATCCAAGTCTGAATGCAAACGACTATTAAAGTGTGCGTCAAGCTGGGATTTTTCAGCAGGGGAAATGCCTAAAGAATTTGCCATATTTGCCTGTTGCAATTTCTTCTCAGCTTCTCGTTGATCAAGCATAGCCATTGCTCGAGCATCAACTTGCTTTGTCTCACCCTGTTTATTAGCTTCTTGTTTTTGACGCTCTTGGTCTTGGGCAAAGGCTTGCATCAAACTTGCTTGATTTTGTTGATCAAGTTGTTTTTTATTCAGATTGTTTTGATTTATTTGGCGATCTTTCAATTCATTAGCATTTAAAGCGTTATAACTTGAGCTACTTGCTTTAGAACCACTAGAAGCTGTTGAGATTGTCGGTAATACGCTTCCGCCCCCTCTAGGCATCAATCCTGGAGTGCCGGCCATTAGTGTAGAACCTCCTCCTACAGGCAACGAGCCGCCCGCGGCATTAGCATCAAATGTAACTGGCGTGCCTGAACCTCCTAAGGCTGCGCCTCCCATACCATTACCTGGCATGCGAGCGGCAACACTCGCACCGCCGCCTCCACCAAAACCGCCGCCAGGCAATGCAGCATTAGTCATAGATGTACCACCACCCATAAAGCCTGGTCCCATGCCACCACCACCAGCACCTTGACGAGATCCCCCACCTGCAGATTGTTTCTTCTCGCCGCCACCACCATCTTTGCCGCCGCCACCACCTTTAGAAGCTTGTCCAATAGCTTGACTAACAGCATTCATCATTGAATAACCAGCACCTTCACTGATTAGGGCGCTGAAATCGAAAGCATACCAAACTGAAATTGTAGCTAAACTGTTTAAGGCAGTCATTATTACTGTGCCAGTTTCCGAAACCCCTCTAAAACATGCTATAAGCAAAACAACCACATTCCAGAATAAACTCCAGAAACAAAGAGTAATGACTCCTTCAATCCAGCTCGGTAAGGCACTGCGCAATCTTTCCATTGGCCATACCCATAGCGCTGCCACTATCGGTCCCATACACCACAAATAGTATAGAAAAACAGTCTGAAACGCGCACATAATATTCCATGTCATAGCTAAGAAAGCATTAGAGCCATTCATCATCATTCTATTGGTATTCATCATAGAACTAGATGCTTCATCAGGAATTAAAGATTGATTCAAGCCAACGCAAGGGTCAAATAGCTTTTGTGCCAAACCAGTGGCCTCAAACGAACTCCAAGGACTATTACTACCCATTTTTGACAGAGATGAGCTCGCGGCAGATGCTATGGAAGGTATAAAGGCATTCGTATTTTGACCACCACTATTTACTGGAAATGCGCGCATTTCAGCACACTGTGCATCTTGGTACATATCAGTACCAAATAGTTTTGTATATTCGGTGTTAATACCATAAGTAAGGGCATTAGCTAAATCAATACCGTAATTGACCACCAAAAATGTAGCGGGGATCATAAAAATAGCCACAATAGAGCGCGTAATGCCTTCAAAAGGATTAACTTCACCAAGGATTGACGAGCTTTGTGCCACAATGGCTCTCACCTGAGCAAGTACTGCACCTGGTAGTAAAAGTAAAATAGCAATTGGCATAAATAGATTATTACGCAGTGACTGCCAGCTGCCATTTTGGGCAGTAAAATTGACAAGATAATGCTGCGTAAAAACAATCGCCCCCATAGCCTGACTAGCAGCTGCCCCTGCCATGCTATTGGCTGCCGAGGTAGACATGGCACTGGCCGCGCCAAGGGCAGCATCAGCTGAAGCCGCTGGATCCCTTTCGCGTTGCGCCTGATTTGATAAAGCAGTAGCCGTAGCAGAGAAGTCTTCGTCAGCAGAAATGACTCCTTGCGCTCCTTGAACCTGGAAAGAGGCTTGATCCTTTTGCAAGGCGTTATTTATTTCACCACTCCCCGTATCGATTCTAAATGTACTTGGCCCTCCAGGGGGAGGAAAGGCCCGGTAGAAAGTTTTTTCGAAGCCACCGCCGCCGGTATCAACAAATTGACCACCGGCAGAATGACTTTTTTCATAATTTTCGTCTGTCTGAGAGGCGGGATCTCCAGCTTTTTGACTGTTCTCCCTAATTCCAGGAACTGATGTATCCTCCAAAGATTGAATATCTACTGCTCCTCCTGGCGTTGTAAACGCTTGCGTGGCAGCAGTAGTTGAATTACTGGCGATTGCAGGAGAAAAGAACAAAAAGCCAATTGCAACACTCGATATAAAACTCGGAATGAGCCTCTCATAAAAGCCAAAGTATGTTTCATATTTCGGATTGAACTCGACTTTTAAGAGATTCTCTTGGTCTAATTTATTCATTTGCATTGATTTCATTTTTTATTCTCTTCTAAGGTAGGCATTTAAGCCTCAATTTAAGTCAATTTACTAGGGGGCAAGGCAGGGGGCTTTTCGTCGGCAGATGGGGAGCTGCTGTGGTCCACGGGAGGTGAATTTTGTGCAGTGGCTGCACCAAGATTACCGTAGTTTTGGCGCAAACCTTCTGCAACAGCAGAATTAGCAGTATCAGGTGGTAAATTCGGATTAGCAGTTACTACGGGTGCAGCTGCACTGCCTTGTTCGCCGCTAGCAGGGATTGGCGAATATGGCATATGCCCTGCATTAGGAGAAGCGCCACTATTATTATTTTGACTACTAGTAGCTCCATTAGCTCCAGCACCAGCTGATGATGGGGTTAACATCGCCAGTTGACCGACAGGCGGCTCGGACTGACTGCTACCCGGTTTTTGAGATTGACTGGATCCGTTATTACCTTGTTCGTTATTTGGATTAGAAGTTGGAGTGCCGGTATTAGAGGCTAAACTTCTTATTTTGTCTTCTAGCGGCGGCGCCTCACTTTTGCCACTTGATGTATTGCCTCCCATTTCTTTAGAGGTACTACCTCCCGTTCCTTTAGTCGAACTGCTCTCTGCTGGCGAACCAGATGTAGAAGCTAACACGGTTGGCATTGCAGATGATTTGCCATCAGAACCAGATGGCGTTGGACTGGTGCTGTGTGCTGTTGGAGTAGCTTGGCCTTTACCAGCTCCACCTGAAGCAGATTGAGTGCCACCACTGCCGGCAGATTGTTTTTCACCACCGCCACTTTCTTTGCCTCCGCCTCCTTTGCCGCCGCCACCTCCTCCACCGCCTTTAGAAGCAGCTTGCATAACGCTTTCGCCAAAGAATTTAGCACTGCGGTATGCTTGACCAGGATCAAAGTTCCAAGGATTCATAGGCACATAAAATAAAAGTCCGATCAAGCAGGTGAATACTGCTACTTCCCATTGGAGATTGAAAAGCATACTGCCGTTTTCCCCAAGATTCATAATTCTATTAGTCATAATGGCTAAGATAACCATCCAATAGAAACGCCATAAAGAAACAGTGATAACTGCATTGACCCAATTACCAAAAACCGGTCTAAAAATTTTACCCTTCACCGTAGGCCAGGCAAAAAATGCTGCTGCTACAGGACCTAATAAATACAGGTAACACATTATTACCAATTGAAAGGCAGTCATAACAAGGATACCAATAGAGAACATATACATCATGACATTGAACATAGTTTCCAGTGTCGAACTTAAATTAGATTGTCCTTCTGGTTTGGATTGATCATCGGATTGACCAGACGCTAAACCGCCGCCAAATCCACCACCACTGAGAATTCCACCAGCAGCACTGCTTAGAGGATTGCTGCCCGACATAAATGGACTAGCACCACCACCATCTGGACTTTCGGCTTGCGCAGGACCACCTCCGGACGGCACAAGAGCATTTGAATTATTAGAGGGCAGGGTAGTATAAGCAACTTGTTGTAACCAGCCCAGAATAGGCATGATCTGTACAGCAGGATTAACTGTATAGGCAAGAGAATTGCCAACATCAATTGAATAACTGACTATAAGCTGAGTGCAAGGAATAAGGAATAATGCTATCATTCCGCGCAATATACCTTCAAATGGACTGGTTGCATCTTCAGTTTTTAAGTTAAAGTTTGCAGCTATCTGAGCCTTTAGTTGTGTAATAACGGCACCGGGCAAAAGTAAGAGAAGAGCTAACGGAATAGAAAAATTTTTGTACATTTGTTGTACCATCCATACAGCTTGCGGAATGGTTTTAAAGGGTTGCAGAGTTGACAGAATAGCGCTACCACTATTTTCATTAGCTACATTAATTAATGCCGGAGTAGGCATGCCTAAAATGGCATTAAGAGCAGCAGCCATAGAACCGCCTCCGCCACCACCACCGGCTCCGCCACTGCCACCAAGAGACCCCGGCGGCCCTTGTAAAGCAGTACCAAAACTATTAGCAGCTGAAGTGGTCATTAATTGCGCTATTGCTAATACCTTTGGGATTGTATTTTCTGGCGCATTTTTTTCTATGCCATTCATAGCCAAAGCGGCATCTAAAACAGCATACCTTTGCCCTGCTGTTTCAGGCAAACCATCTCCTTTGTAAGCCGGTTTAGCTACAACAGAATTCTGACCGGCTGAACCTAAATTGTTAGTTACTGTCACCTGAGGATTAACAAAGGTAGTTGGCGTAGGAGGAACAGGCGTTACGTCATTAGTTTTAACAACGGGTGGTGCCGGCGCAGTCTGCATAAATCTCGAAGCGCCGCCGCCGCCAGCACCACCGCTTGGATCTCCGCTCGGCATCCACTGCTCTGCTCCCGCTTCTTGATCGTGGGTTCGGTGAGCTTTCCTGTAATTCATTACAATACCGAGCGTGCCCTGATCAGTACTGCTGGGCAGGGACGCAGCCGATTGGGCTTGCACCGGGCAAGTAAAAACAGTCAGACCAAATAGTGCAGCGATCAAGCCGGATTTTATAGATATTTTAATCGTGTGGTACGTGTGCATCTTAGTTAGCTATTTTGCCCCAGTTAATTGTTCCTTTGTAGAATTTTTACCTTTTCAGTTGAATTGTTTTGTTGCCGTCGGTAAGATAAATGACTAGCCGATCATTCCAGGGACGGCTGAGTATGGTTATTGTGCCTTTGACTTCTTGGTTGGGCTCAATAGAAGTATTATCGAAATCAGCTCTCAAAGTAGCCGAGCCAAGCTTGCGAGTACCTTCAGCAATATAAATTGCGTCAGGATTTAATTCAAATGTTTCAGAACCAGAATTCTTTACTACCACTGTTAACACAGATTTGCGGGGATTGATATTTACATTTTTGAGTAAGAAATTGATATTACTGGGAGAACTACTAGCACTTACTGAATGCTCATGGCGTGGTTCACTTTCGGCGGCCGGCTTGGGAGCTGGAGCTGAGTCTAAATCAGAATCGTCAGACTTAGCCACTTTGTGCGTTTCTTTAACACCGTTAGATTCAGACACGTCTTTATCAGACCCAGTGTGTATCACCTTTCTGCCAAAGAGACCAAATTTACCTTTGCTTTCCTTACTTTTATTAGCAGTCGATTTATCCGCATCCTTCTTCTTGGTTGCAGAGTTATTATTTAGTACTTTTTCATCGAGATTCTCGGTGAGATCTGCTGGGTTTTCTGCAGCTTCAGCGTGTGGGTGCTTAAAGACAGAATCAAAGAAACCAATAATTTTTCTTGTATGACTAGCACTACCATGACTACCGCTTTGTGATACGCCCTGAGCTAATGACTCTACCGATGGTGCAATAGTCGCTACTCGGCTTATTACAGATCTAGCAGAAGCGGGACTGCTAGCTGAAGCTAATTCTATTTCGGACGAATGCAAGTCTTCTTTAGCAGCATCTAAATCATTTTGACTTTGAGCAAGATCGGCAGTAGCTCTTTGTTTTTCGGCGTCAGAGTCAGATAAGTCTATTTCTTGTTTACGGGCAGCAACAGTTTGCTCGACTAAAGCATATTTATTATAAGTGGAAAGATAACGATAATAAGCTTGCACAAGCTCGGTTTGCAATTTTCGCACTTCGGGAAAAGCACGCTTGTCTATTTTTTCTACTGAAGAAGCTTTAAATACTGATTCAACCTGACGAGAGGAAATATTGAAACTGCCTTTGGTTGATTCACTCGGCAATCCCACATCTGTGTGCACTAATTGCTCGATTAATCTATTGTTCTCTGACAATTCACCAAGGTTAGTCGAGCCTTTAAGAGCACCTTTCCAAAGTATTCTTAAATCATCTCTTTGCTTATATGGTGAGCGGGATTCCATACCTTTAGGAGTAATGGGCACAAAATCTGACTTACGCTTTTGTCCACCGTTAGAATCCTCGGGCTGACCGCGCGAAGCACCTTCTCCAAACAATCCAGAGGGCCGTCTGCCTGGTGCAGAAGACTGGGGAGGGGCTGGCACACCAAAAGGATTAAAATAAGGGTTATTATAAAAGGCTGCAGCAGAGTCAGCAACAGCTTGTGCCTGTGTTGACAAAGTCACCGCTGGTGGTGGTGGCACCAAACCAGCACCCAGAGCTCCGGGCGGTGGTGGTGGAACGCTGCTATAAGCACTTTCGTATGTGGCAAGCTGTGTAGCAGCTTGATGATAAGAAGCATGGGTAGCACTACTATTAGAGGTAGAGGCCAAAATTGAACCATCCGCACTAACTGATTCAGCCGGGGGAGCTATGAGTGCGCTACTAATAGGATCTCTCACGACATTAGGTAATGTTCTACCTAAACCAGGCTGAACCTGTTCGGGACCAGCTGTTTCTGCATATATAGTTGCTTGAGCTTGGCGCTCAGCTTGTTTTTTTTCTTCTTCAATGATGCGCGCGACCAGAGCAGGATCTGCTTTAGGTCTAAGGCTCAACAAGGTTCTGCCTGAACCCTCTGCTTGTCTACTATCAGCAGAGCTTTGCGTACAACCAGACAAAGATAATGCCAGTAAGCCAAACGCTAAGGCAGTGCTCAGGAAAGAAAGAGTTTCAGCGGAGCGGACGGCGGCGGGGAGCCGGCGGCAGTGCAGCGTTGATACGCGCGTTGAGCCGAGGGACGAAGGCGAGGCAGCGCTTAGTATAATATCTTTTTCTCCTGGTACCATGTATATTAGCTTCCTCAAATAAGCTATTTGCTTCTCAATAAATGTCCGCGTACATTTTGTTCTGTGCGCGTGCTGTTGCCGTAAGAAGTAGGATGACTACCGTAACCACCATAACTGGTTACCACAGCCGGGGCTGCTGGACCAGGGCTACTACCACCCGGTGGTCCCTTCAGGGGTACACCATGCATAGGAGCAGCAGGAGCAGGCACCGGTTTATTTTGATTCATTACTTTGCCTACCACACCCATAGTTACTCCGGGCAAAATACCGCGTGGTCCCATACCACCAGCAGGAATATTAGAGCCTGCAAAACCAGACTTTGGTAATGAAGTCATACCAATAGGAGCATTTCTATAACCAGGGCCCGTGCCGCCAGTTAAAGGTAAGCCATTAGACGGAATAGTCTGATTAGCACCAGAACCACCGCCTATACCAGCTATGCCACCGGCTCCCTGTCCACCGCCTGGTCCATTAGGTAGCCCTATTTGCCCACCAGTTTGAGGAGCTTCACGAAAGTCTCTGATTACCGGACCGTCATCAAGAATTTGATATTCACGCGGTGCATTATAAAAAGTAGCTTTTTCTAGAGCCTTTTTACTCATTGTGCCTTGGGCATAACTGGCTTGTGTGCCAATGATTATTTGACTTAAAGACAATAGGGTAGCTATGCCTAAGTATTTTTGTTGAGCGGATAGATTTTTCATGATTTGTCTTGATTCCTCATCTTAACGGTGTATAAGTGCAGTAGATCCAGCCATAGATGCAGCACCCATAGCCATACCAGCGCCCGAATATAAAAGCATACGGGCTGGGTAAGCAATCGCTTGGCCAATTCCGTTGGCTGTACGATTGGCTGGAGTATTAGCAATATTAGTTGGATAATGCTGATTAAAATCATCTTCGGGCAAGGATAGATCCTGGCTGACACTTTGATTAACAGTCACTGCCGTTGGTGCTTCAGGTCTGGTCGCCTTATCAGGAGCTAATTGGGGCTCTGGACCCATATGCTTTAAAGCTTGTGTACTAGGTGTTTCTATATTAGCCGGACCTGTATTTGGCAGTGGTACATCGCCAGTACGTGGTTTAGCGCCAGGATTCACATTATAATAATCAGCACTGCTTGGCTTGTAATTATATTGTTGTGGTCCCTGATCAGGCATAAATGCACCAGGTGCGTAGTGAACGTAGTGTTGGTGCACACCTTGCGGATCATGTGAAATCCCGTTAGTAGTATATATTACAGAACTGCCACCACTACCAGCAGCACCTTGACCGCTACCGCCTCCCCATACACTTGATCCTGCTGTTGGCAGGTCAAGCCTGTCTGGTAGGGGAGGAAAACCAGCCGGCTTAATCGGTTCATCAGCAACAACAGGCAAAAGAGAAACATCTGGCTTTGGCGCAGCCGGGGTTGGTCTATAAGTTGTAGAGGAAGAGGTAGATGCAGGGACAGCCACTGCACCTGGGACAGGGACTGTCACCGGCATAACAGGGGCATGTCTTTCTGCTTGAGTTTGATTAGTATATTGATTGTCTCCTGGTTGATGGACAAATTGACCGAAATTGGTATTAGGAAGTTGTCCATAACAAGGCATGCTGGCGCTGACAAGAGTGAGCCCAGTCAAAAATAATAATGGCTTTAAATTAGTTCTAATTATCGATGGATTGGCTTCGAGCATGGACACCCCCTAGTAACCATATGTTCTCGTCTGCTGATTTTTAGCTGGCTATTACAAGCTGAGCACCGTTCAAATTTAATTTAGTAAGTTAACGCCAAAACAGTAAAGAAGTGCTTTTGAAAGTACAACAAGTAAATTATAGAAAAAGACCTCCCCTGGTAAATTTGCTTCTTTTTCTAGCTATGCCAAGCAGATGATTAATTGTTAATGGTTTAGCTGTCAATGTCAATTTAAATAGCGTATGGAGAGAGAAAACTGTAAGCTAGCTAACAGTCTGAAAGGCAATTTAAGTAGAAAATAAAAACGAAGAATATGAAAACCATATACATATACAAGATCAGCCATTTGCAGAAAATTTCATTAGCACTAGTAATTTGCTTGCTTTATCTATTGGCTGCTAATCCCGACTGGGGAAATTTCGCCGGGCAATGCACAACCACGACTGTCAAGAAGAAGGCGGCTACAAAGCCCAGTACAGGCGTCACCTTAACCACTCCTGAGCCAAAAACGCCTATCGAGCACAATAATAGGGGCTGTGAGTTGGGGATGAAAGGGATGTGGGAAGCTGCCATCCGTGAACACGAATTGGCTCTGAATGCCGACCCTGAGAATCGTCAATTTCGGGTCAATTTATCTAGTGCGCAAATGTTATACGCCCGTCAATTGGCTAGCAAGGGCAAAATTTATGAAGCAATGAACCACTACCGAGAATCGCTTTATGTCGACCCTTCTAATGCTGAAGCAGACCAAGCACTGGATGTACTGGTTGAACGCACTTTACACAAAAATGATTTGGCTACGCGCATGAATGAAGCAGATAAAGCAGACATAACCGGTAATTATGTAACAGCCATTGTGGAATATCGCAAATGCGTAATGATGAGCGATACTGGCCCTGTGCGAGCCAGATTAGGACGGGTTTTGCTTAAACAAGGCAAAGTAGTAGAAGGATATTCTGAAATTAAAGCGGCGGTGGCTAAACAATGGTCGGACAATGATAAAAATGATCTGGCTGATTGTCACAGACAATTGGGAGAAATTCTAAAAGAGTTTGCTTTTAAAGCCAGAGATAGGGGAGACATGGGGCGAGCCTTAAAGCGTCTGGAGAATTCCGAAATTGAATATAGACGGGCAGTAACACTAAATCCCCTCAACAGCGATGCTATATCTGGACTAGTAGAAGTAGCGCGTGAAGGTGTAGCAATTAAGCCTTCTTTCGACAATCATTTAAGTCTTGCTGGGGCCTATCAGTTGGCTGGAGATTATGAACGGGCCAAAATGGAATATGAAGCTTGCTGGAAGCTAGACCGCAATAATTCAATATTAGCTGCAGCAAGACGCAGCTTCCACTTGGCTGTAGTCAGCCACCCACGTTCGCCGGTTATTCTGGCAGCAACAGTGCAAAAAATTGAAGATGGGCTCAAACAGACACCTAATGACGCAGAACTACTATATATACTTGGGCGGGGCAAAGAAGCACAAGGAGAAACTGAGCAAGCATTAAGAGCCTATGAAACAGCAGCTGCTATTAATCCTTTGATTTATCCTGATTTAAAGGATCGTATTGCCAGTTTAATTAATGGCGGACATGCACCAGGTCCGATAAATACTTCAGCAACAGTAGCGGGGGCACAGCCAGCAAATGGTAGCCTGCCAGTGGCTGGAGTTAATACAACTAATCAGACTCAAGTAAGCGTACCTCTAAATCCAAACGCTGGTTCGGATATGATCAAAAATCTAAACGCTTATGCTGAAATTGAAAATAAAATGCGCACTAATGACTTGGATGGAGCAGAAAAATTAGCGTCGGCACTGGTAGAAAAAGATCCGCGCAATGGCAAAGGCTGGCTTATACTAGGACGTATAGCAGAGAAAAAGTCCGACTTGGATAGTGCTTCAGTATCCTATAGACAAGCTGCGGATTTAAAGGAACCAGAAGCAAAGGCCGCCCTAGATCAAATTGATAGCTCGCGCGTGCAGCCCATGCTTAAAGAAGTCGAATTGTACGCCAAACAAAACAACTGGGTTATGGCTGCGGCTAGTTTAAAGGAAGCTGAAGGTCTGGCGCCGAATTTAGCTATAGTGCATCGTAAATTAGCGGAGGCTTTGAAGCAATTAGGTGATACAAAAGGATCACAGCGGGAATCTAAGAAAGCAGATGAGTTGGAAAAGGCAAATTGAGAAAATGGTCTTAAGTAGAGAGAAGCGAATTTCGCTTTTGTGGCTTTCGTGTGTTTGCTTGCTTTTTGTTAGTCTGGCCGATTTTACCTGTCTTGCTGCGTTTAGTAAAAAAGGACAAGCAATAAAATTAGCCAAGGTAAATGGTGATATCGCTCAAGCCGATCAGTTAATGCTAGAGAATAAATATAAGCAAGCCGAAGATCTTTATCGCAGTTTAGTAGATACCGATAATACGGGGGATGCTTTGTCTGGATTAGCTGTCGCTCTGGCCAAACAAGGTATCCCAAATAAAATTTTGGAAGCCGAAAGAACTCTGAGAAGTGCACGCGATAAATTTGAAGATAATCCAAATGTATTAGCCGCTGGTGGTTATGTTTCCTACGTGCATTCTAAAACAGTTGCTTCTCCAGCCCGTCGGGACCTTTACCTAGAGGCCGCTGAGTCTTTATCTAGCAAAGCGATAAAAGTTAATCCTGATATTTTTATTGCTCAACAAACTTTAGGCTTAGCAAGATTGTCTCAAGATCAAGTAAGTGAAGCTATAGAACCTTTGCGGGCTGCGGCAACTTTATTAGGTGATCCAACCAATTTGACTTTGCTAGCCCAAGCGCTTTTACGTAACGACGCCAAAGATCCTGAAGCAACTTCATTGCTTGACAAAGCATTGGAACAAAAACCTGATTACTATCCTGCCTATGTTGAGCAGGCTCTAGTCTTAGTACAAAAGAATAAAAATGAAGATGCTTTTATGAAATTGCGCAGTGTACCCGAAGCTCTTCGCACCCCGGACTGGCACATTGTAGAGGGTGATATTTATCGCAAACAAGGTGATGGACCAGCAGCTCTTGCTGCCTGGCAAGAAGCAATAAGACTAGATCCACACAATCCTGAACCTTATAGACGTCTTTCTGAATATCATACTTTGCGCGGAGATGGAGAATTGGCCATAGGAGAGATGCATAACGCGCTCGAAATACTGCCAAATGATTTGGCTTTGCGCAGTCAATTAGCCGAGCTTGCTTTGCGGCAAGACAAATTAGATGTGGCAGAAGCCGAATACCGAACTATATTAGCGGCCCAACCTGATGATGCTCAAGGTTTACTGGGTTTATCGCGGGTCTATTTTCGCAAAGCACGACGTGATGGACAATATCCGCCTGATTGGCAACAATTGATGGAACAACTGCAGAACATTGTTAGTGAACAGTCTGTACGCGGGCAAATCATTAAACCTGGTGCCAAAGGATTGCAAGAAAATATCGAATTATCAGAGGCAGAAAAAGCTCTGGCAAAAAATCATTTTCGTGATGCGCGCAAACATTTCAATAATGTGATTGAAAACCATCGTGATGATCCTTACGGTTTACTCACTTTGGGTGAACAAGCCTTCAATATCGGTGACTTGACGGCAGCTGAACAAGCATATGATTATGCAAAAGAAATTCCTGAAGTAACACCAAGGGCTGAGCAAGGCATTAGTAAAATTGCCACACAACGCAATGAAGCTGCCAGGCAAACAAAATTAGGCGACGCCACTTTGGCACTACCAGATGTGGCTATCGATCATTACAAACAAGCCTTAATTGCTGACCCCCAGTATCCAAGTGCTTATTATGGGCTTTATTCAATATTTATCAAAAGAGGACAATCCAATCCGCAACTGGCTATAGCTAATGGGTTATGCTTTTTAGAAGCAGCAGACGATAATAATAGTCAACGTCAAGAAGTAGAAGATACAGTGAGCAAATTACAGAAACGTCTTGATGAACCCAAAAGCAGATTCGGATTTAGGCGATAATCGATCTAGAATGGTAACAGTTGTGGTAGTAAGGAACTAGTAATTCTAAAGCAGAAAAGGCAAGTGCATCATGTCCAAGTTCAATATAAAAGAAAGCCAGATTTGGAAAGACTCTGTTGGCATGATCTTTAACCTATTAAAGAATTGGCTAAAGTTACTGTACAAGTATTATCAAAAAATGTCTGAAACTGAACGAGAAGAGTTAGTTATAAAAGTATGTTGGCTTGCCACCGTAGGGGCAGCTGCTTGGATCTGGTGCGTAATTTATCCACTATTCCCTCCCCTCTTCCGCGTTTTGTTTTGTCCAGTGTCAATATTTTTAGCTTACTGGTTCGGAAGAAGATTTGTTCCCCCCGTAATGATTGAGCGCTTCGGTAGTCCCTTAAGTAATTGGTGCCAAAAATATTTAAATGATTGATTGTCCAATTAGCCTAAAGGACAAGATAAGCAGAGAAGATATGCCGCAAATGAAAAGAACTTTCAAGCCAAATAAAATACTTTTTGCATCAGCAATTGCCTACCTGTGCATAAAACCCTTATTTGCTCAGCCCGGCGTCAGTCCTTACTATAAAGCACCAGCCTCTTATGCTGGTAAAACTTTTATTGTCCCTGCCGGCACTACTTTTGAAGGACGCATTGAATCTACCATAGGTTCATCTGTAAGCAAACAAGGAACACCCTTTATAATCAGTATATCGAGTCCAGTTTTAGCCAATGGCTCAGATGTGCTCATTCCTGCCGGAGCAACCGTTCTGGGCGAAGTAATACAAGCAGTTCCCGCTAACGCGGTTCCGGTCACCAAAGTTCCCCACCAAAAAAAAGAAAAACCTGTTGGTAAATTACGCGTACAAATAAACGCACTAAAAATGCCAGATGGCATGACTTATCCCATGGTTGCTTCTTTAATGGGAGAACAAGCCGTTGCTAACCCTTTCAATATGTACAATCAATTTGGTAAGAATAACAACCCTGTGCGTGGTTCAGGCGTAGCTTACTTTGGTACTCCGACAGGCTTTGAATCAGTAACGCCGGGCGCAGCTCACTATGATCCTCGCACGGGCATGTCGAAAGTAGTGACAAAAACCGAGATGCTCAACGATCCGATTATGGGACGAGAAAAAGACATGAATGAAAAAACAGCCATGCGGTCTTTAGTAAAAAAGAATCGCAACCTCTTCATTTATAGCGGCTCACCTTTAACGATTCGTCTAGAAGCGCCATTCAAAATAAGTATTGGTTCTTCAGCCGGAGAAGAATCTGCTTTAAGAATGCATGCCACGGAATTACAGCGCCCCACAGATAATAATGCGCCTGCAGGTACTCAATCAAATACGCAGGCTCAGGGTACACCCGTGCCCCCGCCATCTGGAGCAAGTGGCCAAACCCCTTTTATACCTAATATTATGCCTAAGACACAACAACAGACAAATAATCAAGATAGCAACTTCTAAATGGATATATAAATGGAAAAACTCCCCTTTGTCTTAGCTATAACAGGCGCTAGCGGCTCTATTTATGGATTACGTCTATCACAGTATTTGTTAGAGCAAGAGCAGCCGGTTGAATTGCTAGTCTCAAAAGCTGCACTGCAAGTGATGGAACAAGAGAATGGCTTGACTTTTGGTGACGCCTTCAAAGTAGAACTTTTAGAATATCTCGGACTATCATTTAGAGCACCGCTGACGGTGCACAATTTGACCAATTATGGAACCAGTGTAGCTAGCGGATCTTATAAGACTATGGGCATGGCTATTGTACCTTGCAGTTTAGGCACATTAGGAGCTGTTGCCAACGGTTTAACCGAAAATCCTATTCATAGAGCTGCTGCTGTTTGTTTAAAGGAGAAGCGAAAGCTGATGATAGTAGTAAGAGAAATGCCGTTTGGTCATATCCAATTAAAAAACATGCTAGCTATTTCGGAAGCAGGTGGTGTTGTTGCTTGCGCTTCGCCAGGTTTTTATCATAAACCAAAAACAATTTCGGACCAAATAAATTTCGTGGTTGGTCGCGTCCTTGACCAATTTGATTTTGATCATCAATTGTTTAAGCGTTGGTGTGCCGACGAGCGACCACTGCCATTATTTAAAGCATGACAACTGAAGCAACCACCTTTGACCAAAGAGTGGGAGAGATAGTTACCTTCATTGGCTTAAAAGGCACAATGAAAGTAAGACCCAGCTCTAATAACCCCACCTTATTTTTAGACATAGAAAATGTTTTGCTTAAACCGGTCAATAAAAATCCAAAAGACAAACTGCAAAAAGATGTTCAAGCAACGATCAAAGATATAAAGCTCGTCAAAAATTTTTTGCAGATCCAACTTAATGAATATGGCTCACGCACTGATGTTGAGCACTTTAGAGGACTGCACATATTTACCACCAAGTCGCAGATAAGAGACTTAGGTGAAAACGAATGGTGGGTGAATGATTTAATAGGACTGGAAGTTTATACAAAAGAGGGCAAATTAATTGGCACCGTATGTGATGCACCAGGACAAAACGGTGAGTTTATAGAAATTAAAAAAACAAATGATAGTAGCTCAGCAACAGTAATTGTTTCGTTCGTTAAAGAACTATTTCCAGTAGTTGATATAAAATCGCGTCGTATTGAAGTGGTGGATCTGCCTGGGCTTTTTGAATAAAAATATATTTTATGAGAAAAGACTCAAATAGCCAAAACCCTATCGCCACCACGGATGGTGGCGCGGTCCATAGCTTCATATGCACAAGCTATCAATTCATCACTCTCAACAGCCTGATTCGGATAAGCGGCCACGCCGAAACTGGCAGTGAGTGAAAAACTCTGCCAATTGTGAGTTATCCCCTGGGCAGCAATTCGCTGCCTAATACGTTCGGACACTATAGCACCACCTGAAATTCCGGACCTAGAAAGAGCAATAATAAATTGGTGTCCATCATAACGACCGGAAATATCTATTTCACGAACAGAGTTTTTTATAACATTACCTACTATTTTTAAAATAGCCTCTGCGGTTAAAGCTCCGTGCTGCTTAGCCAAATTATCAAAATGATCTATACTCATAAGACACAGAGCAAGTCCATGTTTGTAGCGTCGAGCACGACTAATTTCAGCTTTCAATTCTTTTATAAAAGTACGATGATTGCATAAGTCCGTCAAGGGATCTAGCAAAGCTAATCTATCTAAGTCTTCTCCCCTAGCCATTGACAAATTAATTTGTTGGGTAACTTCTGCTTGCGCTTTCTCAAAATCTTGCACTTTCTTTAAATAATGAGGATCGCCAATAAAACCAGAAGTAACTATTCTCCTATGTTCCTTTGCTTGCTGAACTATATTAGTGAAGCTCGCTTTGTCTGGCGTATTAGTCCCTGTCACTCTTATATACCTTGTCTTTGTCTTAGACTTGCCCTACCCAATTAGGCGCAGCTATAGTTTGCCATTGACTGCGTATTAAGTCAAAATCGGATTTGGACAAAGGTCCTTCAGCTAATATTTTGGCATTTTCACTATAGCGCCCGGGCTTACTCGTACCAACAATAGCTGTGTGTATTCCCGGCACACTTAATGTAAAACGCAAAGCTTTAGCCATAGCCCGCTCGGTATCACCATTGACAAAATCATACTTTAGTTTTTGTAGTCTTTCCCAATAAGGTAAGCCGTAGTCACCATCGGGTCTGTTTTTGTGTTTAAAAGCTACGTTAGCCACAGGTCTTTTGGCTATAATTCCCATGCCCTTTTCTACAGCTAAGGGCAGTGTCAAGTCTAAAGCCTGTTGATCGGCGATATTTACGGATGTTTGAAAAGTATCGAAAGCACCGGATTTAATGGCGTATAAAGCATCTGTGCCGTCACCGCTATAACCTATAAAGCGTGTTTTGCCTGCCTTCTTAGCTTTCTGCAATACTGCAATTGCGTCGCCTTGTTTAAGCACATTTTCTGAACAACTATGCAACTGTACTAAGTCAACATAATCAGTTTTCAGTCGCTTGAGACTGCGGTCAATAGATGCTTCTAAATTAGCTGCCCCCCAGGCATCTTCTTGCCAGCTCTTGCCATGCCCGCACTTGGTAAAAATATACACATCCTTACGTCGCTTACCAAGCACGCTACCAACCAGCTCCTCGCTTCTGCGATAACATTCGGCTGTGTCAATAACATTTAAACCTGCTTCAATAGCTTCCATGAGAAGCTTCTCTACAATTTGCTCATTCGTATCTTGGCTAAAGCCTATCTCAGCTCCACCAAAACCAAGCACACTTACAGCAAGTTCGGTTTTACCAAAAGTGCGTTTTTCCATAATCTGCTCCTAAAAAATGAGAAAAGAGGATAAGGTATCTGATAGCAACCTTCCTAGTATTAATTTAACACCAGATAAGGCAGCGATTTAAAAAAGTATGACATTGAAATTATTGCTTGTTGGCAAAGAAAAATCTGATTTTCAATCAATTAAATCTGCCTTTGAAAATGAAGATGTTGACATTATTGTAGCCACATCCATCGGTTTAGCAATTTTTTTGGCTCGTAAGAATCAGCCAAATTTGATCATTTCTCAACAAGAGCTAACAGATTGTGACGCTGCTAGCTTCTTTCAGGAATTGAAAAGTGAACAAGAATTAGCAGACATCCCTTTCGTTATACTTGTTAGTGGCAAAGAAACAGAGAATAGAGGGAAAGATAAGTTGTCAGATAAAAATATATCCAATAGCAGTATGGGGTATTTGTCTCTAAACGAAAAGATTTGCCTGTCAAGCGCTGCTCGCTTGAGAGATAGAATATTGGCTTTTATTCCCAAGCTGACAAACTAAATCTTGACAGCCCTATTTTTATATTTCTCGGTTAAACGCTTACTTTGGCTTTAGCTAAAAGTTTAAGCGCTTCGCGGCAAAAAGCAGGCAAATCCGCCGGCTTACGGGCGGTAACAAGATTGCCATCCACGACTACTTCTTTATCCACCCACGTAGCTCCAGCATGAATTAAATCATCTTTGATATTGGCAAAACTAGTGACTGTTTTACCACGAACTATATCTGCTGAAGATAATACCCAGCCAGCATGGCATATTGCTGCCACAACACCACCACTTTTCATCGTCTTACGCACTATCTCCAAAGCAGTTTCGTCAGCACGGATTTTATCAGGCGCCCAACCGCCGGGAATAAAAACAGCGTCCCAATTTTGTTTTACAAAGTCTTTAGTCGAACCGTCAACGTCAATTGGCACACCATATTTGCCTTTATAAGTTTTTTCACCAATGCCAGCTATTTTGACCGAAGCACCAGCTTCTTGCATACGATAGAGCGGATAAAAGAGCTCGCGGTCTTCAAAGTCAGGACCAGCTAATATCAGAATATTTTTGCCAGTTAATTCCATCACACTACCTCTTTACTAGTCAAATGCAAATGTATATGCATCTTATTATTGCAAATATTGCGCTGCTCTTTTTGGTTCGAGCAAGCATTATGCTTGGACTTGTCAGGGATTAATAAAATAATAGAAAATCTTTAAGTTCTAGTGAGCGAAACGGAGTTAAGCTGACTGATGATAAGGCAAATGCCCTCACAAAATAAACAAAGGATTTTTAATGCAGCCTAAGGTAGTTGGTCAATCATTGGTCGTTTGCTTGCTGGCAGCAAGCCAATCTATTTTCTACCCATCATTGGCTTTGGTAAATAATACAAGTGACTTTGGAAGTGATCCGGGAATTAATCAAGGTTCTAGTGCAGGTCCTGAAAAAACCGACAAACGTCGGTCAGTTATTTTAGTTCCCAAATGGTCCTTACCGTTCCAGGGTCAATTAAGCAGTACTGCACAAGAAGATAATTTTGCCCAAGCCAATAATGCTGAGCAGGTAAACAAAGCCGAACAATCAAGCAATGCTGTGGCACAAACAAAGGCTTCTAACGATCTAGCCTTATTTAAACAAAATAAGGTCCAGGTTCTTAGCCTTACTCCACCAGAGACTCTAAACAAAAACCTTATTGCTGATGCGAACGGTCAAGATATCAGCACTACAGAAAATACCACTACACAAAATGGCAAATTTATTAGTGGTGGAGTTTCGGTGTGGGATGGTCCATTTGACGGTGATCGCATTGTAAATCATCTTTTAGAAACTCATTTTGAAAATTCACCTGAAGGTAAAAAGTTGGACGCGCAAGTAAAGCGCTTAGGCGGACTGAAACATAAGACAATAGATGTTTCTAAAGATGGCTTTGAAGAACTACTTGGATATCAAGGTTTTTTACCATCGGTGCGCGGCGGGCAGATAGTACTTGATTCTCCAAATATAAAAATCCGTAATATAGCGTGGGCTGAATATGTGCGGCAGAGATATATAGATAAAATACATGCTCAAGTTGTGTCTAGCTTGATGCAAGTAGCGGAAGGCATTGGGAATAGTGAGAACGAGAATGGCTTAAAAACAATAGCAAGCGGCAAAGAAGAACTTAGCGCTCTAGTCGGCAACGAAGAGGCTGAGCGTGCCGTAAAGGCTCTTACAGCGTGGCTTAATAACACGCAAGTTTCTTACGCCACTTTTGCTCAAACACCATGGACCACAAGTGAACGTAATAAAAAGCTAGAAGCGGTTCTTACAGCCGCCGTGGAGCATGATCCTGTAATTGGTGAAGTAACAAAAAGAGTAATGAAATATGCTAATCCAGGAAAGATAGTGCTTGCATCATCACAAGTAATCCAAACTGTACTAAATGGAATTACAGTTTTTAGCCCGGGCTTTATTCCGTCCATCTCATCTGGCGCTGCACAAGTAGCCTTTAAACTTTCCACTGGTGGTACCGAGCAAAATAAGCTAGAGAGAGAATTGTTATTGGATAAACGTATTCAGAGCCGATTAAAAATACTCACGCAAGAATCATCATTGGCTTTGGATAATTATCGATTTGCTCTAGTGACCAAAAATCCGCCGCTCTTGGCATTCTCTCAAGAAGTTTTAAAAAATTTAACTGGTGGTCCCAAAGTTATAGCGCTTCTTAGCAGTAACAAGGAACTTGCCCAAGACTATGACAGCACAAATAAAATAGTACCCGCCATCAAAGATGTGAAAAAAGAGGCCCCGAAATCTAATGTTAATTTTGTCGTAAAAAATCTTGGACAGATGACAGTCACGGATTTTAAAAAGTACGACGACTAATACTGTCGATGGCGATGATGTTTAATGTCCATTTATGACATTATATTGACAATCAACCAAGGTCCAAGGAATTTTTACTAGACTAGCTAGCGCTCAATTTTATTGACCTGCCGGCTCTCAAGAGTGAAAAGCCTTGTCCCTTGGTTTAGTCTGTTTCTTTATTTTTTACCGCAACTGATAACAGGTGTTGTCTTTTCATTTAAAGAGATCTTTTTGCTCTTTTTTGTCAATTTAGAAGCTACAACGCTTTGTGTTCTAGTTTTGCCAACCATAGGCACTGTTTTATAGGCAAATGCTGGCAAAGAAAGCGATGCAATTGCAAAGATGCTCAAACAGGCCGCTGATCCGATTTTGCTATTCATGATTTTTACCTCTTTTACTAATTAATTAATCACTTCAAAGACAAGTTAGTTAAACTAACCTATGGCTCTATCCTATTAGTCCTCTGTGGAGATTTTGTGCAAGTCGATTGACAATGGAGCAAATAAGTTGCAGCCTATAAGAGAGGATATTTGGAAGTAAACAGCTTTCATCATAAAAAGAACATGGCAAAAATATTGTTTGTAGAAGACGAAATGGATCTAGCCTATCCGGTAAAAGACTGGTTAATGCGTGAAAAGTATTTAGTGGAGATCTCAGATAACGGCGTAGATGCTCTAGATAAACTGCGCGTGTATAAATATGATTTGATCATTTTAGATTGGATGATACCGGGGAATAGCGGTATAGAAGTATGCAAACGTTTCAGAGAAATTGGCGGCACGACACCAATTCTTTTACTCACAGCTAAATCTCAAATAAGTGATAAAGAAACAGGGTTAGACGCGGGAGCGGATGATTACTTAACTAAACCATTTCATTTAAAAGAATTATCAGCGCGCGTGCGCGCATTACTGAGAAGACATATCCAGTCTACTGACTCAGTCCTAAAGACCGGTACTGTGAGCATAGATACTTTGTCTCGAAAGGTAACAGTAGAAAGCAAAGAAGTACATCTGGTGCCAAAAGAATACAGCTTGCTGGAATTTTTTATGCGTCATCCTAATCAAGTCTTTAGCGCAGAAGCCTTGATTGATCGCGTTTGGGCCTCAGATACAATGGCCTCCGCAGACACTATCAGAACATATATAAAGCTCTTACGTAAGAAATTGGGTAACGATGAGCCAAGCAGCATAATAAAAACAGTCCATGGTGTGGGTTACAAACTGGAATGCTAGCAAAACAGTTGGGAATGGCGCCGAGCAGGACTGAGCGAAGCAAGTGCGCCGGTGCAATAGTGCAGAAGCATATAAGTTATGCTGGCGCACTATTGTGGCCTTGCGGAGCGACTAAGGATACGCGCGGAGAGAGCCAAGGATGAAGCGAACGGAGCGCATTAAGGAAAGTACTATTGAGCGAAGCAAGTGCGCCGGTGAGGCGTACGATAGCGGAGCGACTAAGGATACGCGCGTTGAGCCGAACGAAGTGAGAGCGAGGCAGCGCTTATGACAAATTCAGTTAGAATTTCAACGAAGCGAATGGCGGCGGGGAGCCGGCAGCAGCGGAGTGTGGATTCGCGCGTTGAGCCGAGCATAGCGAGAGCGAGGCAGCGCTTATGACAAATTCAGTTAGAATTTCAACGAAGCGAATGGCGGCGGGGAGCCGGCAGCAGCGGAGTGTGGATTCGCGCGTTGAGCCGAGCATAGCGAGAGCGAGGCAGCGCTTATGACAAATTCAGTTAGAATTTCAACGAAGCGAATGGCGGCGGGGAGCCGGCAGCAGCGGAGTGTGGATTCGCGCGTTGAGCCGAACGAAGTGAGAGCGAGGCAGCGCCTATAACATGTTCCGGAACCTGCGCTGGCAATTGACTATCTGGTTTGTATTGCTGACCATGGCTGTCTTTATAATTTCGGCTTTGTTTGGTTCTTGGATTTTTAAAACAACAATGACAAACTTTGTTGATCGTGAGTTGACCGTGCTCACAAATGAGTTAATACCAGCAATAGATATTGTTAACGATCAACCAAGTTTAAAACGATGGAGAAAGAAAGCTCTTAATGGTCCTTATCGCTATTTGCCTATGATTCAGCTATATAATAAAAACGGGGATTTGATTGAGTCATATGGTCCCCCAGGCGTGCCGGTATTATTCTCTCGCTATAGAAGAGCAAGAACCGACGTAAAAGAAGAAACTTATCACATACGAGTGCATTCAGTGCCCCTAGACGATGGGAAAAACTTAATTGGCTACTTGCAATTACAGTTATCCTTAAAGAATTTCGACGGAGCCATTGATAATTTCAGAATTACTATGGCATTAATTGCGCCATTTCTATTAATCGGCTTCGGTACGGCGGGTTATTTTTTCTCTAGCAAGGCAGCGCGCCCAGTGGAAGAAAGCTTCTCCGCATTGCAACATTTTATGGCGGATGCCGGACATGAGCTAAGCACTCCTATTAGTATCATTCTTGCCAATGCAGAATCAATAGAAGCTGATATGTCCGAAAGCGATAACTTCAAAACACGTTTAGAAACTATTACTCGTTCTAGCGACAGAATGAATAGTCTAGTCGGAGATATGATGCTTCTAGCAAAGATGGAAGGCGAAGTTCTGCTGTTCAAAACAAACTTGGTAGACTTGAGCAAAATAGTCAACGAAGCAATCATAGATTTTGCAGAACTATTCAAGACTCAAGGTATTCAGCTTATAGAAGGACCGATACAGCCTGCAAACCTAAATGGGGATGTTGAATCTTTGAAGCGGTTAATTACAAATTTATTGCAAAATGCTCTTAGATATACAAATGCCGGTGGCACAATAAAAATTTCTTTAGAGACTCTCGGTAAACAAGCCAAATTAACCATAGCCGATACTGGGATAGGAATACCAAGCGAAAATCTGCCTTATGTTTTTGATCGCTTCTATCGAGTGGATAAATCTAGATCGAGGGCAGCTGGAGGATCGGGCTTGGGATTATCAATCGTTAAAGCTATAGTGGAGGCACACAAAGGCAAAATAGAAGTGCAAAGTTCTGTTGGAGTTGGTACCACCATTAGTGTCTTTTTACCGCTCAAATAATAAAACAGGCAATAAACATTGAATTTTAAAATCGCGATTGTGTAGAGATAGATATCAAATTCACTTGCAAGAAAATTATCCGCGTTTACATAATTAGTTTATTGCTTCCCTTTTCCCTCCGAGTCTTTATTTTTGTCCTGTAATTTATCCTGTGATTGGATTGTTTTATCCTTTTTGGCAGCTAATTTCATTGCTGCCATAATTTCCTGCGGACTAGCAGTTAGTGATGATGCTTTAATAATTAGATCCTTTTCGCTCTCTGATAATTCTAGACCCTCACCTGTTTTTTTATCTTCATTTCCATTCAAAGAGTCCCCGGTTTGATAATTCCTGATCTCCGACTCCTCCTCTTGTAAGAGCGCTTTTAGATTAGAAGGTTGGTCACCCGACCGAGTACTTTGATTTGCTTTTATTGATTGGGGACTGGCAGACGGAATTGTATTTTCTTGAGAATCTGCGTCTGATTGTGATGAACTGCTTTCTGAGTCTTGTCCAGATGACGGAAGATTTAATTCATAACCTAACTGCAAGTTTGTAATTGCCGGCATATTGCTTGTAGTCCGCCCAGTATGGTGCTCTTTTTTGTCTGATTGTGTATTTGGAGCTGAAGAATTGATGCTTGGGCTTTGAATAAATGATTGATTTGCTCCCCCAGATAGAGAGGTACCAAGAAAAGTGCCTTGTCCAATCCCAGATGGAATCGAAACCTTAGAATTAGATGTTTTTTCCGGTTCAGCCGCGTTAGATACTGACTGCTCATCGGTTGTTCTACCAACGTTAGTTGCGCCTTCCTCTGCTTTCGACCAACCAAGTTCTTGCAAACCCTCAGCAAACGTAATATCTCCATCTGCTAGTTTCTGCAAACAGAAGTCTAATACAAATTTGGCGTCATGCTGCGTAATAAGATTTTGCGTTATTGCTTCGTGACATTGAACCAAAATATCTGCTTGTGCACTGTTTAGATAACCGGTTTGAGCAAGTATTTGAGCTAAGATACGCGGATTGCTTGCTGCTAATTCTAGTGCAACATTAACATCTTGGTCCGTTATTAATTGCGAATCAACCAACATTTTGCGGAATTCTAGTTGGCTACCGTCAGGCACAGCACTGTTCACCTTCTCCAATGCTTCAGTTAAGCCTATTGAATTAACATGGACCATATTCAAGCACTGAGCCGCTTTTTGAGCGTCCAAAGTATCGCTTTCGATCAAAGATTGTAATTTTAGGGCTGAGCCCATGATCTCGCGCGTAATGTAACCATGTTCTAACAGAGCTTCTCCTAAAGGTTTTTCGGCAACCAGACTAAATTCCAACGCATTCATAACATCCGTTTCGCTCAAGATATTGGCTAAGACCAGAAATTCTCCTAATCTAATACTCTTTCTGGTAGAAAGAACCGGTTGAGCATTGAAGACAGATGCTTCCTCTAGGACAGCTACTCCTATGTTATCCATTGCCTTGGTATTAACAACTTCAGATAGATATGCTACTGCTTCTTCATGGCCAACATTGCCATCGCGCATTTTAATAAGAACTTCTAGTGCCGCAGCCACAATAGTCTCAGTAATTACATTGTTAAGGATTAGTATCCGACCTACGGGCAGACCGGTAGCCATAGATTTTTGTACAGCCGCAGATAATTGTTCAGGATTAATCAAATTTGCTTCTAGCAATAATTGCCCTAACTTATGAGTGGGCACCAGCGCCGTTTCGTGACTACTTTGTTGCTGCGACGCTTCGGCAAAGGTGATATTGCTGCGATGGGCAATACTTAATGCCTTCAAGACAGTATTCATGTCTAAAATACGGTCTCTTAAAGCAATCTGTCCATCAATAGCCGCTTGCAAATCTTTTTGGGTGATATAACGCGCCATAATAAGCATCTGCCCTATTTGCATATGCTTATTACCAGCCAGCTTCAGTGCTTCGTCTAATTGATGTTGTTTAATTACTCCTGATTTTAGAAGCAATTCACCAATGAGAAATTCTGTGGTCTGGCCAAATATTGTTTGTCTTGGTCTACGAAGGTCAAATGACACAGATACCTACATCCTTAAAACACAATCATTTATTAACCTGCCCCACAATTGCCCTGTATAATCATGATTTGCTCATCTTCGCTACTAAATTTCCTCGAATTAACACTATTTCGTCGCCTGATTTCAAGACATACTAAAAGGACCGAAATATCAGCTGGGCTGACACCCGCTATTCGGCTTGCTTGTCCCAATGTATCTGGTTTTATACGTTCTAATTTTTCGCGCGCTTCCTTAGATAAATTAAACAGTGACTGATAAGAAATATCTTTGGGTAGAGGCACCCCATCTAGTTTTTCCACTTGATTGACTTGGTTCTTTTGCCGTTCTATATAGCCGGCATATTTAATCTCAGTTTCAAGCTCTAAACCCCACAGGAACGGGATTTCTAGACTCTGGGGAGCCAATTTTTTAATCAGACTATAAGGGACTTTCGGACGACGCAATAATTCTAATAAAGTAACCGATTGCTTGAGCTTTTCCCCGCAGGAAGAAAGTTCTTCTTGCCAGTCAGGACTGGGGTTTATACGCGTTGTACTCAATCGCTTACGTTCTTTGTCAATGGCTTCATATTTTTCATTGAAATTTGCCCATCGTTCATCATCCACCAAACCTATTGCGCGTCCGGCTGGAGTTAAACGCCTGTCCGCATTGTCTTGACGTAAAAGAAGACGATATTCAGAACGAGAAGTCATCATGCGATAAGGTTCATTAATCTCTTTTGTAACTAAATCGTCAATGAGTGTCGCTAAATAGCTAGACGAACGAGAGAGAGTAAGAAATTCGTGCTCTTTGAAGTACAAAGCGGCATTGATGCCGGCTATTATGCCTTGAGCTGCCGCCTCTTCGTAACCACTGGTGCCTAACATTTGTCCGGCAGCAAAAAAACCTGGCAATTCTTTAGACATAAGGGCATGATTAAACTGAATCGCAGGCAAATAGTCGTATTCAACTGCATAGGCTGGCCGAATCATGACTGTATTTTCTAGTCCAGGCATAGATTTAATAATTGCTTGTTGCACGGAGATAGGTAAGCTAGTCGAGCAACCTTGCAGGTAAATTTCGTAGGTAGAGCGTCCTTCTGGCTCCAGAAATAAAACATGCGAATCTTTATCAGCAAAACGTACTATTTTGTCTTCTATTGACGGGCAGTAGCGGGGTCCCGCCCCATGAATCAAACCCGAATACATTGGAGATAAATGAAGATTTTGTCTAATCACTTCATGGGTAGCTTCCGTTGTTCTAGTTTGATAACAAGGGACCTGTTTCAATACAGGTCTATTTTTCAGAAAAGAAAAGAATTGCAACTGCTCGTCGCCAGGAACGCAAGGAAGCTGGCGATAGTCTATTGTTCGTCCATCAAGTCTAGGCGGAGTGCCGGTTTTTAATCGTCCCAGTTTAAAGCCCAAAGACCTAAGCATTTCTGAAAGCCCCGTAGCAGGGAATTCACCCGCGCGTCCGGCTGGCATAGTCTCCTGCCCAATCCATATGGTACCTTCCAAAAAAGTGCCAGCACTAAGAATGACTGCAGCAGCTTCTATTTGTTCACCAAAAGCAAGTTCTACCCCTGCAACTTTATTATTCTTTGTCAATAACTTTTTGACCATTCCTTGGCGTAGTGTCAGTTTTGGCAGCGATTCCATAAAATGCTTCATAAAGACGCTGTATTCGCGCTTGTCTGATTGCGCTCGTAAAGATTGAACTGCCGGACCACGGCTCATATTTAAAGTGCGCATCTGCAAATATGTAGCATCAGCGGCAATGCCCATCACACCGCCTAAAGCATCGATTTCTTTAACAAGATGAGACTTACCGGGACCACCAATAGCCGGATTACAAGGCATGGCACCGATAGTGTCTAAATTGACCGCCAAAAGCAATGTTTCGCAGCCAAGTTTAGCTGCTGCGTGAGCTGCCTCAATACCGGCGTGTCCGCCACCAATAACAATAACATCGTATCTGGCTTTCATTTATAATAATCAAAAAAGGTACAGACGCTACTTTAGCACCTTAAAATGCTATCTTCAAGCCCACTATCTCAGTACCAGTCTTTGTTATAACCATTTATTATCATATCGATCCTTATTTCACTAAAACGCTCCCGATTTTGCTGCAATTGCTAAAAATGAATTGTCTTTTGCTTTTAAATTTTGTTTCTAAATTGTTGCTTGTGACAACTATTGCACTTAGCTTGGCTAATGCCGTTGAGGCTAAAGAAGTAATCGCACCAGAAAAATTTTCCGGGGCTGTCGCCGAGGGCTATAAAGCGGCACAAAGAGCAAAAGATGTGTGCAGCAAGTTGTTTTGTTATTGTGGTTGTGACTTAACAGATGAGCATACAAGTTTACTTGATTGTTTCACGAGTATGCATGGAATCGATTGCGCTATCTGCCAAGAAGAGGCAATCATTGCCTGCGGTATGAAAGAGCAAGGTAAAACCTTAGCTCAAATCCAAAAAGCAATTGATGAAAAATTTTCTGCTCAATATCCCTGGGATGAGGCCAGTCCCACCTTTGAGAACTATTTAAAAAACATAAGGGTTTCCGGTGTCAAAATCGCGAGCCGAGCTGCTGTTCGCACCAAAGATAATACCAAGACTAAAAGCTCAACAAAAACTGGCAAAAATCACTGTTGTGGACATTAAATATCGATTTAATATGCCAATTTCTTTAAAATTTGCTAAACTTTGGTCAATAAATCATTACTTCTCCATTAGCCTCAAAGATAGAGTCTGTTCACCTATGCAAAATCAGCAGTTCGATTATCAGCGAAACATCACTTTATATCTGGACGAAAGTTCAGCATTCAATCGTCACCTATTGTCGTTGATTAAACAATGGGATAAGAGGCGAAGTATTGATGTGCATTACATCAAAGCTGATCACCTGCCCTCTTTCCAGAGCAAATCTATTCCGCTGCCCAAAAAGCACAAGCAATTTTATAATGACACCCTTCAGGTTGTAGATAACAATGGCAGTAGTTTTGAAGGAGCTGAAGCAGTGCCTATAATTCTGAAACATTTGCCTTTCGGTAAATTAGCAGCGGCTTTTTATATTTTACCTGGCACAATGTGGGTGACTAAACAGCTTTATTCTTTGCCTTTTACTCATTAGATCGACCAGTAAGAAACAGTGAAAAGATTGATCTTGTTAGTAGGGGTGCCGGGTTCTGGCAAAACTACACTAGCACAAAGCTTAGTTAAAAAGGGTTTTGAGCGTTTGTGTGCGGATGATATTCGGCTGGAATTATATAGCGATGCTGCCGAGCAAGGCGATGCAAAAGAAGTATTTGCCATATTTTTTAAACGCTTAGAAGCTTTGCTAGAAGACGAAAATAATATCGTTATCGATAATACCAATATAAAATTTGACCACCGCCAGCAAATTATTGACCGGGCTCGCAGGTCTAAATACACAGACATACAACTTTGGGTATTAGATGTCCCCTTAGCTGTTTGCTTAGAGAGAAATAAAAAGCGTGAGCGTCAAGTACCAGAAGATGTAATCACAAACTTGTTTAACACACTAAATGGGCGTGGCAAGCCAAAAATTGAGGAGGGGCAAATAGTGATTGTCAAAGCAAACGAATTTGGACAATGGCAATTTTCTTTTCCACGATAGATTTAAATTAGCTTCTGGCAAATAATCTTTGCGCCATACAAATGGGTAAACTATTGCTAATCAACAGGTAGCTATTTTGTAAAAGATACAAGTACGTTGACGGTCCGAGCCGGACCAATGTATGATGCCTAAAATATCTTGCTCCCGACAGTAAAGTAAAAGTGTCTACTAAAAACCTTACTCACAGCAGCCATATACAACTGGCTAATTCGATTAATAAAGACCATATAGCCAGGTCTCTTGAGCATCTAGCTAAGATCAGCGATCCTGCTTTTGGCACGACCGGTGTAACCAGACTAGCCTATTCGGACACAGACATAAAAGGCAAGAATTACATTGCCGAACTAATGACACAAGCCGGTTTGGAAGTTAAAGTATCTCCTATTGGCAATACTATCGGTCGCCTTAAGGGCTCTAAGTGTGATGAATTTGCTGTCATTAGTGGCTCTCACACAGATTCAGTCATTAATGGCGGACATTTCGATGGCATAGTTGGTGTAATTTGTGCCATAGAAGCACTGCGCGTTTTGCAGCAAGTCAAAGACGATTTAATTCACCCTATAGAAGTAATAGATTTTGCTATGGAAGAGTCGGCGCGTTTCGGACTAAGCCTCTTAGGCAGCAAAGCATTTATGGGCGAAGTAAGTGGAGAAAATTCGTTACTTCTGCAAGATAATCAGGGCGTTAGCGTAGCTGAAGCCTTAAAAAATGTAGAAACGCTGAAATACTTTAAGAACGAAAACAATAAATCTTTTGATTCATCTATAAAACGGGCTCTCTGGGCTGTAGAAGAGTCCAAAGCAGATGTTAAAAAAATACGCGCCTATGTTGAACTGCATGTCGAACAAGCTGGATTTTTAGAAGAAGCCAAAATACCTATTGGTATCGTAAATGGTGCAGCCATGCCCACTCGTTGGGCAATTCAAATTATTGGCGAACAGGCACATTCTGGTACAACGCCGATGGAACGCCGTAAAAATGCTTTGGTTGCAGCATCTGAATTTGTTTTATTAGTAGACAAAATATGCAAAGATGAAGCTTCTCACGATACAGTAGGTGCCATAACAAAAATGGCAGTTGAACCTAATGCCATGAATGTTGTTCCTGGCAAATGTTCAATGTTTTTGGATTTGCGTAGTGCAGATAAAGAATCCAAAGATAGAGTAAAAAATATACTGCTTAAGAAGCTTGATGAGATTTGCTCCAAATATGGAGTCACGCACTCGCGCAAAGTTATAAGTGAAGATGGTCCAAAAACTTTTTCTTCCGATATTATGGCTATCAGCCAAAAGGCTTGTGAAAACTTAGGTCTAAAATATATGGTCATGCCCAGTAGAGCAGGACATGACGCTTGCACAGTCTCCAATCATATAAAAGAAGTCGGTATGATATTTGTGCCAAGCAAAGGTGGCGTCAGTCATCACCATGAAGAATGGACAGACATTGATGATATCGTTTTAGGGACAAAGATTCTTTTACTAACATTGCTGGAATTGGCAACAACGAAATAATAATTGAATGATGAAAGTGACTGATAGCTCCAAATCAACAAAGTCAGGACCGAACTTAACCTGGTCAGGTAGGCGCCACATAATTGATACAAGCGATTTGACTTTAGATGAAGTAGAATATCTTTTTTCTATAGCGCGAAGGTACCGAGACGGTGGTCCAGCGGCTCTACCACTGCCGCAGGAATTTCACGGACAAGGTGTGGCCAATGTTTTCTATGAAAATTCTACACGCACACGCAGCAGTTTCGAATTTGCTGGCAAAGTATTACGTTTGAATGTAGTTAATATAGATAGCAAAGTATCCTCTGTAAACAAGGGTGAATCAATTGAAGACACAGGACGTAATCTGGCAGCAATGGGGTTCAAAATAATCATTCAAAGACACTCTTCTGCTGGTGCTTGCGATTTGCTTGTGCAGGCGATAGGTGACAAGACGTGCATAATCAATGCGGGAGAAGGAGCTAGCTCACATCCCAGTCAAGCACTGCTTGATGCGATGACAATGTTAGAGTATAGAGAAAATTTGCACGGTGCTAAGGTAGCCATAATTGGTGACATTACTCACAGCCGTGTGGCGCGTTCTAATTTGTGGCTCTTACAACTTTTGGGAGCAGAAGTGCATTTTGCTGGACCACCAACACTCATGCCCAGTTATTTGCGTGAACTAGGCGCGCATGTACACATGCGTCCGGAAGAGGCCATAAAAGATGCTGATTTTATCATGGCTCTCAGACTGCAGCTAGAAAGGCAGCAGAGTGGTTTGATTCCCAGCATAGATGAGTATCAACGTGTTTTTAGAATAGATCATGAGCGCTTGGCTCTAGGTAAACCAGGAATCAAAGTTCTCCATCCGCAGCCTATGAACCGTGACATAGAAATTACATATAGCCTTGCCGATGATCAAAAATTCTCATTAATGGACAAACAAGTTAGCAACGGCTTTGCTTTGCGCATGGCTATTTTATACACACTATTAACACAGACTAAATTGACCCAGACCAATAAATTATGAAAGAAAAAAATTTATTACTAAAAAATGGCACACTTTACGCTCCTAACAAAAAAGGTGAAGTACAGAAATATAGCAAAGGTGCAATTGATGTACGAATTAATAGTGGTATCATATCTGACATCAAAGAGGATTTGACAGCAACGTCAGACGAGCAAATCATAGATCTTAGCGGATTAACTATTTTGCCAGGATTTATTGATTTACATACCCATTTAAGAGATTTCGATCAAGTAGACTTAGAAGATTTTGGTTCTGGATCACGCTCTGCTGCGGCTGGTGGATTCACAACGATTGTGGCCATGGCAAATACGATACCACCGCGTGACAATATCAATATATTAAAAGACAGCTTGGAGCGCATAAAAAGAAATGCTTGTATAGAAATTCTACCAGTGGCCGCCATAACCAAAGGATTAGCTGGAGCTGAATTAACTAATATGGTAGAGCTAGCAGAAAACGGAGCAGTAGCCTTTTCTGATGACGGTCAACCTATTATGAATATGGCTGTATTTAGACGCGCTTTATCTTATGTAGCATTAGCCAAGTCCTTTATCATTAGCCATTCAGAAGATAAACACCTTTCTGCTGGGGGATCGATGAACGAGTCTCCCACATCAACACGTTTGGGTCTAGGTGGCATACCGGCGGCGGCTGAAGCAGTAGCAATTGCTCGTGAAATAGAAGTATTGCGCTTAGCTGGTGGACATCTACACTTCACTCATTTAACTACAGCATCTTCTGTCCTGCTAGTAAAACGTGCAAAAGAAGATGGACTTGAGGTGACTTCTGATGTAACACCTCATCATCTAACTTTGTGCGACGACGATATCACAAGTTATGATGCAAATTTCAAAATGAATCCGCCGTTACGTTCTAGGGCAGATCAGGAAGCATTATTTGCTGGCATCGCCGATGGCACTATCGATGCTATAGCTACCGATCATGCACCATATACTGCTTATCAAAAAACGCAGCCATTCGAACATTGCTCTTCTGGTATTTTAGGCTCAGAAACCGCTTTTCCTTTAGTATATGAAGCGCTAGTTTTATCAAAGATAATTTCCTTTGAGCGACTTATTGAAATGCTAACAGTTAGCCCAGCCAATATTTTAAAGCGCTCTCATCAATTAATTGCCAAAGGAGAAATTGCCAATTTAGCTGTTGTTGACCTCAAAAAGGATTGGACTTTTGAAGCCGATGTTAGCCACTCAAAAGCACGCAATTCGCCGTTCCACGGCAGGAAATTAATAGGAAAGCCCGTTCTCACTTTATACAAGGGCAAAATAGTTTTTCAGGATAAAAACCGCTTTGCTATCAGTGTTGGTTCCGAAGCAAGTTCGTAAGTCAAATAATGCCTGGGGAAATCCTTTCTTGAATGGTGGCAGTGCCTCCTTACTTAGCAGCTGAATTCTTTTCCTGGATAATCTCAGCCAACGCTTTTAGATAATCATTCAGCTCAAGTTTATGAGCAGTAGCCAACTTTTCCAAAATATTGATGGTTACTCGATGTCCTGTGCTTTCAACCCTGTATAGCTGCCTGGCAGACAAGTTAACTAATTTTTGAACTTTCTGTTGTGTAAGTCCATGACGTTTACGCAATTCGGCAATAGCTCGTCCATAATTTTTGTCATCTGCCAATTGTTCAAGCGCTTTTTCCTCTCTATATTTCTTATTGGTATTGTATTTTATTGATTCTATATTGAGGTGCACATCATAATTTGGCCAATACAGATAATTACCAAATTCATGAATTCTGAACTTAGTGCGATCGTTAGGAGCAATTTTTGCCAGAGCAGGAAAATTTTTGAACGATATAGAATAACGTTTTGTGGCACAGCTTTTCACAACAAGATTATCAATTTCTACCCATGCAGTAGCAATAGTTTCATCTTCAACTCCGTCATGCCATGCCAGCAAAATTCTATTAAGCTCTTGCCATTTATCAAAAATATAGAATCTAGACTTAGTATTTTTAAGTCCAGGTTTGTCCAAGATTGCATTGGCATTTACATCAGATTGGATAAATACTGCCTTGAATAACCCGAATTCTTTTTTCTTATGCCCTCCTAGGGCGCTCAAAGGTAAAACAAGCAATGCCGTCTCGTTAGAAGCAATTTTTTTTGTGCTGGGTGTAATTCTAAAAAGATTAGGTTGACAAAGATTTTCCTTTGCTTTAATGTCTGGCATCACTATTAGTGGCTTTTTATTTCTAGCTAGACTAGCGATCATTTTTATTCACCTTGTAAATAATCCCATTGCGCTTCTAGAGCAATTTTGTGCTGGTCGATCAGTAACAATAATTCTTTAGTTTTGCTCTTGGACAGCGGGTTGTAGTTAATTGGCCATCTGGACGGTCTTTTCGCCCTGATTTCTAAATGAGTTTGAGTACAAAGCATAAATAGAATTTTCATCTCCCAACGCTCGCCTAACTGAGATAAATGGAAATGTTCTGGCGCGTGATCTTTAGGGTAAAAGATAAGTTCATATCCGTCTAAAGCAAAGGCCGCTACTTTAACCATTGTGGTCTCTCCATAAATTATATATTCTTGTCCGACATTTATACATTAGATTTATGTAATGTCTGATGAGGATTATCGACTATCTGCCTAAATAACGAAAATCACCGTTACTTAGTTCAAACGAGGGGCAACTTTTAGGTGATGCCTCATTTCTAGAATTTCTGCTAGACAATTTCACTTTTCTTTGTATGCATCAAGCTACCAGCTACATTTATGTTAATTTAGTTAGATGCTATTACCACCTGAAGAACGATTGGCCAAAGGCCGCATTTTGAGAGTTCGCAATCATGAGCTTGTCTTTGGCAAGCAGACATTTATAATGGGTGTAATAAATGTCACACCTGATTCGTTTTCTCAAGATGGACTTTTGGATACCAAACAGGCAGGATCATTAGCGTTAGAAAAGATAAAACAAGGCGCTCAGATAATTGATATCGGTGGACAGTCAACACGTCCTGGTTATGAGGCTATTGACGAAGAGAAGGAAATCGACCGAGTCATTCCAGTCATAAAAGCGTTAAGAGAAGTGAGCGGTGTTATAATTTCAGTTGACACATTTTCGGCAAAAGTGGCGGAGCAAGCCATTATGGCTGGAGCGGACATCATTAATTCAGTCTGGGGATTGACGGATGAATTATTGGCATTAATAAAAGGCAAACCTGTCCCAATAGTGATCATGCACAATAAGTTGGAAGCAAATTATCCAAAGGGGGTAGTGCCAGAAGTGGTAAACTGCCTAGCGGAGTACACAGAACAAGCGCTTGCTGCCGGTTTATCAAACGAGCAAATAATTCTAGACCCCGGTATCGGTTTTGGTAAAACAGCCGACCATAATCTAGAGATCATATCTCAATTCGCTCAAATCGTAGCATTAGGTTTCCCCACTTTAATTGGCACTTCGCGTAAATCAACTATAGGCAAATTGACTGATCAACCTGTTGATAATCGGGTTTTTGGCACTGCTGCTACTGTGGCGTTTGCCATCGCCAATGGTGTCGATATTGTGCGAGTGCATGACGTGCAGGAAATAGCTGATGTAGTAAAAGTAAGCGATGCATTGGTTCGCAATTGGCGCCCATCTAATTGGGACTAAGAAGCGGTCTGCAAAGAAGAGGGCATGAGCGAGAAGAAGAGCTTAGCTAAATCGTACATAGCAATTGGTTCTAATATTGGTGATCCAATCGCAAATGTCCGCCGAGCAATTGAAACATTATCAAAAAGCTATAAACTTTGCTCGGTATCTAGTCTCTACTTGACTAAGCCATGGGGTTATCTTGATCAACCTGATTTTATTAATGCGGTTGTATTAATTGAAACTGATTTATTACCACATCAATTGCTCAAAGAATTGCAGACAATCGAAAAAGATATGGGCAGAGAGCGTCTTATACATTGGGGTCCGAGAACAATCGATCTTGATATTCTTACATATGATGATTTAAAAATAGACGAGCCTGATTTACAAATTCCTCATCGCCACATGTTAGAACGAGCTTTCGTTTTGGCACCGCTGTCAGAAATAGATACTAGTTATTTAGAAGCCTATAACAGCTTATCTAGTGAGCAGCACAGTGAGATCCAACGCCTGTCAGAGGCATGATGCCATCGAGTACTTTCCACAGAGCAGCAGCGGTTTTTTCTACGCTTTTTAAAGCCAGTTGCATTTTGTTTGAGTCAGCATCAATCTCTTTATTAATCAATTGGCGCCAAGTTTGCGCATGCTCGATGTCGGCAATACTGTGTACTGAGAAATATCTGCAAGTCTTTTTGTCTGCACCATATCTGTTTTTAAGTCCGGCTGCTTTTTCTTCAGCAATACGCGGTACTTGAGATTCGTAAGCATAAAAGGCGGCTAATGCTTCGACTGTTTCGCCTTGTTTAGCATAATCATAAAATTGCGACATCAATTGTTTGATTTCAACGATAGAATCAATGCTTTTTACTTGTTCATTATTAGCACCCATGCCGTAGGCAAAATCCAACCACATATCAGAATGAGAAGTGCCGCTGCTAGACTTGGAACCTAATTCGTCCTGACGATTTTCTTTGATTGTGGAACGTAATTGCCCTTCGGGTAGACGTTTTTCTAATGCTTCTAAATAACTAGGAAATGCCTCTACATGTGGATAATATTGCAAGGCATATGTGCGTAAATCTTCTTTAGTTAATTCACCATTGCTCCATGCTTGATAAAAAGGATGTTTGAGCAAGTCATACTTGGCGATTGTATTTTCTACTTCTGACCAAAAAGATTTGATTTCCATAAAACACTTCCTACTTTGCTAAGTAATGAGAAAGGTACTTAACCTAGGATGATAGCAATTATTATTGCCAAGCTGCGCTAAGTTATCGCAATCGTAACTAGTAGATTAATATATTTAATAAGCCATTATAAATCGCTTATCTCTGCTAAACAGCTAACAATATTTGGTCCTCCACGCAGCCCGATAGCAAACAAAGCCGTCGTTTTTATGAATAACGAAGAAAAAGTCTATTGGACTTGATTTTTATTTATCGTTTGTGAAAAATTGAAAATGCTATTGTCCACTACCAGTCCCCAACCAGAAGAAGCGCAGAAACAATCCCCAGACCAATTTTTAGCACATGAGCAATTTGCTTGCTCATGCAAGGAAGGTTTGACAATGTCTAACGTCGCCACCTCGGTAACAAAGCGATCTTACGCACTGACCCGCCTGCCAGATATCATTATATTGCCTCGCTGGCAGAGAATACGGTCATGCTTCACCAGCACGGCCGCACTAGCAAAAATGCACTTACCGATCGCATTGCCAGCAAACATTGAGTTACGTTGCAATTGCCAGGTTGGTTGGCCAACCGTAGCCGACCACTGGAGAATACCCACCCCGCCGAAAGAAGGACTCTATCGGCAGGCACGATTAGCTCACGGTTGGCGCCTGGAGCAAGACATTGGTCCAGAATTAGTGCTTGACGCTACTGGACGCATTAGGGCAGTTTTCTATAGCCACCTCTCTTTTCCCTTTATGGCACTGCAACGACGCTATCAGATAATGCCATACCATAGCAATGAAGCAGGTATCACTTATTGGTCCTGCATTATCATTGACACCGGTGTACGACCAAGAGAAGTCCTTTGGCAGAGTCTGGATCTTGCCGCACCACAAAGGTGCCAGGACTGCGGAGCAAGTTTTGTCCCTCCAAAAATCCGCCCTTGGATGCGCCTAAAGCATTCACTGGCCTGTAGGTGGTTGGACTCGGACGAAAAGCGTGCCGGCTGGAGAAGTCCTTTCGCCTGCTGGAATTAGGATGGTTGATAAGGTACATTCTGAGCGGGAAATGTCAAGAATGCGTTTCCCGCTCAGACGACTCTTTTAATTTAAATTGTATTTTTCCGTTTATTTTTACAATCTGCCACCAAATACAAAATTATTTGGGCTTAGTCCAGGCATCTTTTTGCAGCCTTAAAATGCTTAGAAAGAGAATAAAAATTCCAGATCTTCTTTAGTCAATTCTTTGGCAATTGACTCGTCGCCGGCACCAATAATCAGGTCTGCTAATTCTTTCTTTTTCTTTTGCAAGGCAATAATTTTTTCTTCTACTGTGCCACGAGTGATAAGTTTGTAATTGAATACATGGCGTGTTTGGCCGATACGATGAGCCCGATCTGTTGCTTGATTTTCTACAGCCGGATTCCACCACGGATCGTAATGGATAACGTAATCAGCGCCGGTCAAATTCAATCCTGTACCACCAGCTTTCAAACTGATTAGGAAAATAGGAATGGAAGGATCAGCATTAAAGCGATTTACACGATCTAGGCGCTCTTTAGCCGGTACTTGTCCATCAATATATTCATACGTATAGCCAGCGGCTTGTAGTTCTTTCTCAATAAGGGAAAGCATTGAGACAAATGAACTAAAGACAAGTATTTTGTGTCCTTCTTCAACAATTTCACCAATCATAGCCATTAAGGCTGTAAGTTTAGCGGAGCCGAGTGGCGGAGATGAACCATTAACATTGCTGACATTGCCATTTTCACCATTCTTACCTGTATTAGCTTTAGTTGCAACTCCAACAACCTTTTCGGTTCTAACTTTAGTTTGAGGCGGATCTTTCACTATGCGTGGATCACAACAAACTTGACGCAATCTAAGTAACGCTGTGAGAACAGATATCGGCGACTTAGTCCGTCCATTAGATCCGATTTCACTAAATACTTTTTGTCTACATTCATCCAGCACATCTAAATACAATGCACGCTGATCATCTTCAAGCTCGCACAAATTAACGATATCGGTACGGTCAGGCAATTCCTTCTCTACCTGACTCTTAAGCCGTCGCAAAATAAAAGGGCTGACAATTTTTCTAAGCTTTTGCCCTGCGCCTTCCATACCTGCTTCAATTGGTTTTTCATAAGAGTCGTTAAAATCTTTATAAGCACCTAAGAATTCGGGCATCAAGAAATCGAAAAGCGACCAAAGCTCTTTCAATCTATTTTCTACAGGTGTACCTGATAAGGCTATCCGATGAAAGGCCTTTATAGCCTTACACCCCATGGCTCCAACGGAGTCCGGGTTTTTGATATTTTGTGCCTCATCAAGAACCAAATATTCAAATTGGTATTTTTTTAAAGTTTCGTAATCACGGCGAATGATACCGTATGTAGTGAAAACAACATCTGGACAACGTGGATTATCAGGACTTAAACGCGACAATATTTCATTACGATCACGTCCCAAAAACAAGGCAGTAAAAATTGCTGGAGTGAATTTTTGTGCTTCACTAAGCCAATTGTAGACAACAGACGTAGGCGCAACGACTAATGATGGCGCACGTTTACCTCCACCAACTTTATTCTTATGATGAGTAAGCAATAATGCCAGAGTTTGGATCGTCTTACCTAAACCCATATCATCAGCAAGGATACCGGCTAAGCCATATTCGCGCAAAAATCCTAGCCAATTACAACCTTCTTGTTGATACTCTCTCAAACTTCCTGTGAAATCCTTATTTATATTCAATAGCGGTAAACTGCCAAAGTTATAAATTTTTTCGACAAACTTACTAAATCCAGCATCCGGTAGTATTTTGGCATTATGTGTTTCAAGAGCATGCAAAACTAATAGAGCTTGATATAGTGGCCTGGATTTATCTTGGCTTTGTCCAATCAATTTGAGCAAACCAAGCAAAGTCGTTGCTTCCAAGTGAACATTTTTGCCATCGGGCAATCTGACATAATTTCGATTTCGGAAAAGACTCTCAACGACATTACCAAAAGGAACCGACTGTCCATCACTAGAACATAGCAATTCAAGATCAAACTTGTAAGAATCCTCAGTCAAAGAAAGCTTAGCTTCTAAATTTAGTCCTTCTTTACTCACACGGTAAATATTTAGGTTCTCAAAACCAGATATTTCCCAGTCAGCACATTGTGGAGAGGAGAGATAATAGACAGCATCTAAAGCTGGCTCGGTAACAAAGAAAAACCGATCAACAAGTACCCTATCCGGTTGCAAATTGTTTAAAAATCTGCGCACTTCGCTTTCTTGTGCCCATGCACGTTTAACCCAAACACTTTGTCCATTCTCAGAAATAGTGCGAGTATAAGTTTCAGACTCTACGGCTGAAGTTTCGTCTCGCGAGGGCAAGACAAGTTGGCCGTAACGAAACCCGAGACTGACCTCTAGCTGAACTTCATCAGGGTTACTTTCACCTGTTTCTCGATTGGCGCGCTGTTTCTCAGTTAGCTTAATTACAACTTGAGGTAATTCAGTGATTGCCACCGGAATCGGTGCTGAAGAATCGTCAAGTCGCACGGCCATCCGTTTCATTAACACGGGCAAATCAACCGAAAGAAATTTAGGCACAACATCCAGCTTTATGGTCATTTGACCAAAAGCATCAAAATAAGGGAAAAGTCTATGTATTGGACTTAAATCTATGGGGTAAAAAGTGTTACCTGATAAGACCCAACTGGATGGCCCCATAAAATAAACCGCATGCTCTAGTGAAGTACCATCTTCCTTGAGAGCGGCAAGTTTCAATAACAATTCACCATTTTCTGTTTCAGATAAAATTGCTTGTGGTTTGACAACCTGATGACAGAAGGATAGTTTCTCATTATTAATCGTATTGACTAATTGGCAGCATATACTTAAATGCCCTACTACAATGCCTTCTTCACCGCGTGGGATACGATGCCCACCGGCAGTCCCCTTTGTGGTTTGAGGCAAAGAAGCAAGATATTTAATTAGGCGATACATGCGCGATCCAGATTCAAAAGTATCCATAGTTTCTGGTGGTACTTTTAATATATTCACCTTGCCTTGTGGGGTATCAGGTATGACACCTACAATTAAAGCTAAAGGCTTTTCTAGAATAAGCATGCCTAAAGTTACTTCAGGATGGGTAGGGGATAAAAGAGCGGCAATATCAGTGTTGGCTGATGCAGACTGCGATGCTATTTCGTCAGCCTGCTCGCTTTGGACATTCATCGCTTTGCTGACTAATGTTCTGGGATCATCGAGTAAATCTTTGGCTTTTGATGCTCGCTCTTGTCCATTGTCTCTGCTCGAATCCGATTCAGCTAAATCAAACCGTGTACCTGGCGCCACTCGAGCAATATGGGTCAATAGAACAGCAATCGAATGTTTGCAAAGTTCTTCGAAATAAGGACAAGAACACTCTGTTTTAAATTCATTACTGTTAATTACCTGTACTGTGACTTTATATGGTTGCGGCTCAGACCCAATAACCAGAGCCTCTATATAATCACCAATTGGACTTTCTTCATACTTGAGCACTTTTTTGCGGCGGTAATACTGCACACCACGACGATAAACAGGTTCGCTTGCGGCTTCCTGAACCGCAATAAGTGAAATTCCTAATTTTCTTTGAGAAGCTGGTTTCATATCATTAATGACGCTCTTAGGGTTTTACGTATTCCCTTTAACCTGCTAAACAGCAAGTTGATGTTGAATAACCTCATATCTAAACGCACCAAACGAGGGCGCCAAAATGGGCTACTGACTATGCATAAAGCTTATCACGAACTGCCCGGGTTAAAAGAGGAAGGTAAGGACGTCCTAAATAATTAAATTGCCTCTTTACTTCGCTCATGTAATAAAATTTGGTTTAGAATGAAAAATGCGGAGGGGCACATTGATGGTCGGCGACAGATCTAATCAACTTCTGGGTGAGCTCCTAACAGAGGCAGGATTGTTACAAATAGATGATTTAAGGGAGGCAGCGCACATTGCTCGCGGTCAGAATCTTCCTATTGGTAAAGTATTAGTGATGTCCGGTTACATTTCAAAAGAGCTTTTGGAAGCTTCTATCGAGGTGCAATCTCGATTAAAAGATGATTTGCTCAACTATGATTCAGCAATAAGTGTTCTAAATATCGTCAGTAAGACGAATTGCCCTTTAGATGAAGCTTTATCTAAACTAGATATAGAGCCTAGTAGGGTGGCTGACTCAACAACCAATAGATTGGGCGCACTTTTATTAAGCTCTTCTTTGGTCAGCCAGTCGGACTTTGAAACAGCCCTGGCAGAAAGTCAGCGTTGTGGTTTACCTTTGGGACGAGTATTGGCTAATTTAGAGATGCTTTCACAGGAAACAATTGATGATGCTTTGGGTGTGCAAAAACTGTTGCGCGGTGGACAAATAAGCAAAGAGGAAGCCATTGACTCCTTGGTGGCAAGCAAAGAGAAAAAACTTAGCGATAAAGAACCCACAATAGCTCAGATAGAGCAAGCCTCTACGCATAATGGTACTACCTCAACACTCGAAACAAACAGAGTATCAGCTCCAGAGTCTAAAGAAGCATCGGTAGAAGAAGCAGCAAAAAAGGGTTCGAGCAAAGCATTTGCTAAATTAGAGTCCCTAACCCTTCATCATATGCTACTCATGGCAGGATTAGTGCAAACGTCCACCCTAGAAAGTGCAATCAAAGACGGTTTACAAAAGCCTGAAATTATGGGGTTGATTTTAAAGCGCTCGGAAATATTAGAAGATTTTGTAATAGACGCTGCCCAGGAATGTTGTCAATTAATAGCAAGTGGGCAATTGAAGCCTGAACAAGCAATAATGGCCCTACATCAATGTCAACGCACGCGCAACTCCATAAAAGACTGTCTAGAGGACTTTGGTTGGATGGAAAAAACTCAAATCGTTTGGTGAAGACCGTTAGTTTTAATATGAAAACGACGTTCTTGAAAATCGATTTGTGGTATGAATTTGCCATACCAAAATTGAGAAAATTACTCGACTTATAGGAGAGGTGCCATGCTACAGCAAAAAATACAATACAAACCCTACGTTGAGAAGGATTTCACCCATCTTAAAGGACTAACAGGTATTTCGGACAAAACATTAGAAGTGCACCTGGGGCTTTATTCTGGTTATGTGAAAAACACAAATATACTCAACGAAAAGGTTATCGAGTTAACCGAAAACAATAAATCTGGTAGCCCTGAATATAGCGAATTAAAAAGACGATATGGCTTTGAGTATAATGGCATGCGCTTGCATGAATATTATTTCGGCAATCTTAAAGCCGGCGGTTCTGAACTAAAAGAAAGCTCGACTTTGGGTAAAAGTATAGCCGAAACATATGGTGGGCTAGGTGTTTGGAAGAATGACTTTGCCAAAGTAGGTAGCATGCGCGGGGTAGGCTGGGCTATTCTTTTTCAAGACCCAATGACAAAAGTTCTTTCTAATCATTGGATCACTTTACATGAAGAGGGTAATGTCGCCGGCTTCGTGCCAATTTTGGTTATGGATGTTTGGGAACACGCCTTCCTGCTTGACTATAAACCAGCTGAACGAAGCAAATATATAGAAGCTTTCTTTAGCAATGTCGATTGGTCAACCGTAGAAAGTCGACTCTTAAAGTAGAAGGGCAATGAAAGCAAAAAGGGCGATTAATAAATCGCCCTTTTTTCATGGTAAATTTTCTTTAGCAACATAATATCCGGTTTATAGGCATTTTTTGATGAAGTTGTTATTAGAAGGAAGTCTCAGTGAGACTTTAATGTTAAAAGACTTACTTGCAGGCATCCTTCAGGCAGAAGCGCCAGGCGTTTCGGTATTGCAATTATTTGTTGATAGTAATGACCAATACGGAGAAATATTTTTTCTAGGAGGTCACTTTGTAGTAGGCTCTAGGCTCTGCAAAGCAGAAATTAGTGCTCAAGAAGCCTTAAATAATCTGTTACAACTTAAAAATGCTAATTTTTATTATTATGCATGCGAATCTTTAGAGGCTTTGCCGGCCGACAAACCTCTCAAAATAGATTTAAAGGAATTGGTAGCTAATTTGCACATTGCACAGCCTTTATCAAGTAATGAGTTACTCGATAAAATTTTCAATAAGGTGGAAACTAGCCAAGAAAAGGAAGCTGTATTTTCCCCGCCAAAATATAAAGAGACAGAAAGTTCAAAACCAACCAAACAATCATCTAGCAAAGAACAATCCCCCTCACCCTTCACGAATAAACAATCAGATATAGACTGGGAATTAGTCAATCCCTTATTGGTTGGTGGCGGACCCAATGATAAAGCTATTAATTTCATTGGCAACGAGTGGGACGAGAATCCACGCTCGACTCATGATTTGCGGGCTTTGTCATCAGGCAGAGAATGGCAAAGGAAACTAAGAGACTTAATTATAATTTTAATTATGTTATTAATTGCCTTGATTGTTATTCTTTGCTTTGCTTGGTTGCTCATGAATTCACCATCTTCAGAGATCTCACCAAGACGCTACCCGTCGCCTTTTTTCCGCCATGGAAGCAGAAAAGTGCCAAACTTAAATCATCCCATACAGCGTTAAGACGATGTCGCAGAAAGATAGATTGATTAAAATAGCCATAGATGGTCCAGCTGGAGCAGGAAAATCTACGGTAGCACGTTTAGTATCACAAAAACTGGGATATACCTATCTGGATACCGGTGCCATGTATAGAGCCCTGACCTTAGCAGTTTTACGGGCTAATATCCCTATTGATAATGAAGAGACAGTCGCAGCCCTGGTAATAAACTGCAATATCGAAATCAAAAAAGATCTTGATGGTGGCAATCAAATATTTTTGGATGGCAAAAATGTGACAAAAGAAATACGTGAGCAAGCCGTTAGCAACGCAGTAAGTGATGTGTCCAATATATTAGCCGTGCGAAAAATGCTTATAGAAAAGCAAAGACAAATAGCTTATAATGGCGGTGTGGTGCTAGATGGCAGAGATATTGGTACTGTTGTACTTCCAGATGCAGAACTAAAAATATATTTAATAGCATCACTGGCGGTGCGTGCTCAAAGACGTTATCAGGAACTAAAAGATAACAACAAAAAAATATCTCTATCTGAATTAACTAAAGCCATAGATACACGAGATAAAAAAGATGCTAATAATGCTTATGGTCCTATGCGCGCTGCCAGGGATGCAATTACTGTAGACTCCGATCATCTGGTGATTGCCGATGTGGTCGAAAAAATTGTAGAGCTGGCGAAAGAGAAAATGCTTACAAACTAGCTATGAGAACTTACATTCCAGAATATCTGCTTGCTGTTCTATTCTCCTAGGGTTTTATCGGTCGCATTTCTTGTTTGGCCTGTTGGCATTTGGGACAATAAGTTCTCAGACATTTTTCTGATTATCAAACCCGACATAACATTAATGGCTAATTGCACCATTTTTTAATTCGGCTACGACTAATTTATATTCCGTTTGAATTTGACCAAACAATTTCCTCAAGTCTTCCCACTCCCTAATACTATGTCTTCGATAGTGACAATGCGTTCAGCCTCGATTGTACGCAAGCTCAGATACACGAAGGCATGGCTCCATTACTAAGCAAGGTTCTGGATTAGTACGCAGAATTTTATTACAAGACGCGTGGATTGCTATTAGAATAGCTAAAGGTTTCCGGCAAAAATTCAATGGCCTATTAAAGCGAAGAGGCAGAAGGATAGCAATAATAGATTACCAGAATGATAGCGAGGATTGCTTTTCAAATACTAAAGGACAAAGTGCCTTTTGAAGAATCGATGTTGACGCTGGGTTAGATCGTTTTTTGTGCTGCATCGTGTTCTAAACAGAGACCGTTAAAAAGATTGAACCAGCCCAGCGCGGACACAATTCGATGTACCAATAAATTGAGTACGACTGGAAGTGTGTACAGTCAATTATTGATATGTCGTCGAACCGAATGAACCGTCCAATATTAGAGGAAAGCGGGAAGAATTTTTGACTTCCCGCTTTCCTCTGCCTACAAATACAAAAAATCACCAAAAAAATACGGGGCTTGACACAATCGGCGGCCTCATAGAAGACAAAAAATCGCTGAGTACGGGGAGCGGCACGGATGCCCTTCTTGCACTCAGCGATTCTCATCGTCGTGTCCTGGCATGACCGCCCATCCTTGGCAGTCAGAGTATGTACCTGGGTTACCGGCCAAAATGCATGCTGCGGACGGTTCGGTCAATGCCGTCAGCAGGCCGCAGCCTCGGCGGCTGGGAGATTGTCGGAGCGGTTAGGGAACGCAAGCTCTCTGAGCAGCCGAGCCCGCCCAAAGTCCGGATTGTGGTTGTGGCATAGGATGCTGCGCTCGCGAAGCGCTTTCAGCTTCGCGTGGTTGTCGGGGATGCCGTTCCCGACGATCTGAACTTGGCTGAGGTTGGGAAAGTCGCACAGCAGCTCAAGTCCGTCAGGCGTGATTTCAGTATGGTTGACGATGAGCGCCTTAACGGACTTTCGGAGTGACTTGGGCAATGCGGCAAGGATGCTCAGCCCCGTGTCGCCTAACAGTGTGTAGCTGACGCTGAGGATTCTACCAACGACGATCTAGGAAACGCAGGCTGGCACTCGAAATCCCGACCCAGCCAGTTTTCCAGCTTTTCAAAACCTCGCACTACCTAGCCTGGCAACGCACTGTTTCGCATAGAAAGTGGGCCATTTAGTGGGCCTTTTTATACTTTGTTTATCCCAAATGTTCTAAATTGGTACATCCTCGTCGATAAGAAATAGCTCCGTGGTATCAAAACATTAAACGCTGATATTAATCTTTTAGTAAAAAGTTGGGAGATCTATCTTGCCAATTCGTCTGGGAAGTCTTCATAGCGGCTAATGTATTCCTTAAACCCAGCACGTTCATATGTTAGAGCGGCCCTCGGATGATCATTAGTATCAGTATGGAGCCAAACACGATTTGGGCAACAGTTCCAAACTTTCCTTAGTGACTGGTCGAGCAAATATACTCCTAAGCCACGCCCTTGGAAAGAGGTCAATAAGCCATAATTGACTAACTCGATATCTGGAAATTTTCTTTTGTCAAATTCACATAATCCAACAGCTTTTCCAGAAATCCGCAAAATAAATACTTCGAGAAATTCACTAGAAAGCATACGATTTAGTTCTGCGGGTTCTATACGAAAACGTTCGTCCCATTGCACAGGATCACCGATAGCTTTATACAAAGCTAGATACTCTTCACGCGAAAGACATTCTCTAGCAACAATTGCATCTTTATCGGGCGACAAAAGCGCACTCCCCGCAGGAGGAACGGTCATTTCAAAATATTTAACAAGTAATCTCATTTGGTAAATGTCCATAGACAGAAATCAATCGGTAATACAAATACTGTCGCTAGAAAAACCATTGAATCTATTTGCCAATGAAGTAGAATATGCTCCCATATTATCAAAGACCAACCAGTCGCCGATAGTTATCTTCATTGGTAACAATAGCGATCTATCCAGGGCATCAAATGAATCGCAAGTTGGTCCAAAAACACGAAATTCTTGCAATTCATCTGTGATGGCACCACCAGAATTAAAAGCTGTAGCGGTCAGTTTAATCTTAGCAAAATTAGTTTCTCCGAAAGCACCATAGACACCATCGTTCAAGTATATCCTACAGCC